>Ga0213829_1001457_pt1 | contig 16895 bp, 15 predicted proteins | sample MC6MC0896MG_FD_180665 | JGI IMG/M metagenome (GOLD analysis project Ga0213829, IMG submission 180665) | Enriched soil aggregate microbial communities from Iowa State University, Ames, United States - MC6-MC0896-MG | ecosystem: Environmental > Terrestrial > Soil > Unclassified | place: USA: Iowa...
GACGAGGCTGCCGTGCCGACAGGAAATGCCCGCCTCTATCGTATCGCGCCGGATGGCGGCGTCGAGCTTGTCATCAATGGCGATATGTTCACATCGAACGGGCTTGCCTGGAATCTGGACGGAACGCGCATGTATCATTCCGATAGCAGCGGTCTGATGTATCAGGCGTTCGATTTCGATGTCGCGACGGGCAGGCTCGGTCCAGCCGAGCGCCTGCACGATTTCGCACCCGACGAAGGCAGGCCTGATGGCGCGGCGACCGATTGCGAAGGCTGTTACTGGAGCGCCGGCGTTCAGGCCGGGCGTCTCAACCGCTTTTCGCCGGAGGGCGAACTGTTCGAGATATACAGGTTGCCGTTCAAAGGGCCGACCATGCCATGTTTCGGCGGCCCGGACCTCAAAACGATCTATCTCACGAGTCTTGTGACCGAAACGAACGGAACAACCACCCCAGGTACGCTTGTTGCGTTTGATGTGCCTGTCGCGGGCGTAGCCGTTCACAAATTTTCTATCTGAAGATGCCCTTTGATTTTTAAGGAAACCAGTTGATGACGACATTCGATTTCCGCCAGGCTCTGCACGGTATTTCCGGCGTCCCCGTAACGGCTTACGAGACAGACGGGGAAGTCGATATAGCTGTCACCATCGAAGCCTATGCCCGTGTAGCAAAGGCGGGCATCCACAATATCGTTGCTGCGGGCAATACCGGCGAGTTTTACGCGTTGACGCCCGCTGAAATTTTCAAGGTCTACGAAGCCGCGATTGAAGGGGTGAACGGGCAAGCCCCCGTTACTGCAGCGATTGGACGCTCGCAGCGGGAGGCCCTGTCCATGGCGCGTCGGGCCAGGGAGATGGGCGCGTCTGCGGTCATGTCCCACCAGCCGGTTGACCCGTTCGCAGCGCCGCAATCACAGATCGACTATTTTATCGGCCTGGCTGAAGGCAGCGAATTGCCTCTCGTAGCGTATGTCCGCGCCGACGGGTTCTCGGTCAACGACATGGTCAGACTATCGAGCCATCCGAATGTCGCAGGCATAAAGTTCGCAACGACCGATATTATGCTTCTGTCGCGTGCGATCGCCGCTTCCGATCCTGACGGCTCACTTTACGTGTGTGGACTGGCAGAAAGCTGGGCTCCCGCCTTCTGCGCCGTCGGAGCCCGCGGTTTCACATCCGGTCTCGTCAATGTCGCACCGCAATTTTCCCTGCAAGTTCATGATGCACTGACGGCCGGCGATTTCTCGGCCGCACGTAAGATCGTTGAAAAGATCGAGTTGTTCGAACGGCTGCGGACACGATACCGGAACGGCGCCAATGTGACTGTGGTGAAGGAAGCGATGCAGATCCAGGGGCTTGCGGTTGGCCCAGTTCGAGCACCAGGACTCGCCCGTCTGGACGACGAGGATCGTGCAACACTTGAAGTCCTGCTTGCCAGCTGGCAATGACAGAAGCCTCATTCCCGACTGTGGAGACACACTACGATGCCGATGATGGCACCCAACCCATCTGCGGAATTATGCGCCTAACCGGCTCGGTTGCGATGAACAAACAATGCCTTGCGTCACGCCCAGATGACCATTGTGGTTATCTGGACCAGGGGTTGATCACTTTCACCCCGGCAGCCTCGAAAGGGCTTGTATCGCGAGTTGAGATCGTGAGGCCATTTGCTGCCGCTGTGGCTGCAATGTAGCCATCGGCCGTGCCGATCGCTTTCCCAGACGCTCGAGCGCGTGCCATCAGTTCAGAGTAGAACTGAGAAGTAGCCAGATCGAAGGACAGGATGCGGCCGGAAAAGTGTGGCAGCACCTCGCCCTCGAGACGGTCGCGGAGGATAGTTTGCCGTCTGCCTGAAGGCATAGCAGCAATTCCGAAGCGAAGTTCCGCAATCGTTATTGCGGAGATGAACAGCGTTTCGACAGCTTGGGCGTCCAACCAGGCAATCACCGCCTCGTCCGGAACCGGTTTCCAAGGTTCGGATATGACGTTGGTGTCAAGCAGGATCATTCGAAGGTCATCGGCTTAGCAGGTGTCTTGTCGCGACTTTTCTGAAGAGCTTCAACGTCGCTGTTGGAAAGCTCTGCGTCGCGACCAATGGCCGCTAGCAAGGACCCGAGCTGAATACGTTCCGGAGGACGAACAGCCGCTTCAATAATGTCACGAATCTCGGCCTCCGTGCTCCGGCCATGATGAGCCGCTCGCACCCTCAGAGCGCGATGTGTTTCTTCAGAAAGGTTACGAATGGTGACTGCCGGCATTGATATCATCCTTGGAAAAATGATCTCTTTGATATCAAAATACCAATAATGACGCTAAACTTCAAGAGTACTGAGTTTCAGCAGGATTTGACCCGTTTTCATTTCGCGGCCGGTAATCCGTCGAGGATACCGCAACCACGAGCTATCGTCTTATCGGGAAGATCTATGCACACCTTGCGAGAATGATTGTCGAGCGGGCGGGGTTTTCAGCGAGACATGAGCATGACCCGAAATTTTCCATACTGGCCAATTCACAAGAAAACAGTCCTTACCCCGGTGAGGCTGGCTATCGCGCAGGCTGTCCGTGTTAATCGAGATTGGACATGTCTGATGTTGCCCTAGGGGTCCTCCGCGTCCATATAGTTCCAATGACGCATGATTCGAAAATATTCGTAGGTCTTCGATCCGCTCGCAAACGCTCGCCATCGGCCAGCGAAGCCATAGGCCCAAAATGCCAATGGGACGGGTGTGAAAAGAGCGGTACTCATCGTGCGCCGGTGGGATCGGGTGCAGAAGGTCTTTACCTCTTATTCTGCCTTGAGCATGTGACTGACTACAACAAGGGTTATAGTTTTACGACACCACCCTCCAATGCCGACGTCGCCCGTTACCAGAAGGAAGCGACGACGGGTGCGCGCCCGACCTGGGGAACGAGGGTGAGCACGGCAACTGAAACTCCGCTGCCGTCTTCAGTTCGTTCAGGCTCAGCAAAAACGCTAAATGCTCGCAAAGCCGATCGGCAAGGGCAAACGCGGATCGGCGCCCAACAGAGAAAGCTCAAGGTACTGGAAGCCAAAGCTTTCGAAACACTCGGCCTTTCTTCCCAGGCGACACCCCAAGAAATCAAGAGCCGCTATAAGGAGAGGCTCAAAATGCACCATCCCGACGCCAATGACGGAGACCGCAATTCTGAGGATGCACTTCGAAGCTCGATCGAAGCGTATCGAATCCTTAAATTGAACGGTTTTTGCTAAAGCCTGTTTGAAAGGGGCTTAATATCCCTGCCTTCAAGGGACCCGAGCCACTGACCCGCTCCAACGCATAGATGAGATGATCCCTCGGGCCTCAATCCAAGCCACCATTTCTCAAATGCATTCAAGGAGCATCTCCTTCATTTGCCCAGCAGCTATGAGAAGCCAAGTGCGCCGTTGCGCGACATCGCGCTTGGCAATGGGCTTCGGCACGGTTTGTATTTTTTGCTGTTCGACCGCAAAAGCGAAGACACCGAGATGGCCTGTTGAACAAACTTTGCCGTGAGGAGAATGGCCGTCATCGCCACTTAAACGGCCGAAAGACACTGGGTTAGCAATCTATATCTTGCCACCATTCAACCGTGCGGCGCTTCTCTAATCGGCGGGCTGAGGTCAAGGTGTTTTCCATCTATCTGTAGTCGAGAAGGCAAGAGTTCTTTGGCAATCGGGCCCGAAGCGTCCACGGGGTGACCAATCCCCTCAACGGTGCTATACCCTTAACATGGACCAGATCGCCACACGCTCGTATCGTAGTGAAGACTTCAATGCATGCTTGGCAATCTTCGATGGCAACGTGCCAACGTTCTTTTCACAGGACGAACGTGTCGAGTTTGCGCAATTCCTGGATGACTTAGGCTCCTCGACGAGCTCTTATCTCGTTATCACGCTACATGGCCGCATCGTCGCATGTGGTGGGCTGAGCATCGGCCCAACCCCGACAATAGCATCTCTCTCGTGGGGCATGGTCGACCCAGCCCACCATCGACAAGGACTCGGCACTCGCCTCACATATGAGAGATTGAAGCTGGCCCGATCTTCAGCAGAGATTGCCGAGGTGGTGCTTGCGACAAGTCAACATACCAGTCGCTTCTATGAGCGACATGGCTTCAGGGTCGTGGAGACCACCCCCAATGGCTTTGCTGCCGGGCTGGATCGTTACGACATGACACTCCGCCTCGTGTAGCAGAAGCTCATGCCTCCTATGTGGCGTCCAACGTCTTTTCGCGGCCCTTGCTTCTCTCCGGGATCGACACTCGGCCCTCCCATGATGGGGTTCAGTAGATGATGTGGCCCAATCTATGCTGCATCCTGATGACGGATCATCGGAATAAACGCCGCCACGAACTCACATCACCATCGTCCGCGAAGGACGCCTTCCGCCGCTACGCGGAACCCTTAACTCGTATCTCTCGCTTGCCTTTGTGGCCGACCTTCATGCCGCTACGGTTGAGACAGTGTCCTCCCTTGTCCAGCGGAATTCCGAGCCATCCACCCACATGCGATGCATTACGACCGCAAGACGGCGGGCCAGTGCCACTTTGGCCTTCTTGCTGCCATGGCGCTTGGCGATGTTCATGGCCCATGCCTTCAGCCAGCACCACTTCACCACGCGCGTCATCATAGATTGGGCGGCCTCATACAGCAGTCGCCGCATCATGGCATCCCCGCGTAGAGAGACGTGGCCGACCCGGCTCATTTCGCCCGACTGCTTCAGCACTGGCGTAAGACCCAATATCGCTCCGACTGATCGAGAATGACGAAACCTGCTGGGAATATCGATCGTCGCGACATAGGCGAGCGAGACGATCGGTCCAACGCCAGGTACCGTCATCAATCGCCTGCAAACCTCATCCTGCTTGCCCTCCGATAAAACCCGCTTCTCCAGCTTGGCCAAGCCTTCTCGCAACTTGCGTCGTCCGGCGAGCAGTGGCTCCATGATTTCCGCCAACTCAGTGTCGTGTTCGACAAGTTCGAGTATCCTTCTCTCGAACGTGCCGCCAGAGGCATGGCCAACCTTCAGTCCGAAGTTGCGCAGGAGCCCGCGCATTTCGTTTTCCAGATCGATCGCCTTCTCCTGCAGCAACGATCGGGCCGTTAGCAAGGCGCGACGCTTCTGGCTGGTGAGCGTCTTCACATGCACATCCTTGAACAGGCCGACCCGCATCATGTGGGCGATACCGCGTGCATCGTTCCTGTCGCTTTTGTTCTGCTGCAGGGCATCTAGGAACGCCTTGGTATTGCGCGTCTCAATACAGAAGACCGGGAGCCCAGCCTTTGCCAGCCCTTCAAACAGCCATTGCGATAACGGTCCTGCCTCAACGCCTACCCTCTCCAAGCTGAATGCCGGATCGCTCAGGATGGCGACAAGGTCGTCAGGGTGGGAGACCACCTTGCGTTCCCGGCATAGCTTTCCGTTTTCATCGACGATACAGACGCTCGTTTCTTTGACCGAGACATCGAGGCCGGCATAGTGTTTCATGGCTGCGCTCCTCTGCATGATGGTTGTGCCTGGTTTCCGACAAGCGAATGTATCATCGGCAGTGGGGTGCGGCTCATTCTTCGGGGCGGATGAGATGGAGCACGAAGCCGATTAGCCCATCTATGTTATCCGCAACACTGTTGCTCGACATGTCGGACATGCCCCCGCCCTCGGATTGCAGGGGCATGCCGTCGGGTTCATCAGTCTGTCAGGTGTGCGTAATTTTGGTACCGAGTACTTTCAGGCACTCGCGCATGAAAGCGGCCAATCCCGTCCAGCCTTTCGCAGAAACCATATTGCCGTCGACATAGGCCTCCGTGGGCTTCACGTCGATATAGATGCCGCCGACAGCGGTAACTTCGGGCTCGCAGGCGCCCAGCCCGGCGACCTTCCTGCCCTTCAGCACGCCGGGCACGGCCATCAGTATCTGTACGCCGTGGCAGATCGTGAAGATCGGCTTTCCGGTTTCGTGGAAATGGCGCACCATGTCCTGCACGCGCTTGTCGGTGCGGATGTATTCCGGGCCACGGCCGCCCGCAGCGTACACGGCGTCATATTCCTCTACCCGCACCTCTGAGAAGGTCTTGTTGATATCGGCATAGTGGCCGAGCTTTTCGGTATAGGTCTGGTCGCCTTCGAAATCGTGCAGCGAGGTCTTGATACGATCGCCGGCCTTCTTGTCCGGGCACACGACGTGCACCGTATGGCCGACAGCCTCCATCCCCTGCTGGTAGACGTAGATTTCATATTCCTCGGTGAATTCACCGGTCAGCATGAGGATTTTCTTGCCGCTCATGTCGTGTCTCCTTTTGTCATGGGTGTTGTGGTGTGCCCGGCTGGAGCCGGGCCCGGTGTGCGATCAGAATGGCGATGCGGGGAAATAGAACTGGTCCGCATTCTCCGGCGTGATGAGCGGCGCGCCGAGCAAGAAGGAGCCGCGTACCGGCGCCTGCCCCGCGAACTGGGCAGCCGTCATGTAGATGGCCGACTTGATCATCGACGGCGGATAGGGTGTGGAGATCGGCGTGCGCTCGTTTTTCTCCTTCACCATCTCGATAACCTGTTTCATGCCGTTGCCGCCGAGCGCATACTTGATGTCCTTGCGGCCGGCATTGTCGACAGCCTCAAGCACGCCGAGAAGCATGTCGTCGTCATTAGCCCAGACCGCATCAATCTTTGGATGTTTTGCCAAATAGTCCTGCATCAGCTTGAAGGCTTCATCCTGGTTCCAGTTGGCGTACTGGATGTCGAGTATCTTGATGTTTGACTTGGCGACGACATCCGAGAAGCCCTTAATTCGCTCGTCGTCAATAACCGTCGGGATGCCCCGCAGCACAACGATCTGTCCTTCGCCGTCCAGCTTGTCGACGAGCCAGTGCGCGGTGTTGGCGCCAACGGCGATATTGTCGCCGGCGACATAGAGATCCTGCACGCTTGGATCGGTAAGGCCACGGTCAACCACGGAAATGAAGGTGCCTTTCTGTTTGATCTGCTCGACCGGGCCGGTCAGCTCCTCAGAGGTGAAGGGCAGGATGACGAGCGCATCGAGCTTGCGGCTGGCCGAGAGATCCTCAAGCGCCGAGACTTGGGCGGTTGCCGAGGCCGCCGTCGACAGCACCACGTCGATATTTGGGAACGCGGCTTCGATTTCCTTTTCGGCCTGCTCTGCATGGTAGACGACTCCCCCCGTCCACCCATGCGTCGCGGCAGGGATCGACACGGCGATCGTCACCTTCTTGTCTTCGGCCTGAACGCTGCCGAGCGGCAGGACAAGGGCCAATGCGGCTGTCGATAACAACAGTCCGGCTTTCTGGATAATAGACTTCATTTTCTCCTCCTTTTGAAGTCAGTGCTGTTTTCAGCGGTTGGCAGTAAAGCGGTGCGCCAGCATGGCGATGATGATGATCGCACCCTGTACGGCGGCGACGAGGTATTCCGAGACCATGTCCGAGAGGACCATGACGTTGGCGATGACCTCAAGAATGAGTGCGCCGGCCACCGTACCGCCGATGCGCCCGCGTCCGCCGCGAAGAAGGGTGCCACCGATCACGACAGCGGTGATGACCTGCAGTTCCCACAGCTGTCCGGTCGTCGGCGTTGCCGCACCGAGACGCGGCACGTAACAGATGGCCGCAATGGCCACGCAGATGCCTTGAATGACATAGGCGCCGGTGCGAACGGCCGCGACATTGACCCCGGAAAAGCGGGCGACTTCGACATTGGACCCGGCCGATGTCAGGCGGCGGCCATACTTGGTTTTATAAAGCAGGAACGCACCGATCATCACGACGACGAAGGTAATGAGCACCGGATAGGGAATGCCGAAAATGCTGCCGAAATAGACAGGTCGGTAGGCATCGCGCAGGCCTCGGTCGATGGGCAGCGAACCGCCATTCGTCATGAAGGTGATGAACGCCCGGAAAATCCCCATCGTGCCAAGCGTCACGATGAAGGGCTCGATGCGCCCCACCGTCACGATCAGGCCGTTAAACAGCCCGCAGAAAGCGCCGACCACCAGCGCTACGCCAGCTCCCATCGGGATGGCCCAGCCGCCGAAAGATGGGGCAAGATGGTTCATCACCATGATCGTGATGCCGGTAACGAACGCCATCATCGAGCCGACCGACAGGTCGAGCCCACCCGACGAGATCACGAAGGTCGCTCCCACGGCAATGATGGCGACGAAGGCGCTGCGTGTGACCACGTTGATCAGGTTGGCCGACGCCACGAAATTGGAATTGACCAGGGCGCCGATGAGGACGATGACGGCAAGTGCAATGAAGGGTGCGAGATCCGCCCAGCGGATGCGGCTACCCTCGTCAACGGGTATGATTGTTGTTGTTGTTGCTGTCGCTGCGGTCATGTTCGTCCTCCCCGACGACGTCGCGTCCACCGACAGTTGCGGCGTAGACGACATTTTCCTCATTGATTTCAGCGCCGAAAAGTTCGGCGACGATCCTCCCTGCCCGCATCACGAGAACACGGTCGGCAAGCCCCACCAGCTCCGACATTTCCGACGAGATGACGATGCAGGCCTTGCCCGCCCGCACCATGGCGTCGATGAATTCGTAGATCTGGCTCTTGTTGCCAATGTCGATGCCACGCGTCGGTTCATCGATGATCACCACCGAAGGATCGGTGAGCATGACCTTGGCAAGCAGCAGCTTCTGCTGGTTGCCTCCTGAAAGTTTTCCCGCCTCCAGCCGTAGCGAACGGACGCGGATATCGTAATCCGTCACGGCCTCCTCAAGCCGTGAGCGCTCGCCCCGTCTGTCGAGAACCGTGCGCGGATTGACCGTGTCCAGCGCCTGAAGCGTCAGGTTGGGACCAAGCTTCTCCTCCAGAAGCAGGCCCTTTCCCTTTCGATCCTCGGTCAGATAGACAAGGCCGGCCTCCATCATCGTGCGGACCGACCGGTGTTTGATCTCCTGGCCGTTGAGAGTGACGCTGCCCGTCCGTGACGGGCGAAGACCCATCAGCCCCTCGATCAGTTCGGTGCGTCCAGCACCGATCATGCCGCCGATGCCGAGCACCTCCCCCGGCCGGACGCTGAAGCTCGCATTTTCTGCGCGATGGTCGACCGTCAGATCGGTGACCGAGAGAATGGGCGCGCCTTCGGCAGGCGGGCGTTTGTGGGGATAAAGCATCTCCAGTTCCCGCCCGACCATAAGTTCGGCCATTTCACGCTGGCTGAGACCGGCGGCCGGCCAGGTGCCTATCATGCAGCCATCACGCAGCACGGTGATGCGGTCGGCAAGCGCCTGCACCTCGTCGAGGCGATGGGATATATAGAGAACCGCCACACCGTGATCACGCAGCCGCCTGACGATGTCGAGCAGGGCCGCAACCTCGTCATTGGCCAGAACCGCTGTCGGCTCGTCCAGAATGACGACCTTGCGGTCGTCAAGAAGCGCGCGTGCAATCTGCACAAGCTGGCGCTGGGCAAGCGGCAATTCACTGACACGGTCACGCGGGCGCGCCGTCGAACCGACCCTCTCCAGCAACTGGGCGGTGCGGCGGTTCATCGCCCGGTCGTCAACCATCGGGCCACGGCCGACTTCACGCCCCAGAAACAGGTTTTCTGCAACCGTAAGGTCCGCGGCGAGCAGAATTTCCTGATGCACCAGCACGATACCGGCATTTTCCGCCTCCACCGCGTTTCGAAATTCGACCGGTTGGCCGTCCATGAACAGCCGACCTTGCGTCGGCGCGACATGACCAGACAGAAGCTTCATCAGCGTCGACTTGCCGGCGCCGTTTTCACCGATGATGGCGTGAACCTCTCCAGCGCGGACATCGAGCGTCAGGTCCGACAGGACGGTGATTGGACCATAAGCTTTCCAAAGCCCATCGGCCCGAAGGGTTGCGACCGCCGAACTTTCCGGCGATGCCAAGGGTTGGGGTGACAGGACGGCGTTCATTCGAAAGCCGAAAGCAACCGGTCGCGTGAACGTTCGATATGGATGCGCATGGCGTCGACCGCCGCCTGCGGATCACCCGACCGAAAGGCCGCAAGCAAATTCTCGTGCTCCTCGAGTGCCTCCTGCGTCACCCGTGTGTGAAACATCAGCCGGAAAATATGCAGATGGACATGCTGGTTCGACAGCGTGCTGCGGATAACGTCATTTCCGGCAATCTTGAGAATCGCATCGTGGAAATGTGCATCCGCGCGGGCAAACCGCGAGTATCGCGTGTTGCGATCGACGGGCGTCTCGCCATTACCCATATCCGCTGCCGAGTTTTCAAGCTGACGCAGTGCCTCGGGGGTCATGTTGAGCGTTGCGAGCCTTGCGGCTTCCGGCTCGACCAGCAGACGGAAGGCATAGAGATCTACGAACTGCTTTTTCGTCCATTGCGGAGCTGCGCTGTAGCCGACCAGATGCTCCTTACGCACAAGCCCCTCGCGCTCGAGACGGCTCAGGGCCTCGCGGATCGGTGTTTGGGAGACGCCGATTTCGCGTGCCAGGACATCAATCGGAATACGCGCGCCGGGCGCTATCTCAAGGGACATCAGCCGATGGTAGATATTGTCGTAAACGCCATCGACCACGCTGCTCGGGCGAATGCTCGCTCTCGCTTCCCGTTCCGCCGTAAAAGCCACTTTCACTCTCCAATTGCTTCTTGACACGTCGGCATTTGTTACAAATAAGATATCGTATGTCAAATACAATATCGTATATGATCTGATATAGGATTTTGAAATGAAGCAGCAACCGGAACGACTCCGGCATCTGGCGACGGCCCTGCTCGAAGGTCGGGGCGTCCCGTCCGACAATGCGAGCCTCCAGGCCGACGTGCTTCTGGAGGCCGAACTGCGCGGGCTACCTTCGCATGGCCTGCAGCGGCTGCCGCTCATCCTTTCCCGGCTGGACAAGGGAATTTCCGACGCCAAAGCATGCGGAACCGGAACATGGAGCCGGAGATCATTTCTCAGCGTTGACGGCGAATGTGGTCTCGGACCTGTGGTAGTCATGCATGCGATGCACACCATGCGAAGTGTACTGAGCAAGACAGGAATCGCTGTCGCTGCGATCCATAACGCCAACCATATCGGCATGCTCGCCTATTATGCGGAGGCCGTCGCGAGGGAAGGCCTGATCGGCATCGTCATGTCGACCAGCGAGGCGCTCGTGCATCCGTTCGGCGGAACGCAAGCGATGCTCGGCACCAACCCCATCGCCATCGGCATTCCCTGCGGTGAGCGACCTTTCGTGCTCGATCTTGCAACCAGCGTCGTTTCCATGGGCAAGATCCACAATCACGCAATGCGCGGAATGCCTATCCCGTCTGGCTGGGCCGTGGATGCGGCAGGCCGCCCAACGACCGACCCGCAGGCGGCAAAGGCCGGGGCGATAGCGCCCTTCGGCGGCGCGAAAGGATACGGGCTGGGTCTTGCGATCGAACTTCTCGTCGCAGCGCTTGCCGGTTCCGATCTCGCGCCCGATGTACATGGCACGCTCGACGATACCCACCTGGCCACCAAGGGCGACCTTCTCATTCTCATCGACGCGGCAGCGGGAGATGGCAGTGTCCAGTCGCTTGCGACCTATTTGGATCGTCTGCGCCTGTCCCGCCCGACCAACCCTGCAAACCCGGTCGCAATTCCGGGTGATGGCGCGCGTCAGCGCCGCGCCGAGACTGAAAACACGGGAATAGAGCTGCCGCAGCCGCTTTTAGATCAGCTTATGGCGCTTAAGGCCGCCTGAATTATCGGAGGAGACACAGAATGAACCTTTTCGGCACATTGAGAGCGCCGCGCGAACTGCTTTTCGGCGCCGGGCAGCGACATGCACTCGGCAGCATCGCCGCCAGGTTCGGCAAGCGCGCGCTGATCGTCACGGATACACGACTTGCGGAAGATGCCGACTTTCTCACACTCGTCCGTCAACTTGACGACGTCGGCCTCGCCGTCATGGTCGATAGCTCCACCCTTCCCGACGTTCCCGTCGATTCCGCCGCAAACAGCGCCGAGCGTGCCCGCATTTTTTCGCCGGACCTGGTCATAGGTATAGGCGGCGGTTCGTGTCTGGACATGGCCAAATGCCTGGCTCTGCTTCTCAGCCACGGTGGCAGGCCGCAGGACTATTACGGCGAGCATAGAGTGCCGGGGGCCGTAATGCCGTTGATCACCATTCCAACCACCGCCGGTACCGGATCGGAGGTAACGCCCGTCGCCGTGCTTTCCGATGTCGAGCGCAGCCTGAAGGTCGGCATCTCCAGCCCCTATCTGATCCCGACTGTCTCTATCTGCGATCCGGAACTCACCCTCTCCTGCCCGCCCCGCCTGACGGCAATTGCCGGGGCCGATGCGCTGACCCATGCGATCGAGGCCTTCACAGCGATCCGGCGCGACCCCGTTCCGGGTATTGCCCAGCAGCGCGTCTTCGTCGGCAAGAATGAGATATCCGATCATTTCGCACTCAGCGCCATCACCCTGCTGTGGCAGGGGCTGGAAGCGGCCTGCAAAAACGGCGCGGACCGCGTCGCGCGTGAAAAGGTGATGCTGGGCGCAACGCTTGCGGGGCTTGCCTTTGGGGTAGCGGGAACCGCCGCCGCCCATGCCATCCAGTATCCTGTCGGCGCCCTCACCCACACAGCCCATGGTCTCGGCGTTGCCTGCCTTATGCCCTTTGTGATGACCTGGAACGAGCCGGTCATCGGGCGCGAACTCGCGCAGATTGCCGACGCGGCCGGCTTGCCCGGCCCCGAGGACGTTATCCCCGCCGTCGTTACGCTTTTCGAGCGGATCGGCATTCCCGCGACTTTGCGCGATCTCGGTCTTGCTGAAGACAGGATCGACTGGGTAGCCGAGCAAAGTTGCGGCATAACGCGCCTCATTCAAAACAATCCCCGCCCTTTGAACCCGCAAGAAATGCGCACCCTCGTTGCCGCCGCCTATCATGGTGACCGGTCACGCCTGAACTGAGTTGAAAAGGATTTCCCGCCATGACGTTCCAAAACAAAATCACCGGTTATGCCGATCCTGCCCTCCACGCCGAGGGCCTTTATATCGGTGGCACATGGCACAAGGGCGACGGCATTGCCGTGATGGATCCCTCGACGGGGAGCAAGCTTGCCGAGGTTGCTGACGCCTCTGTCGAAGACGCGATGCGCGCCGTCGATGCCGCGCAGGCAGCCTCCGCCGGATGGCGTGCCACCTCTGCCCGGCAACGCGCCGAAATCCTGCGTCGCTGGTTCCAGTTGATGACGCAGCACGAGGAAGAGCTCGCCACGCTTATCGCGCTGGAAAATGGCAAGGCGCTGCCCGATGCACGCGGCGAAGTGGCCTATGCCGCCGAATTTTTCCGCTGGTATGCGGAAGAGGCAACGCGCATCCCCGGCGAATTCCGCCACACCCCTTCCGGTTCGCATCGCATCCTCGTCGACCACGAGCCGATTGGCATCGCGGTGCTGATCACGCCGTGGAATTTCCCGGCGGCCATGGCGACCCGCAAGATCGCTCCGGCCCTTGCCGCCGGCTGCACGGTGATCCTGAAGCCCGCCTCCGAAACACCGCTGACGGCCTATGCCATGGCGCGGCTTGGCGAGGAGGCAGGCGTGCCGGCGGGCGTCGTCAACGTACTGACTACGAGCAATCCAAGCGGGGTGACGAATGCCATGCTCGCCGATCCGCGCGTTCGCAAACTATCCTTCACGGGCTCTACCGGTGTCGGCCGAATGCTTCTTGCGCAGGCCGCAAAGTCGGTCGTCAGCTGCTCGATGGAACTCGGTGGAAACGCGCCCTTCATCGTCTTCGATGACGCTGATCTGGAGGCCGCACTCGATGGCGCGATGATAGCCAAGATGCGCAATGCCGGGGAAGCCTGCACCGCCGCCAACCGTTTCTATGTCCAGTCCGGCATTCACGACGCTTTCGTCGCCGGGTTGACGGCCCGCATGGCTGCGCTCAGGATCGGCCCCGGCTACGATCCAGAAACGCAATGCGGCCCGATGATCACGACGAATGCCGTTCGCAAGATTGATCGCCTCGTCTCCGAAGCGGTGGCTGCGGGCGCTCGCCTGACAACGGGTGGTAAACCGCTTATGGAAAACGGCTATTTCTATCCGCCAACGGTGCTCGAAAGCGTGCCGGTGGATGCATCCATCGCCCGCGAAGAGATCTTCGGCCCGGTCGCGCCCGTCTACAGGTTCGAAACCGACGACGAGGCGGTTCACCTTGCCAACAACACGGAGTACGGTCTGGCTGCCTATATCTATTCCGGCGACCTGAAGCGGGCGCTCAAGGTCGGCAAGCGCCTCGAAACCGGCATGCTCGGTATCAACAGGGGTCTGATGTCGGACCCGGCAGCACCCTTTGGTGGCGTCAAGCAGAGCGGCCTCGGCCGCGAAGGCGGCGTCACCGGTATCCTGGAATTCATGGAGGCGAAATATTACGCTGTTGAGTACTGACGGGGGAACAGGATGACGTCACAGGATCTATACAGGATTCGGGATTTCGTGCAGGATTTCGACGCGATCGCCGCCGAATTCGCCACTCGTAGCCGTGCAGTTTCGGCGCGCGCGAATGTGTTGGCCGATCTGCGCTACGGCGCGCGGCCGCGGGAGGTTTTGGACGTCATCCTGCCGGAACGCCCGAAGACCGGTGCGCCGCTACATGTCTTTGTCCATGGGGGATACTGGCGCTCCGGCGAGAAGGAGAACTACCGCTTCGTCGCTGCTCCAGTTCTGGCCGCTGGCGGCGTCGCGGCACTCGTTGAATACGACCTCATGCCCGGCGAGCGGCTTGATGTGCTGGTTGGCCAGGTGCGAAGGTCCGTGCTCTGGCTACAGGAGCATGCCTTGGACTTCGGTGCGAAGCCCGATCGAATGACCGTCAGCGGCCATTCGGCTGGCGCTCATCTTGCCTCCTTCCTGGCCTCCATCGGCCCGGCGGAAACAAATGTTCCATTATTGCCCGAGTTGAAGGGACTTCTGCTTCTCAGCGGCATTTACGATCTCTCAGGGATACCCGACAGCTTCCTTCGAGATGAGGCCGAGATGACTGAGGGAGAGGCCGAGGCCTGGTCGCCGCTTGGAGCGACCCAGCTCGATTGTCCCATGCGGATCATTGCGGTCGGATCTAATGAAACGGCGCCTTTCCACGCTCAGGCCACGGACATGCAGACGATGCTGGAGAGAATGGGACAGGACGCGGGCATACTGAATGTTCCAGATCGCAACCATATGAGCGTCGTGCTTGACCTCGGCAATCCGGATTCGGCGCTCGGCGGTCGTCTCGCCCGGATGGTGTCGGAGTCATAAACTGATGGGATCCGCTGCAGGGGCCGCACCCTGTGACGGCGTCCTTGACGGCATTACCCTTTGCGAAAATTTGGACAAGACGCAGTTCTGACCGCAGAGCAACGATCGATACTGCATCTCATTATGTCATGGGACGGACAGGACAGCTTGCCTCCGCATTGGTGAGAGCAGGGATGAGTTGCTGTCTTGCAATTACGAGATTTGCGTTTTCCTGAGGGCATGGATACTGGCGCCAATATCGAAACTGGCCACGTTCCAGGCACCATGCCCTGGCTGATCGGCGAGCGGTTACCCCTATTCTGTTCCTTAGGACGGGTAGGCGCCATCAGTTTTGGCGGAGCGCACGTTGATGCTTCCCCGCAAGTGCTCCCAGCCTGCCGGTGGTTGGGACCTCGGCTTTTTGTTTCGGCACGCGGGGGTACTTGAGGGACCAACTCTCGGTCCCCGATCACGAGCATCATGCCAAACCATCACCTTATGGTATCAGTTACGCTATTATAACTCTTGAGAAGCTTGGGATCCTCAACACCTTAGCGCAAACTGCTGCTCGACCTCATCCGCTGGCGCGCGCGCCTAGGCTACAGCGCGCGGGATGGTGGCGGCGGCGAGCAAGGTCGCTGATCATTTATCCAGAAAGATGGCTTTCTTTCATCCTTAGCGTCACAACGACGCCGCCCTCTACCCAGTTATAGTCGATTGATCCACCGAGTTGTCCAGAGACTGTCCTGTGCAACATCTTACTGCCGTAACCGTCTGACGATCTGGGCGACTGGGCAGGGTCGCCTCCGTGTTCGCTCCACACGATCTCGACCTCGTCTTCGATTATAGAACCGGATATGTCGAGCAATCCCGCCTTATTCGACAAGGCACCATATTTGAGCGAATTCGTTGCCAACTCGTGTATCACGAGTGCCAGGCTGGTTGCGGCCTTCTCTCCTAATCCCATCCGCGGCACAGCAACGCGGATGCGACCTGCAAAAGCTCCAACGTCGTCGTAAGGGGCAAGCAGCACAGCAAAGAGGTCACCGAGCAATGCCGATCTCCCCTGGCCATCGGGGAGCGGGCGCACCAGTTCGTGGGCCCTGCCGAGGGCTGTCAGTCGCTCAGTCAACTGCTTTGCCATTTCCTCTTTTGTCTCGGTCGTCCGCGAGGTGATATTTGTTAATCCAGAGGCCAGAGCCAGAATATTCTTGACGCGATGGCTCATCTCGCCGGCAAGGAGTTCATGCCCTTCCTCCGCCTGCTTGCGGCCCGTGACGTCAAGAAAGATGCCTGTCATTTTTTCGGTTGCAGCGTCTCCCTCGTTGCCCTGGCCCCGAGCGGAAATCCAACGAACGTCGGAGGCGTTCGTGAGAATGCGGAAATCAATTTCAAACGGGCCGTCGATGGCGCGGGTTGCGACGAACGCCGCCCTGACGCGGTCTCGGTCGGCGGGATGCACCTTGGCGGAAAGATGCTCGAAAGTGAGGTCTACCTCGCCGCAAATGTCCCAGAGTTCGTAAGCCTTGGCATCCATCACAAACGTGTCGTCATCAACGATCCAGGCCCAGAGCGCGACCCCGGCCGACTGGATAGCACGCCTGAGCTCGGCTGTACTCCATTCAGGTTGTGATGTGCCTTTGCTCAATTTCAAATTTCTCCCACCCC
>Ga0213829_1001458_pt1 | contig 16890 bp, 12 predicted proteins | sample MC6MC0896MG_FD_180665 | JGI IMG/M metagenome (GOLD analysis project Ga0213829, IMG submission 180665) | Enriched soil aggregate microbial communities from Iowa State University, Ames, United States - MC6-MC0896-MG | ecosystem: Environmental > Terrestrial > Soil > Unclassified | place: USA: Iowa...
AGGCGCCAACGCGCCACCGATACCGCCCGTGGCGCCGGTGATGAGGATGCAGCGGGGTGAAGCGTGCGAACTCATAGGTATTTTTCGATTCTTGAGGTTTTCGCCATCAGCACTTCCAGGCAGTTGGCCACGGCCATGTCCATGCCGCAGGCGGTGTAGAAGCCGCCGTTGACCTGGGTGGTATGGATGACGGTGTTGCGGAAGCGGTGGAACAGCTTGATATCTGGCATGTCCGGGGTGTGCCAGAAGTCAGCCAGGCTGCCTTGGTGGGTAAGGCCGGGCATGGCGTAGATAGGGTCGGCCAAGGTGATGGTCGGGCGACCGTGCAGCAGCGCCGAAGCCCCGGCGGTGCTGTTGACGGTAATCATTCCATTGATGTGAGAGAGCAGTGTTGGCATATGCCCGCTTTCCATGAACTCGACCCGGTCGGCTACGTCGTATTCGCGGGCCAGCGTTTCGGTGATGCGCCGATAGTTTACCAGGCCAGGCGTTAAGGGGTGGTTCTTGACCAGCAGGCGGGCATTGAGCGGGGCGTGCAGCGAGAACGAGTTGATCACGTGTTCGATGACCTGGGTCATGTTCTCGAACGGCGAGTGGTCGCGGATCTGGGCGTCGCTGTCTAGCTGCAGTGGTAGCAGGTAGGTGGGCTGACGCTCACGGGCGACATCGGCGACCAGCGCGTCGTCGCGGCTGCGGGCGCGAAGCAGGCGCAGGCCTTGGCGAACATACCCCATGTACTCCACTGCCGCATTGAAGGGGGCATGGGTTTCATACTTGGGATAGATCAGCGCATTCAATGCACCACCGGCGTGATAGAGCACGTCGTGGGCAGCGCGTACGGCGAAAGATAATTTGAATGGGTTACCGTTCTGGTAGCGAGGAATGTGTTTGCCGACCTCGCGATACCAGTGCGGATCACGCGGCAAACGTGAATTGTTGTTGACGCCATCGCGCTCCAGTGTGATCCAGTACGGGCGGAAGTAGCCCTCTTCGAACACATGAACGCGGATGCCCTGCAAGCGCGCTAGCCTGATTGCGGTGCGATGCACAGGGCGGCAGTCACCGAACAGGACCAGGTCAGTGATGTCCAGTTGGCGGAAAACCCCCGCGTACCATGCTTCCAAGTCTGCAGCTTTGCCGGGGCACGCCATGTTCGGGCCATCGGCACCATACAGCTCGTCGCCCACATTGAAGCGCACGCTATGCACATACTGGCCAATATCGCGTAAGGCTTTTGCCAGGCGAGCAAAAAAGGGCGAACTGACGCCTTGTAGAAAGAGGAAGTTGGCGGTGGGAACGCGCAGCAGGGGACCACGCGTCGCCCTTGCATTCAGTTCGTCAGGCGCTTCATGCCCAACAAACTGCTCAAGCGTCGTTTCAAGTCCTGCCATCGAGAAGGGGCTCCTGGCTGCGGCGTTAGCGCGTGCCAATTCTGTAACTCAAACAAGGTCTGTTCAGGGGTTGTAAACCGGTTGGTGATGCGGCTTACATAGGTGGGGTAAAGCAGGAGCGTGCCGGCAACCAGTTCGTCCAGACTCAGCTTGCGGCTGCGGCGGGTTTGCACATCAATTGACAGGTCCATGTCGCGGGTCAGGCCCCACCCGGCATAGAAGGGCTGGCCATAGGTGGTCACTGGCACGCCGCGCAGCAGAGCTTCAAAGCCTGACTGTGAAGTGAGCACGTGTACTTCATCGACGACTTCCAGTAACTGCTGGAGTGGTGTATCGCCAATGACTTCATCGCACCAGTGCACGGTTTGTTCTTCGTCATCGCCACGGGCTCGGGTGCCAGCCAGCACTTCGGGGTGGGGCTTGTACAGAAGCCATGCGCCGGGGTTCTGTGCGCGGACTGCTTTCAGCAGTTGCAAGTTGCTGCGTATGCTGTTGCCCCCAAAGCGAATGGAAGCATCGTCTTCCACCTGGCCGGTGACCAGGATGATTTTTGCTGCCTCGGCAGGACGACTCCAGCTTGCGCCTGGCAGGTTGTACTTGGTTAGCCCAGCGGCGCATATCGCCTGTCGCAGCGACTGGGCGCGGCCAAGTATTTGCGCGTCGAACAGACCTGTCGCAAGAATGCGCTCCAGGCGTGAAGGGCGCGTGGCGTCGTAGTAAATGCCAAGGTCATCGAGTACCCACGACAGCGGTCTCGCCTTGCCCGCACCCAGCCCTACCGAGCGTAGAAAACCGTCCTCGACCCGCTTGACCGGGTGAGGGTGCATGCTCAAGTCATCATCGTGCTTGCAGCCCCAGGCCACCACGGGCAGGTCTTGCGTAAGCGGGTTCTCAGGTTTGACGAAACGGATTTGCGCACCGTTGAAGAACATTTCAACCAGCGGCTCTTTCCAGCGGCTGAACCCCAGCATTTGCACAGAGGTGGGCAGCGCGCTGCGGTGACGCCGCTGCAGCCCAAGCCAGTTGATCAGTGCTTCCGGGGAGCACGGTACGCCCCGCTCGGGACAAACATACCGGGGGTAGTCAACCAGGCTCGCATGAACCAATTGCGTCAAGGGCACCGAGTGGCGTCGTGACGGTGGTGGCAACCGGTCTTCGGTCAGGCCCCAGCCCGCGTAAAACGGCATGCCCCAAGTGTGCACCGGAACATTCCAGAGCAAGGCATCGAAGCCGAGCTGCGAAGTCATCACAAACACCGCGCGCACGTGCGGCAGCAAATCGGCCGGGTGAGTGTTGTGCGCAAGTATCTGTATCCGAGGGTTGCTCGCCAACGCTTCGAGGTCGAAATGGCCTTCCTTGTGCCCTGCGACTACATCAGGGTGCACCTTGAGTACGATGGTGGAGTCCGGGTAACGCGTTAGAGCCGCGTCAAGCATGGCACGGAAATCTTCGGCACCAGCGCCCTGCAGCGAAGCGTCACCACTGGTCTGGTCGGCGACCAGAACGCAGTTTTCAGGAAGGTCCGGTATCTCGATGCGAGCATCGTTGTACTTGGAAACCCGTTGACGCTGCCAAAGGTCGCGAAGGGCCACGGCACGCTGGGTCTGTTCCGCGTCAAGAGGGGTGGCAATCAGCTGCTCGAGCCTGGACGGCTGGCTGGCATCGTAATAAACGCCCACATCGTCCACGATCAGTGACAGGGGAGGCTCATCGGCACCCAATCCCACCGACCGGACGAAGCCGTCTTCAAGCGTCAAGACAGGTTTGCGGGCTTTCTGTGCCTCGGCCATGGCCTTGATTGCACTGGGCTTGCGGCCCCAAGCCATAAGCCAGTCGGCGTGCTGCGCGTCACGCGCAACGCCGTTCTGAAGAACGTAGTCGGGCAACAAGGCAGGCAGCGTGCTGATAGCCTGGGCGCCCTTTGAAAGGACCAGCAGGCGAGGGCGGGGCGAAACGTCATCCATAAACGCGGAGCAGCATCCATTGACAAATGAGGGGCAAAAGGGCCTGGGGCCTTGGTGAATCGGTGGAAAAATGACGGCGAATCTTAATACATAATCACATTTGAAGGCGCGCAGATTCGGATAAAACGCAAAAAGAAATTAGACAATCTGCGCAAATGCTGACGGATGACATCAAAATGACATCTAATCGCCGCGAACTGGTCCAATCACTGCGTTGCAGGGTATCGCCGCCCTCATCTGACTAGTTACTGACCAATAGTTCAAGGAGGTAAGCATACTTCTCTTGCAGAAGGCTCATTCTGTCGCGCTCCCGATATTCCTGGATCGTTTCGGGGCGCAGGCAGTGGAACAATGCCGTCAGCAGGAACATGTAATGCAGGTTTCGAAGCGCTTCCGGGCCATCAAATCGCTCCGTAAGCGCTGCGGAGTAGGCTTCCATGAAGTCCTTACGGGCAGCCAGGAAGACGTTCATGTCCTTGCGCCTGAACAAGCTTCCAAGGTAAGCGCCGCCATCGAATCCCACCCGGCCCACCTTGACTTCGCTCCAGTCGATCAGGTGTAGCTGCCCTTTCACCACGAACAGGTTCTTGCGCAGGTAATCCATGTGGCTGATGCAGCGAGGGCTACGACGCGCCTGGGCGGCCAGTTTCCGAATAACCGGCGTAAAAGCTCTGAAGCGCTGCGCCAGCCCAGCGAAACGAGGATCCTCTCTGCCAAGCTGCTCGAGTTCTGGCAGGCAGCGGGCAAAGTTGAAGCGCGGCCGAAGTAGAAACCAGGGGCGGAAAAAGTCCATGCTCCAGTGCAGTAGCGCTCGCTGGGCGGGTCTCCCCTCCAGCTCGAGATAGTCGTGGCTCACTACTTCGAGTTCGGCGATACCTTGTGCAAGTTGCCGGGCAATGGCATGCATGCGGGGAGGCTTGCCTCGGACGAACTCGGTGAAGATCAAGCTTTCCCAAGGCGTTTCGATGACGCCTAGGCACGCTGGGTGGCGAAAATGACTACTGCCCCCCAGTATGCCGTCGGCGCGATGGAACCTTGCCTCCTGGCTACCGATGAATGCCACCTTGCGTATCGACTTCTCTACCACTTCCAGCGGCTTTCCGGTGTGTGGGTCCGTTACGCTGTGGTGCCGCACGTAATTGACGAACGAGGCGTTGGAGGCAAGCTGCTGGCTACGGATGTCCAACTGCTTACCCCGCCAGTGAGGCATCAGGTCAACAAGGTGCTGTTCCAGAGGTGCTCGCTGCCAGCGGTAGAAAGTCCTGTTCACGGCGGGCTGACAGGGGGGAGGCATGACATCCATGTAGGTGGGGACGGGGTCCGGTCTCTAGTTGTAAAGGGGGTATGCTGCTGCATACACGGCTCTGGCACAATGAAAAATTACGATAAGGCCTTGATGGGTAAGGGCAAAAAGCCAGTATCTACCTAACTCGAGGTGGGTTGCTGGTTAGCCAAGTGTGCACCGTACAGCGGTTGCAGCGGCAGGTCACAGAGTCGTTCGAACGCTCGTATTCGGAACAGTTCCCTGGCTGGTGCTGGGCCGTGCGGGCTTATCTGGGAAATTGGCGTGAGTTGCTGTCGTTGCCTGTGAGAGGGGCAGGGCGGTAACTAGAGACCGTGCGGGGCAGAAGTTTTAAAGACCAATTTGGGCACCCATCAGTCAGATTATCAACAAACTGCGGGTAGCCGCGCTTTGCATCGCGATGCAAAAACTTTAACATTTGCGCTTCGCATTTTTCAGCTGTCTTCAGGGACGAAAATGAATCACCTCAGCATTGCCAAAGAAGCCCTCATCGCGCAAGCCCAAGCGGTCACGCAGCTGTCTGATCGTCTTGATGGCGAATTCCAGAGTGCAGTCGAGCTTATCCTCGGTTGCCAAGGCCGCACAGTGGTGTGTGGCATGGGCAAGTCCGGCCTGATCGGCCAGAAGATGGTTGCCACCTTCGCATCCACGGGCACCCCCAGCTTCTTCATGCACCCGGCTGAAGCCTTCCATGGCGACTTGGGCATGCTCAAGCCAATCGACGTACTCATCCTCATCAGCTACAGCGGCGAGACCGAAGAGCTGATCAAGCTGATTCCGAGCCTTAAGTCGTTCGGTAACAAGATCATCGCCATGACCGGCAACGGCAAGTCCACACTGGCCAAGCACGCGGATATCTGGCTGGATATTTCGGTTGAACGCGAAGTCTGCCCGAACAACCTGGCTCCGACCACCTCCACATTGGCGACCATGGCCATGGGTGACGCGTTGGCTGTAGCGCTGATTGAAGCCATTCAGTTCAAGCCTATGGACTTCGCACGCTACCACCCCGGCGGCAGCCTCGGCCGTAAGCTGCTCACCCGGGTACGTGACGTGATGCACTCGCCGGCACCTGTGGTTACCCCGACTACCAGCTTCCATGACTGCCTGTTGGTCATGACACGCAGCCGGCTTGGCTTGACCGTGGTAATGGATGACGAAAAGCTGGTCGGCATCGTGACTGACGGTGACCTCCGTCGCGCCTTGCTGGAGAACGAAGGCGTCGTTCGTGAGACGGTCGCACAGTTCATGACTGCTAACCCACATACTATCCAAGAAGATTCGCAGCTGTCGGAGGCTGAATCTTATATGTTGGATAATAAGATTCGGGCATTGGCGGTGACTGATGCAGAAGGATCGGTTGTGGGTGTTGTTGAGATTTTTGACTGAGAGGGGCTGATCTGCGCCTTTCATCATGCTGGTGTTTTAGCGCAGCTGTAATGTGAGTTAGTACTTGCATTCATAAAATGCAAAGCCCGCAATTTGGCAGGCTTTGCATTTTCTATTAAGTAGTTAATTTTCTTTTTTGAGAGCTTAAATTAGGTCGCTGAAACTTAATTTTGCGGGCTTGAATTCTTCGATTTCGCCGTTAGCTATACGTTGGGTCAATTGTGCGCAAAATATATGAGGGTTGGTAATGTCCATGCTCATAAGGTCTTGAGCGGAATACTTCCACCACTCTAGTGCTTTTAATGCGTCGATAATATAGTCATTAAAGCGATTTTTTATTGGTTTTGCCGGGTTTCCACCGACAATACTATACGGCGCTACATCCTTGACTACCAAGGAGTTTGCGGCAATTACTGCCCCATCACCAATGGATATGCCCTGCGCAAGCGTAACGTTTTGCCCAATCCAAACGTCATTACCGATTTTTATGGTTTTCTTGGTTCTGTTGAATACTTGAAAGGGAGGTTCCGCTCCAGTATCCATGGCCAAGGCCTTCATTAGCCCGGACTGCGGGCTATAAAATGATGGACAAGTTGAGGCCCACTCATGAGGGTGTCGATCTCCAAGGACAGTGAGGCCATGAGCGATCGATGTATAGCGCCCAATCGATATTATCTCAGGAAGCACGGATCGGGTGTAGGAAAAAGAGCCCATTGAAACGAGGCGTGTGCCATTTTTGCCCCAGTACGTACAGTATGGCTCTGTCGAAAAGTTCTTGGGGACTTCAATATCAAGCTCGTTGGAGTAGAAGGGGGGGGTGACATCCAGGGATTGGCCGCCAAAGAAAACTCGATGTTCCAGTAGGGTTTGCTTGATTTTGCCGAATTTTATCTTCATGTGTCTTCTTCAATCACATCAGTTGATCGCTTCGCAAGTCAATATAAATATTTTCGCTGGGTACGGGCGACACACATCGAAAAATTTTACCTTAGCGCGGACATACAGAAATATAACACTTTCTTTCGCATTCGGTAAAATGCCGCTGCTGGCTTGGGCTGCGTTAGCCCTCATGCAAAAGCTTACTATGCTCTCGGTCACCTTTTCTAAGGATAGCAAATTTGGAGCGTATATTAATTTGCCAATCTGGATATTTTTTGTCTGTAGTGCTGGCCCAATGCGGTGAGACGGTTACAGTCCCTACATGCGGTGTGAATCTTTTCTGCATCTCTCGGGTCAAATAAATTAGATGCTTGTGCTTTAGCTTTGAATTAACAATAAAATTAGCTTATAGCGAAATCTTTATGGCTAAACACTTGCAGATGTAAAAGTCTTAATGTTGTTTTCTTGATTTTGTGAGGGTGTTAATTATCCTACGAAGTGTGTGGGCTTGAACGTCCCAAGGTTTCTTTCTGTGGTTTCGGAGGATCTATTGTGCATCAGACAATTAAGGTTTTTTTACTGTGTCTTGCATTGACGTCTTGTGCATCCGCAGAGGCAGCAGGTCAGCAAGGTACATATGAAGAGTCTGGGAGTGGTGGGGAGGACAGTGCCCTCAATGTAGGGGTTTTGAAAGTCAGTGAAGGGGTTGCTTCGAGTCGAATGTTCGCTTCGCTAGACAGAATTTTAGGTCCTGGAGGAAAAGTGAATGGAATACAGTCATTCGCGTTTGATGAGCGAAATCAAGAGTTATATTCCCTCAATCTAAATATCGCAAAAGATGGAAATCGCTCGACAGTTAATAGGTATCCGCTTCATGGTGGTGAGTCAAAAAGCTCGCAGGGTTTTACAAAGCCATTAGGGAGTGTGGTAGGCCACCAAGGCCTTGGGTTAGAGTATTTGGAGTCCGGCGGGATCAGGCTGTGGAGTACCTATTATAAAGACTTGCGGCAAGTGGCTCGTTATAGTTATTCGGATGGAATGCCTGTTGGTGATGTTCAGGTATATCGGCTGTTTGGTCCAGAGTACAGGTCGTATGTGAGTGCTACTCCCACAATAAGTCTAGATCAGAAATACTTGATAGCAGCAGGGAAAAAGAAAGGAGTTGATTATCAAACTCTCAGGGTTTGGCGAATTGCTGATCTGATAAAAGAAAAGGGTGGGGACGTCTCACAAACGTGGGTGTACGAGTGGGATGTCAAAGGTGTGATCGGCCGTGATTACCCTTTGCAAGGGATTGCTAGTGACGGTTCGCGAGTTTGGATAATTGCTGGCAATAATAAAATCGATGTGCCTAAGCGTATGGTGGTTTATTCTTTGCGGGGAAAACGCCTAGACAGTGACTTTAATGTTGATGTGGGGCGCCAGCAAGCGATGCTTGATGGTAGTGGGAAAGTCTATGAGCCGGAGGGGTTAGCTATGTTGCGGGTAGATGGTCAAGTTTTCTTGTGCGTTGGAATTGTAAGTGGGGACCGCGGGCAGCGATATGCGAGGATTTACAAAGTTCCGGTGCAAAGATAATATGGTTTCTGTTTAAATGCTTTTAAATGGTTGGTGCTGTTTGTCAATGTCTTAAGTTTAAATCCAATCCAACCCGCTGGGCCGGATTGGATTGTATTTATGTCCTACTGGGACATTTTAGTCATAACCTTGAAGTAGCCTGCGGCACTAACTAATGCGTCTGATTTTCTCTGAGCAAATAAGATAGCGTCAGCTAGTTCTCTGAATGCTCCACTACCACCTACGGTGTCCAGTGTGTGGGATGCGGCAACCTTTACGTATGTAGGCGCATCGGCAACTGCAAACGACATCCCGCAAGCTGAAAACGCCGGCAGATCGATGCAGTCATCACCAATACAAGCAGTTTCATTAGCCGTCACATTTGCATCGGCCATGAGTTGCTTGCATGCAGCAAGCTTGTCTTTGACACCAAATTGGCACAGCGTAATTCCCAGATCAGCCACACGTTTACGCAATGTTGCCGAATCGCGGCCTGACAACACGGCGACTCGTACTCCATTCTCCTCAAGCAAGCGCATGCCCATGCCATCCCGGACATGGAATCGCTTCAGGCATTCACCGCTTGCATCGTAGTAGATACCACCATCAGTGAGAACACCGTCAACATCGGTGATTACCAGGCGGATATCAGCCAGTGTCGGTGCTGGGGCGATGGCCTGTCCGCTAATGAGCGCGCGAACCTGTTCCAGGCATTCCTGCGTATCGACGCCGGGCCCGGTTGGCTCTACAACGTAGGCGCGGATGCAATAGCCGGCAGCCATCAGCCGAAGTTGTTCGAGCTTTTCTGCATGCTCCAGCATCGGCTGCGGCAGGTTGGCGTATTCGGCCAGCACTTCACGACGGTATGCGTATACGCCCACATGCTTGAGGTAAGTGGCCGTCTCGCTGTCTCGCGGGTAGGGGATTGGAGAGCGGCTGAAATACAGCGCATTGCCGTTCGCTGCCAACACCACTTTTACAGTATTGGGGTTCCCTGCCTCATGTGCATCGATTGGGTGGCAGAGCGTCCCAACATTGACACTCGGGTCAGCGAGCATGCCAGCAGCCAGTGCTTCGATGTCACTGGGACGAACCAAAGGTTCATCACCTTGCAGGTTGATGTAGATATCCGCATCAACCCGGCCCATGACTTCGGCAAGGCGGTCAGTGCCTGATGGGTGGTCAGGTGAGGTCATTACATATTCACCGCCGAAGGCGCGCACGGCTTCGGCAACCCGTTCATCATCGGTCGCAATGATCACAACGTGCGCATTCGAAACCTGAAGTGCACGCTCGTAAACATGCTGAACCATGGGTTTACCGGCAATATCAGCCAGCGGCTTGCCTGGTAGGCGCGTCGAACCGTAACGCGCTGGAATGACGATAGCAACGCGTTGTTCGCAGCTTGACATGCTCACAATCCTTCTTCCCCTAGGCTAGGTTACGAGATAACCAGCGGTGGGAAGGACTTCACCAGATCATCCAAGGCTTTGATTTGCGCAAGGAATGGTTCCAGCTTGTCCAGTGGTAGGGCGCTTGGGCCATCGCACTTGGCTTGGTCCGGTTTTGGGTGCGCTTCCAAGAACAGGCCTGCCAGGCCAACGCCCATGCCAGCACGAGCCAGGTCTACGACCTGATCGCGGCGGCCGCCGGAAGCAGCGCCGGAAGGATCACGGTTCTGCAGCGCATGGGTAACATCGAAAATGATTGGCAGATTGTCGCAAGTGCGCTTCATCACGCCAAAGCCCAGCATGTCGACAATCAGGTTGTCGTAGCCCATGCAAGTGCCTCGGTCGCAAAGGATCAGCTGATCATTGCCTGCTTCCTTGAACTTATGCACGATGTTCTGCATCTGGGAAGGGCTCAGGAACTGTGGCTTCTTGATATTTACTGGCTTGCCTGTCTTTGCCAGTGCTACCACCAAATCTGTCTGTCGGGCCAGGAAGGCAGGCAGCTGGAGCACATCAACCACTTCGGCGACAGGCGCCGCTTGGTAGATCTCGTGAACGTCAGTAATGATCGGGACGCCGAACTCGGCCTTCACTTTCTCAAAAATACGCAGGCCTTCCTCCATACCAGGGCCGCGGTATGAGTGGATCGAGGAGCGGTTGGCCTTGTCAAAGCTGGCTTTGAATACGTAAGGAATGCCAAGCTTTTCAGTGACGCGGACATACTCCTCGCAAGCGGTCAGCGCAAGCTGTTCGGATTCTAAAACATTGATACCGCCGAACAGGACAAACGGCGCAGAGTTGGAAACTTCAATGCTTTCGGTAATCTTGATCATGATTCAGTTCGCTCTTCAAATTATTGGTTCAGCGCAGCCAGGCTTCGAGCTTGCGATGAATGGCGGATGCGTCATTTGCCGCCATGGAGTAAGAATTGACGTAATAGTGCAGGAGCTCTTGGGTCTGACCTTTGTCAAACGTTAGCTCTTCCTGCAGGCACGCTTTCAGTTCTTCGACTGTGCGCGGGTGTGCTGCAACTGCATAGGCGTAATCGGCTTCGCCGGTGATCACCACTGGGCGACCGTGCAGCAGCGCTTCAAGACCTACCCCGGAGTTGACCGTAAATACGGACTTGGCGCCGGAAATGAGGTCGTGTACTGAGGCGTCGGACAGTTCGATGATGCCCCGCTTTGACAGGTCCTTGAGGGTTCTCTGAACGCTCATGCTGTTACAGTAGGGGTGTCTTTTCACTCGCACTTTCGTGTTAGTGCCAGCAAAATGTTCTGCTACAGTGCTGACCAAGTCGACGCCCGAGATCTCTGCCAGCGCCGCTACTGTATCGGTAGGGATTTGCAGGGCTACAAACACATAGTCGTCTTCAAACCTCACGCGATCCTGTGTCTGCGAATATTTCGAAACGTTATTGGTCACGTAGGTATCGTGAAGGTGCTGCTCGTTATGTTCCAATACATCTGACGAGACAGCGCGGCTCGCTACACGGATTTGTTCATGCTCAGCTGCAAGGGATGAGTAACCAGCGAAGCCTTGGTGATCGATGCTGCAGCGGCCTGCCAGAGGTACTTCTTGAATATGCAGATGATTGACATTGTAGGGGGCGTTAGTGTGATAGCTCACTACGCGTGAACCCGGAATGCTAGGATCGCAGTTGCGCCAGTTCCATTGATGCCTAGGCACCAGAACAAGGTCTTTACGGCTAAGGAGGTACTTGAATACATTCATCAAGAACTCGCGAACCGTAGCGTAGCTTGGCTTTTCCTCTCCAGGAGCAGCGAAAAAGACGGTCGGGATGAAAACCTCCACCACCTTCGACACATCAACGGATCGGCTATTGATATTTATGATCGAGCCTTGGTACAAGCCGTGGAAGCTCGCCGACGACTCGTTGCTCGATGCAATCTCTACCAAAGCACGCGCGGGGCCGAGATTGCGAACGACAGTATCGAGCCAGAGTTGGTTTTCTTCTGAAACAGGCTGAGCGCCACCTTTATTACGGTTGATGATCTGCTGCGCCTCGTGCAGCCATCGGCATTTGATGGCGACCTTGAGCTGATCATCAGGGTTTATACCCTTTCGGCCCTTCTCAGCTGCCAACAGCTGGCGTGCGTCACCGCGTGCAGCCTGAATCTGCTCGCGCATTTCTGGGAAGAATGGTGTGGCACGGTTGATCATCGGCATGAACTTCATGACAACTTCGCGCGGGAAAGCGAGAATGCTGTCAAGCGTGCTGCGAGCAGCATCGAACAGGAAGTTATCGATTTCAAACGACAGCCGTTTTACCGTTCCGTAAGTTGGGTAAAGGGCCTGACTTGCGCAGAGGTAGGAATAGGCTCTAGCCACTTTGGCATCATCTTTAAGCATGTCGCTGATGCGCATCAGGAGCTTGCGCTCAGAAGGATGATCAACTTGTGCTTTCAGCAGGACTTCATAGGCCGACTCCTGATCGCGCGATAACTGGTAGGCACGAGCAAGCATGAGTCGATAGTGCAGTCTCGAAGCGATCTCAGTAGGGAATGAGTTAATCGCGGCGATGAGCTTGTCATGCTCTTTGAGCTGACTGTGAACCCGGGTCAAGACCCCATAGTTGGTAGCATTGTCGGGGTTGTCAATGATCGCTTGGCGGGCCTGCTGAGCAATCAGTTCCAAAACGGAGATGTCGGAGCCAGCTTTGAGCAACGAAACTTCAAGTGCGCTGGGGCCAGCGGGCAAGGCTGCTTTAGGTTTGACCTTGGGCTTGGCTTTTGCCTTCGGCTTGGCCTTTGGCATGGCCGCCTTCTTAGGTGGGGCCTCGCCAAACCGCAGCTTAGAAAGTGCATCATTAACCGGAGCGCAAGACGGCGCTAGGTTAAGCGTTTGAATAGCTGCGTCGACAGCACCCTGTTCGGCCTGGATTTTAGCCTTCTCGGTATAGCCAAACGAATTGCTTGGATAATTCTGAATGGCGTATTCGGAGATCTTCAGGGCAGCGTCATGATCTCCATTGGCGTAAGCAGAATCTACCGCTTTTCGCAACTGGCTCAGCGATGCCTCGGAGCGCAGCAGTTTATCCGTGTACGCCAAACTGGCACGGTGAGCTCCGAGCTTGGAAAGCAAAAATATCGATTTGACGAGTAAATGTTGCTTGAGAGATGACATTATTTAGCTTCGCTCAGCTTTTTCTTGGCTATCGCCAGTTGACGCTTGGTGGTGTAATGCTCCTTGACCTCTTTCCGTACATAAGCCTGCGGCTGGCTTAGAGTGTACTTGCCGTTCCAGAGATCAACCAGCGCATTGTGTGCCAGGCTCAAAGAGTTATCAGTATCTACAAAAAGCAGGTTGCGAAGCTGGTCATACTTCTCGATGTGCTTGCCTGGCTCTGATGCCAGCTCTGCAATTCCGAAAGCCAATGCTTCTGGCGAATCGATGGTCAGTCCGAGTTCGTCCCGTCGAGCGTACTCAAGGCTGTACTCGTCAATTTTACGCCCGCCCATCTGTTCTGCCAGGTCATTTTGGAGTAGGGCAATGGGTTTCTGACAGTACATGGCGTCAAAAATGGCACCGCTGTAATCGGAAATAACGATGTCTGCCAGTGCTATCAACTCAAGCAGGTCGTCATTAGCGCCAAAGTGGAAAATGGAATCGAGGTCCATTTTGCTTTTGCGGTCGCCTTCCAACAGCTCGGTGTTGTGGTGCATTTTCAACAATACGTTGTAGTCAACTGAGAGCTCGTAAATAGCTGTCAGGTAACGATCGACGCTGGACAGCTCACCCCAAGTAGGAAGATAAAGCACAGTCTTACGAGCTGGATTGATCTTGTCCGCATGTTTGGCCTTTGCCAAGACGTGAAACTCGGGGCGGTGCCAATCATCGTAACGAGGGTTGCCGACAGATGCGGTAGGGCTGAAATGTGCGATGCGCTCCGAGGCGTAAGGTCCGTACGTCATGCACAGATCGGCCAGCGCACGCCAAGGGCCGTAGTTATGCGGCTCCTTGGCGTAACCGTACTGAATCATTGCAATTCTGGATTTTTCAATGGTTTCAATGCGGGAGAAGGGTGTCTGGCATACAATGATGTCAAACACGCCATCAAGCGTTGGCATTTGAGCTCTGTCCCAGACCATGATTGGTGTATCTGGGTCATTGAGGATCTCATCACTGAATTCAGAAATGAAATCCTGACGCTTCTCAATAACGAAACAGGCACCTGGAAAGGTGCTTGCAAGTTTCTTGATGTGGAGGAACTGGAAGGGGTTCCATCCAACAAACCCAATCCTCGGAAGTTCAGCCATACTTCTTGATCTCGGCAATCAGCTGTGTAGTTGAAATGCCTTCAGTACGTGGAAGGTAAATGACTTCGCAGAGAGACTTGAATTCGTCGAAACGACCTTCCCAGTCGTTCCCCATGATCAGGGCGTCGGCACCGAACTCCTTGATGTACTCACCTTTGAGTTCAAGAGACTCTTCGATAAATACTTCGTCCACACAGGACAGGGCAGCAATGATGTCGCGACGCTCAGCCTCTGGATAGACAGGATAGCGTTGTTTTTTTGAGAAATTCAGTGCGTCTGAGGAGATACCGACAACCAGTCGATCACCATGGGCTCGTGCGCGCTGAAGGATTTTGACATGGCCAATGTGAAGCACGTCGAAGGTGCCAAAGGTGATGACGGTTCTCATAAATATCCCTATCGTAAAGATGGTAGAGCAAACATTTATTTACCCATGGGATTGTATCGCCATGGGTAGCGGTTGTGACCTGATGGTCGAAAAGTTGTATCTTTAATTCTCAGTGACCAATTGGAAGGTGAGCTTGCTTTTTGCAATCTTGCCTTTGAATTGTGAGCCTGCACTGGTGATGTCGAGACGATACCAGCCCCGTTTAGGATCATAGGTCGATTTCGCGAGCGGGTAGATTCCGGCGCTCAGTACTGCAGCATTTGGCTCGGCGCCTGGCTCGTGGGAAATTACTTTGATCGCATTGAAGGCGTCGAGCGCATCCATATCGGCATAAGAATATGGAGTGGAAAACCAGATGATACCGGAGTTCGTGCCACTGACTGAGTTCTTGAGTACCCCTGCCAGAGAATTGCGGTTTTTCAGTTTCAGGTGCAACTTGAGGGAGTTGATGCGTTCGAGCGACTCTACCGGATTCTGGAAGTCCAGATCTGACATGTCTTTAGGTTCAAGCTCCCACCATCCGCTGTTCAGGAACTGGCTGATGGTCTCATCATCAAATCGATAGCGAATTACTTTTGCTGGGTTGCCACTGACTTCGGCGTAGGCCGGAACGTCCTCAGCAACAAATGAATTACTGGCAATAATTGCGCCGGTGCCCACCGTAACGCCCTTGCAGATCGATGCATTGGCGCCGATCCACACGTCGTTACCAATGACGGTGGGTGGGGGGGTACCTGGAGAGGCGTTTTTCTTGGGGTAGTTCTTCACATCCTTGAAGTGCTTGGAGCTGTACTGGAAGGAATGTGTACTGAAAAAGCTCGGTGGCGCTGCGATCTCCACCGATATTTTGACATTAGCGCCAATAGTGCAATAGTTGCCAATGCTGCTATTTGCGCCTACGATGCTGTGGCTGGAGACTACAGAGTACTTGCCAATCTTGGCTTTTGCCTCAACAACAGCATCACCGTAAATTTTTACCGGTTGGCCCAGCTGCGAGTCTTCCGCTACGGTTGCTGAGTCTGCTACTAATTTTGCGTCCAACTTTCCTTACCCTCTCCAGAGTATTGCGCTTCCATAATTGCGCTTTAAAAGCAGCTTTCAATTAGTGCGCGCAGCTTATAAGGGCGCCAATTCTACTTGTGCGTCAGTATTGTGTCAATCCGTCAAGTGGCTGCGAATTATTTTTTTGTAGTATTTTTCTGAATTTTTAGCGAGGCTGCTGCTGAACGGTAGGCCAGGGAGCGCGTGGGTTGATGTCATTCTGATATCGCGCGGTGAATTGGTGGCGTCAATAAATTGATTGTTTGGCCTGCCTTATTTGAAGCAGGCCAAAATCATTTTGATTTAAATTGCAAACTCCACAGATTCGGCGGCTATGATGCCTTTGTACGCTGTGCCGTGTTTCATCGCCCGGAAGCGATAAAGGCCCTTTGGTGCGTCCAGCATCATTTCGTCGACTTCATGAATGCCTTCGCTCAGGTCGGTGGGCTCGCCGAGGAATTTCTTCGAGGTCAGGACCTGTTTGATAACTACAGAACTCGCGGTCTTGTACTTATCAATTGTTGCTGGATCTTCTGTTTTGGGCAGGTAGATCCAGCCGAATTTGCTTGCGGCCGTATTGGTCAGTGTGCGGTCGTCGGTAGTGGAGTCCTGAGCAGTTGCCTGCGGGTTACTTTCTATTTCTTCAAAAAGCTCGATCCAGCGCTGCGTGATAGTCTCAGCGTGGAATCTTTCCATGTTGTTAATACCAGCTTTGCCCATGCTGACTGAGAGTTCGTGATTGCTGAGAAGCAGGCAGGTTTTTTCAATGAACTCTTTTTCGGTTTTGACGATGAAGCCGTCTACACCATCTGTGATGATTTCTTTGGGGCCGTAATTGGTGTCAATCGATACCAGTGGTGTTCCATAGGCAAGTGATTCGGCAAAGCTTACCCCGAAGCCTTCTGTTGCAGACATTGCCAGGCTGACGCTCGCGCGACGGAAAATGCCAGAGACATCAGTTGCAAAGCCCATCAGTTTGATTGAGGCGCTGGCGTTCAGCTTTTCAATTTCAGCTTGAAGCTCATCCTTTTGCTCGCCAGAACCCCAAATTTCAAGCTGCGCATCAGGTAGTGCCTCTACAACTTTTGTAAAGGCCTTGATCATGTTTTTGATGCGTTTGATCGAATGCAGTCTGGCGACAATCACCGCGAGGTTCTTCTCGCGAGTGACATCGCTTTGGCTTTCGGCAACATTAATGGGGTTGCCAATAGCGCGATATCTATCGCAAGGGAATTGTTCTGTCAGGT
>Ga0213829_1001460_pt1 | contig 16860 bp, 12 predicted proteins | sample MC6MC0896MG_FD_180665 | JGI IMG/M metagenome (GOLD analysis project Ga0213829, IMG submission 180665) | Enriched soil aggregate microbial communities from Iowa State University, Ames, United States - MC6-MC0896-MG | ecosystem: Environmental > Terrestrial > Soil > Unclassified | place: USA: Iowa...
CGAACTGCCGCACCGCCTGGTCGGCCTCAATCAACAGCGCCTGCCCGGCCGCCGTCAGGTTGACCTCGCGCTGATTGCGCTCGAACAGCCGCACACCCAGCTCGCGTTCCATGTCCTGGATCTGCCGACTGAGGGTCGGCGGGGCAATGCCCAGCTGCTCGGCGGCACGGGTGAAATGGCCGTGCCGGGCGACGCAGAGGAAGTAGCGGAAATGACGGATTTCCATGGGGCGGGTGACCTGTGAGTTCGCTTCTTGAAACACTTGTACAGGGCTGTGCACTACAAGGGAACTGGCCGGCGGCGTTGGCGGTTTCACTCGTGCTGTTACCTGCAAGCTAATGATGCCGGCCGCTGGAGCTAACAATCTTTTGGGGTGGCGGCGTTAAGGTGAAGCCAACATCAAAAGGCGGGTGTCTTGGCGGCACAGCTTGCCTTTGAGATTGCCGGGGCCGCTGCGCGCCCCATCGCCGGCAAGCCAGCTCCCACAGTAAAGCGCCGATCTTGCACACGCTGCTGTAAAGGTAGGAGCTGGCTTGCCGGCGATGGGGCGCGCAGCGGCCCCGCGATCCCAAAGGCAACAACCTTTCCCCAAGGCAACCCGCCCGGCCTTTTGGAGCCCCACCATGCCCTCTGCGCGTTTCACGCTACTGACCGCCTCCCTGGTCTGCGCCCTGATCATCCTCGACACCAACATCGTCGCCGTCAGCTTGCCCAGCATCGCCCGCGACCTGTCCGGCTCGTTCGCCGATATCGAATGGGTCGTCAGCGCCTACCTGCTGGCCTTCGCCGCCTGCCTGCTACCCGCCGGCAGCCTGGCCGACCGCTTCGGCCGCCAGCGCATGCTGCTGCTCGGCCTGGCCGTGTTCGGCGCCGCCTCCCTTGCCTGCGGCGCCGCCCCAAGCCTGCTGTTCCTCGACCTCGCCCGTGCCGCCAAAGGCATCGGCGCCGCCATGCTGCTGACCGCAGCACTGGCCGCCATCGGCCACCGCTTCCACGAACCCCAGGCACGCATGCGCGCCTGGGCCTTCTGGGGCGCCTGCATGGGCGCGACCATCACCTTCGCGCCACTGCTCGGCGGCGTAATCGCCAGCACCCTCGGCTGGCGCTGGATCTTCTACATCAACCTGCCGCTGGTGGCCGTGCTCGCCCTGATGGTGCTGCGCAGCGTCGAAGAATCCCGCGACAGCGACGCCGCCCGGCTCGACCCCATGGGCAGCCTGACCTTCGCCGGCAGCCTCGGCTGCCTGATCTGGGCGATGATCGAAGCCAACCAAGTCGGCTGGACCAGCGTAGACACCCTCGGCCGCCTGCTGATCAGTGCCTTCCTGTTCAGCCTGTTCATCATGGTCGAGCGCAGCCAGCCACGGCCCATGATCGACCTGCAACTGATGCGCAGCGCCCGCTTCATCGGGGCCCTGCTCGGCATGTTCGCCTACGCCGCCTGCGCCCAGGTGATGATGACGCTATTGCCGCTGTACCTGCAGAACGGGCTGCAACTGTCCGCGCTGGCGGCAGGGGCCGGCATGTTGCCGTTTGCAGTCGCCATGCTGCTGATGCCCCGGGTCGGCATGCGCCTGGCAGGCCGTTGGAGCCCCGCGCAGGTGTTTGCCCTGGGGCTGGTGTTGGTGGGGGTGGGGAATCTGCTGTGTGCCTGGGCGGTCGGGCAGGGCGGTTACCTCGCCTTTGCGTTGGCCAGCATCGTGCTGGGGGCGGGGGCTGGGCTGCTGAATGGGGATACGCAGAAGAACATCATGGCGTGTGTGCCGCGCGAGCGGACCGGGATGGCTTCGGGGTTGAGTACGACTACGCGGTTTGGGGCGATCGTGATTGCCATAGGCGTGTTGGGAGGGGTGCTTGCCGCGCGCAGTGGGCAGTTGTTGCGGGAGGCCGTGGCAGGTGTGGCGCCTGAGCAGTTGGGGAAGGTTGGTGGTATGGCTACTCGGGTTGCGGCGGGGGATTTGCAGGCTGCGTTGTCGTTGCTTGAGCCGGGGTTGCGTGAGGTGGTGGCGCCGTTGGCGCGGGAAGCGTTTGCGGGGGGATTTGAGGCGGTGTTGGTGACGGCGGGGGTGGTGGCGCTGATATTTGCGGTAGTGGTGGGGGTACTGCTGGTGCGGCCGATTCCGGAGCAGGGGGCGGCGGCATTGCAAAGCGCGCGGGTATAAAAAAGGCACCTGGGTTACCAGGCGCCTTTTACGTGTTTGGTGGGCCGGGGTAAGTTGAATTAGATCCGTAATGTATTGTTTTTAATACAATAACTCTGGTTTTACTGATCGGCTGGAATACCAGCTGGAATGCTGCAGTGCTACCATTTCTCCCCAGTGAGAAGATTGAGTGCTCAGGCTTGGTGGCAGTAACAGTGTATCAGGGCAAGCAACAGTTATACGTCGCAGTCCCCCGAAGCCCTTAATGGCCTGCGCCAGATCGCCTTGGTCCAATTCAGCAAGACATGCAACCGATTGGAAGGTGTTGTTGTCGCGTCCTCACGACCGAAGTCTCTGGATCCGCAATGCAGCCCGAAGAGTCGCTTCGAAGAGCAGATCGCCGGCTACCGCGATGCCCTGGCGTTGATCCACGAATCGGCCGCACACATGACCTTCAACGAAGGCGCGGCGCTGTAACTGCACAGCATGATGTATCGGTGCATGCCGCTGCCCGGCGGACGCTGGAAAGCTGCCAAAAAATGATATCATCGAACACCTCTCCGGACGGCACGTCACGGCCGCGCGTCCAGCCAGTAGCCGCTCATTTGACGCCGATGGCCGTGGCCGACTTGACTCGCTACTGGATCAGCACCTGGCCGACCCACTGGGGCTAATACCGCTGGCGATACTTGACCTCCTATGTATTTACACCTTCCAAGACGGCAATGGCCGCATCTCTCGCTTGCTGAGTCTGTGCTGCTTTACCAACTCGACTACGCCGTGGGTCGCTATATCAGCCTACAGCGCATCTTCGAGGACGCCAAGGAAGGCTATACGAGACACTGGAAGCAAGCTCACAGGGCTGGCATCAAGGGCAACACGACGTCAAACTCTGGCTCGACTACTTCCGGTGAGCTCTGCTGCGGGCCTACCGCGAGTTTGAAGAGCGTCGGCATCATTGAGCGTTTTCGAGGTTGCAAAGGCCACCGGGTTCGCGCGGAAATCCTGGATCGAGCCCTGCCGTTTTCTATTTCGGAGATCGAGGAAACCTGCCCAGGCGTCAGCCGGGACGTGGTGCTGCTGGGGGCTGCCGGCAATGAAATCGGAGGAGTTGATCGAATCGACAGGCAAAGGGCTTGGCGCGAAATGGCGTCGCACGGCGTAAAAAATAGGGACTAAGAATGAAGTTCAATGAAGACACCCGAGTCAAAATCCCAGTCATCCTCCATCTGATGCGGCTGGGCTATCAGTACTTGTCAATCAAGGATCAAACCTGGGATCAGAATACGAATATCTTCCCAACGCTTTTTTTTGCCGCCATAAGCGAAATCAACCCAGGCATCAAACCGGATGATGTGCATCGCCTGCTGGAAGACACCAAACTGCTGCTGGATAACGAAGACCTCGGCCGCGCTTTCTTTGAACGCCTGAGCGCTCGCTCCAATATCCGACTGATTGATTTCGAAAATTTCAACAACAACAGCTTTCATGTCGTCACGGAACTGACCTGCCAGAATGGCGATGAAGAATTCCGGCCAGACATCACCTTGCTGATCAACGGCATGCCCCTGATCTTTATTGAGGTGAAAAAGCCCAACAATCGGGAGGGCATACTGGCCGAGCGTGATCGCATCAACAAGCGCTTTCAAAACCCCAAATTCAGACGCTTTGCCAACATCACCCAGTTCATGATCTTCTCCAACAACATGGAGTACGACAACGGCGACCCGGAGCCTGTACAAGGTGCCTTCTATGCCAGCAGCTCCTACCATAAGCCGGTCTTCAACTACTTTCGCGAAGAAGAAGTACTGAACCTGACGGCCCTGCTCAAGCCGCTGCCGGAAGCGGAAGAGATCAGGGTATTGAAAGACAACAACCTCGAAGTGATCCGTAACAATCCCGAGTTCCAGACCAACAAAGACCCGAACCGGCCAACCAACCGTATCTGCACCTCATTGCTTGGCAAAGAGCGGCTGGCATTTATCCTGCGTTACGCGCTCGCCTATGTGTCGGAGGCTGACGGGCTGCACAAGCACATCATGCGTTACCCGCAGCTATTCGCCACCAAGGCCATCGAAAGAACACTCGATAACGGTATCAAGAAGGGGATTATCTGGCATACCCAGGGCAGCGGCAAAACCGCACTGACCTTCTACAACGTTCGCTTTCTGACCGACCATTTTCAAAAGCGGCAGATCGTTCCCAAGTTCTACTTCATCGTCGATCGGCTTGATCTACTGCAACAAGCGCAGCGGGAATTCATCGCACGCGGCCTGACGGTTTACACCATCGATTCGCGCGAAGCCTTTACCCGTGCCATCAAGGCAACCCAGGTGATCCACAACCATTCGGGCAAACCGGAAATCACCGTGGTCAACATCCATAAATTCAAGGACGACCCGGATGTCGTTTCGACCAATGACTACGACGTCGCCATCCAGCGCGTGTACTTTCTCGATGAAGTACACCGCAGCTACAACCCCAAGGGCAGTTTCCTTGCCAACCTGAGCCAGTCGGACACCAACGCCATCAAGATCGGTCTTACTGGCACACCACTGCTGGGCGACGACTACAACTCGCGGGCGCTTTTTGGCGACTACATCCACAAATACTATTACAACGCTTCCATTGCCGACGGTTACACGCTACGCCTGATCCGGGAAGAGATCGCCACTAACTACAAAATGGTGCTGCAACAGGCGCTGGAAGACGTGGAAGTCAAAATGGGCGACGTAGACCGCACGCTCATCTATGCCCATGCAAGTTTTGTCGAGCCGATGCTGGACTACATCGTCACCGACTTTGAAAAAAGCCGGGGCACGCTTAACGATGCCAGCATTGGCGGCCTGGTGATCTGCGACAGCTCGGAACAAGCCAAGCAGATGTTCGACATCTTCAACGCGGTCTATGCACAAACGTCCAGAGCACCTTATGAAGTCAAGGACTCCGCACAAATCCTGATTGCTGCCGCCAAACCAAACAGCTATGCCGCCAGAGTCAGGCTGGATAACAAGGTCAAAAGCGCAGCGCTGATCCTGCACGACATCGGCACCAAGGAAGAACGCAAAGACTGGGTGGAAGACTTCAAGGCAGGAAAAATAGACCTCCTGTTCGTCTACAACATGCTCCTCACCGGCTTTGATGCCAAGCGCCTGAAAAAGCTGTATCTGGGCCGGGTGATTCGCAAACACAACCTGCTGCAGGCGTTAACCCGAGTCAACCGCACCTACAAGGATTTCCGTTATGCCTACGTGGTGGACTTTGCCGACATCAGCAAAGAGTTCGAGGCAACCAATCAACGCTACCTAAAAGAGTTGAACGATGAACTCGGCGATGAAATGGAGCACTACTCCAAGCTGTTCAAATCCCGCGAAGAAATTCAGCAGGAAATTGAGCAAATCAAAGATGTGCTGTTCCGCTTCGATATTGAAAACGCCGAAGTCTTTGCCGACCAGATCAACCAGATACAAGATCGGCACTCCATCCTGGCACTGAAAAAGGCACTGGAAAATGCCAGAATCCTCTATAACCTGATCCGCCTGCAAGGCGAGTACGGCGCTCTTGATGAGCTGGATTTTGCCAAGCTGAACATTCTGTATCGGGAAACCTGCAACCACCTGGACATGCTCAACCTCAAGGAAAGCATCGAGCAAGGTGCGTACACCACTAACCTGCTGAATGTCGCCCTTGAGGATGTCATCTTCAAATTCATCAAGATCGGTGAAGAAGAACTGGTACTGGCCGACCAGTTGAAGAGCACCCTGCGCCAAACCCGCGAGGCACTGGCCAGCAACTTTGACCAGCAAGACCCGCAGTTCATCAGTCTCAAGGAAGAGCTGGAACGCTTGTTCAAGAAAAAGAACCTCAGCGAAGTCACCCAGGATGAAATGGTCGCCAATATCGGCGCACTGGAAAAAATACATGTGCGTGTAAAAGAGCTAAATCGCCAGAATAACCAACTTCGGCAGAAGTACCTGGGCGATGCCAAATACACCCGCATCCATAAGCGATTGCAAGAGCGTCAAAATAGTAACAACGACATAAATGAGTCAGAACGCAAAATATTCGCGGCACTTACTGGGGTAAAACAGGACGCCGACGAACAGGCGCTGAATAACCATCAGATATTGCTCAATGAAAACTACTTTGAGCGACAAATGATGCCACGAGTCATCGTGCGATTCCTGGATGAGCAACAAATACAACTTAATCCCGATACCTCAGACTACATCAATCATTTGGTCGTCACCGAATACCTTAATGAATACAACAGTGGAGCACGTTCGTGGTAGAGTTTGAGTTTCAACAGAAAGCCAAGGCATTGATCGACAGCCTGAAAAGCATTTGCGCCAACTATGGTTTGGGCAATGATGGCAACGAATTCAAGATCATCACCCAAGCATTTCTGTACAAATTTCTCAACGACAAATTTGCCTACGAGGCGAAACGAATCAAACCTATCTTGGTTGCCGAAGCCAACTTGGGAGACGCACTGGCAAAGATGCCAACAACCGAACTGGAAATGCTGCAGCGGCGGATGGGCGGTGACACGGCTCGCCTGAAACCGCAGCACTTCATCAGTTACCTTTACAACCGGCAAGCTACCGCTGATTTCGCCAAGCTGTTTGACGATACCCTGCTGGATCTAGCCACCAGCAACAATGACGTATTCGCAGTAAAAACCGATCGAGGGGCAAAAGTGGTGCTGTTTGACCGTCTTAGCCAATACATCGCCGACGAATCCAAGCGTGATGATTTCTGCCGCGCCATTATCAACAAGCTGGTGGACTTCAGCTTCGAGCGTATCTTTACCCAAAAATTCGACTTCTATGCCACCCTATTTGAATACCTGATCAAGGATTACAACAGCAATTCAGGTGGTAAATACGCCGAATACTTCACCCCCCATGCGGTGGCGCGCATCATGGCGGAAATCTTAGTGCCGCAGGCCACCCGCAGCGACATACGCAACGTCAGCGTATACGACCCCTCCGCCGGTTCCGGTACCTTGCTGATGAACGTAGCCCATGCCATTGGTGAAAATCGTTGCAGCATTTACACCCAGGATATTTCGCAAAAATCCTCCAGCCTGCTGCGGCTGAACCTAATTCTGAACAATCTGGTGCATTCCATCCCCAATGTGATTCAGGGTAACACTGTGTTGCACCCCTATCACCGTAATGGCAAAGACCTGAAAAAATTTGATTACATCGTCTCCAACCCGCCCTTCAAACTGGACTTCAGCGATTTTCGCGATGCGTTGGACAGCAAGGAAAACAAGCAACGCTTCTTTGCCGGTATTCCCAACGTGCCGAAAGCCGCGAAAGACAAAATGGCGATTTACCAGTTGTTCTTGCAGCACATCATTCACTCATTAAAACCCGGCGGTAAAGCTGCAGTGGTAGTGCCCACCGGCTTTATCACCGCACAATCGGGTATCGACAAGGGTATCCGCCAATATCTGGTTGAGCACAAGATGCTGGCGGGTGTGGTTTCCATGCCTTCTAATATCTTCGCCACCACCGGCACTAACGTCTCCATCCTGTTTATGGATGCCAGCAACAAAGACAAGGTAGTGCTGATTGACGCTTCTAATCTTGGCGAAAAAATCAAGGACGGTAAAAATCAGAAGACCGTTCTCAGCCCGAAGGAAGAGCAGCGCATTATTGATAGCTTTAATTCCAGAGAGGCCGTAGAAGATTTTTCCGTGACTGTAAGTTATGAGGAAATCGAAACTAAAAATTACAGCCTGAGTGCAGGTCAGTATTTTGATGTGAAAATCGAATACGTGGATATCACTCCAGAACAATTTTCAGAAAAAATGCAGGGATTTACCAGCAGTCTGAACAGATTGTTTGGCCTTTCTCATGAATTGGAAACCAAAATTCAGAAGCAGTTGGCGGGATTGAAGTATGAGTAACCTGAAGAGGTATCGGTTTTGTGATCTATACACAATGTCTTCCGGGATATCCTCTACAAAAGAGCAGGCCGGGCATGGCAGTCCATTCTTGTCATTCTCTGTGACATTCAATAATTATTTCGTACCAGATGAATTGACCGATTTGATGGCCACATCTGATAAAGAAAAAGAGATCTACTCCATCAAGAGTGGCGATATTTTCCTTACTCGAACTAGTGAAGTAGTTGACGAGCTCGCCATGAGCTGTGTGGCGACCAAAGATTACGCAGACGCTTCATATAGTGGATTTTTGAAGCGACTTCGCCCTACGCAAACTGGTATTACATACTCAAAATTTATGGCTTTCTATCTAAGAAGCCCAATGTTCAGAAAAACCATGACAAACAACGCCGTCATGACACTTAGAGCGAGTTTGAATGAGGCAATATTTTCGTATTTACATCTTCTATTGCCTGACTTTGATGACCAAATTAAAGCTGGTGATCTTCTTTATCTTTTAAACGAAAAGATTGAACTCAATAACCGCATCAATGCCGAGCTGGAAGCGATGGCAAAAATCCTGTACGACTACTGGTTTGTACAGTTCGATTTCCCAGACGCCAATGGCAAACCCTACAAAACATCCGGCGGCAAAATGGTCTACAACCCAACCCTGAAACGGGAAATTCCGGAGGGATGGGGTGACGGAACACTTGAGGCTCTTGGCCAGATAGTGGGTGGCAGCACACCATCAACAAAAGACCCTGAAAACTTCACCTCAAATGGTACGCCGTGGATAACACCTAATGACCTTTCTGCGAACCAAGGAAATAAATTCATCTCCCATGGGGCCCAGGACGTATCTTTAAAAGGCAGGAGAGATGCATCTTTAAAAATGTGCCCTGCAGGAACTGTCTTGCTTAGCTCACGAGCACCTATTGGGTATATGGCTATAGCGAGGAATGAGGTCACTACTAATCAGGGCTTCAAATCCTTTATTCCATCGAAAGGATACTCAACAGAATTTATCTACTATACCGTAAAAGGATCTCTCAAAACTATTATGCAATCTGCGTCGGGCTCGACCTTTAAAGAGGTCTCTGCTACCACGCTCAAGATGATAAAAGTTGTTCTGCCGGAAAGGTCGGTGATCGAGTTGTATGCTGAACGAGTTAAGTCAATACTCTCAAAGCAAGACCTTATCGAAAAAGAGAGTCGGGAGTTAAAACAACTCCGCGACTGGCTTCTCCCTATGCTAATGAATGGCCAGATTACCGTAACATGATTAGTATCGCGCTCCGGTTATTGCTGATCCTTAATGCCTAATAACCGTATGATCGAGACCCTTCGCGTTTCCGTTTCCTGACAAAGAAATTTGCCGTTGAATAAGGAAACCGTCGCGAGAGGCGGCTATCAGCCGATTGCTGCCTATGGCTAAGGGCAGCAGTCGACCCAAAGCTGACACTTACCACGAACACAGAAAATATACTGTTACCTAAGGTAGCCCAAACAACTGATCCGATATACCCTTTGGGAGCCCACCCCGAAGGCACCGGAGTTCTCTTAGGGCTGCCATTCTCACGCCTGCATGCTTCTTCGGGGCGGCCTAGTACTGTAACTGCATCGAGCGGTTAAAACTTTATGACTTTACTGATCAGGTACATGGATGCGTAGTTTTCAAGGAGCTGTATTGTTTGTCGACATGCTTGGTTTCAGCGCTCTGACGAGAGGGAGGCTGAGCCTGGCAGAGCAGGAGTACCAACCCTGGAAGGTTCCAGCGGATAGCAACTACCCAAACCAGCTGTTAGCTGCTCAAATTCTTTTGGCCTTCCGTAAAGTTCTCCTACGTACTCAACGACATTACTCTGTTGTGAAGCTGGCACAATTGTCGGACTGTGCATTCCTCTGGTCAAAAAATCCATCATCCTTAGTGCAAGCTGGACGATACCTCATGCACGAGGCAGTCAAAACGGGCCTGCTATGTCGAGGGGGGCTGGCCTATGGGGATATCCACGAACCCAATAAAGTCAATCACTCCATTGGAGCATTTATCGTCGGTGATGCCGTAACGCGCGCAGCATCTTACGAAACCATGGGTAAAGGTATGCGTATCTTTACGGATGCAGAGACGGCACAGGCAATTCTGGAGAAGCAACCGCACGAGTCATTCTATGGGCTAAAAAACCCATTGACGGGCGATATCGTGGATGAGTGGCAGTGGTACACACCCGAACTAAATTTTACGCCTAGCGCCCACAAGTCACGGCTCAAAAACGCCATAATTGACCTCGTTTCTTGTCATACCATGCTCCGGTTCTCGCCCAGGTTTGCTTGGAATGCGGCCTCAAGTGAAGGAGGTCGTCAATTGGCATGCTCAATCGAGTCCATTTCTCAGGCTATGCAGAAACTATCGTGCGGCAAAGGCGATTACGGATTTAGTTCCGAGTATTTGATGCAATCCATGCACATGCGCTCTGACAAGGTGCGGAAACGCTTCCAAGCTCAGTATGTCGCCGAGCTACTTCGATGGACTTCGAAAGGGGACAAGCTGAAATGATTCTGTCGTGGGGTATTACGCCAGATCTATTGTCCGCTTCTGGCCGATTGGAGCTTTCCAATTGAGGGTGTTTCCCGCCGAAAACCTCAGTAAAAGCAATGCGATTCCTCAACCATTTCTTTCAGAATTGAGGTAGCCGCCAAGCGCGGCTTTTTTAGGGGGAGGCGCATATAGGAGAAACGAACTGCCATGTCATGCGGGCTCTTTGTCTCATCAGTCACTTCGGTCGAAGTAAAGAATGGAGTCGCTTGACGATCATGACAATTGTAAGTAACAAATTAAGCGTAACGAAGACGCTAATCGGAGTGAAAACTAGTTTTGACAAGACAACTGCTACTGACACCGAGGTGGACTTGGGGTCAACGAAACTATCCGCCATCGAAAAAGCAAAGCATGTAGCAATAAGAATCAACGAAGAAAGTATAGAAAAGCTTATATTGTAATAAAGCTCGTCGAGAAGTTTTTTCTTGGCAGCATAGAACGCGTCAACGGGACGCTTTTGCTCCGTATCGCGCTGATACTTGTCATCAAGCTTACTTTCTTGGTCATAGACCAAAACCAAAACCGAAAGCAAAAGCGCGGTAAAAATGGCGCCAAAGTTAACTAGAAGTGAAGAGACATCTTTATTTAGCGAAAATCCAACAACGATGCTTGCCGCACTTAAAACAACAGGGAGAAGGCAAAATGTCAAAAAATCTGACCATGACCAACCGCCATCAACCTTCGATAACGTGCCAAGATGGCCAAATACTATATCCTTAATATTGACTTTGCTACTCATACCTTTATACCCATCCCAGGATACATGGTGAATAAAAATTCATTAAGCAGTATCTTAGACCATGCATCAAGTTCTTTCAAATCAGGATTGCCCGCGATAATTGTAACTTTTTTCTCGTCGACATCAATCTCGCATACCTGACTACTCTGACTTCCGCCGAGTCGAAAGGTTCGCTTCCTGCCATGCATTTCTACTACTGTCTTCACTTCAGCGCAAAGGGGGGCGAGCATTTCTACCGTGGCATTTTGTTCGGTGCCAGGGGTTAAGTAATCAACAAACGTGCCAAGATTGTTTTTTCGAGATGCCTTGATAATATAGACATGTTCGGCCTCATCATGGCCAAGTTTTTTAATTTGGTCTTCTACAGTGTTCATGCCACTAAAGCGAATTAATTTTATCTCTTTAGTGGTGGCCTTCTTCCATTCCTCGAAAGCTTTTTCGTAAGAGAGGGGGTTCATCTGCAGAACCCGGCCAGTCACCCGCGAGAATTCTTCTCGAAGGAGTTCCCAAATCAGTGTCTTTACGCCGACATTTTTTTGGTTGTGCAGAAGTATCACACCTTCGTTAAGTTCGGCAGGAACAAAAAACCTTACGTAATGATTCAAAACTTCAGCATTTTCTTCCAGGCGCTTAAAATCAATTTTCCCGGTTTTGATATTTACAATATCGGTTCTAGATCCGTAGCTTCCAGCTCGTATAATCCCTCGAATTTCTCGCGTAGTGTCGTTGAATTTGAAGCCGAATAAAGAGTAAATTTGCTCGGTGGCTTGAACTAAGTGATACCCACTACCCTTGGTGGTGATGTACGACTTGAAAATCTCATACATATCGAACTGCCCAATCTTGCCTAGAGGCGAGTAGGAGTCCTCAACTTTTTTACCCTTCGTCAAAGGATTAAAACAGCGAATGGTATATGGTGAAATGGTATTCAATTTCTCTTGGCCTTTTTCACTTGTTAATCTACCTTCCTTGGTCTCGCTATTTTTCAAAGCACCTGTAATTTAGGCTTCTGACCAAGACTCCACCACATGGCGCGGCTTTTCGGACAGCACCATGCTAGCCTTTTTAGACACTTATTTACCGTTTGCTCCGCCACCGTGAAGCTTCCAAGCTCGGGAACCTCCTCCTTCTCCTCCAGGTTCGAACCGCTAAGCTCGACTTTCTCGCTGGGCCTCTCGTTCAGTTCGGAGGCTGGAATGAATGCGACTAATGTATCCATAGAGACAAATCTTCACCAAGCTCGCTGGATGGCAAGTCGAAGTCCCGTGGCGGCAGGATCAACACCCTCCAAGGCAAGTGCCTCAAGTCGAGTTTGGCGATGAAACCATCCACGACGGCCCTTGACTTGTCTTTGGCTAGGAAATCGACAAGGCATTCCGGTATGCAGCGTCACCCGCGTCCGATCTTCACCTTGGATGAATCGCTTCATGATCGTCCCCGAGAGGATCTAGACGCAAAAGCTTATACACTGACTGTCGCTTTCCCACAATCTGGACTCAAAGCGACCGCCTGCACAGCTCATCTCAACCCAAAACGGACCCCTGCAGTAACGCCGGCTGCCCGCTTCATCGAATATGTGCGCCATTGGCTAGTAGCTGATTAGTGACGTCGAAGTGCATTTTTAAATGGCAGGAGTCCGCTTTTGGCCGACTGCGGCATTTTCGCGAGCGTTCGCGTTAGGGCGATTGCGCCCCGATTCGCAGGTAGGGTCCCTCACCTTAAATTCCGAAGACCCATAACGCCTTTAGGCGTCGAGCAATCAATTTGATGGTGAGCAGATAGTAATATCGCGTGTGTTCGGTCCGTTGCTCCAAGTGACACGCGAGAAACCACTCCAAATGCTTCCGCTGCCACGCCCAAGGATTCTCTCGGTGCCATCGCTTAGCTATAGCAGCTTGGATGACCTTCGCCTGCCGCAAATGCCGCTGCCGAGTCGCATGCGACCCAGTCAGCACGCCAGCCAGGAACACCTCCATATCAAACGCCTTGGTCATATCTGCCCCCCTATGTAGGAAGCGACTACGTCAATCCGCCCATGCCCCAGCTCTCGACTGATCTGCATGCGAGCCTCACGGTCAAGACAACGATCTATGGCACAGCACTGCCCACCGTTAACAGGTGCCCGATGCTGAGTGATCTGCTGATAACGCTCACACGCAAACGCCGCTCTCAGCTCATGAAACCCTTTGAGATTGTGCGTATGCAGAACGTCCCTAGCCGGCCCGGCGATCCGCTGTACAAAGCCCTTATAGCTCTCGCTTGGCGCAACCATATTGCGGCTGCCTTCCGGCGACACCAGGACCGCAAACGCCAAGGCGTCTCGAATCTGCTCATCTACCGCGATCCAACGAGGTGCCGAAGCTCCAGCCCGGCCTCCCTTTGTCCCATCCTGTATGTTGATCTTTCCAAGGCGATCCGCCTCCCGACACAGCCTTGGCAAATCCGCCAAGACCGCCTCACGAAATCTCATCCCCGTAGACCGCGCCAGTTGAACAATCGCGGCTACACCTAACTGCCGGCCTTTAGACAAGGCATCGACGATCTGCCTTACCTGCCCACGATCTTGCCCTTGAGGTGCTGTTTTGCGAACGTTGCAGCGCTGCATCCCTAACGCCTTGCTCGGACTGGACACCTTCACATGCTGATCACCGCGAAGCGCAGCCATGGTCCTGTTAACGCTGGATAGGCGGTTTTGTGCGGTGCTGACGGCGAGGTCACCGTGGCTAACCACGTCGCGCAGATACGCCGTATAGTCGGCCAGCACCTTCCGATCAATCTGCCGGGCATCATTGATACCAGGCCCCTGTTCGGAGCGGCACCATTTCACGAATGCCTGCCACCGATCACCGTGCGCTTTGACCGTGCCGTAATGACCACCGCCAAACATGTCTTTCAGCGCCTGCGGTCCTGCGTAACTCAATTGCCTGCCGTAACCCAAATTACGACCATCGCGTCTACCCACCAATGCCATGTCAGTCACCTCATCATCCGATTTCCGATCCTCGCCCCACGTCATCCCGCCAAGAATGCTGAGTGTTATCAGGGATCAAGGCCCCTGCGACCTGTGGGGTGTCCTCTAACGCGGGACTAGCGGCTCCTTACGACCGGGAGCAAGGGCATCTCATGATCTGGCCTCCTGAGCACCGTTACCGGTTGGCGGGTGGAGGCAGCATTGGCTGACGAGACCAGCGCCTGGAGATCCTGAGTCGGGTGAACACAGCGATGCGATGACCGGGGCATGCCTGACTGTCAGTCAGGTGCAGTCCATTCCGTGGTCTGCGGCACCATCATCTACAGCGCTGTTGCTGGTGACATCGGCGTTTGTCACGCCGATTGTCACGAGTGGAGTTGCCGCAAAGCCAAGTGCGATGAGGGCTACAGCAGTGTTAGAAGCGCCCGTCTCTTTCCAGGAGAAAGAGACGGGAGCAGGTTGGCGCAAGATTCGGCCAAGCGGATAGGTTGCTGCAGGGCAGAGCAATAGGAAGTGTCGTCTGGCGCACGAGGGCCATGAAATGTAGTTGGCATCCATCACCTGGGAGGTGACCGGGCGAGCTGCCGGATGCGAATCGCCATTTGGGGGGGAGAACCACCGCGGCAGCGGCGTGACCTTCAAGGTTCGGGCCACCTGGATTGCTGTCATCGACAGCGCTTGCACGGCCAGTTCTACGCCTGTGGATAAACCCGGTCAAGGGCCGAGATTCAGCACTCATGGGGACGTGAAAAGCGGTTATCCATTGGTGGAATTCCGTGGTAAATCCCGGACAACGTCGTTGCTTTTAGCTGTTCAAAGTAAGGTCCATCCAAACAGGGCGGCTTTGCAGCCCTGTTTGGATGGACCCGCGCTGAGAAGCGGATAAGCGAGGCTGCCTGCCCTGAATCTTGAACGCTCAGTTGCTGCCGTTGTTGCGCCTGCATAGCGCTAGCGTATCGGCACCACGTTCTTGTCTCTGACTTGGCCGTATGCTGAGGCAAGCAGGCTGCCGGTGGCGGCTTTCTGGATGTACTCACTCCACCAAGCCATCATCGGGCGCCGGCGCTCGATATAGTCGGCTCGGTTGTAGGCGCTGCGCACCTCATCCTTGTCGACGTGCGCCAGTGCGACCTCAATGAGCTCCGGGTCCCATCCATGTTCATTCAAGATGGTGCTGGCCATCGAACGCATGCCGTGGCTGACCAACCGATCCTGGAAGCCCATGCGTTTCAACGCCATGTTGGCGGTCTGGCTATTGGCGTGGGTGCGCGGATTTCTGTCAGCCGGAAGGACGTATTCGCGATGGCCGCTGTGAGTCTTCAGTGACTTCAGCAGTGCGACAGCGTGATCGCTCAACGGGATGCTGTGTGGGCGGCGCTTCTTCATCCGCTCCGGAGGGATAGTCCAGACACGCCTTTCAAAGTCGATGTCTGCCCAGCGAGTAGTCGCCGCCTCGGCAGGGCGAGTCATGGTGTGCAACTGCCATTCGATCAGGCAGCGGGTGGTGCGTTTGATGCTGGCGTTCGTGATCTCCAGCATGAGCTCGGGGAGCTCTTCGGGCGGAAGCGCAGCCATGTTCTCTTTCTTGGGCTTCTTGAATACTGCCCTGATGCCGGTGAGCGGGTTGGCGAAGATCAGGCCGGAGTTTACGCCTTAGGTCATGATCTCGTTTAGCCGCTGGCTGAGACGCTTGACTGTCTCCAGGCTGCCTTTCGCCTCGATGGGGCGGAGCAATGCGATCACCATCGGCGCGGTGATTTTTGCGAGTGGTGTCGTTCTCAAGTCGGGGAATACACGCAACGTGAGCGACCGCCAAATGTCCTCGGCGTAGGCCGGGGTGACCGAGTCCTTCTTGAGTTCGAACCAGGCGGTGGCCACGTTCTCGAAGGTATGTTCCGTTTCTGCGCGTTTGGCTTCATTCAACGTATTGCGCTGCACCTTCGGATCGATGCCTTGGGCGAGCAGGTCGCGCGCTTCGACTGCCTTCTTTCGTGCGTTCGCGAGCGACAGTTCGGGGTAGGTCCCGAAGCCGATGTTGATGCGCTTCTTGGTCACCGGTTCGCGGTAGTTGAAATTCCACAGCAACGAGCCGTTGCTGCGTACGCGGAGTTGCAAACCGTCACCGTCCGTGAGGACGTAATCCTTGCACGCGGGTTTTACTCCCTTGAGCTGTCGATCGGAAAGGCGGAAGTTCTGAGCAGGCATGAGATTGTCCTCAGGCACTGATTCGGTATTCCAAAGATCAGCACCGGACGGACTGGAGTACCGTCTGGAATACCCGAACCGCTGGAACTCAAAAACTCTCAAAAGACCTCAAAAGCGCTGGAAGCCGCGTATTTGCTGGGTCGCAGGCACAAAAAAAGACGTCCATGGACGTCTTTAGATGATTATTTGGTGGAGCCGGGGGGATTTGAACCCCCGTCCGCCAGTACTCCGCTGTCGGTACTACATGCTTAGCCGTGTCTACTGATTTAATCCGCAGCCGCCCGACGGGCAGGGTGCTTTGGATGA
>Ga0213829_1001461_pt1 | contig 16852 bp, 24 predicted proteins | sample MC6MC0896MG_FD_180665 | JGI IMG/M metagenome (GOLD analysis project Ga0213829, IMG submission 180665) | Enriched soil aggregate microbial communities from Iowa State University, Ames, United States - MC6-MC0896-MG | ecosystem: Environmental > Terrestrial > Soil > Unclassified | place: USA: Iowa...
ACGTTCTTGTTCAAGTTTCTCCAAATTCCAGATCATCGCAGCCGGCCTCCCGATTTGACTTGCGTGAAACGTAGCATGGCCGGATCGGTTCAAACCGATAAGATTTAGCGTAAATTTTATCTAAATTGTAAGTTGCTCCGAGCTGCGGTTGGCGTGCTTAAGCAAATCCAGGGGATCCGTCAGCTAGCCACCGCGCTTGGTCGCGAATAGTGTCGTCGTCGAACACATGGAACAGGCTTGTGCCGATCCAATGCCTCCAGCGAACACCCGCATCATCCGCGAAACCTTGCCGCGCGGCAACGGGAGCTCGAGGTGCGGCTGAAAGTGCTGCTTGGCACATGGATTCTCAACCAACTGTAAAAAGCCGGCGGATGGAATGGATGTGCAGATGCTGCTCCACTTACTGCGGTGTAAGCTGACGCAGATGGCGCTGCGTGATGCCGATCGTGCACTGCTTGGGGATTTGCTCAAAGGGGAAATCGTGGGTGAGGCTGGCTGATCTTTAGCTGGAGGGAGAAGGAGCGTGTCCGGTCGCGTCCGGGTCCTGGTCCTGGTCGGCATGTTCAGTCATTGTGGTGGCATTGCAACTGGCCAACAGGTGGCCCGTACTTGCCCACCCCTGTTTGTCGCTTCCCGCCTTCGGAAAAGGGACAAGAAAAAAGCCCGGCACAATGGCCGGGCTTTTGCTGTTGCTGTCCGGGTGAATCAGAATTTTACGCCGAGGCCGACGCGTATTGCATGCTGGTCGACATCTGCATTGATTGCAGCGCCGCCGAAATCGAAATCCTTGTCGCCGAAATCGGTGTAACGATACTCAACTCGTCCGAACACCATGTCGGTAAACGCGTAGTCGAGACCAACGCCGACGGTGTAGCCGTTGAACGTTTCCTTCACGTCGGCAATGCCCGGAACTTCCGCGTAGCCGCGAGCATAGGCCCAGCCTGCGGTACCATAGACCAGGGCACGGTCAAATGCGTAGCCGACCCGGCCACGAACCGAACCCTGCCAGTCAAACCCGTAGTCAAAGCCCGTGCCAAGGATAGTGGCTGAATCATCGCCCCAGTTCTTTTCGAAGTCTGCTTCGAGGCCAACGACCCAGCTGTTGCCAAGGTCGTAGTTGAAGCCGACGAAACCACCGGCAAGAGCACCGTCGAAGTCTGCGGACGTTTGGCCGGGAAGGCCGACGATCGAAGCGTCATTGTTGTTCCAGCCGTAGCCGGCCTGGACACCGGCGGTAAACCCGGTCCAGCTGAACAGCGGCGCAACGTCTGCTGCCGGGGCTGCAGGAACTTCTGATACGGCATCGGCCGCCATTGCAGTCGATGCCGCAAGCACGAATGCGATAGTCGATACGATTTTCTTCATAGTCTCTGAACTCCCTTATATGAGAGATCATTCATATGCTTTTTTCCCGAAATATGATGTAACCTTTGTGCAACGCCCGCGACCTCAGCAGCTGTCTGCATAAATTGAGGCTGTCCGGCTTCAGCGAGCGTCTCGTGCAATCACACTCTTTCGGCTCATTTTTCTGGCGCTGGCGGGCCACAGATACCTTCGACCGGTGAAGGCCGTCAGCCGAGCTGGCGCTCAATTGCGGCCTTGTCGATGACCGACCAGACCCTGCGGATTTTTGTCTGTTCGAAGTCGTAGAAAACATGCTCGCAGAACTGAACGCGGCGGCCATTGACCGGAAGGCCCATGAAGGTGGATTTGGGAGTGCAATCGAACGAAAGCCGGGCGCCGATCCGGGGCACGTCGCTGACAAGGATCTCTGCCTGAAACCGAAGGTCTGGAATATCAGCAAAGTCCCTGACCAGCATGTCGCGATAGCCCGACAGGCCTAACGCCCGGCCGTTGTGTTCAACAGTATCGTCGACGAAAGTGCCGAGCTCATCGAAGGCCTGACGGTTGAGGCAGTCGAGATAAGCCAGGTAAATGACGTTAAGTGTATGCATGTGTTTGTCCCCTGTCGACGTGGCGAATGACGTCCTTGGCCCTTGGCTTTCTGGATCATGACGGTGCGGGTCAAGCTGTGATGAGATCGCACCTGCCATCATCCAGTCGGTACAACACATCCTGCGGAACGGGCAGTTCGAGCATCTCCAGCTTCGAAAGTCCGAGAAAAACACCCCGAAGAATCCGCCCGAACAGGCCATGGGAAATGGCGATCGTCGGATGCCGGAGATCCGAGATCCATGACGTCGCGCGCTTGCAGGCGTCATCAAAACTTTCGCCATCCGGTGCCCTGAAATACCAGTCGAATGCGTTGGATCCTTCAAGGCGCCCAGGAAATTCGGCATCAATCTCAAATCGCGTCATCCCGTCCCAGGATCCGGTGGTGACCTCAACGAGCCTGTCATCTTCGAGATACTGGAGCGTAACCTCGGCCAGGACCCGTTCTGCTGTCTGTCGCACGCGCCCGAGCGGACTGATTTGCATCCGGAAAGACTGCTCATCGTCGCAGAGAGCGTCACGGAGCAGGCGTGCGACTTGATCTGCCTGTTCGATACCGCGCGCGGTCAGCGGCGAATCCTGTTGCCCCTGAAACCGGCCAAGACAGTTCCAGACTGTTTCGCCGTGGCGCAGGAGATAGATTGTCGGGACAGCCACGCTTGCTTCACCTTTATGTTCGTAATCGATTGCCATCGCTCGTGGCATCAATACGGAAACGTGCCGATTGCAGCCCATTGATGACCGCCTGCAAGGCCTGATCCCTGTCCTTGCCCGACAACGATAGTACATTGTGCTCGAAAGCCCCGAGATTGGCGAACTGGGCATGAAGATCGGCCACGACCAGCGGATCGCGGAGGCTGTCGCCGCCGCGAGCCTGACAGCGTTCGATTGCTTCTGTTACTGTCGTGCGCAGCACGATGTAGTGCAGCGGGCATGCAAGCGCCAGGAAGGCCGGGAGCCAGTCCGGTCGCACGACGCCATCGAGAATGACGAAATAACCCGCCTCGGCATAGCGACCTGCGACATCGGCGGCGATCTGCATGATCATGCGGTTTTGTTGAACGGATTCGGGAAGCCAGGGATCGATGCGGCCATGCTTGATGTATCCCCACAGATCATCGCTATGAAAATGAACCTTTGGCACGCCGCACAAGTGCGCAAGGGCTTCGGCGATTGTGGACTTGCCGGAGCCTGGGTGGCCGGAGAGAAGCAGGATATGGCCGCGAAGATCGTCTGTCATGGTCGTTCACTCACCCGGGGCAGGCATTCGGCGGCTGATAGTACGGTCACCGGCCAAAGTTGCCAGGCTGGCGTTTCTTGTCCTCGCCGGTAGACGGGTGAAAGAACCCGCCCTATCTGGCAAAGGTTGTCACCAGGTATGCGGACGCCAGAAGCAGGCTGACGATTGTGAAGAATATCAGGGCCGCCGCCAGTTCATCAAACATGCCTTCGCGTTCATTGCGATTCCAGTCGTAAGCCAAAGCCAACCTCCATCGTTGTTGTGAGAGGAGGGTGGTCGCGTATGGTTAACGAAAACCTAAAATCATTAAGCTGAATTTCGCCGGTACGAAGTGCCATTGACGGCGGGAAGATGGCACATGGCGTCAACCGGCGGGTTCGGAAAAGCTGACTCCGGTGTTGCTGTCGAGGACGATATGCAGGTCCCGGATCATGCCGGCTGCCTGCAGCAGGGCGTTTCGCACGTCGTCGTCGCTGCGCCATCCGTGTTCGATGGACAGGGCGACGGTGTGGATGTCGACGACACTGTCGCGACCGGGACCGGAGGGGATTCCGATCGTTTCGCGCATGTCGCGGATTGTCGTTACCGCCCGTTCAAGCATGCGGCGCTTCTGATAGTCGTCGAGGTTCTCGAGCCTGTTGGCGTCGCGGACGAGTTCGGCAATGAAACTGTTGGTCAGGGTCATGGTATAAGGTTGCCGGGTCGACCAGGCGGCGTCAACTGAGAACCGGCAGCGTGGGCTTCGGGCTGCGGTTTTAAGGTGTTGGCGTGATGCCAGTGCATCAGGGCCCAACGCGCGGCGAAATGGATTATACCGTTTATCATTGTGATGCTTATGATTATATATCATATAATTAAGTTGTTTTTCGGATGTAAAACATTAATACGATGGTAATGGCCGGTGTATCAATTTATCGGGCAATGATGATTAAACAATAGGCCCGTGAGACGAGGCAAATACCCTGGCTCCTGCCAGGTGCGATCCCACAGAGATTCCCGATCAGGATGATCTGGCGCGATCAAGTGTAAGACTTACCGATCGGGAAGCGTTTCCATGATTCTTCGGAAAACTTCCTGTACGGTAAGTCAAGCTATGGAGGTTGACGATGTTCAGGTCCGCGCGTGATTTCGGCGCTGCTATCAAGGAGAGACGCAAAGCACTTGGCTGGACGCAAACCGGTCTTGCTGCCCGTTCCGGAACGGGGGAACGCTTCATCGTCGAGCTTGAATCGGGCAAGCCGAGTTGCCAGCTCGAAAAAGCCCTGATCGTCGCACGCGCAGTTGGAATCGATCTTGGCGATCTCAAGACGGTCCAGACTGTGCAAGTCGCATCGGACGATGACCTCGGCTTTTTGCCGATGTTTGGTGCTGATCAATGACAAACATCTACTACGAGACCTTGCCTGTCGCCCATCTGACTTTTGAAGGCGAATGGCGGTTGGACTATGATCCGGGCTGGGAAGCACGCCGCCCGGCCTTTCCGGTGTCGCTTACCATGCCGCTGCGTTCCGGATCCGTAGGTGCAGCGAAGCTGCTTCCCTGGCTTGCCAATCTGCTTCCGGAAACCCATCTTGCCGAGATCGGTCAGCGCCTCAAGGTTTCCCCGCAAGATATTGTCGGTCTACTTGCTCATATAGGACGTGACACGGCGGGGGCACTGTCGATCGGGGAGCCGCGGAAAGCTGGCGTCAACCTCCTGCCGGTGCCGGACGAGCAGGCGCCGGAGCGTATTCTCAATGAACTTCCTGCCAAACCCTTTCTGGTCGGAGAGCGCGGTGTTTCTATGTCCCTGGCGGGCGTTCAAGAGAAGCTGCCGGATTTCAGTTCCGGTCGACGGGCTGATTTTGCTGATCAGAGCGCATATCGCGGCCGTCGATCGGATCCATACCGACGACACTCCGGTCGATGTTCTCGACCCTGGACGAGGAAAGACCAAGACCGGGAGGGTCTGGGCCTACGTCTTCGATGGGAGTGGCTATCAAGATCCCCGGCCCGGAGCGATCGCTTATTATTACAGCCCTGACCGCAAGGGGGTGCACCCGGCTGAACATCTTTCCAACTTCAGTGGCGTGATGCACGCGGACGGGTATGCTGGTTACAACAAGCTCTACGGCAATCAGATCATAGAGGCTGCCTGCATGGCGCATGTACGCCGCAAATTCCATGACGTGATCAAACTCAAGCCATCACCGATCGCGCAGGAAGCGCTGTCGCGCATTGGTGCTCTCTACGATATCGAGGATCGTATCTGTGGTATGTTGCCTGACGAGAGGCGGGATTTGCGCCAGCAGCATGCCAAACCCATCCTGGACGAGCTGAAAGAGTGGATCGAGGATGTCCAGACAACACTGCCACAGAAACAGAAGCTGGCGGAAGCGATGCGGTATGCGCTGTCACGATGGGCAGCATTGAGCGTCTATCTTGATGACGGCCGGGTTGAAATCGACAACAACATAGCTGAGCGTGCCATGCGACCACTGGGAATTGGCCGAAAGAACTGGTTATTTGCGGGCTCCGACAAGGGTGGTGAGCGCATCGCAAATATCCTGAGCATCATCGAAACCGCAAAGCTTCATGGCCACAATCCGGAAGCCTATCTGACCGATGTCCTGGCCCGGATCCAGGATCATCCCAAAGAGCGACTTGAAAATCCGCTGCCTTGGAACTGGACGCCGGCAAACGCTCGGTGCGAGGCTGCCTGATAGCACGCTCGAGGTTCATTTACACACTCAACCAAGTCGCCGGCATGATCGGCGAGAACCTCGAACTGATCGAAGAAGTGACGGCCAACTCGGACAACATCTCCGAAGGCGAACTGGTTTACGTCAGCGATGGCACTGAAGATGGCACGAAGGGTCTGACCGAAAACGGCATCAAAGAACTTCAAAGCCTACTTGCCGACATCAGGACGTGGGACGGCGGTATCCGCGAGTTCCTCATCGACACACAGTGCGATCCTGAAATAATCGACCGCATCATGGCCGATGAGATGAAGCGCGGCCTTTAGATTCCATCTCTCGAAACCCGAAAAATGCTTTCGCCGGACGCTCACAGTTTGAAGGGGTCAGATCACTTATGATCCCTGGTGGGAAGAAGAGGAGAATTCGATGAAGGCCTCGAAGTTTTCGGAAGCGCAGATCGCATTCGTGTGGAAGCAGGCAGAGGATGGCATGCCGATCGGCGAGGTCTGCCGCAAGGCAGGAATTTCGGACGCGACTTTTTACAATTGGCGCAAAAAATACGCGGGTTTGATGCCCTCGGAGATGAAGCGGCTGCGACAGCTTGAGGAAGAGAATGCCAAGCTGAAGCGGATTGTTGCCGACCTGCCGCTGGACAAGGCCATGCTGCAGGATGTGTTTTCAAAAAAGCTTTAAGGCCTGCCCGCAACCGCAAGCTTGTCGACACGATCAAGGCGGACTGGAAGGTTTCGATCCGGCGTGCATGCTCGGTGTTGAAAGTCGAACGGTCGCTCTATGTCTACAAGTCCACGCGTAGCGAGCAGGCCGAGTTGAAGCTGAAGATCAAGGACATCTGCCAGACGCGGCTACGCTACGGCTACAGGCGTGTGCATATCCTTATCAAGCGCGAAGGCTGGCCCGTGAACCCGAAGCGAATCTATCGTCTTTACAAGGAGATGGACCTCCAGCTCCGCAACAAGGTTCCCAAGCGCCGGGTCAAGGCGAAGCTGCGGGCTGACCGCACGGAGCCGACCCATTCCAACCATGTTTGGGCAATGGATTTCGTTCATGACCAACTGGCCTGTTGATTTGCACTGAGAGCTGACCCGGGATTGCGCGTCATCCTTGACCAGCGAACTCGCGAGGCGGCTCAATTCGGTATGTTGGTCGTAACGCGCCATGGCGACTGCGGGCGAAGGAGCGGCTATCATTTGACCACTAACGCTTACGGGATTGACATTTCATACCAAGACGAGCGTTTCGTTTGGGGCGGGACCTCTTTTTAGTCTGTGCGTTCACGAGAGTCCAAGTAAGCGCCGAGACACAATAGGGCGATGGCGATCACTGATATGAATATTCCCCAAGCGATATAGTAGTAAATAGCGTCTTCAATACCTATCAAGGTCGGCGATATATAAATCGCCATACCCAGCAGGCTGATTATCATCGATGTGGCAGCACGGACCCGACCTATTTCTTCATTTTTCGCCAAAATCAATATGCGACCATCGCAAATCGCTCTGCCCAGTGCGAACATGCCGCCGAGAAGCGCATACAGAGTCACAAGAAGCGGGACGCTTCTGGAAGTTGCAAATGCGACCATTACGATCCCAACCAAAGCCAGAATGACAAGCTCCCAACGGTGAGCAGTGAAAAGCTTTGTTTGAGCAGCCGCAGTCACAAGAATGGCTCCGCCTCCGATTGCCCACGCTGCCTCGAGAAGCCCATATATGTCGCTGCCTCGCCCGAGAGTGTCTTTGACGAACCCCGGTACGAGCACATTTGCCATCTGAGATGCGGAGAAAAACAGGCCAACGTTCAAGATGGTGAATGTTAGAGCCCGTTGACTCCGCATCGCCCGAAGTCCTCTTTTCCACCCTGCGATAACATCATGTGGGTTACGTGAGGGTTCATTTTGATAATCGGGGAAGAAGCGGTTGATGATGATGAATTGAATCGCCATCAGGATGACCATTATTAGGACCGACCATATGGTTGGAAAATAATGGAGCAAAACTCCGCCGAGTCCTGTGCCACTTAAAATACCTAACTGACGGCAGATTGAAACTCGGATCGAGAGTTTCATACGCCGCGACGCGTCTACAGCCAATTGCGTGATGCCGTCCAAAGCACCTGCGTTAAGAACCGTCCCCAGTGAAAATAGGGTGGCGTAAGCAAAGAGCCACGGGGCAGGGGTACTTACCAGCACCCCAACCGTCAAAGCGGCCACGCCCAAAAACCTTAAAGCTTGTCCTCGGCGAATGACGGACAGGCGGTTTTTGCTGTCAACGATCACCCCTGCGTAGATGGAGAAAATGAAAGAAGTCGCGCTGCTAACGAAGAACAACTGTCCGACCAGTGATATCGACCCTTCTACCGCCGCGACCCACGAGGTTACGACAAGGCTGAGTCCGATGGTCGCGAAAGACGCGAATGAGAAAGCCATAATTGCGGCTTCGATTTTCGCAAAATAACGCAGATGCTGAACAAGTCGGGTGGAACGCGTTTGCTTAGCCAAAGTCGCGCCTGTTTTAGAATTCAACAATTGATATTGTTTGCCGACCCACTGGTATCGGCAAACAACGATAGCGAAAAAATCGCCATTTTACTGTATCACATAACCGGTTTTCGCCGCGTCCGTCGATACACTACGAAGGTAGTTTCGAGTTTCTTCATGCCCCAAAATAGGATCCTGAAAAATGTCGCGTGCATGAAAGCCACTTGAATTGTTCAACACGATCATCCGTCGAGATTTTTGTTCGGCCGCATATCTAAAGGGGTTGCGAGCAATAGCAGCTTGGAAAGCCTTCAGGCGCGCGGTGTAATCGTCATCGGCGTTCTCTTTCCCTGCAAACTTCCCATTCATGAAGGTTATGATGCTTCCATCTTCATCCTCGCTGAATATGGCGGTTTTCACCTTGCGCTCGACGACAGAGCCAATTTTGGAGCCACTTTCGCCGTATATCGCAGGAGTGAGATCGAAGGTGAAATCATCATCGAAACCAATTCCTTCAACGTGCTCTTGAAGGTTGTCTATAGATGAGGCCGGAACCCAGTAAAAATTCCCGCAGTTCCGGTAATTGATGAATGTATTGTATATCGAAATGTATCGTGGAACACCTAACGTTTTGCCGTGGATGCGCCCATCTGAATGAAAGTCGAGAATATCGGTGGGAGAGATATGCAAGAGGCCTGCATCGTTAAGGGCCTTGTTGCTCTCATAGGATGCACTGAACATCGTAAAGGGAGTGTGGTTTTCGACGTCCTTAGAAGGCTCCATGAGTACCGTTGTAAGGGCGACGGATACCAACGCGCCCGCTATCGCGTCGTCAGTAAGATCGTCATAAATTGGCGGAACGTCGACAGCGGCAATTCCGCACATCTTGTCAGAGATACGCGCGTTAATTTCCGGAATTAGATCTGAAAAAGAAGCTGCAAACTCATCGGAAAAATGCTGCAGGGTCTGAGTGTCCTTTGTGTCGCCAAGAGATCTCAATTCGCCGTCAATCTCTAGAACTTCACGGCAAAAATGCCGCAATTGCTCACGGTCCAGAACAAAGGAAGGTGCTTCAGCATAAGCGGAATTATGTGACATCAGGAGCTGTCCTTATTCTACGCAACTATGTTGAAAGGAAAGACAGAGAGGGGCCGAAAACGGCCCCTCTCCTCACAATTAAACGGTATCGGTGCATTCCGGGCGCGTCAGGCTGGGCTTTACATCCTTCGCCAAACGCTTCATCGAGACTGTCAAAACGGGTTTGTCGTTCTTGCGATCATCGTTGGTTTGCATCGTATACTCCCTTGTGAGCAAAATCTCTTGCTCGGTTCGGTTTCTAAACAGCCAACCACTGGCTGCGGATTTATCCAACCCGAAGTTTAATTTTTAATCGAGTGCAGGATGTCGGGGGTGCCTTTTCGCCGTGTCGCGAGTTCTTGCGGCCATTTTGTGGCCATGAAAATAGCGTTAAGGGCGCCTTCTGCGTCGTGAGCATACAAGGTGATCAATCACGTGTGCGGCCTAACCAATGGTTATTTTGCTCCGGCGCAAACGCGAGCGCTTTCGCTTTTCCAGCACTGCCCGTCGCGCTTCATTTCGCCCAGTCGCGTGTGGGCGTGCGTTGATCCCGGCGTTTCATTCCACCAGCCGTCGGCGACGTCGCTGTCAATCTCGATGATGGCAAAGTAACCGTTTGCCTCCATCACGAAGCTGCCAGACTAGTTGCTATAGGGCCCCCAGTAGCAGGCACCATCTATTGCTTTGGTCCCGTCGACTTCTAGAACGCAGCCCTTCCGATTTGGAGGCGTTTGCTTCGTCGCAGGATAGTTGCTCGCCTTTTCCGTCTTTGAAGCAGGTTTGTTGAAACATGCCTGAAACTGGGAGAAAGGCGCTACGGCATTGGCAAGGCTAATGGTAACCGTCTTGCCATCAAGGTCGGCGATTTCTAGTTTTTTGCCTTTCTTGCCTTCATCGAGGATTTGCGGTGAGATTTCGTAGAAGCCGTGCCAGCCGAAATAGTCTTCTAGATCGCCATTGGACATTTGGGCCGTCTTGTCGTCGACCTGCCAAGACGCGCGAACAGTGCCGTCAAAGTTTCCATTCTCAACAAACGCAACGAAATCCTTGCCCGGTGCACCCATGAAGCCAACCTGTTTCGATTCCACAAAACACGTATCGCCCCAATCCTCCTCGCGTTGTTCAAAGGTCCAAGGTGATGTTGAGGCGGCGGTGGCAGCGACTGACTTCACTGGTGGGTTTTGAAGCATCACACTGCGGTTTGCAGGCATTTGTGCGGCTGTTCTGGCATCATCACCTGACGGTTGCGCGAATGGCGACGTGGACGAAGCCTGAGGGGCCTTGAACAGTGATTGGCCAAGCCCGGTTAAGGTGGATATGCAGGTATCGAAGCCAGTCCCGAGCGCTATCGCTTCCGTATAGGTCGTCACCGGCACGCGCCATGGTGGCTCATTTCCTTGGAAAGTGATTACCAATTGCGCTGGCTTGTTTGTCTGTTCCCAGAATGGTGGTGACCTTGAAACCACCTCCATCTTCCGCAACGCCCTCAGGAATTTCCCGGTAGAGTTCATCGCCGTTGACCACCTTCGAAATGAACTGAATGTTACCTGCCCATTCGGTGCCAATCCTGACATTCGTTGTCTGGCCAGCCGGAAGGTTCCAGTTCTGTTTGGTGAGGCGCAGCCGTGCGACGATTTTGTCGATGCCGATCAGCGTGTGTTTCGGCGTGGAATATTGACCCCTCGGAAGGCGGATCATCATGCTCGAGCGCTATATTGCGAACACATCGGGACCATGGAGAGGAGCAGTCTTCTTCCTAGCCATGTTCCGGGGGTGAACTCGAATTTTGTTTAAATATGTATTTTGTTATTCAAATACAGATAATTGAGATTGTTTATAAAAGTATTTTGTGAGGCTTATGGCATTTTCGCCGCTGCTGAAGTAGCGCACTCTTGCTACAGGAAACTTGTCGCGCGCGGAATGTCCGCGTCGAGATCCCGATCGATAACGTTATAGTCGTTCTCTGAAAATTCGGCGTTATTTTCTGTTTGCCTGCTGATCCACAGTATGCACTGTGAAATATCGTCGGTTTCGACAACAGGCTCTTGCCTGTCAGGCCCGACCCACATCAACACGTACCGCAATGATAATGCTCCAGCTTGATTACACGGCAAATTTAATATCGAGCTTACCCCAGGTTTGCGTACCCCAATTGGGGTATGTCTGGCTGATCAGGTTCGGGTTTGCTGCAGGACGCTTACTGATGTCGTTAGGTGACGATAAGACGGATCAGAAATGCAACGAGTATCTTGCCGGGGATTGAGCGCGCACATCGGTCCGGACCGTCGTAGAAGCCCCGTTGCGCCTAGAGCGTGCCACATGCTCCAGGTTGATGGCTTCGGGAGGTTGATGAGAAACGGGCGGCTTCCAGCTCGACAAGTGTGTCTTTTCAAGTACGCACGAAAACAACTTCTGGATCTGGTGCTGTATTCTGGCTATACAAATATACTTTGGTGGGTGAGGGGGAAAATGCCGGTTGATATCGCGGTTTTTCATAATCTGCTGAATCGGTTCCAGGATGCAGCGCTGGAGCCCTCGCGTTGGCCCTCGCTTCTGGAGCAGATTGCTGAGGCAACTGGCGCCGGCGGCATCAATGTCATGGCACCGGCAAGCTCCGGCTCGGTCGGAGGTGTTCTTTTCACCGAGAGTTTATCCTCGATCATGGAAGCCTATATCAACGACGGCTGGAACACGCGAGACCACCGGGCGAAATTCATACCGTTGATGAAGCGTAATGGAGTTGTCCTCGAGGAGGATTTCGTCCGTAAAGGTGATCTGGATAATCTCGAATACTATAAATTCATGGCGAAGCATGGATTCCAGCATACAGCAGTCGTCAATTTTTCCTCAGGTGAGGACGATCTGTTTTTCGTTCTGCAACGCAGGCTCGGCGATGGCGGGTTTGGGAACGATGACCGGGTTCACCTCGCTAATCTCAGAACCCACCTTCAGATGTCCGCACGGATCATGGCACTGTTTTCGGCTGGCGACATGAGAGGACGACTGGCCGCGTTTGAGCGTGCAGATGTTGCGTGCGTTTTCTTTGACCATCGTGGTCATGTGGTAGCGGCTAACGAGAAGGCGGATTCGCTTCTCACCGGGGATGTCAGAATAGCGCATGGAAAAATCAGGGCAGCGTCGTCACGGGAGACAGTGGTCTTTGAGACGATGCTGAACAAGGTCATTCGATCGAATGATCTGGCTCACGGCGAAGTCGTGACGTTGACCCGTGGTGAGAAGAGGCCGTTGCTTGCGCGGATCGAAAGGGCTGGGCCAAATTTGCGTGACGTTTTCGCCAGGTCGTACGCGATGGTGCTGTTCGAAGATGTGAGTGATAAACGTTTCATTTCATATGACGTGCTTCATCATCTGTTTGGGCTGACGCCGTCTGAATGTAAAATTGCGGCACTTCTTGCCGACGGTGCCGACCTGAGAACCGTCGCCGGTCATTGTGGAATTCAATATGAAACGGTTCGTACCCACATTCGGTCAATCCTTCGTAAAACCGGGACCGACCGACAGGCGGAGCTATGTGTCCTGCTTGCTGGCATTCGGCTAGGCTGACACGCAAGGCTACCCCAATATACGGTGCTCGGCCGCATGATGCTGATGCCTGGTTTTTTGCATCGTGCAAAAGTCATTCCAGATCCTGCTTATAGGCCCGTAGCCCCGGATCGCTCAGGCATTGTTGCACGAGCCGCAGGCTTTCGGTGTAGAGAGCCACACCCGCTTTTGCTGTGCCGCAAATGCCGATTGCATTCCGGGCACGTGTTGCAAACGGATGGATCTTCTCACTCATATACGTGTCCGAGCAGATGTCCTTGCCAAGTACCGCGTGTTCGCTTGCGGCGAAAGCAATCAGGGTTACGGCGCTGGTTCGGATGAATTTTTTAAATTGCATGTTTGAAGTCCCCAAGCTGAATTTTCGCATCTGGGAAGCTTGCGTATTGTCCGCGTCCTGGATGTGAGCGGTTAGAGACAAACAAAAAGACGGAGCTGTCGCATTCTCCAATTAGGGTACGATTATGGTGCCCGTTTATGATGGTGTCTGGCGCATCGTCAGCGCATCGGGCGAGGGATATAGCCTTGCGCTGAGGAATGATTCATCCGTTCAGCGAGAGGTTAGAATGAACTGGCGTGTAACTTTTCTTATCCTTATGTCATCACTTTCCGTGTTTCCTTTTTCCGGACAGGCCCATGCACGGTGTGAACTGGCCCCGGCTAACGGTGGCCGATCTTACGGGTGCGGCGGTGGCTCTGCGCAACGACAATCATCTGGAGCTGATGCAGCCGCATTGCTGGGGCTCGGCATTGCTATACTGAACGCTCTACCGGAACCCGAGGACAGACCTGTACAGACATTTCGTCCACGCTCGTCGGATAATATCGATCGGATGAGCCGGGCATTTGGCAGAGCAGGCGCAATTGCCAACGCTGCAAGTACGCCCGATCCCAGACCGTCGGTTCAGAGGCCGATTAAGAATGGCCAGGCACCTTACGCGAATGATGATTGCGTAGCATTTAAACAGCGCAGTCGGGGCAGGATCGATTGGGACTACGTTGACGTCATCAACAAGTGCAATATCCCCGTACAAGTCGTCATGTGCTACTATATGCTCGGAGATGAGCGAAAATGTGCCGGAAAATCAGCTTGGGGTACGACATCAACAATCGGTTCTCGTGGGAAAACCGTAAGCGTCTCGGACACCCGTTCGCACCCATACAAAGTAAAGTACTTTGTATGTGACATGAGCGGTGTGCGCAACAACAGCAAACTGTGCTTGCGACCCACGGTGTGATGTATCATGGGCAGCGGTTTCTGTACGAGGAGCCGCTGACTGTATTTTATTATGTAATTCAAATTTTTGTATTGAGATATACTACTTAATACTCGGTACGGTTCTTTCTTTTGCACCGGCTCCCGGCGGCTGAGTTATTCTGCCACTTTTTCCAACACGGCTCGAAAAATTTGGAGCCTATCATCACGCTACAGTCCGCGAGCCCGTCATTATCACCAAGAACGGTCGGCGTCGCACCGTTGTGATTGCCTATGAGGACGATATGCGCCTCGCAAAGCGTGATCGCCGAGTCGAACTTTCGACGACGCTCGGCGACGATGACCTCGCCGCCACTGAAGCATCGCAGATGGAGCCGGGTCTGGAACATCTCAACGCCGAACTGTTGACGGACATGCATTCTGCCGACTGAACCAAAGGTCGGCGGGCTGTTCAGATATTCGCACCTTTGGCATTGGCACGTCGGACTTAGCGGGCAGCGTAGGCTCTCTATTTCCCGCGGGGAATGTTCGACGGATCGAGCAACTCCGCGTATGCTGGATGGACCGATCTTCTGAAGATGTTCAATCAACTCCCACCTTTTGGGGGTAAAGTCATTTTCCTTATAACGGCTTTATATGTGTCGGCTGCCGGATTGCCGCCAGCGGCGGTCTCCGGCGGCGATTGGCTCAGTCAGGTTGCCGTTGCTTATCTGGTGCGGGATGTTTGTTGCTGCAGTTGATGTGGTTTGAGCGTCCGTGCACTCAGTACGATCCTTTCTTTGGCGCTGGCTTCCGGCGGCTAAGTTATGCCGCTACCTTTTCCGGCATGGCTCAAATCACCGACTTGCGATTTATTTAAATGCTATTATATTGGCAGTAATGTCATTTATTTGTATTTGGGTGATAATATGTTAGCATTTAGGATGGCATCCCCGGTGGAAGTTATCAGAGGTTTGGCGGACAGAATGAAGCGCCGACGGATTGAGCATGGATTGACCCAGCGTGAACTGGCTTCGAGATCGAATGTGTCCTACGGATCGTTGAGGCTATTTGAAGAAACCGGGAAAATTTCGCTCGAGAGCCTTGTGAAAATTGCGTTTGCCCTTGAGGCGGAGGCGGAGTTCGAACGCTTGTTTCCAGGTCGGCCGCCGCAGAATATCGATGATGTCATTGATCGTCCTCTCAAGCAGCGTGTGCGCAGGAAATGAAGTTCAAGCCAATCCAGCAGATTAAGGTTTATCTGAATCTCGAAGGGAACGAGAGGAAACTCGGTACCCTCGCCTGGAGTGGCAAGGAACGGAGGGCTTACTTCGAGTACGCGGCGGAGTTTCTGACATCGCCCCTTTTGATTTCTCCATTCCATATGATGGCGGCCACGGGGTTGATTGCGGCGCCTCGCGATCCGTTCGACGGGCTCCATGGGCTATTCAACGACAGCCTGCCTGACGGGTGGGGTCGTCTGTTGCTGGACCGCCGTCTACAGCGAGCGGGCATTGATTACACCCGGCTCACGCCGGTTGACCGTCTCTCGGCGGTGGGCAGAACGGGAATGGGGGCACTCTCATACATTCCGGAATTGCCAGACGATCAGAAACAACAGGCCGTCACTGATCTCGATTGGTTCGCTGATCAGGTGGAGTTGGTACAGACGGAGATGGACATCGCCGACATCGATCGTTTGCAGGGCGCACAGGGCGGATCCGCGGGTGCACGTCCGAAGATTATGATCGGCTTCAACCAAGTGGAAAATACCTGTGTTCTGGACTACGGCCAGCCGTTGGGCGCGGGGTTTGAAAGGTGGATGGTCAAGGCACCTAGTTCCGATGATCCGCGGGAGATTGGCGCTGAAGAAAGAGCCTATGCGCTTATGGCGGTAGCTGCAGGACTGACGATGGCTGACACGCAGCTGTTGGAGACCCGGAAAGGAAGGCGGCTTTTCGCGACGAAACGTTTTGACAGGACACCTACCGGCAGGCTCCACATGCACACGGCAAGCGGCCTGTTGAATGCCAGCCATCGTGAGGCGAGTGTGAACTATGAGCAACTTCACAAGCTGACCCATATGATGACCCGCGACGCTGCGGAAGTCCTCAAGATGTTTCGAAATATGGTGTTCAATGTCTATGCCAGAAATCGCGACGACCATGCTAAAAACCATGCATTTCTTATGGACGGGAATGGTAGGTGGTCTCTGGCACCCGCATACGATCTTACGTTTTCGTCCGGGCCAGGCGGTGAGCACAGCGCTGCAATAGCCGGGGAAGGTAGAACCCCCGGCATGTCTCACCTTTTGGCGGTCTCCAAAGCGGCTTCGATCCCGGATCAATATGCCAGGGAGGTTATAGAGCAGGTTCGAGAGGCCGTAGATCGGTGGCCCCAGTTTGCGGAAGAAGTTCGGCTATCCAGATCCCGTACTGCTGAACTCGACAAATTCCTGAATGGTAATCGGCTGGCTGATCGGCAATTTTAGTGGCCCTTGGCGGCGCTCATCGGTTTAGGTGAACGTCAAGCCGACCCTTACACGCCTTTTATGATGTCGCAGATACCCTTGCGGATGACGTCCTTGTCGGCGATCTGTCCTGCCTGAATGTTGAAAACAGCATCGATCCGGACAGCGGCGCCTTTCTGGC
>Ga0213829_1001462_pt1 | contig 16846 bp, 15 predicted proteins | sample MC6MC0896MG_FD_180665 | JGI IMG/M metagenome (GOLD analysis project Ga0213829, IMG submission 180665) | Enriched soil aggregate microbial communities from Iowa State University, Ames, United States - MC6-MC0896-MG | ecosystem: Environmental > Terrestrial > Soil > Unclassified | place: USA: Iowa...
GACGCAAGCCGCCATGCAAGTGAAACACCTGCTGCTGATCGCCATCCTCGCATTGACCGCTGCTTGCTCATCGAAGGAAGTCGTAGACGAAAACCTTAGCGAAGTCGAGCTGTACCAGCAGGCTCAGCACGATCTGGACAATAGCAACTACACCAGCGCCACAGCCAAGCTGAAGGCCCTGGAGTCGCGTTATCCGTTCGGTCGCTACGCTGATCAGGCTCAACTCGAACTCATCTACGCCAACTACAAGAACACCGAGCCCGAGGCTGCGAAGTCCGCCGCCGAGCGTTTCATTCGTCTGCACCCACAGCACCCGAACGTGGATTATGCGTATTACCTCAAGGGTCTGACGTCTTTCGACCAGGACGTCGGCCTGCTGTCGCGTTTCCTGCCGCTGGATATGACCAAGCGTGACCCGGGTGCCGCTCGCGACTCCTACAACGAGTTCGCCCAGCTGACCAGCCGCTTCCCCAACAGCCGCTACTCGCCGGACGCCAAGCAGCGCATGATCTACCTGCGCAACCTGCTGGCCGCTTACGAAATTCACGTTGCCGACTATTACCTGACCCGTCAGGCCTATGTCGCCGCCGCGAACCGTGGCCGCTACGTGGTGGAAAACTTTCAGGAAACCCCGGCGGTCGGTGACGGCCTGGCGGTGATGACCGAGGCCTACCAGCGTCTGCACCTGGACGAACTGGCCAACACCAGCCTCGAAACCCTGAAGCTCAACTACCCGAACCACCCAAGCCTGGTCGACGGTCAGTTCAAGCCTTCGGTCGACGAAGCCGACAACCGTTCGTGGTTGAGCAAGGCCACCCTGGGCCTGATCGAATCCCGTCCACCGCTGCCGCCGGGCGAAACCCGCGCCAACCAGGACGTGCAGAGGCAGTATCAGGAAGCCAAGGACTCGATTCCAAGCGAGCTCAAGCCTAAAGATGCAGATGGCGATGTGATCGAAGAAGAGGAACCTGAGGCCGAGACCAACACCAGCGATCGCTCGTGGTTCAGCTACATGACCTTCGGCGTGTTCGACTGACACGACCGATTGTCCGCCCTTGTGGGAGCGAGCCTGCTCGCGATGGACGTCAACGATATCGCGTTTTTTCTGGATAAACGCGGCGCCCTTGAGAACATCGCGAGCAAGCTCGCTCCCACAGGAGCTACACCGGAGTTATTAGGCTGTGCGCAGGTCATGTCCTTGCTAAACTGCCTAATCATTAGCTAATAAAGCAGCTCGCCATGCTCCGTTTATTGTTCTGGATCGCCCTGATTGCCGCTGCGGTATGGCTCTGGCGCAAGTTCAAGGCTACTTCCTCCGCCCCCAAGTCCCCCGCAGAGCTGGAAGCAGCGCCGATGGTCCGCTGCGCCCATTGCGGCGTGCACCTGCCGCGGGATCGCGCGCTGAACCTTCAACAACAGTGGTATTGCAGCCAGGCTCACCTTGAGCAAGGCCCGGGCTCAAGTGATCGCTGAGACGTCCAGTCCCGGCAGCAAACAAGCCCAGCGACTGCTGCGTCTCTATCATTTTTACCGTTTAAGCGTCGGCCTCACCCTGGTGTTGTTGATCTCCAGCAACATGGATAACCAGTTGTTGAAGTTCGCCAATGACGACTTGTTGCGCACTGGCAGCTGGGTGTACCTGGTACTCAATATTCTGCTGGTGGTGTTCCTTGAGAACACCCGCCGCCCGGCGCAGTTGTTCATTCTGGCGCTGACCGACGTGCTGCTGCTGTGCGCCCTGTTCTATGCTGGCGGCGGCGTGGCCAGTGCCATCGGCAATCTATTGATCGTGTCGGTGGCGATCAGCAACACCTTGTTGCGACGGCGTATCGGCTTGCTGATTGCCGCTGTCGGCGCGCTCGGCATCGTCGGGCTGAGCCTGCTGATAAGCTTCAGCCATCAGACCAGCCCCAACGACTACCTTCAGGTCGGCACGCTGGGCGCCCTGTGCTTCGCCGCAGCTTTATTGGTACAAGGCCTGACCCGGCGCCTGGAGGTCAGTGAAAGCCTGGCCGAGCAACGGGCCAGCGAAGTGGTCGGCCTCGAAGCCCTCAATGCGCTGATCCTGCAACGCATGCGCACCGGCATCCTGGTGCTCGACGACCAGCGACAGGTCCAACTGGCCAATCACAGCGCGTTGACACTGCTGGGTCAGGACGGGATCGAAGGCAATCTTATCGATAATTACTCGCCCGCCCTGGTCGAACGCCTGCAACTCTGGCGCAACAACCCGACGCTGCGCCCCCAGAGCGTCAAAGTCGACGGTAGTGGCCTGGAACTGCAACCGAGCTTCATTGCCCTGGATCAAAGCCCTCACCACCAGACTCTGGTATTCCTCGAAGACATCGCCCAGATCGCCCAACAGGCCCAACAATTGAAACTTGCCGCCCTCGGCCGCCTGACAGCCGGCATCGCCCATGAAATCCGCAATCCATTGGGCGCCATCAGTCACGCCGCGCAGCTATTACAGGAATCTGAGGAACTCAATGGCGCGGATCGACGTCTGACCCAGATTATTCAAGACCACTCTCAGCGAATGAATCGGGTAATCGAAAACGTCCTGCAACTGTCCCGCCGGCAACAGACCGTGGCGCAACGGCTTGACCTGAAGCCCTGGCTGGAGCGGTTCGTCGCCGAAGCCCGAGAGAGCGCGACCGAGCGCCAGCAGATTCACCTGCACATAGGTTCGGGCGATTTCAAAACCCTGATGGACCCGAACCAGCTGACCCAGATAGTCGACAATCTGGTGCGCAACGGCTGGCGCCATAGTATCCAGGTCCACGACCAGGCGCAGGTCTGGCTTGAACTGTTTGTCGACCGCGACAGTCAGTTGCCTATTCTCGAGGTCCGGGACGATGGCGCCGGTGTGGCATCGGATCACCTGGCAAAGCTGTTCGAGCCGTTCTTCACCACCAGCACCCAAGGGACCGGGCTTGGACTTTATCTGTCCCGTGAGCTGTGCGAAAGCAACCAGGCCCGCCTAGACTTCAAACCACGCCAAGGCGGCGGCTGCTTTCGTATCACCTTTGCTCACGGACGGAAACAAAGTTGAACATAAGCCCACGGCAAAAAGTCCTGATCGTCGACGACGAGCCGGACATCCGCGAACTCCTCGAAATCACCCTGGGACGAATGAAGCTCGACACCTTCAGCGCCCGCAACCTTGGCGAAGCCCAGGCGCTGCTGGCGCGCGAGACATTCGACCTGTGCCTGACCGATATGCGTCTGCCGGACGGCACCGGCCTGGAGCTGGTGCAATACATTCAGCAACGCCATCCACAGGTTCCGGTGGCAATGATTACTGCCTATGGCAGCCTGGAAACAGCGATCAACGCACTCAAGGCCGGTGCCTTCGACTTCCTGACCAAACCGGTGGACCTTTCCCGCCTGCGCGAACTGGTCACCAGCGCCCTGCGCCTGACCGCGCCGAGCGGTGCCAGCAGCACCGTCGATCGGCAACTGCTGGGTGACTCGCTGCCCATGCGCAACCTGCGCAAACAAATCGACAAACTGGCCCGCAGCCAGGCCCCGGTGTACATCAGCGGCGAGTCGGGCAGCGGCAAGGAACTGGTCGCGCGCCTGATCCACGAGCAGGGACCCAGGGCCAACCGCCCCTTTATCCCGGTGAACTGTGGAGCGATCCCCTCGGAACTGATGGAAAGCGAGTTTTTCGGTCACCGCAAAGGCAGCTTCAGCGGAGCCTTCGAAGACAAGCCCGGCCTGTTCCAGGCGGCCCATGGCGGTACGCTGTTCCTCGACGAAGTGGCTGACTTGCCACTGGCGATGCAGGTCAAACTGTTGCGGGCGATTCAGGAAAAAGCGGTGCGCAGTGTCGGTGGCCAGCAGGAAACCGTGGTCGATGTGCGCATTCTCTGCGCCACTCACAAAGGCCTCGACGCTGAAGTCGCCGCCGAGCGCTTTCGTCAGGACTTGTACTATCGGCTGAACGTGATCGAGTTGCGGGTTCCGTCCTTGCGCGAGCGCCGGGACGATATCGAGACCTTGGCCACCCATGTTCTCAAACGGCTGGCTGCCGGTAGCGGGCAGCCCCCGGCAAAACTCCACCCACACGCGCTCGACGCACTGAACAGCTATCGTTTTCCGGGCAATGTGCGAGAACTGGAGAACATGCTCGAACGGGCTCACACATTGTGTGAAAACAAACAGATCGAAGCCGGCGACCTGCGCCTGGCCGACGGCAACTGTGCCGTGGAAGGCGGTGTGCCGGACCTGACGCAGATCGACAATCTGGAAGATTATCTGGAAAACGTCGAGCGCAAACTGATCCTCCAGGCGCTGGAGGAAACCCGCTGGAACCGGACGGCGGCGGCTCAGCGGTTGAATCTATCATTTCGGTCGATGCGTTATCGGCTGAAGAAATTGGGTCTGGATTGAGGGCCCCATCGCGAGCAAGCTCGCTCCCACAGGGATCTGCTGTGAACACGGAATCGCAGGGCAACCTCGAACCCTGTGGGAGCGGGCTTGCTCCGGGCGGCGTTCCGACGAAGGCGATCTGACAGTCGCAGAAAAACCCGCGGTTAGATCCGCCCGACCGGCGCATACGGCGCCGGATCAATAATCGGTTCACGCCCCACCATCACGTCCACAAACAACTGACACGACGCCGGCGCCAGCACCAGGCCATTGCGGTAATGCCCGCAGTTGAGCCATAAGCCCTCAAATCCGGGCACCCGACCAATGAAAGGAATCCCCTCCGGCGAACCTGGCCGCAACCCGGCCCAATGCCCGACCACTTCGGCCTCCGCCAATGCCGGAATCAACTCCACCGCTGACGCCTTCAGGCTTTCCAGGGCCGACTCGGTCGGTGTCTTGTCGAAACCTTCATGCTCCAGGGTACTGCCAACCAGAATGTGCCCGTCGCGCCGAGGGATCGCATAGCGCCCCTTGGCCAGGACCATGCTCGGCAGAAAATCCGCCGCGCATTTGTAAAGAATCATCTGTCCCTTGACCGGTTCCACCGGCAGGTCCAGACCCAGGCTCTTGAGCAAATCCCCGCTCCAGGCGCCAGCTGTCAGAACCACCTGATCGCCGCGAATGGCTCCCGCCGAGGTTTGCACCCCGACGACGGCGGCGCCTTCACGGATGAACCCGCTGACTTCGCACTGCTCATGAATCGTCACGTTCGGCAACGCCAGCAACGCAGCCTTGAGGGATTTCACCAACCGCGGATTGCGCACATTGGCCACATCGGCCATGTAAATCGCCCGGGAAAAACCGGCACCGAGCACCGGCACCGCATCGTGGGCCGCCGAGATATCCACAGCCCGCAACGGCCGGTTTTCCCGCTCGGCCCAGGCAAGCGCCTCGACTTCATCATCGAGATCCAGCCAGTACAAACCGGTGGTGTGCACCTCGGGATCAATGCCGGTCGCCGCGAACAACCGCTCGCCCAGCTGCGGATAAAAGTCCTGGGACCAATGAGCCAACGCGGTGACCGCCGGACTGTAGCGCCATGGATAGAGCGGCGAAACAATTCCGCCACCCGCCCAGGAGGACTCCTGACCGACATTCGAACGATCCAGCAAGACAACGCTCTGCACTTCGGAGGCGAGATTGAATGCCGTCAGCAACCCTATTACGCCACCACCGACAATCACCACTTGCTGTTGCCTGGTCATGTTCTGATCCAACCGTTAAATAGACAGGGGGCGAAAAGGCGCCCAAAAAAAGAATTCAGCGACCCCAGCAATCCCTGGTGGTCAAGCCAGCTGCAGCATTTTCCATGCTTCTGACGCCGGTATTGGTGATAGTGAAATCCCCACACTTGTCCGTCGCCATGGCGCTGCCGGCCTTGCGCACCGCCGTCAACTTGAAGGTCTGGTCGGTCAAGGCTGGAGTGATCGTGTAGAAATCATTGCCGGCGCTCAGCCCGGTGGCAGCGGTGTAGACATTCGACTTCGAATAAAACCGTTCGAGAATCTGCGCCTGCTCGGTGAGCAAACCCGCCACTTCAGTCCGGCGGCCTTTCTTCACGTACTCGGTGAGGCTCGGATAGCCAATGGTGATGACAATTCCGATGATCGCAATCACGATCATGATTTCAATCAGGGTAAAACCTCGGTTGGTTCTGCGCATGCCTCAACTCTCACTTACTGTATTTGTCGCCACATGATGCGACGGCCGTCATTGCCGCCACCCTTTTCAGTCAGCCGGGTCACCGTCGCACTGGAATCGCCCACGATCTTGGCGGTGCCGCTGTTGACGATGGCGTTCAATACCGGCATCCCGCCCGTGAAAATCACTCCGCTGGAAATCGTGTCGCTGCTGTCGACGAGGTTGTCGCCATTGGTATCGAGTACCGCGTAGTTGAACATCTTACCGCTGAATGCATCCAGCTCGATCAGTTTGCCGGTGCCGAAACTGGCACAAGGGTCCGTGGTGTCGACGCTGGCGGTGGTAAATACGATCCGCCCCAGAACCAAAGCCGCCTGGTTGATCACCCGCTCACCGGTCAACACACTGTTGTAGACCAGTGGCAGGTACCAGCCCTTCTCGGCCGGATAGGTCACTTCGTTCTGGCTGGTGGTAATGAACTGCGCCGAGCTTCCCGAAAACACGCCTGTTATCGCCTGGGCCTGCAAACTGGAAGTAGTGATCTGCCCGGTGCCACCGTTCGCGTCCCACACCGCATAGAACGCCTGTAGATCCTTGTTGGTCTTGTCGGCCGTCTCGTTGAATTTCCCGGTGCCGAAAAATACCACCTTGCCGCCCAGGGAATTGTCCGCCAGCAGCGGTTGCGCCGTGATCGGCTGAGTGGCGCCGCCCGCGGTGGTAAACAAAGGCTTGCCGGCAAACGCCACGGCCCAGGTGTCTGTAGTTGCACCGCTCAGATCAAATTTCCACATCCGCCCTTTCAGGTCACCGCCATAGGCGGCCTGCACCACGTTCTGCGAGTTGACCTTGAGTTTCACCGAGGACAGGCCGTTGGTGGTTTCGGTGCTGTCGATGACGATCTTCTTGATCAGCGACCCGTCGCGAATGTCCACCACGTACAACGCCGCCACCCCGGAACTGCTGCCATAGCCATTGGAGATGAAAGCCGCCCAACGCCCGTCGGCCAAGCGTGCCACTTCCGGGCGGGCGTAGGCATAACCCAGGTCATTGAACACGTTCGCCGTATTGGCCGTGGTCGGCGCACTGATCTCCCATAACGCCTTGGTCACGTTACCGGCCGAGGCGTCGTACAGCTGCACGGCGTAAAACGTCTTGCCGCCTGCGCCGGTACCACCCAGTGCAAGGGTTTTCCAGGCACTGTTGAGCTGGGCATCGAACACCCCGAGCTGACCATCGACCAGGAACTCGTGACCGACACCGTTGAGGTAGGCGGTGTCGGCGATATTGCGCAGGCTGGGCAGCACACTCGACGGCATGTAGGCATAACGCCGGGTGCCGTTGGCCGGGTTGATGACGCTTACAAAGCCGTCATTGGCGTTGACCACCAGACTGGGGGTCATGTTGGCGGCCTTGGTGGCCAGGTAGGTGCTGTAGCTGGTGTCGCCCACCAGGTCGGCGGCGGTCTTGTCCGACGGCGACGCCAGGACCAGGGGTGAATTGATGATGTCGCCGAGTAATACGCTGCGTGGTTTCAACCCGGTTTTGTTGATGCCCTTGCTCCATTCCACCAGATCGCTTCCAGTGATGCCGGTAGGCAAACCCTGGTTGAGGATCGCCTGCTGCGCTGGCGAAAAACTCGCATAGGCCAGGGTCACGGGCGCATTGGTCAGGGTGTTCCACGACTGGTAGGTCGGCGCCGTGGCCCCGGGCACGATGGCCGTGTCGGTCGTCCAGAGTACCGAGGCGGTGTTCACTTCGCCGCCGGAGGTGAAGCCATAGGACTTGATGGTGCCGCGCCAGTCCTTGGGGTCATAGCTGGTCTGGTAATAGGCGGCACCGACCCCGACGATCGAGCTGCTGGTGATGCCGCTGCCTCCGGAACCGGCCTTGGACGTGATGTCGCTCAACGCCGATGACAATGCCGTATTGAGGCCGGCACTGTCGGTCGCCTGATAGTACTTGCCCTGCCCGTAACTGGCGGCATCCGACAACATCTGGTTCGCGCTGGTGAAACCTACGGTGTAGGTGTTCATGTTCTGTTTGGGGAAGTCCACCGCGTTCCAGCTTTTGCCCGCAACGTCGGTACCGGTGGTGCGCATGTCGATGTCAAAGGCGAATTTGGCCATGTCGTCCAGGTACAGGGTATCGCCCTCTGCGTCACCGAAAAGGTTGTCGCCGTCGTTGGTGCTGATCCCGTCCCAGTTCGGCAAACGGCTGCCGCCGAGCGGATCATTGCTGGGAAAGGTCCGGTCGTAAGTGGGCAGGCCATCGGTGATCACCACACCGTAGTTTTTCTGGCAGCGATACTGGATCGGGCTGGTGTAGGTCGTCGATGTCGAGTTGTAGTACGACGCCATGCCGCGCATGTACCGGGTTATCTCGTAAAAGGATTCCGCCAACGGGGTGTTGGCGATGGCACTCAAGCCATTGATCGAGGCGATCAGGGCGGTGTAGTTGGTGTTGGCCTGGGTCTGGGTGACACTGCCGCTGACGGGAGACAGATCACTGACCGGGCGGGCAATGAAACCGCCGGGGCCGGAGTTGCTGCTGTTGGGCGGGTTGAACGTCGCCAGGCCGATTCGCAGCGCACGATTGCTGCTGACCAGGTTCGTCGACACGTCCTGTGCCACGCTGATCCGGTAATCGTTGGGGATCGCGCCGGTGCCACTGGTGAAATCCCGGTTCGAACCATTGGCCAGGCCCACAAGATAAGACAAGTAGTCGGCGGTGTAGCGGGTATTTTCATTGCCTACCGGGTCGGGCAGCTTCAGGCAGATGGAGGACAGGCCCAAAAAGCCGCGGTAAAAACCGTACCAGTTGCCGCTGGTCGAGCACCCTCCCCGGTTAAGGCTGGACAGGAGAATGTTGGTGTCGCTCATGTCCAGATTCTGACCGCTGAAGCACGAGGTATTGGAACTGCAAATGGCGATCTGCGGGCGGCTGACCGTTGGGTCGAAGCCCGGCGCCCAGATGATGTTGTTCATGCTTCCCGAATCATCGATCAGCAACATCACGTTTGGCGGGACGGCGGCGGCACTCAACAGCGGAGAGTCCGAGGGGGTGAACGCATACACCGGGGCCGACAGATACAACCCCAGCACGGCGCCGCACAACAGCCTCCACAGTCCGGCGCCCCGTTCAGTACTTCGCATAAATACTCTCCACCACAGTACGAACGTTGTTGCCCGCGATGGCCACGGCGGTCACCCGGTACAGCGTTGCCGAGGTGTTGCTGGGTACATTCACGGCGTTCAAGGTGGTGCCGATGTTTTGCACCCCATAGAAGCCACCGCCGGCGGCGATCCAGGTCACCCCCGAGGTGGAGTTGAATCCGGGGCCGGTGATCGTCGAAGATTCCCCCGGCGGCGCGCATTGACTGGTGCCGCTGCAGACCGGCAACGAGTAGGTCTCCAGCTGCACGGCACTTTCCCCTATACGCAGCGCGGCTTCGGCTGTTTGGAACGATTGATTGCGCAAGGTCACGCTGCCCGCCATCTTTTCCTGCAGGGTAGCGTTCTGCATCGACGAAATACCGATCAATGTCAGCAGCAAGAGGAACACCAGGCTCACCAGCAGGGCCATGCCGTGCTGGGAGCGCGCGCTCGCGGGGGAGAAACTCATCGGCCCTCTCCTCATGGCAGCCGGTTGCGCAAAGCGGCAACCACGTTGAAGGTTTGCTCACGCACCCGGGCGTTCGGGTCTCTGAGGGTCAACGTCAGACGGACGCTGCGGATTCGCGCAGGGTCCGTCGGGTTGCTGCTGTAGCTGGAAGCGGACACGTCGGTGGCTGAACTGGCGAGGCCGAAGCTCACGTTGAAGGCACTGACGTTATCGACCAACACCACCTGGGTCGGCGTACCGGGACCGACTCCCATGGTCAGTTGGTTATTTTTAAGGTTGTAGATCAACCGTCGGATCGGAAACGCCAGCTGTCCCGATGCAGGGGTCCGAGCACCGGTAAAAGCCGTCGCCGCGTTTCTGCAGTCCGAAACCACGGTCCATGTAGGCGTGCCGCCATTGCTGCCCACATCGGCGGTCACCAGGGTCAGTTTGAGATTGGCATTGTCCCAACTGATCGGGGTCGCCTGACTGGCTGCGAAGTCGCCCGCCGAACTGGCGTCGGTGATCGTTCCCAGACAACCAAACATGCCGACCATGCGAATTTCCTGAATCATCTTGCTCAACACGAAACGTGCATCTTCCTGCATGTTGGCCGCGGCATTCTGGCTGACATAAGTGTTCTTGGCTGCAATAAAAACCTGTGCCACGCCCAGCACCACGATCAGGCTCAACGCCAGGGCGATCAACAATTCGATCAGGCCGAAACCTTTGCTGGCTTTATTCATGGCGTCGACATCGGGTCGACGGTGGCGCGGCTGGTCAGCACATAGCTGCGCCGCGAATTGGCGGTATTGGCCGCCCGCGAGTCGTCCCAGGTGATGGTGATGGTGTACACCCGCTGATTACGCGTGACGCTGCCGGTCGCGGTGGCGCCGAGGGCGCTGACGATGTTGGAGGTGAAGTCGTACAAATCCTGATCCCGGGCGACGCCGAGGTTGCCCGAAGTCGGTGGCGTGACGGTGTAATCGGCTGCGGAGTTGGCGCGAATACGGTCCATCAGGTCGTAGGCGATAAAGCTGGCCTGGCTGGTCATCCGCGAGCTGTCGGTGTATTTCAGCGCATTGAGCTGGATCGCCGCCGCCCCCAGCAGGCCAACGCTCAGAATCAGCAACGCCACCAGAACCTCGATCAGCGTCATGCCCTCCTGTGCACGCTTGCTCCATCCCCTCATCCGCAACTTCCACCCAATAGAATTCGTCCATTCAAACACACATTCAGCGTCCTGCTTTGTGTCCCCAATACGTAGTTGATCACCACCGATGTAGAGGCTGCCGACAAACCGCCCAGATTGTTGAAATCGATCGCGGTCACACCTGAGGTTAGCGTCAGAGTCGCGCCGCTGCTCATCGCCGGAACAACCCGCAATACATTGGACGGATTACCCGTACCGTCGTATACCGCCAGCTCCCCGGTCCAGACGCTACCGCCCGCGGTTGGACGAAGCCGGGTAGTAATGCCCCGGTCGACCGCTTCCAGTCTCGCGAAATTCAGGGCGCGTTGCAGATCCCCCATTTCGGTGTCGGCCTTGGCACTTTGCACTGAACGGGTAAATGCCGGAACGGCCAGCGTGATCAGGATCAGAAAAACCGCGAGCGCGACCAGCAACTCGATCAGCGTGAAACCTTTTGTACGATGATCCATCGTTGCCCTCCGTAGCCTTCGGCTATACCTGCTTCTACACGCTAGAACATTCGACCGGCAGATGTACGGTTGATTTGCCATTACCTGCGCAAGGATCGCGCGAGCCACCACTCCATGGAGGGAGATGTCATGCGCCAGCAAGGTTTCAGCCTGATCGAACTGCTTATGGGACTGACGATTACGGGGATTGTTCTGTCATTGGTCAGTCCGGCGTTAGCGGCACTCACCGAGGCGAACCATCGCGAGGAGGCGGCGAATGCCCTGGTCGCGGGCCTGCGCAGCGCCAGGAGCGAAGCGATCACGCGCGGCCAGACCGTCATGATTCACGCCATCAACGGCGACTGGGGCCAAGGTTGGCGGATCATTGTGGACGCTAATGGCAAGGGATACGAGGACAGCAGCAATCCGATGCTGGTCGAGCGCCTGAGTGGGACCCGGGTGCCGATCTTCGGCAATCGATATGTCAGGACGTCCATACGCTTCAGCAATCTGGGAGAACCGCTGCATAATGGCTTTCAATCTGGGACATTGCATGTGTGCGCGGCCCGCGAGCCGATCAGCCAACACCAGGTGGTGCTGGCCTCGAACGGCCGTGTCAGCCTGCGCAGTCAACGAACTGAACAGGCTTTGTGCACCGGAGGAGAAGACTCAGAGCAAAGAGCGGACGCGTAATTCCTTCGGCATGGAGAACGTGATGTTCTCTTCGCGACCCGCCAGCTCATCGGCCCCGGTGGCGCCCCACGCCTGCAACTGCTGGATCACGCCACGCACCAGGACTTCCGGCGCGGAAGCGCCAGCGGTGATGCCGATGCGTTCGACACCGTCGAACCAGCTCCTCTGCAGATCTTCGGCACCGTCGATCAAGTAAGCCGGAGTCGCCATGCGTTCGGCCAGTTCACGCAGGCGATTGGAGTTGGAGCTGTTCGGGCTGCCGACCACCAGCACCACGTCGCATTCGTCGGCCAGTTGCTTGACTGCGTCCTGACGGTTTTGCGTGGCGTAGCAGATGTCGTCCTTGCGCGGACCGCCGATCGCCGGGAAGCGCGCACGCAGGGCATCGATGACTCGACTGGTATCATCCATGGACAGCGTGGTCTGGGTCACGAACGCCAGTTTTTCGGGATTGATCACTTGCAACGCCGCGACGTCTTTTTCGTCTTCGACCAGGTAGATCGCGCCACCATTGCTGCCATCGTACTGGCCCATGGTGCCTTCGACTTCCGGGTGACCGGCGTGGCCGATGAGAATGCATTCACGGCCGTCGCGGCTGTAGCGCGCGACCTCGATGTGCACCTTGGTCACCAGCGGGCAGGTCGCGTCGAATACCTTCAGGCCACGGCCGGCCGCTTCGGTACGTACAGCCTGGGAAACACCGTGGGCACTGAAGATCACAATGACGTCGTCCGGCACCTGATCCAGTTCTTCAACAAAAATCGCGCCGCGAGCCCGCAGGTCTTCGACGACGAATTTGTTGTGGACCACTTCGTGACGCACGTAGATCGGCGGCCCGAAGACTTCCAGGGCGCGGTTGACGATTTCTATCGCCCGGTCCACGCCGGCGCAGAAGCCACGGGGGTTGGCGAGTTTGATTTGCATGCTGTGCCTCGTGTCTTGCGCGCAAGAAATAGTGGTGCCACCTGTCATGCGAACAAAGGGTTCGAAAACAGTGAAAATCTTAGTGGGAGCGGGCTTGCTCGCGAAAGCGGTGTGTCAGTCGACATTGATGTTGCATGTGATGACGCTTTCGCGAGCAAGCCCGCTCCCACAATTTTGACCGTGTTCGGTCAGTTACAGCGATTTGACGCTGATGATCTCGACGTCAAAGGTCAATGTCTTGCCAGCCAACGGATGGTTGAAGTCGATGGTCACTTGCTCGTCATCGAATTCCTTCACCACGCCCGGCATCTCGGCATTGGCCGCATCGTTGAAGATCACCAGCAAACCCGGTGACAGTTCCATGTCCTTGAACTGCGAGCGCGGGATGATCTGCACGTTCTGCGGGTTGGGCTGGCCAAAAGCGTTTTCCGGTTGAATCGTCAGCGTACGCTTGTCGCCGGCCTTGAAGCCGAACAGCGCTGCTTCAAAACCTGGCAACAGGTTACCGTCGCCGACCTTGAAGGTCGCCGGGGCTTTGTCGAAGGTGCTGTCGACGGTGTCGCCGTTCTCCAGGCGCAGTGCAAAGTGCAAGGTGACTTCCGTGTTCTGGCGGATGCGTTGCTCAGCCAATACCTGTTCAGTCATGAACGGTTTCTCCGGTTTTCTTGGTTTTGAACATATCCAGCGCCAGCATGACAGCACCTACGGTAATCGCGCTATCGGCGAAGTTGAACGCCGGGAAGTGCCACTGATTCTGCCAATGCACCAGGATGAAATCGATCACATGGCCATAGGCAATGCGGTCATACAGGTTGCCCAACGCGCCACCCAGCACCAGCGCCAACGCGACGGCCAGCCAGGTTTCGTTACGGCCGAGGCGTTTGAGCCAGACCACCAGCACTGCACTGACCACAATCGCGATCAACGCGAACAGCCAGCGCTGCCAACCGGAACTGTCGGCCAGGAAACTGAACGCCGCGCCCGTGTTGTAGGCCAGGGTCCAACTGAACAGATCGGGGATCACCACGATCTGCTGGAACATTTCGAGCTTGCCTTCGAAGTAGAACTTGCTGGCCTGGTCAATGACCAGGACCAGCATGCTCAACCAGAGCCAGCTCAGCCGTCCGAAACGGCCAGCCGCATTAGGCATAGTGACGAACCTCGCCGGCGCCGCTGATGTTGTCGACGCAACGACCGCAGATTTCCGGATGCTCCGGGTTCACGCCGACGTCTTCACGGCAGTGCCAGCAACGGGCGCACTTGGCGTGGCTCGACTTGACCACTTGCAGTTTCAAACCGGTGACTTCGGTGACTACCGCGTCCGCTGGTGCCTGAACAAAAGGCGCAACGGTGGCGGTCGAGGTGATCAACACGAAGCGCAGTTCGTTGCTCAGCTTGGCCAGGTCGGCGCTCAGCGCTTCTTCGGCGAACAGCGTCACTTCGGCTTGCAGGTTGCCACCGACAGCCTTGGCCGCGCGCTGGATTTCCATTTCCTTGTTGACCGCGACCTTCACCGCCATGATCCGCTCCCAGTAGGCGCGGTCCAGCTCGACGCCTTCAGGCAGCTCGGTCAGGCCCTCGTACCAGGTGTTGAGCATCACGGACTCGTTACGCTCGCCCGGCAGGTACTGCCACAGCTCGTCGGCGGTGAACGCGAGGATCGGCGCGATCCAGCGCACCAGCGCCTCGGAGATGTGGTACAGCGCGGTTTGCGCCGAACGGCGGGCCTTGCTGTTGGCGCCAGTGGTGTACTGACGGTCCTTGATGATGTCCAGGTAGAAACCGCCCAGCTCCTGCACGCAGAAGTTGTGGATCTTGGAGTAGACGTTCCAGAAGCGGTATTCACCGTAGTGCTCTTGCAGCTCGCGTTGCAGCAGCAGGGTGCGGTCCACGGCCCAACGGTCCAGCGCCAGCATTTCTTCGGCTGGCAGGATGTCGGTGGCCGGGTTGAAACCGGTCAGGTTCGAGAGCAGGAAACGCGCGGTGTTACGGATACGCCGGTAAGCGTCCGCACTGCGTTGCAGAATCTGCTCGGAAACCGCCATTTCGCCCGAGTAGTCGGTAGAAGCCACCCACAGGCGCATGATGTCGGCGCCCAGGGTGTCGTTGACCTTTTGCGGCGCAATCACGTTGCCCAGGGATTTGGACATCTTGCGGCCGGACTCATCGACGGTGAAGCCGTGGGTCAGCAGTTCGCGGTATGGCGCGTGGTTGTCGATGGCGCAACCGGTCAGCAGCGACGAGTGGAACCAGCCACGGTGTTGGTCCGAGCCTTCCAGGTACAGATCTGCCCGTGGGCCGGTCTCGTGACCCATCGGGTGCGAACCGCGCAGGACATGCCAGTGCGTGGTGCCCGAATCGAACCAGACGTCCAGGGTGTCGCTGATCTTGTCGTACTGCGGTGCTTCGTCACCGAGCAATTCGGCGGCGTCCATCTTGAACCAGGCCTCGATGCCTTCGACTTCGACGCGCTTGGCCACTTCTTCCATCAGCTCAGCGGTACGCGGGTGCAGTTCGCCGCTTTCCTTGTTCAGGAAGAACGGGATCGGCACACCCCAGTTGCGCTGACGGGAGATGCACCAGTCCGGACGATTGGCAATCATCGAGTGCAGGCGCGCCTGGCCCCAGGCTGGAACGAACTTGGTTTCTTCGATGGCTTTGATCGCCCGCTTGCGCAAGGTATCGCCGGTCACAGGCTCTTTGTCCATGCCGATGAACCACTGCGCGGTGGCGCGATAGATCAGCGGGGTCTTGTGACGCCAGCAGTGCATGTAGCTGTGTTCGATGATGCTGGTGTGCAGCAACGCACCGACTTCGGTCAATTTGTCGACGATGGCCGGATTGGCCTTCCAGATGAACTGGCCGCCGAAGAACTCCAGCGAGGTCGCGTAAACGCCGTTGCTTTGCACCGGATTGAGGATGTCGTCGTTGACCATGCCGTATTTCTTGCAGGTCACGAAGTCGTCTACGCCGTAGGCCGGTGCGGAGTGAACCACGCCGGTGCCAGCGCCCAGTTCAACGTACTCAGCCAGGTAAACGGGCGACAGGCGATCGTAGAACGGGTGACGGAAGTTGATCAGTTCCAGTTCTTTACCGGTGGTGGTCGCGATGACCGAGCCTTCCAGGCTGTAACGGGCCAGGCACGACTCGACCAGCTCTTCCGCCAGCACCAGCAGCTTGTCGCCGACGTCGACCAGCGCGTAGTTGAATTCCGGATGGACGTTCAACGCCTGGTTGGCCGGGATGGTCCACGGGGTGGTGGTCCAGATCACGATCGAAGCGGGCTTGCCCAGCGACGGCAGACCGAAAGCGGCAGCCAGTTTGGCTTCATCGGCAATCGGGAAGGCAACGTCGATGGTCGAAGACTTCTTGTTCTCGTACTCGACTTCCGCTTCAGCCAGGGCCGAACCGCAGTCGAAGCACCAGTTCACAGGCTTGAGGCCCTTGAACACGAAGCCGCCCTTGACGATTTCGGCCAAGGCGCGGATTTCACCGGCCTCGTTCTTGAAATCCATGGTCTTGTACGGGTTGGCAAAGTCGCCCAACACGCCCAGACGGATGAATTCGGACTTCTGGCCTTCGATCTGCTCGGTGGCGTAGGCACGGCACAGTTCGCGGGTTTTGTCCGCGCCCAGGTTCTTGCCGTGGGTCACTTCGACTTTGTGTTCGATCGGCAGGCCGTGGCAGTCCCAGCCCGGTACATAAGGCGCGTCGAAACCCGACAGGGTTTTCGAACGGATGATCATGTCCTTGAGAATCTTGTTCAGTGCATGACCGATATGGATCGTGCCGTTGGCGTACGGAGGACCGTCGTGCAGGACGAACTTCGGACGATCCTTGCCAATCTCGCGCAGCTTCCGGTACAGGCCAATACTGTCCCAGCGCTGCAGGATTTGCGGTTCGCGCTGTGGCA
>Ga0213829_1001464_pt1 | contig 16840 bp, 11 predicted proteins | sample MC6MC0896MG_FD_180665 | JGI IMG/M metagenome (GOLD analysis project Ga0213829, IMG submission 180665) | Enriched soil aggregate microbial communities from Iowa State University, Ames, United States - MC6-MC0896-MG | ecosystem: Environmental > Terrestrial > Soil > Unclassified | place: USA: Iowa...
CCGAACGTGGCCGTGGCGCGGGCCGTGACCGGCTCTTTCGAGAAGTCGGACTTGGTGATGATGTTGATCACGCCGCCGGTCGTGCCGCCGCCGTATTGCACGGAGCCGCTGCCGCGCACGATTTCAATGCGTTCCACCTGGTCCAGCGGCACCACGCCCAGGCTCGGGGCCGACAGGTCATTGGTGTTCTGCTTCACGCCGTCAATCAAGATCAGCGTGTTGCTGGCGCCGGTGATGCCGAAGCCGCGCAGGTCGACGATCGCGTTGTCGCTCGAGCTGCTGGTGTTGATCAGGTTAATGCCGGACTGGGTCGACAGCAGGTCCTGCATGGTGCGGGCGCTGCTGGCGGCGATGTCTTCGGCCGTGATCACCGAAATGGACACCGGCAGCGTGCGGCCGTCAGTCGGCACGCGCTGGGCGGTGACGGTGACCGTATCGAGTTCGGGGGCGGGGGAGGCAGCTTGCTGGGCGGCGGCGATGGCCGGGGCGGAACAGAGCAGGGCGCCGGCGTAACGCCGGATGGAGCGGGCTTTCATCTACGTAACCTCGATGCGACCCGCGACCCCGCAGGTCATTCACGATGGGGAGGACGCCCACGCGCCGCGGCGGGCCGTGAGCGGCCTGGCGGCATTGCATGGACTTCCTGGCGATCGAACTGGCCGGTATCGGGCTGCCATGGGCGCAAAGCGCGCATGGGGACCGTTGCGGGGGCAGCACAGGCTGGACGCCGGACGTGTGCGGCCGCCTTGTGGGCGGCGCGGCGGCCCTGGCGGGCGTCTTCCTGTTTCCCGTTTACCTTTCGCACGCGGACAAGCAAGTGTTGTGTTCTTGCCAGCAAGATGCGCCGAAAGCACCGGTTCGGGGCCGAAACTGTATCACCGGAGGGCGCGAGACAGCCCGTTTTGTTACGATCAGGGCTTGTTTTTTCGGCGTTTTTCGCTTTTTAGCCACATTGCGCCGCCGTTGGCCACCTTCATCTGGACCTGCCCGTGTCGTATCCCCGTTTGCCGTACCCGCCCGAAGCCTATACCCAAGGCGGTGAATTCGCCCGCCTGCTGGGCAAGCGCATCCTGATTCTGGACGGCGCCATGGGCACCATGATCCAGCGCTACAAACTGGGCGAGGCCGACTTCCGCGGCGAGCGTTTCGCCGGCCACGGCAAAGACGTCAAGGGCAATAACGAGCTGTTGTCGCTGGTGCGCCCGGACGTCATCTCGGAAATTCACCGCCAGTACCTGGAAGCGGGCGCTGACGTCATCGAGACCAACACCTTTGGCGCCACCACCATCGCGCAGGGCGACTACGACCTGCCGGAACTGGCCTACGAACTGAACCTGGTGTCGGCGCAATTGGCGCGCGAAGCCTGTGACGCCTACAGCACGCCGGACAAGCCGCGTTTCGTGGCCGGCGCCTTGGGCCCCCAGCCCAAGACGGCGTCGATCTCGCCCGACGTGAACGACCCCGGCGCGCGCAACGTCACGTTCGACGAATTGCGCGTGGCCTATATCGAGCAGTTGAACGGACTGCTGGATGGCGGCATCGACATCGTCCTGATCGAAACCATCTTCGACACGCTGAACGCCAAGGCCGCCATCTTCGCCACCGAAGAAGTGTTCGAGACGCGCGGCATCCGCCTGCCCGTGATGATCTCGGGCACCGTCACCGACGCGTCGGGCCGCATCCTGTCGGGCCAGACCGTGGAAGCCTTCTGGAACTCGGTGCGCCACGCGCGCCCGGTCACCATCGGCCTGAACTGCGCGTTGGGCGCGGCGCTGATGCGCCCCTACGTGGCCGAACTGTCCAAAATCTGCGACACCTACGTCTGCGTCTACCCCAACGCCGGCCTGCCCAACCCGATGGCCGAAACCGGCTTTGACGAAACGCCGGCCGACACGTCGGCGCTGCTTGAGGAATTCGCCCGCGCGGGGCTGGTGAACATGTCGGGCGGCTGTTGCGGCACCACGCCTGATCACATCCGCGCCATTGCGGACAAGGTCACGTCGCTGACGCCGCGCGTCGTGCCTGACATCCCGGTCAAGACGCGTCTGTCTGGCTTGGAACCGCTGAACATCGACGAAGACACGCTGTACGTGAACGTGGGCGAACGCACCAACGTGACGGGCAGCAAGATGTTCGCCCGCCTGATCCGCGAAGAAAAGTACGACGAAGCGCTGGCCGTGGCCCGCCAGCAGGTTGAAAACGGCGCGCAGATCATCGACATCAACATGGATGAAGCCATGTTGGATTCGGTGGCGTGCATGCACCGCTTCCTGAACCTGATTGCGTCCGAGCCCGACATCGCCCGCGTGCCGGTCATGATCGACAGCTCGAAGTGGGAAGTCATCGAAACCGGCTTGAAGTGCGTGCAGGGCAAGCCGGTGGTGAACTCCATTTCCATGAAGGAAGGGATCGAACCGTTCCGTCATCATGCCCGCCTGTGCCGCCGCTACGGCGCGGCCGTGGTCGTCATGGCATTTGACGAATTGGGCCAGGCCGACACGCTGGAACGCCGCAAGGAAATCTGCGGCCGCGCCTACAAGATCCTGGTCGAAGAAGAGGGCTTCCCGCCGGAAGACATCATCTTTGACCCGAACGTCTTCGCGGTCGCCACCGGCATCGACGAACACAACCACTACGCGGTGGACTTCATCGAAGGCACCCGCTGGATTCGCGACAACCTGCCCCACGCCCGCATTTCGGGCGGCGTGTCGAACGTCAGCTTCTCGTTCCGCGGCAACGAGCCCATGCGCGAAGCCATCCACACCGTGTTCCTGTATTACGCGGTCAAGGAAGGCATGACGATGGGCATCGTCAACGCCGGCCAGCTGGGCGTGTACGCCGACCTGGACCCCAAGCTGCGCGATCTGGTCGAAGACGTGGTGCTGGACCGCCCCAACCCCGTGGGCAAGACGGAACCCGACGACGAACGCACGCCCACCGAACGCCTGGTGCAGTTTGCCGACAGCGTGAAGGGCTCTGGCGCCAAGCGCGAAGAAGACCTGACATGGCGCAAGGCGGAAGTCGAGCAGCGCCTGTCGCACGCGCTGGTCCACGGCATCACGACGTTCATCGTCGAAGACACCGAAGAAGTGCGCCAGAAGATCTTCAACCGCGGCGGCCGCCCCATCGAGGTCATCGAAGGCCCGCTGATGGACGGCATGAACGTCGTGGGCGACCTGTTTGGCGAAGGCAAGATGTTCCTGCCGCAGGTGGTGAAGTCTGCGCGCGTGATGAAGCAGGCCGTGGCCCACCTGATTCCCTTCATCGAAGAAGAAAAGCGCCAGATCGCGGCGGCGGGCGGCGACGTGCGCGCCAAGGGCAAAATCGTCATCGCCACCGTCAAGGGCGACGTGCACGACATTGGCAAGAACATCGTGTCGGTGGTCTTGCAGTGCAATAACTTCGAAGTCGTGAACATGGGCGTGATGGTGCCCTGCGCGCAGATCCTGGAAAAGGCCAAGGAAGAAAACGCCGACATCGTCGGCTTGTCCGGCCTGATCACGCCCAGCCTGGAAGAAATGGCGTACGTGGCCAGCGAAATGCAGCGCGACGACTACTTCCGCAGCCGCAAGCTGCCGCTGATGATTGGCGGGGCCACCACCAGCCGCGTGCACACCGCCGTGAAGATCGCGCCCAACTACGACGGCCCGGTCATCTACGTGCCGGACGCCAGCCGCTCGGTGGGGGTCGCCACGAATCTGATGTCGGACCAATCCGAGTCGTACTTGGCCGAACTGGCGCAGGAATACGAAGACGTGCGCCGCCGCCACGCCAACCGCAAGGCCACGCCCATCCTGCCGCTGGCGGACGCGCGCGCCTCGCGTCCCGTCATCGACTGGGACAACTACACGCCGCCGCGCCCGAAGTTCATCGGCCGCCGTACGTTCAAGAGCTACGACCTGGCCGAGATCGTGAAGTACGTGGACTGGGGCCCGTTCTTCCAGACGTGGAGCCTGTTCGGCCCGTTCCCGGCCATCCTGGATGACAAGGTGGTGGGCGAACAGGCGCGCAAGGTCTACGCCGACGGTCTGGCCATGATGAAGCGCATCGTCGAAGGCCGCTGGCTCACCGCCAACGGCGTCGTGGGCTTCTACCCGGCCAACAGCGTCAACGACGAAGACATCGAAATCTACAAGGACGAAACGCGCAGCGAAGTGCTGTTCACGTATCGCAACCTGCGCCAGCAGGGCGCCAAGCGCGAAGGCGTCAGCAACAAGTCGTTGTCGGACTTCATTGCGCCCAAGTCGTCCGGCAAGCTGGATTACATCGGCATGTTCGCCGTCACGGCGGGCATCGGCATCGAGAAAAAGGAAGCGGAATTCGAGAAGGCGCTGGATGACTATTCCAGCATCATGTTGAAGTCGCTGGCTGACCGCCTGGCCGAAGGCTTTGCCGAATGCCTGCACGCCCGCGTGCGTCAGGACTTGTGGGGCTACGCGCCCGACGAGGCGCTGACGAACGAAGACATGATTGCCGAGAAGTACGTGGGCATCCGTCCCGCGCCCGGCTATCCGGCCTGCCCGGAACACGTGGTCAAGACCGATATGTTCCGCGTGCTGGACGGCAGCGACATCGGCATGATGCTGACCGATAGCTACGCCATGTTCCCGGCGTCCAGCGTGTCCGGCTTCTACTTCAGCCACCCCGACTCGCAATACTTCAACGTGGGCGTGATCGGCGAAGACCAGCTTGAAGACTACGCCAAGCGCAGCGGCCGCAGCATTGAAGACCTGAAACGGACGTTGGCGCCCAATTTGGGGTGACGCGGGTGGCGCGTAGCCATCGCTTTTTTACATATCGGTTGGGGGCCAGTCCAAGCTAATTGGGCTGGCCCCCAATCATTTCGTGCGAAGAGATATAGGAATAATCAGAATAAATATCTCAATTTATGTATTCCAGTTAATAAGCAGAAGTGACGCGTAACATCGGTTTCAAGCTTGAATATTTGTTTAAATTCAAAGCTTTACGTTGCATGTTCGGCCGATGGAAGTACGTTGCTGGCGCCCATTTTCCATTTCGACATCGATAATCCAAGCGCCTGCGTGTCCGAGTCTGTAAAGCTTCAAATTAATGCTAGGTAGTAATCGGATGCTGTGACGTTATCGGTTGTCATGTCTTTCTAAGTGTCTTTCAAGGCTAGGAGATAGATATGAAAGCTCGCGCTGCGATTATCGAAAAGATTCTGACCGCTAAGCTGGAAAAGAAGCTGACTTGGCAGGCCATCACCACAGAATTGGGCCTGCCCCTGACCAAGGGAACGGCCGCATGCCTGGGCCAGATGCCGTTGACGCAAGCCAACGTGGATAAGTTGGATGAGCTTCTTGGCCTGAACCTGAGCGCCATCGAAAAGGCCACGCTGCAAGAAGCGCCTGATCGCGGTTCGTTGGAAGCCCTGATACCCGCCGACCCCACCGTCTATCGCTTTTACGAATTTCTTCTGATCTACGGGAGCACGCTGAAACAGCTGATCTCTGAAGAGTTCGGAGACGGCGTGATGTCCACCACGGATTTTGATCTGGTGGTGGCCGCCAAGGGCGACCGGGTACGCGTCGAAATGAGCGGCAAATTCATGCCGTTCACGATGAAGTAAGCGGGAAGCTGCGGGGGCCATGGCGCATCCGGGCCCCTGCATCGTGGCTTGCCGTGACACCGGCAGCCAACGCATTCCCCTGACACAAGCACCTTCCGTCACTCACCAAGGAGGACGAGATGAGCGTCACTGTAATTCGTAATCTCGCGAAAGCCGCCGATGCGAAAACCATCGCTGATGTTGCCAAAGTCGGCCGGTATTTTCGCCATCCCGATTCGGCGCGGATCGTTTATCCCACCATCGTGCAGCAGCCCATCGGCACGTTACCCGCGGGACGCGATCTGCGCATCGGCATCGTTGGCGCAGGCGCAGCGGGCATTGCCGCGCTAAACGAGTTGTCTCGTCTGGTGAACGACAAAACCGGCACGGTCAACGTCACCTTGTATGAGTCGGACCCCGACAGCTTCCTGTTCGATCTGGCGCGCGGCCTCACCGTTCGCGGCAAGAAGGCGGGGCGGGTGCTGGCGGTGCAATCCGATGACAAGACGGTGTATGAAGTCGGCGCGATGCGCTTTCCCGAAAGCGCCGGCTTGACCTGGCAGTACGCCCAGCGTGTCTTCGGCCCCACCGCGCAGGTGCAGGTGTTTCCCAACCCGGGAAAGATCGCCACCGAGTTTGTCTTTGGCCACCAGGCAGACCGCTACAAGGGCAACTACTGGCAAGATCCCGCCTCGCCCACGCGCGCCGTCCGGGATCTGGTGTTGTCGCGGCTGGTGGGCGTCAATGCGCCCGCGCTGATGCCGATTGGATCGCGCACGCCAGAAGAGGTCATCAAGGTCCTGACCAGCGAAACCAGTTCTGATGCCCTGTTGCAGGAGATCGACCGCGATTGGAAACAGTTCATCGCCGATCACGACGGCACCACGCTGGAAGGCGCGGTGCGCGCCATCATCCGGGCAGATGGGGCGTCCCTGCCCGCATTGCCTGGCCTGAGCCCGAGCGACACGGAAAACTATTACGTGGAACTCTTCGCCCGATTCGGATTCGGCACAGGCGGGTTCAAGTCGCTGTTCGGCATATCCATTGTTGAAATGATGCGGCTGATTCTTTGGGACTATTCCAACGAATACACCCTGCCCGTCAAAGAAAACGTCGACTTCATCCGGCGGCTGTACACCACCACGCTGGCCGCCGCGCCGTCTGGAAAGTTCAGCGTCACGCCCATCCAGGGCCGAGTCTCTGATGTCTTCCACCGCAATAATGCGGGCGCAAACGCCGCCGTCGTCACGTTTTACGCGCCGGGCAGCGACAAGCTGCAGGATCAGTCTTACGACTATGTGATTCTGGCGCTGCCGCACGAACAGCTGACTGGCGTGGTGACGCGCGCCGGCTATGCGTCCAAGCCCAGCGCCTCCGTCACTTTCGGCGATCAGTCCTTGGGGCTGGAGGCGCGCGCCTTCACCAATGTGTTGCCGCCCTTGCTGCTCAGCACGACAAGCGACATTCCGAACGCGCGCGCCGCCAGCGCAGTCAGCATGTTGCGCATGGTGCGGTCGTCGAAGATCTTCGGCACGATCAGCAATGCCGAACTGGCTAACCTGCCCAAGCTGTCATTGCCGGACGGAACGTCGGAACCCATCAAGGCCGTCGTGTCGGACAGCGGGCTGGCCACCAGCTACATCGTGCCCAGCTCGTTAAGCTCGGATTTCTCCAGCGTGCTGGCCAGCTACACATGGGACGACGATTCCACGCGCTTGCAACGCGACTTCGGCGCGTATCCGCAAAACCCGCCGACGGGCGCCGGGGTGCAAGACGCGAATGGCATGTTCACCCGGATGATCAATCGGGCTGACAAGGACATCAAGTTCCCCGGTGAAGGCGTTTACAAGCGCTGGTGGTTTGTCGATATCCTGAAGAAGATCCAGGTCGACAACCGCTTCGTGTTCGACTGGACCACCAACGGCTCTGCGGGCGGCTTCAAGCTGGATTTGAGCGGCGACCATTACCAAAGCAACTTTTGCTTCCGCTATCACACGCACGCCCAGCACCCCGAGCTGGACAGCCGGTTCTTCATTGCATCCGACAGCTTCAGCCATCTTGGCGGCTGGCTGGAAGGCGCGTTCATGAGCTCGGTCAACGCGGTGGCAGGACTGGTGCTTGCCGTGAACAACGGCAATGCCGCCAGCTTGAACAATGAAGCGGGCAAGGTGTTCACCACGTTGGACTCGGTGGTCTATACGGCGCCCACGCCACCGCCGGCAACGCGTGCGGCGGATGGCCTGCTGTATGCCAACGACCCGATCATCCACGCCTTCAAAGAGGTTTTCGCCCTCTACGGGCCAACTATGAAAACCTTGATCAACGAGCAATTCGGTGACGGCGTGATTTCCAGCACCGACCTCGAATTGACGTTCGACAGGCAGCCCGGTCCGGATGGGGACCGCATTGCGATCGGACTGAGCGGCCGCTACGAGCCATTCGGGAAGGCTGTCGCCGTAAGCCCCCGCAAGCGCGGGTGAAAGCAGGCCGAGGCCCATTCGCGCATGCGCGGGGCCTCGGCTTTTTATCGGCCGGTCGGGCCAGCGGTTCAAATGCGTGGCGGTGCAATGCGCCCCAGCACGCCTTCGATCATCACGCCAATTTCCAGCACCTTGCGGTCGGCGCCCGGCAGACCATCGATTTCCAATCCCACCGGCAAGCCTTCCACTGACAAGCCCGCCGGCACGCTCAAGCCGGGCAGGCCGGCGTTGCTGCCGGGGTCCACGTTGCGAGCCAGACGGCTGAAGCTCTCGAAGCTGCTGGCCTCGGGGGTGGCTGCCATCGGCAGGATCGGCAGCGTTGGAAACAACAGGCCGTCCAGGTTGTGCGCCTGGAACGCACGCCGATAGACGTTGATCAGTTCGTCACGCTGCTCCGCGATAACGCGCTCGTAGAGCGGTTGCAGCGCCAAGACCTGACCATCAGGTGTCGGCAACACGCCCGGCACGATCAGGCCATCGAAGATGGCTTTGACGTCGGGGCTGGAGATTTGCGCCACCACCTCTTCAAAGCTCACGCCGACGTTGTAGCGTTGCAGATAGGCGGTCAGATCGGGCTTTTGCTCGTACAGGCACAGCGGCATGCCGACGGCGGCGTTGGCGGCGGGCAGGTCAGGCATGTCGATCTCTACCAACTGCACGCCCGCCTCACGCAGCTTTTGCAGCGCGGCGTAAGTGACGTCGCGCACCTGGGGTTCCAGGTCTGTCCAGAAATAGCTGGCCAGTCCCAAGCGCACGTTCTTGGGCGGCAGGACGGCAAGCGGTGTGGCGTCGTTGGCCAGCACCGCGTCCAGCAGCACGATGTCTTCCATGCTGTTGGCGATGGGGCCCGGCGTGTCACGCGTGTGCGAAATAGGGGTGATGCCCGCGCCGTCGTACCGGCCCACCGACGGGCGGAACCCCGCGGCCCCGTTCACCGATGCGGGCAGGCGCACCGACGCGCCCGTGTCTGTGCCCAGCGCAGCCGGCGTCAGGCGCGCGCCCACCGCCGAGCCGCTGCCCGACGACGAGCCGCCTGCAATGCGGGTGCTGTCGTAAGCGTTGCGCGTGCCCTCGCCCTGCGGGCCGGGAAACGCGGTGTTGTAGCCCGACACGCCAAACGCCAGTTCATGCATGTTGGTCTTGCCGATGATGATGGCGCCTGCCGCGCGCAGCCGTTGCACCACCGGCGCGTCTTCGGCGGGCCGAAACGATTTCAGGGCAGGCGTGCCGGCCGTGTTGGGCAAGCCGGCCACGTGGATGTTGTCTTTGATGGCGATGGGCACGCCGCCCAACGGCCCTTTGCCCGGCTTGGCGTCGTAGGCGAGGGCTTGCGCCAGCGCGCCGTCGCGGTCTACGGTGATGAAGGTGTTCAGCGCCGTATGGGCGTCGATGCGGTCCAGGCAGGCCCGGGTCAGCGCTACGCTGGACAAGCGTCCTTCGCGGATCAAGGCGGCGGCTTGCGCCATGGTCAGGGTGGCCAGGGTATCGTCGCCAGCCCGGTGCGGCAGTGGCTTGGCGGACGAGGGCTGTTGGGATGATTCGGGCATGACGCTCCCTTCTGCTCGGTCTATGGAACCGCCATCTATACCTGCTACAAGCGGTGCCTGTCGAGCGCGGCGCGGCAATCGGTTTTCCAATCGGTTCCCCAAGCTCGCCCTCCCAATCGGCTTACCAATCAGCACTGCAATGCAGCGCCGCAATGGTTTACCACTTTAATAGTGGTAAACCATGATGCTGAAGATTGGTGAACCATTTATGATTTGGTCTAACCACTTTTGAACTCCATGACTCTGCAACTCATCCCCAAACCCGAAGAACCGGCCAGCAAGCCGGTGGCGGACCGCGCTTACCTGCGGCTGGCCGCGCAAATCCAGGCCCTGGTGGCTCAAGGCGAATTCGCCGTTGGCAAGCGGCTGCCGGCCGAACGCGCGCTGGCTGAACGTTTCGACGTCAGCCGCACCGCGCTGCGCGAAGCGATCATCGCGCTGGAATTGCAAGGGGTGGTGGAAGTGCGGGGCGGGTCGGGCATCTACGTCTGTGAACCCAAGCCCGGCGTCGTCCGCCTGCCGGCCGCGCAGGAAGTCGGGGCGGGGCCGTTTGAGTTGCTGCGAGCTCGCTGCCTGATCGAATCCGAAATCGCCGCGCTGGCGGCCACCACTCGTAAAGACGCCGACCTGGACCGCATTTTTGAAGCGCTGACCACGATGCGCGAACAGATGATGGACAAGGCGGCCAACGAAGAGGCCGACCGCCGCTTTCACCTGTACATCGCCCAGTCCACCGGAAATAGCGTGCTGCTGGCGACGGTGACGTCGATGTGGGACCAGGCCCAAGGCCCGATCTGGGAAAAGATAGAACAGCATTTCCATACGCAGGAATTACGCCAGGCGTCGCAGGAAGACCATCAGCGCATTTTCAGCGCCTTGGTCGCGGGCGATGCGCAGGCGGCGAGGCAGGCGATGCGCGCTCACCTAGAGCGCGTCATCGGTGAGTTCGCGCAGGGGTGGCGATAGCGCATCCCGGCATGCAGTGCCCCAGGCGGCCCCCGGCAGAGCGCGGAAGATAACCGTGCCCCGGAACCGGGCTTTACAAGATCAGGAGACAAGCAATGCAGCAGCAGGACAAGGGGAACGGCGCGCTGGCGCGCCTGGCGGCCGCCGCGGTGCTGGCGGTGTCGATGCAGGCCATGTCGCTTGCGGCCAGCGCGCAGACCGCGCCCGCGCCCGGCCAAAGCCCGCGCGTGGATGCGATTCGCAAAGCGGGTGAACTGCGCGTGGGCGTACTGCAAAACGCGCCCTGGCTGATCCAGGATGTGTCCGGCAAAAGCGGTGAGGCCTGGAGCGGCCCCGCCTGGCTGCTGGCCAAGGAAGCCGCGCGCCAACTGGGCGTCAAGTTGACCGCCATTCCTGTCTCGCACGAGACCAAGGTGCCGGTATTGGCGGCCAACCAGGTCGACATGACCATCAGCCCGCTGGCCGAGACGGCCGACCGCCTGAAGGTGGTGGACTTCGTGCTGTATTCCGCCACCAGCGTCTGCATGTTCGGCCGCGCGGGCAACGACAAGCTGGCCCGCGTCAAGTCGGTTGACGACCTGAACCAACCCGACATCACTATCGCGTACTTTACGGGCGGGGCCGAAGAAGCCTGGGTGAAGGAACGGTTCCCCCGAGCACGGCTGCGCGCCGTCGCCAATTCCGGCGCCACCGCGCCGATCGAGGAAATCATGGCCAAGCGCGCCGACGCCGCGCCGATCAATCGCGTGCCGTGGGTGGGGCTGAACCACAAGGTGCGCGGCCTGGTGGTGTTTCCCTCCGAAGCGAACTGCCAGCAAAGCACCGAAAAGGCGTCGCCGGTAGGACTGGCGGTGGACAAGAACCAGCCCGAATACCTGGCCTGGCTGCGGCAGGTGGCGCAGGCGATGAAGCCCGCCTTGCTGGCCGACGAAACGCGCATCATCGAACAGAGCAAGTAGGCCAACCGGCTACATCCCAACCGATCACTTTTCCGCACGCGCGCGGCGCGTGCGCATCTGGCGAACCCGCCGGCGCCTGCGCGCGCCGGTACCTGGCGCGCCGCCTCTGGGCGAACGCGGCGGGACTCCCCGGATTTCGATGTTCATCAAGGAGACTTTGCATGCCGTCCCGCTTCCCCTCGCGCCACCGCGCCGCCCGCTTCTTCCTGACCGCCGCGATGCTGGCGGGCGCGGCGTCCGCCCACGCGCAGACCCCGCCCGCGCCCGGCGAAAGCGCCCGCGTAGACGCCATCCGCAAGGCGGGCGTGCTGCGCGTCGGCGTGGTCAACAATCCGCCGTGGCTGGTGCAGAACACCAGTGGGTCGGGCGAGCCGTGGATGGGATCGTCGTGGACGCTGGGCAAGGAATTCGCGCAGTTGCTGGGTGTGAAAATCGTGCCCGTGCAGGTCAGCCATGAAACCAAGGTGCCCGCGCTGATCGCCAACCAGATGGACATCATGATCGGGCCGCTGAACGAGAACGCCGAACGCGCCAAGATCATCGACTTCGTCACGTTCTCAAGCACCAGCGTATGCATGTTCGGCCTGGCGTCCAACCCCAAGTTCACCAACGCCACCAAGGTCGAGGACTTCAACCAGCCCGGCATCACGATGGCGTATTTCTCGGGCGCGGGCGAAGAGCCGCTGGTGCTTGAACATTTTTCAAAGGCCCGCCTGCGCGGCGTGACCAATTCGGGTTCGGTCGCGCCCATTGAAGAAGTGCTGGCCGGCCGTTCCGACGTGGCGCCGCTGAACCGCATGCTGTGGCCCAACATCAGCAAGAAGGTGAAGGGCCTGGCCGTGTTCCCGAAGGAAAACGACTGCCAGGACAGCAAGATCTTCGAAATCAAGGCGGGCATGGGCGTGGCGAAGAACCAGCCCGTCTACCTGGACTGGCTGCGCAAGGTGGAAGCGCGCCTGCACCCCGAGCTGGCGGCCGAAGAGCGCCGCATGACGCAAACCCTGAAGTGAGCACACAACCATGTTGAATTGCGCGATTCATGGGGCACAGGACCTGCGCCTGACCGAACAGGCACCCGAACTGTTGGGCGCGACACAGGTGCGCGTGGGCATCAAGGCGGTGGGCATCTGCGGGTCGGACCTGCATTACTACCGTCACGGCAAGGTGGGCGACTTCGTCATCCGCGAACCGCTGACGCCGGGCCACGAGGCGTCCGGTCTGGTGCTGGAAGTGGGCGCGGCCGTTACCGCCGTCAAGCCGGGCGACCGGGTGGCGCTGGACCCCGCGCGCACCTGTGGCGTGTGCCGCTATTGCCGCCAGGGCGATTCCAACCATTGCGAAGCGGTGCATTTTTTTGGCAGCGCCAGCAAGTACCCGCACATGCAGGGCGCGATGCGCGAGCAGGTGGTGGTGGAGGCCAAGCAATGCCTGCCGGTGCCGGACGGCTTGTCGTTCGAGCTGGCCGCCTTTGGCGAACCGCTGGCCGTGGCGCTGCACGCGGTGCGCAGCGCCGGCAGCCTGTTGGGCAAGTCGGTGATGGTGGTGGGCGCGGGGCCCATCGGCGCGCTGACCTTGATGGCGGCGCGCTTGGCCGGCGCCAGCCAGGTAACGGTGGTGGACATCGTTGACGAAACACTGGCCACCTGCGCGAGCGTGGGCGCCACGCGCACCATCAACGCCGCCACGGACCCCGACGCCATCGATGCGCTGGCGGCAGGCAAGGGCACCATCGACGTGTGCTTCGAAGCCTCGGGCAATTACGCCGGGCTGGCCAACTGCATACGCGCTACGCGCCCGCGCGGGGTGATCGTCACGGTGGGCACCTTGAATGGCAGCAGCGAGCAATGCCCCTTCAACCAGATCATGGTCAAGAGCTTGTCGGTGATCGGCAGCTTCCGCTTTGTCGATGAATACGCCTGGGCCGTGGACTATCTGAGCCGTGGCGTGCTGGACGTGTCGCCCCTGTTGACGGCGGCGTTGCCGGTGCAGAACGTGCATGCCGCGTTTGCGCTGGCGGCCGACCGGCATCAGGCGATGAAAGTGATGGTGACGTTCTGAGGCGCCGTGCGTCTCTCTGCGTCCAAATCCCACGGAGGCCCTATGGATTTCGATTTTTCCCCCATTGCCGATAACTGGCGATTCTTTGCCGGCGGCCTGGGGATCACCGTTGCGCTCAGCGCCATCACCGCGATATCCAGCATCCTGCTGGGCTTGGTGATTGCCCTGTTGCGCCTGTATGGGCCGCGCTGGTTGCGCCTGGCGCTGGTGTTCTACATCGACAGCATGCGCGCCATTCCCGTGCTGGTGGTGCTGGTGTGGATCTACTTCGCGTTTCCCTTGCTGGCCGGCGTGAACTTCGCGCCATTCTGGGCGGCGCTGGTGGCGCTGACGCTGCACATCGCGGCTTATTCGGCCGAGGTGATACGCGCCGGTATCGAATCGGTGCGGCCGGGGCAGATGCGCGCGGGGCTGGCGTTGGGCATGTCGCGCGCCCAGGCGCTGCGCAAGATCATCCTGCCGCAAGCCACCATCCGCATGCTGCCGGCCTTTGGGTCGGTACTGACGGTGGCCATCAAGGACACGGCGATTGCCACCGTGATCGCCGTGCCGGAACTCATGCACAAGGCAGAGACCATCGCTGGACAAAGCTACCGGCCCATTGAAGTGTTCACGGCGGTGATCATCGCGTACTTCGTGATCTTGTTTCCGGTCACGCGCGGCGTCGACCGCCTTTATCAACGCTATGCACACCTGGGGCGATCATGAATCTGGACTGGGGAATCATCTGGGATTCGCGCAACCTGCTGCTGCAAGGCGCGGCGATGACGATCATGTTGACGGTGGTGACGATGGTGCTGGCCGTGCCCGGCGGCATCGTGCTGGCGCTGATGCGGCTGTCATCGAACCGCGTCGCCAACGGTATCGCGGTGGCTATCGTGGAGTTCTTTCGCAACCTGCCGCTGATCCTGGTGATCTATTGGGCGTTCTATGTCATGCCGATGGCGCTTGACGTGCAGTTCTCGGCGGTGACCACCGCGTTGGTCGCGCTGGTGTTGAACGTGTCCGCCTACAACTCGGAAACGTTTCGCGCCGGCATCAATTCCATACGCAAGGGCCAGATGGAAGCCGCGTTGGCCATGGGCATGTCGCGCCATCAGGCGATGTTCAAGGTGCTGATCCCGCAGGCGGGGCGGCGCATCCTGCCGGTGCTGGCCAGCACCTGGATTTCGCTGTTCAAGGATACGTCGCTGGTGTCGGTGATTGCGGTCAGTGAACTGGCGTACGCCTCGATGCAAGTGCGCGCGCAGAGCTTTCGCGTGCTGGAAATGCTGACCGCGATGGCGGTGATCTATTGGCTGATGGGCTATCCGCAAGCCAAGCTGGTTGACTGGGTCCATCGCAAATACGGAGTCAAGGAATGAACGACATGATCCTGGAACACGCGCCGGCCGTGGCAGGCGCTGCCGCCTCTGCCGCCGCGCGCAAGGGCGCGGACCAGCCGCCCGTGCTGGTCTATGAACACGTGCGCAAGGTCTACGGCGATTTCGTCGCGCTGAACGACGTGTCGCTGCAAGTGAACAAGGGCGAAGTGATGTGCCTGATCGGGCCGTCCGGCTCGGGCAAGTCGACCCTGCTTCGTTGCACTAACGCGCTGGAAAAGCTGGATGGCGGCCGTGTGCTGCTGGATGGCGTGGCGCTGCCTGAATCGGAATCCGACGTGCGCCGGGTGCGCCAGCGCATGGGCATGGTGTTCCAGAGCTTTGAGCTGTTTCCGCACAAGTCGGCGCTGGACAACGTGGCAATGGGCCCCATCACGGTGCTGGGCATGTCGCCCGAGGCGGCCCGGGCCCGTGCCATGGCGCTGTTGGAAAAAGTGGGGCTGGCCGCCAAGGCAGGCAACTTTCCCGCCAACCTGTCGGGTGGCCAGCAGCAGCGCGTGGCAATTGCACGCGCGCTGGCGATGGAACCCGAAGTGATGTTGTTCGATGAACCTACGTCGGCGCTAGACCCTGAAACCGTGGGCGAAGTGCTGAACGTGATGAAGAAGCTGGCGCAGGAAGGCATGACGATGATCGTTGTGACGCATGAAATGAGCTTTGCGCGGCGCGTGGCCAATTGGGTGGTGGTGTTCGAGAACGGCGCCATCCTGGAACAAGGCCCGCCCACGCAGATTTTCGATAACCCACAAGTCGCCCGCACCCGGGACTTCCTCAGCCATCTGGGCTGGGAAGGCTAGGCCGCCTCTTTTCCCGTCTACTCGGAAAACCAAAATGAAAATTACGAATGCACGCGTGATTGTCTGTTCGCCGGGACGCAATTTCGTCACCTTGAAAATCGAAACCGACCAAGGCCTGACCGGCATCGGCGACGCCACCTTGAACGGGCGCGAACTGGCGGTGTCGGCCTATCTGACCGAACACGTCATTCCCTGCCTGATCGGGCGCGACGCGCATCAGATCGAGGACATCTGGCAGTACCTGTACAAGGGCGCGTACTGGCGGCGCGGCCCGGTCACCATGACGGCGATTGCCGCCGTGGACACCGCGCTGTGGGACCTGAAGGCCAAGGCGGCCGGCCTGCCGCTGTACCAGCTTCTGGGCGGCAAGAGCCGCAGCGGCGTCATGGTCTATGGCCACGCCAACGGGTCCGACATCGAACACACGGTTGACGAAGTGCTGCGCTATGCCGACATGGGCTACCGCGCCATACGCGCGCAAAGCGGCGTGCCGGGGCTGGACAAGGTCTATGGCGTGGGGCGTGGCAACCTGTTCTACGAGCCCGCCGATGCCGACCTGCCTAGCGAGCACGACTGGTCCACCGAAAAGTACCTGCGGCACATGCCGCAACTCTTCGACCGTATTCGCGACAAGCTGGGTTTCGAGCACCATCTGCTGCACGACGTGCATCATCGCCTGACGCCGCTCGAAGCCGGTCGCCTGGGCAAGTCGCTGGAACCCTACAACCTGTTCTGGATGGAAGACGCCACGCCGGCTGAAAACCAGGACGCCTTCCGCCTGATCCGGCAGCACACGACCACACCGCTGGCCGTGGGCGAGATCTTCAATTCCATCTGGGACTGCAAGGACCTGGTGCAGAACCAGTTGATCGACTACATCCGCACCACCGTCGTGCACGCGGGCGGCATCACGCATCTGCGCCGCATCGCGGATTTGGCGTCGCTGTATCAGGTACGCACGGGCTGCCACGGCGCGACCGACCTGTCGCCCGTGTGCATGGGCGCGGCGCTGCATTTTGACTTGTGGGTGCCGAACTTCGGCATCCAGGAATACATGCGCCACACCGAAGAAACCGACGCCG
>Ga0213829_1001467_pt1 | contig 16832 bp, 14 predicted proteins | sample MC6MC0896MG_FD_180665 | JGI IMG/M metagenome (GOLD analysis project Ga0213829, IMG submission 180665) | Enriched soil aggregate microbial communities from Iowa State University, Ames, United States - MC6-MC0896-MG | ecosystem: Environmental > Terrestrial > Soil > Unclassified | place: USA: Iowa...
GAAGTCGTAGCTTCTCGTCCTTCCTAGATACAAAAAAAGCCCTAACTTTCGTTAGAGCTTTTCAGTCGGGGTGGCAGGATTCGAACCTACGACCTCCACATCCCAAATGTGGCGCGATACCGGGCTACGCTACACCCCGAAAAAGGTATCACCTTTGTTTTGTGTGGCACAAAAGTACACTAAAAATATTTTGTTTTCAAAATTATTTTCAACCATACACTTAACCCATTGATATGTTGACAAATAAATTTAAAACAAACAGATTACGCCAAAAATATTGTCGATTATTTTCATTTGAACAGTGTTGTCAGAATTCAAAAAAGAAAAAAGGTTTATTTGAGATAGTCAAAAACGTTTTCAAGTTTATATTTTGGGCTCCTTTTCAAAAAATCCATAAAAAAAGCTGTATGCGTCCCTCCCATTAATATAAATATTCTGTCACTTTTATCAACAGGAATTTGATTGAAATTTGAAAACATCACCAAATTTCTATGATAAAATTTCGCAGCTTCATCGGCACCTTCTGCATTCCCTTTACTTGAGATATAAGTCAGCAGATCAGCATTTATATTCATTAAACTTTCTAAATATTGCGGGTGGTTATTCAATTTGAACAAGTCATAGAACGAAATTTTCTCGTTTACAATGTTTTTTTGATTTTCTTCGTATAACCTCCAATATTTATTGACCGTGATTTTGTCAATAGCATTTTTCACACTACTGCCGATATTATAATTGTAACTCTCTTTAAAATCTATTCCATAAATTCTCTTTGCTCCACTCAATCGTCCAACTTCATACGCTAGCAGTTCTCTTTCATCAGGTTTATGAAATTTTTTATCCGGATTTTCGATATAATCTAAATAATCCGCTTGTCTTGTAGGATCATTTTTGGACAAAGATTCGATGACAATTATGGTCGGCTTAAATTTCGCTAAAATTTTTGCCAACTTTTTAATTTCTATTTGGTTGTTTTCATCATTCACATCAAATGCTAGTGAATTTGCATCGGAAGTCTCTCCCATATGAAATGTCCCAACATTCAAAACCGAAATTGCATCATCAAATTTTGTTTTTATTTTTTTTTGGTCCAAAGTAACCTCTTGTCCATAAAGGTTTATGGATACAAACAATAACAAGGTCAATAGTATTTTCATTTTTTATGGTATTTCGTTCTATCGGACCGTCCCAAAAGAACTTATATGGTTAGCTATGCTAGCCAAAGATACAAAAAGTTTCACAGCACAGACTTCTATAAGTTAGCTTCGTTTTTGCATGTTATCGGATGCAACACATCGATTTATCCTTTGATATCTATTCTAAAATAGAAACAATTGACAGCCAACTGCAATGATATATCCAGAACTTTCAATACCCCGAAGCAATGTCTGCACAAACAAAACCCTTCAAATTTTATGAATTTGAAGGGTTTTGATCTTATTTTACAAACATGCTTTACATGCCATGATTCAAATCCATGTCCCGCCTGATTACCAACTTCTTTTGATTACCATAGTGGTTTTAATCGCCCCCTGCTGATTAACCAGTGTGAGCTTCGATACTGTAGAAACAATATTTTCCTGAATTTTATATTCAACACCATCAAAAATCATTGTTTTTGAATCAGGCATACTGTAGTCGTAAGCTACCGCAGATTTATCTTTTTTCTTATGCCAAGCACCATCTTTATCAAAATTAAGTGTCTCGCCCTGTTCCATCATTTCACGGGTCACATTTAACTCAGCGACACTATTTCCTGAAACGGTTTTAGTCCAGCGTTCCCAATTTCCGGTACGGATTATATTCAGTGCAGCATCCCTTCCAATATTATCAACGGTTTCCTTACTGCAAGACGTCATTCCCACCGCAATTACTCCAAGCAACAGCAGCATCCAATTTTTAAAAGTCATTTTTAATATGCTCATAATTTATTTTTGGGGGTACATTTACAAGTATTATACCAAACTCTAACACCCCCTATAGTTACCTCCGATAAATTACCTCGCATTAGGCCTGGAGAAATGTTATAAAACTTTGATGAAATTGTACAAATAAGCCTTTAAAAGAAAAAATATATTTGCATCACTGATACATGAAGCCATTGCGATTTGTCAAGCAACCTATGACGCAGACGAATTTGTAGGCAATTCAACAGATAAATTAAAACAGGTGAAAAAATTACTCGTCATCTTTCTTTCCATAATATATTCGGTATTGGCCTTAGGCCTTACACAGTACCAGCATATTTGCAAAGGAACAGCTGTAAAACTGTACAGCTGGACGAATACTGAAAACCCTGACAACAATAAACCTTGCCCGATCTGCTCTTCAAAGGACAAGAAATTAAACGAAAAAAAGAAAGACTGCTGTAAACATCAGTCCAAACTGGTCAAACTCAACGACAGTATAAAAAAGCAATCTCACTTTGACTTTTCAGTAAAATTCTGGGGTTCGGCGATACCCAACCAACTGCTGGGTGCCCTATTTGATATATCCTTTGTCAATAGCAATAACGACAAACCCCTCACTTATCTATCCTTAAAAAGTCCCGTTTGGAGCAATCCGCTCTATATCCTTCATTGTACTTATCGAATTTGATAGCACACATCTTGTAAAAGCTTGTGGTGCCTAAACTGGTACCGCCTTAATTCTTGATGTCTACTCACAAATTTTATTTTCGATGAAATTAAAACTCATTGCATCATTGGGTGTAATCTGTGGAATGAGCCTACATGGCTTTTCACAAACCTTAAAACTCGAAGATGCCCTCACACGTGCCGTTGAACAGTACGACCAGATAAAATCAAAGCAATTTGTTGCATCGGCAGCAAAACAGCATACTGTCTTTCAGAAACAACAATATCTTCCGGATCTCACCTTAGCAGCACAGCAGAGCTTTGGAACAATAAATGCCCAACATGGTCCTATGTATGCCTTTGGCGGTCTTGCATCTGGCGCAACATCCATGCCCCTAGCGGAGCAAAATTGGAATGCCGCCTTTGGATCGCTCTATTTTGCCAATATCAACTGGAATGTATACACCTTTGGAAGGATCAAAAATCAGGTGCTCCTTGGCTCAATAAAGGAACAGACAACCGAGGCCGATCTTGCACAGGAAATCTTTCAGCACAAAATAAAAACAAGTGCCGCCTATCTGAATCTACTGGCGAGTCAACGGATAAAATATGTTCAAGAAAAAAATCTGGACCGCGCGCAGGTATTTTATGAAATGACTTCCGCCCGAGCAGAAAGTGGGTTAATCGCCGAAGTGGACGCCCAATTGGCCAAAGCGGAAGTTTCCAATGCAAAATCCCTACAGATCAAATCCTACGACAAGGAACTGGAATACTCAAAACAACTCGCCCTACTGTTAAATGATGATTTTAAAACATATCAGCTGGATACGACCTATAATACCAGCATCCCGAACAGGACAGTTGTACAGCATGAAGCTTCCGTAGAAAAACATCCATTCCTGCTATTCCAAAATAGCAAAATCAATGAGAGCTTACAAACCGAGGAGATTCTGAAATCCAATCGTATGCCTTCTGTTTCGGCTTTCGGCGTACTACAAGGACGTGGCACCGGCTTCGACTGGAACTATATGCAAGATAACTCGGCATACTCTTCAAATTATTTTAAAGGAGTGGGTATAAACCGAGCAAACTATCTGCTTGGCGTTTCATTAAGCTGGAACCTGACTAATATCTTCCGTTTTGACACCAAAAATAGGGAGCAAAAATTATATACTCAGGCGATCCAAAGAGAATATGAAAAGCATAAAAAAGATTTTATGGCGCAGTCTCTCCTCGCCGATTCTCAGCTAAAAAATGCCATTGACAATTTCAAGGAGACCGAAATTCAATTGTCTGCTGCTAGTCTTGCTTACAAACAGCATAATGCATTGTATGAAAATGGACTGACAACCCTGGTTGATTATACCCAGGCATTGTATAGTTTAAATAGAGCTGAGATCGACTATGAAATTGCACAGAATAATGTTTGGCAGGCCTTACTATTGCTGGCCGCCGCGCAGGGTGATTTCAATATTTTCATTCATCATTCTTAAATCTATCCTTTATGAATATCATCAAATTTGCCTTGCAAAAACCAATATCAATCATGGTTATTGTCATTGGCCTGTTATTCTTTGGTATCAAAGCTACCAAAGATGTTAAAGTAGATATCCTACCCGAAATGGATCTGCCGGTCGTTTATGTAGCCCACTCTTTCAACGGCTATACTCCACAGCAGATGGAAGGTTATTTCACCAAAATGTACGTCAACATGCTCCTGTTTACCAATGGTATTAAGAGTATTGAATCAAAGAATACCCAGGGATTGACACTCATGAAAATTGTTTTCTATGAGGGGATTAATATGGGAGAAGCAATTGCAACCATCAATGCATTATCCAATCGTTCCCAGGTATTTTTACCTCCGGGTGCCCCACCACCGTTCATCATCCGCTTTGACGCTTCCTCCCAGCCTGTTGGTCAGCTGGTCTTTCGTAGCAACACGAAAACCAACAATCAACTACAGGATATCGCGAACTTCAGTGCCCGACCATTCTTAATAAAGATACCCGGACTGACAACCGCTCCACCTTTTGGCGGAAGCCCTCGGACAATAGAGGTAAACATAGATCCTTACAAGCTGCGGGCACACAACCTGTCTCCGGAACAGGTTGTTGAAGCCATCAGTAGAAATAACATCACCTCTCCTTCCGGAAATGTGTATATCGGTGACAAAAACTACCTAACACCGACAAACAATACGGTAAAGAAAATAGAAGAACTGGGGGAAATTCCAATCTTTAAAAACACAGTAGACAATGTATACATCCGCGATGTGGCAACCATAAAAGATGGTGCTGATATCGCCACAGGCTATGCCCTGATTGATGGAAAAAGATCGGTTTATATTAATATCGCTAAAGCAGGAAATGCTTCGACCTTGGATGTTGTCAATAAACTTAAAGAACGCTTGCCCGAAATCCAACGAAATATGCCTGACGATGTCAGCATTTCGTACGAATTTGACCAGTCGGTCTATATCAGTAATGCCCTGAAAAGCTTGGTTATCGAAGGAATTCTGGGCGCGGTTCTGACCGGCCTAATGGTGCTTCTATTTCTAAACGACCGCAGGGCTGCACTGATTGTAATTATGACCATTCCCATTTCGATTATTTCTGGCGTTTTATTTTTGAAGCTATTTGGACAGACCCTCAATATCATGTCCTTATCGGGACTGGCATTGGCCATCGGAATATTGGTCGATGAAAGTACGGTGACCATCGAGAATATCCACCAGCATTTTGCCTTGGGAAAAACGCGTGCCCAAGCGATCTGGGATGCCTGTAAGGAAATTGCTTTTCCAAAACTTTTGATCATGCTCTGTATTCTGGCCGTATTTGCTCCTGCCTTTATGATGACCGGTATTCCCGGTGCATTGTTTATGCCCCTTGCACTGGCGATCGGATTTTCGATGATTGTTTCTTTTTTATTGTCGCAGACTTTTGTACCCGTGATGGCCAATTGGATGATGAAACATGATCCCGAAACATGTCATAATCCAGCACATAAGAAAAACTGGTTTGATCGTTTTCGTGAGCGCTTCCTGCATCTATTGTCAAATTTGGTTGCCAAACACAAGATAATCGTAAGCTTAAGTTTGATTTTTGCATTGGTAGCATGCTTTTTCTTATATCAGGGAATTGGTAAGGATGTATTGCCCACAGTCAATTCCCGTCAGTTTCAGGTACGGATAAAAGCCCCTGAAGGTACGCGTATCGAAGTAACTGAAGGGAAAGTAAAGCAGTTTCTAACCCATTTGAAGGAAAAAGTAGGCCCTAATAATATCGCTATATCATCGGTTTTTATCGGTCAGCACCCCTCTACTTTCGCCGTTAGCCCAATTTATTTATACAATGCCGGGCCACACGAAGCATTGATGCAGGTGGCATTGAAGAAGCTCAAAGGCAATTCGGATGAATTAAAGGATGAACTCAGAAAGTACTTTCATAAAAAAATGCCGGAAATACAGCTCTCTTTCGAACCCATTGAACTTACCGAGAAAATACTAAGTCAGGGCACCAATACGCCTATCGAGATCCGGATCTCAGGGATGATGAAAAAGATGAATCGCATGTATGCGCAAAAACTTCTCGGAAAGCTAAAGGAGATCGACTACCTGCGCGACCAACAGATCCCCCAGTCCATGGATTATCCGGCCTTACAGATTAATATCGACCGGACAAGGGCGGCACAACTGGGACTCGATGCACAGGATATCGCAAAGTCATTGGTCACCGCTACCGCATCCACACGCTATACCAATAAGAATTTTTGGGTCGGTGGAATGATGGGCATTGCCTACGATGTGCAGGTTCAAACACCACAAAATATTTTAAACAGTAAAGAAGAACTGGAGAATCTAACACTTTCTAAGAACGCAGACCGTCCCGTGCTAGGCGATGTCGCAACAATTACGGCAACCAAAGAACTTGGTGAAAGTTATAATTTAGGAACAATGGGTTACACCACGGTTGCCGCAAATCTGCATAAAAAAGATCTGGGACAGGCTTCACAGGACATTCAAGCCGCTATTGCATCTTTAGGCGAGCTACCAAAAGGTATCAATATTGAAGTCGCAGGGATGGCACCTGTATTGAATGAAACAATGAGCAATCTCGCAACAGGTCTATTGATTGCTGTTGTGGTTATCTTTTTGATGCTTACAGCAACTTTTCAGTCCTTTCGGATATCACTCGTTATTCTCTCTACAGTTCCTTTCGTGATCGTTGGAGCGTTGATATTATTAAAATTAACCGGTTCGACACTCAACTTACAGTCTTATATGGGACTCATTATGTCTGTCGGCGTTTCGATTGCCAATGCGGTCTTATTAATCAATAATGCAGAATCGCTACGACTGAAAAACCAAAATGCAATAAGCTCCGCTATTGAGGCCGCCAAGCTTCGGATCCGTCCCATTATCATGACAACTATCGCCATGGTTGCGGGGATGTTACCGATGGCTATCGGTTTTGGTGAAGGTGGAGACCAGGTCTCGCCATTGGGACGCGCTGTTATCGGAGGTCTTCTTTTTTCAACCTTCTCCGTTCTGATCGTCCTCCCGCTGGTATTTGTATGGATACAGCACAAAGCAACAACGACCTCGCCTTCTTTGGATCCTGAAGATGAGGAAAGCATTCATTTTGTTAAAACAAAAATCTAATTCTTTATGAAATTTAAGTCAATCATACTACCAGCAATTGCACTATTATTTAGCGCATGCGACCAAAATACAAAAGAGAACAACGGCGCCACAAAGGAAACCCCAAACGCCACGAAGATGGGATCAATGCCTTTGATGACCATCCCGATTGCCAAAATGAATCCTACTGTTCCGCTACAACTGGCGGGCGAACTAAAACCTGATCAGGAAACAGCATTGTTTGCAAAGGTGCAGAGTTATGTCAAGACAATCCATGTAGATATTGGTTCGCAGGTCAGCAAAGGGCAGATACTTATGGTGCTAGAAGCTCCCGAATTGCAGGCTCAAATAGCCAATGCAAAGGCCAAAATACTTTCGCAAGAGGCGATTTACACCGCAACAAAAGCCAATTACGATCGTATGTTTCGGGCAAACCAGACTAAGGGCGCTATTGCCCGCGATGCCCTGGATCAAATTACCGCACAAAAACTTTCGGACGAAGCCAGTGTAAAAGCCGCTCGGGCCGCCTATACAGAAATACAGGATATCAATCAGTATTTAATTATCCGTGCACCTTTCGGTGGCATCATTACATCCCGAAATACAGATATCGGCGCCTATGTAGGCCCCATGGGTGGAACACCTTTGCTTGTCATCCAAAATTCGTCTAAGCTCCGTTTAAATCTATCGGTTCCGGAAGCACATGTTCCCTATGTAGCCATAGGTGACACCGTCAACTTCACGGTCAGGGCACTTCCGGAGAAGAACTTCCAAGCAACAATAACCCGAAAAAGCGGTACGCTGGATCTGAAGTTACGATCCGAAAAGTTTGAAGCAGACTTTGTCAATAACGATCCGGATCTTAAGCCTTTTATGGTCGCCGAAGCAAAAGTTCAGCTTAAAAACAGCAAAGCAACTTTCTTTATTCCACGTTCGGCATTGGTCGAGGGCAACATGGGAATCTATGTCATCAAAAATGCCGCTGGAAGCGCAAAATTTATTCCTGTAAAAAAGGGAAGAATACTCAATGATAAAATTGAAGTTTTCGGCGAACTTACGGAGGGAGAGCAGCTGATAAAAATGGCCACCGAAGAAATCACAGAAGGAACACCTATTAAATAGAAAATATATGAAAATGTTAAGATCAATGTTATTTTCAGCTTTATTAATTACGTTGACAATAAGCTGTGGCAGTCCTGAAAACACAAACAACAATGGAGCTTTGCCAGTTGTAACGCAAAAGCAATTTGGTTATGAAAAAGGACAACAGGTCCCACAGGATATGGTCTGTATGGTCAATGACGAATTTATGGGCAAAAAGCAACTGGCGGTACCTTTGGATGGAAAGATCTATTACGGCTGTTGCGAAAATTGCAAAGAGAGAATCCCAAAAGATGAGAACGTACGCTATGCCATAGATCCACATACCGGATCAAAAGTAGATAAAGCAAAGGCCTACATTGTCCTTATCGGAAATGAAGGTCAGGTTGCCTATTTCGAACATCAGGACAACTATAAGTTGTTCCTAAAACAGAATAAGGCCTTATAGCATTACAGAAAAGAAGATCAAATCGATGGGGCTGCACTTGGGCAGCCTCATTATTCAAAGATCGCGCAACGGTCTATTTTATATCAGCTTTAATTGCTATTCCTCGGCTTCCAGCAGTTGAATAAACCGCTCACCCAAAGGTGAAATCTCGTAACCTACGGTGTGGCTTATTGTTAACCCCAGGTTTTTCAGCTTGCGAATATTTAGTTTTAGCCATTCTTTTTCAAAACCCAGTGACCGCGCAATACCGATCGCATGTAGATTGGGATTTTCTCTTATGGTAGATAAGATTACCCTGGTCCATGGCCCCTGTTTACTAAAAGTATCCAAGCGGGCTAATTTTATTTTCAACTGCGCGAACTGCTCATCGGAGAGTTCAGTCTCCTCTCGCAACTTAATCCGCGGGTCTTCGGAGTGATAACGGACAGCTATCCTGAAAATCGTTGCCAAATGCTGCTGTCTGAAAGATTTTAAGAGTTGATTTTTATCTTTAAAACCAGCGCTCACAGCCTCTTGATCCGTTATTGCGGACTCGTCGACCGTTTCAATCGCACCGATTTCAACCAAACCAACCGAAGTCTTCAACAGCGTCCCGCTTTTGACAGCAGCCTGTTTCCATTGACGAAAGGCCAGGGTAATTTTCCCTGATTTTATTCCCGCCAGATGAATCTCTTTAAACAGCATCGCATGAATTCTTTATATCCATATTTAATTTCCGATCCGAAACCGAATGAAATTAAAAGCAAAAATCGTGCATTCATTTACGAGTCAACACATCACGTAATCAAGCTCCTAAAATAAGAGAATGTTCTCAAATAAGGCGTTCCCGACGCTTTTGAGATGCATTAATGTAACAGGACTCAAATATTTTCGGTATTACTATTCTCAAAAATTTCATGTAATTTTTGTTGCAGTAGCTTTTTATTGGGCAGTTGGGTTTGGTACTCGGCAACCATTGCTGGGGAAAGCGAACGGCTCAATGCGAACTCTACAACTTCGTTTTCCTTATCCTTGCAAAGCAAGATACCAATACTCGGATTTTCGTGAGGTTTCTTTACGTTCCTGTCTAATGCCTCTAAATAAAAATTGAGTTGCCCCAAGTGGTCGGGTTTAAACTTTTCGGTTTTAAGTTCAAAGGCCACCAAGCATTGCAAACTTCGATGATAAAACACAAGGTCAATATAAAAATCGCTGTTGCCTACCTGTACTTTGTATTCTTCATCAATAAAAATAAAGTCCCTGCCCAATTCCAAAATAAAGTTTTTCATCTGTTTGATTAAGCCTTTTTGCAGGTCGCTTTCGCTATGTGGCTCAGGCAAGTTCAGAAATTCAAAAACATAATTGTCTTTGAAAGCATTCATAATATCTTGAGAAAATTCTTTGGGCAATGATGCAATGTTTACTTTGCCCAACATAGCGCGTTCAAACAGGCTTGCGTTAATTTGGCGATCAAGCTCCCGAACGCTGTAATTTTCTTTAATACTCATACGCAAGTAAAATTCTCGTTCTTCTTCGCTTTTGCACCGTGAAAAAATTGTGCGGTGGTGCGACCAACTCAACTGTGCTAAAATGGTTTTTCTGATGTCTTGGTGTTGTGATTGTAATTGTCGCCCCACTGTGGCGACAATTTTAGTTTCTTGTTTTTCAACACTTTTCTTTTGTACCCACGCTGTGGCGACAAATTTGGTTTCGGCATAGGTTTCATAGAATTGTATCATTCTGTAAAGCCCTGCACGGTTAAAGCCTTTCAGTTCGGGATTATTTTTCCGAATGAAATCCGCTAATTCATTTACCGTTTTATCGCCCCATTCGGCAACAGATAACTTCTGCTTGACGTATGCCCCTATATTCCAATATAAGTTAATAAGTTCGACATTAACCGCCTTGATCGCATTGTTTCGCGACTGCTGTATGAGTTGTATAATGTCGGTAAATCTCTTATCCATTGAATACTATATTATAATACGAAGATATAAACAAATACAAACAAAAAGGACAGCAAAATTAACGGATTCAGATAACCACGTACATAATAAAAAACCTGCAGGTTTTTGACTTTACTTAGCATAAGTCTTGTCGGAGTGGCAGGATTGGTTCGAACCTCGCAGCTCCTTAAAAGGTCGTAGGTTCTCATCCTTCCTAGAAACAAAAAAAGCCCTAACTTTCGTTAGAGCTTTTCAGTCGGGGTGGCAGGATTCGAACCGTTATCATGCCCTACTTTTACTTTTCTTATTTTAATCTGATTATTAGGAGTTTATAAATTTTATTACCTATCTTTACCTAACCTTGCAAAGGTAAAACATGGTAATATTAAGCATTTCTGTCCGAAATATGTCCGAGAAATATGAAAGTAAATTTTTATTTAGACAAGCCCTACAACCCCGATATTTCGCCTGAAAAGATCAAACACGAACTGGCCAAGGTTGGAGGGAAAAAGAAAAACCTTGCACAGAAATTCTGGAATCCATCGCCCACTGCGCTGTATCTCTTCTTTTCACCGGATAAGTCCTGTAGGATAAAATACAGGACAAACTATAAGATATTGCCCAAAAGTTGGGATTTTGAAAAGGAAAGGCTTAAACCAAGTGCCAGCGGAGCGTTGGAATTCAATGTTGAACTTAACAACCTTGCTAATCTCTGCATTCGGAAAGCGATGGGCAAAAAAGACAAAAATCAATTTCTCTCCAAGGAAGATTATAAACAGATCATACAGGGCTGTATCGACAGGGACAATGCGGTAAGCAACGAAATATCCATTTCCCATCTGAAAACACAATTCCTGTCCTATAAATCCAATTTTGTCAAAGAAGGCACGTTAAAAGAATACAGGACGGTATTCAAAGGCTTGGAAGACTTTGAAAAACAGAAAGGTATAAATCTTGTCCTTAGGGAACTGGATAGCAAATTTCTTGACCAGTTTGAGGTATTCCTAAGCAAAAAGAGGAATACGAACGATGAAGAAAAAGAAGGTTTGCTAAATGACACCATACACAAATACATATCCACGTTGAAGGTATTCCTAAAGTGGTGCAACGATAATGATTATCTGGTGCATCCCGACGTTTTCAAAACGCAGAAAACAAATTTCAAGAAGAAAGCCTACAATGAAATTATTGCCCTGTCCGAAGCCGAAATAGAAAAACTGAAGAACCATGATCTTTCGGACAGACCCAGTCTGGAAAGAGTACGGGATCTGTTCTGTCTATTGTGCTACACAGGGCAAAGATTTGAGGATCTGATCAACTTCGACCCAAAGGACATAAAAAACAATGCTTGGGACTTTATTTCGGTAAAGGTCAAGAAAAGGGTAATCGTACCTTTTGAAGGGTACATAGCCCCTGCAAAGGAAATATTGGAGCGTATCGGCTATAAAGTACCGAAAATATCGAACCAGAAGTTCAATGAATATATCAAAACGGTCGGCAAACTGGCAGGAATGGACGAGACCATAAAGATCACAAGGTATTCGGGCAAGCAGAAGCTGGTGATAGAAAAAAGGAAGTACGACTTCCTATCCAGCCATGTCGGCAGAAGATCAATGGTAACGAACCTATTGAGCAGGAACGTACCGGTCACGCTTGTACAGAAACTAACGGCACATTCCGATATACGGACTTTAATGAAGTATGAATCGGCAAGCACGGATTCATTAATCGATGCACTGAATAAATTTTAAAACTATGGAAGAAATTTTTTTTAAGTTGAGAAAAGCTTGGAAACTTCGAAAAAACAAATTTGATTTAGGTGGATTTCTGAAAGTAGAGCGTTTCCATATCCCAGGTTATTTAGTGATGTGTATTTTCAACCTGAAAGAGAACGAATACCTACCCTTTTACCGTTACCACCTACAATACTATTTTGAAAACAACCCTCTTGGCAATGAGCAAACATTTCTTACAAAGGTTATCGAGTACGTTGACAAGGACGTTAAATCAAGAGAGACATTGCATTATTACAAAACGATAACCAAAACAAGAATATACAGACTATCCAAATTTAGAGAAGCCTTAAAACAGGTTGACAAATGGGAAGTAACCTTAACAAATGAAGATCGGATTAAAAAATCCGTTTCCTACGTGCAAGAAATCATGGATTGGCAAAACATAAACGACACAAAGACCGTTCTTTCCAAACTCCTATTTGATGAAGTTGGTTCGGACAAGTTTTTCATTGAGTATAAAAACATCATTGAACAAAGAGATCGTTTACAATTCGAACTGGCTGATAAAATCTCTGAATTGAATGAACAAAAGAAGAAGCACAAAGCAGTAGCACCAATAACGAAGATTCAGATTGTTAGCGGTGATCACAAACCCTTGCTAGATCTTTTGCTTCAAATGAAAGATTTAGAAAACCCTTCGACCAAAAGAAATTATCTACAAGGAAGCCCAGACACATGGGCATTACTACTTTCCAATTACTTTGAATATGGAGACAACAATATTCCTAAGGATAATAATCGAGAAATAAATTGGAATTCTGTCAGAGATTATTTTCTAGGAAAAAGTGGAATCTCACTGCTTAAATCACACAACAGAGGAAAGTATTTCCATATCAAGGAATCCAATCGAGATTACAGATAAAGTAGCTTCATGATACTTTAAACTAATTTTACTCCCTCAAAATCCCCATGACGTTTAACGATATGGGAATTTTTTATCTCTACACTTCCCAACTTTGCTCATGTTAATTCACTCGAAGAAAGTAGCCACGACTTCGGATCATTAAACGTGTAAACATGAGCAAAGTATGATTCAATTTGACCAAAAAGCCCTTAGGGATTGCATCAAAGATGCTGTAAGGGAAGAACTTCACCTTTTTATTTCAGATGTGAAGCAGACATCGGACAACACCGAGAACAGGTCTTCCGAAAAACTATTGACCAAAAAGGAAATGGCGGACGAACTTGACATTTCACTCGTCAGCCTGACCGAGTGGATGAAGCAGGGACGTATCCCCTACATGCGTATGGGAAAGCGGATCTATTTCAAAAAACAGGAAGTAGTGGCTTCAATGGCCGGCTTCAACCGGAACAAAGGAGGTAAAAAATGATCTCGTTTAACCAGGACACAGCCATGGCACTGGACAGAGCTATAGTAAAAATAACAGATGAATTTTTAGAACCTCCTATCATGATAACAATCAGCAATTCCGATTCCGTTATCGGTACATTAGGGAATTTCAGCGCATCCACCGGAAAGGCGAAGAGCAGGAAAACATTCAATGTGATTTCATTGGTCGCTGCTGCACTGAGCGGAAAACAGATACTGCAGTACAGAGTTAAAGTTCCCGTAAACCGTCCGTTGGTGCTGTACTGCGATACAGAGCAGAGCAAGTTCCATTGCCACAGGTTACTTTCTAGGGTTTACAAGCTCATAAATTACCCGACAACAGAAGTCCATGAAAACCTAAAATTCATATCCTTGAGGGAATACCCAACCAAAGAACGCATTAGTATCATCGAATATGCCCTGTCCAAATATGCGGGCAGGATAGGTCTAGTGATCATAGACGGGATCAGGGATCTTGTTTACGACATCAATAATGCAACGGAAGCGACTGAAATTACCGGCAAGCTGATGAAATGGTCACAGGAACTGAATATCCATATCCATACCGTACTACACTTAAACAAGGGAGATGACAACACAAGAGGCCATTTGGGGACTGAATTGAACAATAAGGCAGAATCCATCTTACAGGTCACCAAAAGCGATCTGGATGCAAACTACAGCACCGTGGCTCCAAAGTTCATCAGGGATATCGAGTTCGAGCCATTTACCTTTTTTATCGATGATGGTTTGCCCGTACTGGACGAGAACTTTGACCTGTCAGGCACTGCATCAAGAAAAGGGTTTGACTATCAGGAGCTTTCCAAAGAGAGCCATCGGGAAGTGTTACAGGAAATGTTTAACGATAGCGAAATAACCTGCAGTTATGATGACTTTATCCGAAGATTAAAGGACGCTTATCTAACAAAAGGCTTCAATTTCGGCATCAATAAAGCCAAACAGCTAAAGACGTTTCTGGAAAACAAACGGATGGTCATCAAGAACGATAAGACCTACCGATTTAACCCTGAATTTTATTACTAAAAAAACAGGTTTAGTTTAGTCCGCCCCTATATAGTAATAGACTAAACTAAACCTACTTAAAAGATTACGATTATGACATGTGATGAACTTAAGCGCATACCGCTCATATCCATATTAAATTGCCTGCAGATTCCGTGTGCCAGAATGAACAGCCGTGAAGCATGGCTTAGAAATCCGTTCAATGGAGGAAACGAAAGAACCGCTTCGACAAAGGTAGATATACACAGAAATATCTGGTATTCGCATTCGGATGGTTTGGGAGGTAACAACATTGACTTCCTGTTGAAGTTTTTGGACACGGACAACCTATCAACAGTATTGGATTGGGCTGATGAAAGAAAAAATATCCTTTCTTTTCACCAGCAGACCGTATTGGATAAAGTACCGATTGTGCAACAGGAAAATAATCGGACGTACACCATACTATCCGTAAAACCACTTACAAACAAAGCGCTGATCGACTATCTGACCGATGTACGCAAAATAGATATTGAAATTGCCAGAGCATTCTGTCAGGAAATCTATTACAGGACGGCAAATGGACAGACGTACTTTGCCGTCTGTTTTAAGAATGATGCAGGTGGATACGAACTGCGCAACAGCTATGACAAACGCTCCCTATTGACAAAGGGGATCACTACGATCGGTAACGGTAGCAAAGATGTTGTACTGTTTGAGGGCTTCACAGATCTGCTGTCCTTTATGACGTTAAAAAAGAATGCAGGTAAGCCGTATCTAAATACGAACTTCTGCATCCTGAATACGACCGCCAATCTGCACAAAGCCTATCCATTCTTAGAGCGACATAACGGAATAATAAGCTATCTGGACACAGATAGCAGTGGTTTAAAATCGTACCACAGCTTGCGAAGCCATTTTAAGAAAACGCACACCGTAAAAAATGGAATGGAAGAACTGCAGAGGCAAGACAACAGGATCAAGGATGTCAATGACTACCTGATATTCAGATCACACAAAGAACAAATTCATAGCACCCAATCGGGAAAAAAGCTATCGAATAGGTAGGAAGCAAGGTTGTGTTTTGGTGACCCCAAAACCTATTAGCTCCCGATGGTCACAGCTAAAAGTAACAACAAAATGAAAGACACCAAGAACAAAGGCGGAAGACCCGCACTGGAAAATAAAAAGAAGTTCAGGATCAACGTCCGCTTCGATGAAACGGAACATAAAAGGGTTCTGCAGAACGCAGAGACCGCAGGTATGAGCAAATCGGAATGGGTACGTAAAAGTGCGATCCTGCGCAAGATCGTACCGAGGTTTACCGAAGAACAGCTGAAAGCGTTCAGAGCAATTTCAGGGGCTTCTAACAACCTTAACCAACTGACGAAAAAAGCACACCAGACAGGACTGTTTGAGGTGGTACAGGAATGCCGGAATACGATCGGCCACATCAATCATTGTATCGATAAACTATTGCACCATGATAGCGAAGATAATTGAGGGGCGATCGTTTGGCGGATGCGTTGGTTACGTACTAAAGAAAGACAGTGAGATTATTCATGCAAATGGATTGCGGACGGATTCGGCAAAGACCATTGTACAGGATTTCAATTTTCAGCGGATGCTTAACCCCAGACTGAGCAAATCCGTTGGACACATTATACTATCGTGGAATACGGCAGATAAGAATATGCTGAGCAACGATATCATGGTATCATCTGCTAAACGCTACCTTTCCAAAATGGGCATCAGGGACACCCAGTGTCTGATGGTCAGACATCACGACCGCAAACACGATCATATCCACATTATCTATAACCGGGTGAACGATTATGGCAAGACCATATCCAACAGCAATCAGCGGTATAAGAGTTTTAAGGCCTGTAAGGAACTCAATGCCCTGTATGGTTTTAAGCAGTCCGAGGGGAAGCAGAATGTCAACAGGGGAAGACTCAAAGGCAACGACAGGACGAGATACCAGATTTACGATACCGTGAAGGCTGGCATCC
>Ga0213829_1001468_pt1 | contig 16832 bp, 11 predicted proteins | sample MC6MC0896MG_FD_180665 | JGI IMG/M metagenome (GOLD analysis project Ga0213829, IMG submission 180665) | Enriched soil aggregate microbial communities from Iowa State University, Ames, United States - MC6-MC0896-MG | ecosystem: Environmental > Terrestrial > Soil > Unclassified | place: USA: Iowa...
TTGCACGCGCTGACGCAAGGGCTGGCGCTGGACTTCTTCGTGATGTTCTCGTCCGCCACCACCCTGTTCGGCAACCCTGGCCAGGCCAACTACGTGGCCGCCAACCACTGGCTCGAAGCACTGGCACGGCACCGTCATGCCCAGGGCCTGGCGGCAACGGCCGTGCTGTGGGGGGCGATCGACGACGTTGGTTTCCTTGCCCGCAACAGCCAGATCAAGGATGCCCTGCAAAGCCGCATGGGCGGCGCAGCATTGCGTGCAGATGCTGCCCTGGCGCAGCTCGAAGCCATGCTGCTCGACGGCGACAGCGGGCAGGGTGTGCTGGAGCTCGACTTCAAGGCGCTGGCGCGCTTCCTGCCGAGCGCCAACACCCCACGTTTCGCCGAACTGGCCCGTGCCCACGGCGGCGATCAGGACGACGACAACGACGGTGAGGACATCCAGCGCATGCTCGCCGAGCTGGACGACACCGCGTTGCTGGAGCGTTTCGTCGAGATGCTCAAGCACGAGGTGTGCGAAATCCTGCGCCTGCCGCCTGCGCGCCTGGACACCCAGCGCCCGCTGCAGGAGCTGGGCCTGGACTCGTTGATGAGTGTGGAGCTGGTGGTCGCCCTGGAAGAGCGCTTCGGCATTCGCTTGCCGGTGATGGAGCTCAGCGAGAGTTCCAGCATCGATAAGCTCAGCGTGCGCCTGCTTGAACTGTTGCGTGGCGAAGCCGGCAATGGTGAAGAGCAGCTGGCGCAGAGCGTGCTGGCCCGACACGGCAGCGAACTTAGCGCCGAGCAGGTGGCTGAGCTGAATGCCGAACTGGCCGATGCCAGTGTGGCGCCCAACCGTCTGATTGATTAAGAGCCAGAGATGACTGCCAAAACCCCTACCGGCCTTGCTGGCGATACCAAGCAACGCCTGATCCAGCAAGCACTGGCGCGCCGCAGCAACGGCACCGGGCAGCAAGCGCAAAGCGCTACCCTGGAGCAGGCGCAGCAGGCTGCACTGAAGGTGCCCGAAGCGTTCTACCGCTTCGACCAGCACCCCGGTTACCAGCAGCTGCGCGTGATGCAGCAAGGTGCTGCGCGGCTGGGGTTGAGCAACCCGTTCTTCCGCCTGCACCAAGGCACTGCCGGCGCGCAGACCTGCATCGGCGAGCGTGAGTACCTGAACTTCGCCAGCTACAACTACCTGGGTTACTCCGGCCACCCGCGCGTGGCCGAAGCGGCCAAGGCCGCCATCGACCGCTACGGCACCTCGGTGTCGGCCAGCCGCCCGGTGTCGGGTGACCGCCCGCTGCACCGCGAGCTGGAGCGTGAGCTGGCCAAGCTGTATGACGTGGATGACGCGGTGGTGATGGTCAGCGGCCATGCCACCAACGTCACCACCATCGGCTACCTGTTCGGGCCGCGCGACCTGGTGGTGCATGACGAGCTGATACACAACAGCGTGCTGCAAGGCATCCAGCTGTCCGGCGCGCGCCGGCTCAGCTTCGCCCACAACGACTGGCAGGCGCTCGACCGCCTGCTGGGCGAGCAGCGTCAGCATTTCGAGCGCGTGCTGGTGGTGGTCGAGGGCATCTACAGCATGGATGGCGACTACCCCGAGCTGCCGCGGTTCGTCGAGCTCAAGCACAAGCACAAAGTCTTCCTGATGGTCGACGAAGCGCACTCGCTGGGGGTGATGGGCGCAACCGGCAAGGGTATCCGCGAGCACTTCGGGCTGGCGGGTGATGCTGTCGATATCTGGATGGGCACGTTGAGCAAGACCTTGTCCAGCTGCGGCGGTTACATCGCAGGCAGCACGGCGTTGATCGAGCACCTCAAGTTCCTCGCGCCCGGCTTCCTGTACAGCGTCGGCATGCCCCCGGCGGTCACGGCGTCAGCCCTGGCAGCGCTGCAGCTGCTGGCCGAAGACCGTGAGCGGGTTGCCCAGGTGCAGGCACGTGGCGAACTGTTCCTGCGCCTGGCCCGCGAGGCTGGGCTGGACACCGCGACCAGCACCGGGCTGGCGGTGATTCCGGTGATCACCGGCAGTTCGTTCAAGGCCGGGCGGTTGTCCAGTGCCTTGTTCGAACGGGGCATCAATGCCCAGCCGATCCTGTACCCGGCGGTGCCGGAGCAGTCGGCGCGGGTGCGGTTCTTCGTGTCTTGCGAGCATAGCGAAGAGCAGATTAGGCATACCGTGGCGGTGGTGGCCGAGGAGATGGTGCGGCTGGGGTGAGGGGCTGCGGGTTCCTGGTTTGTGAGTTGCAGGGGGGCGTAGAGCGCACAGTGATGTGGCCGTCGTGAATGTTGTGGTGATGCGGAAATCGAGCGCCTGTGCCACCAGGCGTGAGTAGTGCGGTGATGCGTAAATCGAGCGCCTGTGCCAGGCGTGAGTAGTGCGGTGATGCGTAAATCGAGCGCCGCCCGCGCGGCGCATCGCGGGCAAGCCCGCTCCTACATTCGTTGCAACGTGCCATGGCCTGTAATGCCATAGTTGCCAGCCTTGTTGCATGTCGCGATTCTTCGGCTGGCACTGCCGGCGCTCCACCTGCCTACAGCCATGCGCCAAGGCTAACAACCATGGCCTGTCTGGAACGGCACGTTGCAACAAATGTAGGAGCGGGCTTGCCCGCGATGCGCCGCGCGGGCGGCGCTCGATTTACGCATCACCGCACTACTCACGACGGTCACTGGCGCTCGATTTACCCACCACTGCAATACCCAAGACAGGCACCTGGCGGCCACAACGCCATCTCCACCCCGTTCCCCAGCACATACCCTGAAAACCTATTTCTCCTCACCCACCACCCGCCCAGCTACCCTGCTCCAGGACATGCAAGTTCAAGGATGACCTCATGCCCAAGCCCAAAGGCTGCCTGCTGCGCCGTGGCCGCTGCTCCGAACCTGGCAGGCTCTATCTGCTGACGACGGTGACTCACCACCGCAGGCCCTTGTTTCTCGACTTCCATCTGGCGCGGCTGGTAATCAGGTCCCTGCGACAAGCTGATGAGGATGCCAGCTGCCACTCGCTGGCATGGGTAGTCATGCCTGACCATGTACATTGGTTGATCGAACTCAAGGACGTAACCTTGGGGATGCTGCTTTGTCGGTTCAAGTCCAGATCCAGCCATGCCTTGCGCAATGCCGGCGTAAAGGATGTGCCGGTCTGGCAGGCGGGTTACCACGACCATGCCTTGCGTCGCGAAGAAGACGTCGTCAAGGCCGCGCGGTACGTGATTGCGAACCCGGTAAAAGCGGGGCTGGTGGGCAAGGTGGGGGATTATCCGCATTGGGATGCGATCTGGGTTTGAGGGGCTGGGGGTGCCAGGCGTGAGTAGTGCGGTGATGCGTAAATCGAGCGCCGCCCGCGCGGCGCATCGCGGGCAAGCCCGCTCCTACATTTGTTGCAACGTGCCATGGCCTGTAATGCCATAGTTGCCAGCCTTGTTGGCATGACTAAATTCTTCGGCTGGCACTGCCTGCGCTCCACCTGCCTACAGCCATGCGCCAAGGCTAACAACCATGGCCTGACTGGAACGGCACGTTGCAACAAATGTAGGAGCGGGCTTGCCCGCGATGCGCCGCGCGGGCGGCGCTCGATTTACGCACCCCTGCACTACTCACGACGGGCACAGGCGCTCGATTAACGCACCACCGCATGACCCACGACTGCCACCCGGCAGCCATAACACCGCCCGATCAAATCCCTCCGCCAAACCCCCATCACTCAAATATACGGCGCCTCATACGCATTCAACTGCTCCACAAACCGCCAGTGGCTCTTCTTGTCGAACCCCATCCAGCGCTTCAACCGTATATCCCACCGCATGTGGTGGTTGGCAATCCAAGGCAAGGCAAACAGGTGCGCCCCGCGCCACGGAATGAACGGGTTGCGCCGCAGGCTGGCGTAAATCTCCACCCGGTGGCTGGCCTTGTGGCTGGCGCAGCGGGCGTGGAAGCCGGAGGTGTCGGCGACTACCAGGGTATTGGCCGGCACGGCAAAGCGCCGCGGGGCTGGCAGGCCCAGGGCGGCGAGTTGTGGCGCGTCGATGCGGAACGAGCCTTCACGGTGCATCTGCTCGGGCGAGCGGGCGGCGTCCAGGCTCTGGCGGTATTCCCAGGCCAGGCGCTCCGGGGTCAGGCGGTGCGAGCCCGGCACGTAGCTGAACGGGCCCTGGTCATCTTCCACGTCATCCAGGAACAACCAGGCCTTCGCCGTTGGGTGGAACGTGTCGGCGTGCAACCGGGTTTGCGGGTCATGCTCGGCATTGGCAGCGTCGATCACGATCGACTGCAGCTGGTAGGTGATACCGCCGGTATTGGACGACGCATAGGCGATCAGGTCGCGCACCCCGCGGTCCGCCACGAACGCCGCACTGGCCGGGTTGGCCGCCAGCACGTCCTGGTCCAGGCTGACGCGCCGGGTGACCGCACGCCCTTGGCGCATTTCCCAACCCGTGCTGCGCAGGGCCCCCAGTTCGGCACGCAGGGCAGCGAACTGCTCGGCCGGCAGGGCGTTTTCACGGATGAAAAAGCCATTGTGCTCGAAGTGCTCGCGCTCGCCGGCATCCAGCCGCGCGGCCAGCGCCTGGCGGCGGTAGCCGGCCATGGCCATGGCCAGTTGCCGGCGCTGCACGTGCAGGCCCCAGGCGTTGAGGCGGGCGCTGCCGAGCACCGGGTTGTTCTCGAAGGATTTCGCGTGGGTAGCCAGTTGCAGGCAATGCCAGGGCAATGCCGCATAGCGGCCGACGCCCTTGATCGATACAGGCATGGTCTAGTCCTTTGACGGGGCCAGCGGCCGGCCGCAGCCGAGCATGGTCCGGGTGTAATTGAGCAACGGCGCCACTCGCGGGTGTTCGGCCAGCCGCACCGGGCGTGGCGCAGACAGGCAGGCGAGGGCGTGCCAGGCATCGCAGGGCAGGGCTTGCTGGGCGTCGGCATAGCGCGCATAGCGCAACAGGGCGCCGGCCACCAACTGGTCCAGGGTCAGGCGCCGGGTACGGCGCGGCAGCGGCTGGTGATCGCGGGTCAGGCCCCAGCCGGCATAGAACGGTGTGCCATAGGTCACCACCGGCAGGCCGCGCAACAGCGCTTCAAAGCCAGCGGTGGAACTCAAGGTGTGCAACTCATCGACCTGGCCATACAACCCGGCGATGTCGGCCCCGGCGAGTACCTGGTCGGCCAGCACGGCAAGCTGCTGTGCGGGCACCTGGCCCTGGCGCTTGCCGGCTTCGACGTCCGGGTGCGGCTTGTACAGCACCCAGGCATGCGGCAGTGCTGCGCGCACCTGCTGCAACAGGCGCTGGTTGCAGCCGGCACCGCCGCCACTGCTCAGCGCCGACGCGTCATCCTCGACCTGGCCGACCACCAGCACCCGGCGCTGGCCAGGCGCGCCGAGCAAGGCCGGCGATGGGCCGTGGCGCAGGTTGAATTTGCTGGTGCCGCTGGCGACGATTCGGGCACGCAATTGCGCAGCCTCGGCAAGGTCGGCAGCTGTGAATTCGCTGTGCTCGAGCAGTTGCTCCAGCTCGCTGTCAGACGCGGCGTTGTAATGAATGCCATTGCGGTCGAGCACCAGTGACAACGCCGGGCTGTTGTTCACGCCCAGGCCGGTGGAGCGCATGAAGCCATCTTCCACCCGCCATACCGGCACGCCAGCGGCCTGTGCACGTTCGGCCAGCCCCGCTGGCTCACGCGCCGCCCACACCAGCAGGCGGCCCCGTTCGGCCGCCACCTGGCGCAGCAGCTCGGGCCCGTCCACGGCAAAGCGCAGCTGGCCCCAACGGCTGGCAAAGAAGCGGCGGATGTTGTGCTGCTTGTGGCGCTTCACCCCAAGCACCGTGGTGGCCCCGGCAAACTCGGCATCACGGGTTTTTTTCGCCGCCAGCTGGCGGGCCACGGTCAGCGCGTCGGTCAGCGCACCGGTGAGTGGGTCGACGTAGCGGCAGTAGCGCACGTAGGCGGCCGCCACCAGCTGCACCAGGTCAGGCCGGGCCTGGCGCCGGGGGATGGCCATGCGGTCGTCGGTCAGGCCCCAGCCGGCGTAGAACGGCAACCCGAAACAGGTCACCGGCACGCCTTGGATCAACGCCTCGAGCCCGGCCTGGCTGGTGCCGATGTACACCCGCCGCGCACGCCTGGCCAGCGACGCCCAGGCGACCGGGCGTGCCTCAAGCGTTACCCCACGGGCCTTGGCCGCCGCCAGCAGGCAGCTGGGTTTTTGCCCGCCCAGGCAGTCCGGGTGGATGCGCACCCGCACATCGGCGTCGGGGTTTTCCGCCAGGGCGGTGTCGAGCATGCGCACATAGTCCGCTTCACACAAACCGCCACCAGGGATCGAATAATCGCCGGCGGTCTGGTCGACCACCAACACCAGTGGCCGCTCTTGCCCCAGCGGGTCATCGGCGGGCAAGTCCGGGGCGTTGTTGTACTTGCCGATGCCACTGCTGCGCATCAGCGCGATCAGCGCGCGGGCGCAGGCCAGTTCGTCTTCACTCAAGGCTTCGGGCTGCTGCAGGATATTTTCCAACAGCGAGGGCCGGTCGGCCAGGTAGTGGATGCCGATCGGGTCGACCACCATCGACATCGGCGTGTCGCCTTCGATGCCGAGCGACGACGAGCGCAAGAAGCCGTCTTCCAGCGCGATGTAGGGCAGGTTCCAGCGCTGGCACAGCACACGGGCATGGGCCGACGACTGCTTGTAACCGATGCCGGCGATGGCCTTGAGCCCCTTGGGCGCTTGACGGCCCCGGCGCCACAGCCAGAAGGGCGGGCCTTCCGGGCCGAGGAACTGCGGCAAGTGCAGCACCTTCCAGGCCACCCATTGCGACATGATGCCAACCCAGCCGGGGCCTTCGACCAGCGCCTGCAGGTCTGTTTGCAGGGGATTGCTCATGGCAGCACCCGCCACATGCCGCGCACCGGCGGGAACGGCACCCAGCGCTTGCGCCGCAGGGCAAAGCCGTTGTGCAGGTACAGCCGCCGTGCCCGCGGGTTGTCCAGCGGCACTTCCAGCTCGATGTGGGCAAAGCCAAGGCTTGCCGCGTGCGCGCAGCACGCCTGCACCAGCGCCGAGCCGACGCCGTGGTTGCGCGCCGCCTTGTCTACCCGCAGCCCGTACAGCAGGAACGGGTAGCGCCACTCGCGCAGCTCGCTCAGGCAAAAGCCGACAAACCGCACCGCGCCGCTCAGCACCCCGAACTCACGCAAAAACGGCCGCCAGTGCAAGCCGAACGGCCCACGCCGGCCATGCTTGAACGCCGCAAACCCAACTGCCTGCTCGCCATCGAAGGCCAGCAGCACACGGTCCCAGTGAATGCCCGCGCCCAACAGGCGCAGGCGGCAGGCCGCATTGCCGAGCAGAAACGCCAGCGAGCCGCGGCCCTGGCTCAGCAGGTGGGCCAGGGCAGGGTCTGCGGCACGCTCCGGTGCCAGGTCCGATCCCAGAACGATATGCACCACGTTGTCAGGCGACCCCAGCGGCAGCCGTGCGCGGCCGTGCGCCGGCCACGGGTGCCTGGGCCTGCGCCAGCAACGCGCTGGACAACGCCTCGACGCGGATCGGGCAGGGCTGGCTGCCCGGCTGGCGGCGGTTGGACCAGACCAGGTAATCGGTGTCGCCTGCGGGGGCGCCGATGGCCTGGTACACCTCAGGCAAGATCGGCACATGGTCACCGAAGAAGCACAGCAGCGCCTCGTTGGGCTGGCCGAGCAGCGTGTCGCGCAGCATGCCGAGCATACGGTCGGCGTTGCCGATGTGGCGCAGGTAGGGCGCCAGGTCTTTCATGCCCGGTTGCAGCGGGCGGTCGAACCAGCGGGGCAGTTCGTGATCGCTGACGCTTTCCAGGTGCAGTGGGCCGTGGTTTTCCATGGTCACTGCGTGGATGAACAAGGGCTGAGTGCGGTCGGGGGCCTGCAGCAAGGCGCGGATTTTGTCCGCCACGGCGCAATCGCCAATGAACGGGCCGGCTTTTTGCGAAGCGTCGAACGCCCGCACGTCGATGAACTCATCAAAGCCCAACGCCGGCAGCACTTTGTCGCGGCCATAGAAGCTGCCGTCGTAGGGGTGGATGCACACCGTGCGATAGCCCAGGGCCTTGAGCCGCGAAGCAATGCTCGGCAGGCCTTGGCGGGCGAGCACGCGGTAAGGGTTGAAGCGGTGCACCCCCAGGCGTTCGGCCGGGATACCGGTGAGGTAGGCGAACTCGGTGCGCACCGTGTTGGCGCCCCAGGCGGCGACCTGCAGTTTGCCGTGGGCCAGGGACTCGCTGGCCAGCTGGTCGAACTGGGTGAGGACCTCGCGGCGTACGCCGGGCCAGAGGTCGCGCACGTCGAAGAACGATTCGCTCTGGATGGAGACCAGGTCGGCCGGCAGATTGTGTTGTGCCATTGCCGACCCTTTCGCGGGGCAAGCCCGCTCCCACAGGTTCGGCGCTGGGCCTGACGGCGATGCAGCATTTGTGGGAGCGGGCTTGCCCCGCGAAGCGGCCGGCATTGCTTCAGGCGAAAACGGCGAGCCCAGCGCAGCCTTGTCGACCGCCGCCCTGGCCGCCCAGAAGTACCGCCACAAACTGGCCGCCAACCCCCAGGCCAGCAGGTCCTTTTCGGCATTGAACGTGGGTGTGACCCGGCGATGCCCCAAACGCAACAGCCCCAGCCCCACGGCCAATGGCAGCAGTGCCTCCAGCCGCGCCTTGGGCACTTCGAAACTCAGCCCGGCCCACAGGTAGGCGAGGAACCCGACCGCCAGCACCGCCGCCTTGCCAAACCCGAAAAACGGCAGGTACAGGCGCGGAAACTTCACCGCATCGCTGAAATACTCGAAATCCGCACACACGAACGGCTCACGCAGCGAGTGGTACTTGGAGTTGCTCACCAGCACCACCAGCAGCCACAGCAACAGCAGGTTCACACCGCTGAACAACGGCCGCGCCGTCAAGCCGTAAAGCAGCCCGAACCCCACGCACCACAGGCCCGTATGCAGCAACCAGCTACTGGCCGGGCGGCGCAGGCCAGGGCGCGGTACCAGCAGGCGCTCCACCAGCACGGTCAGGCACAGGCCGGCCAAGGCAACCGGCAACAAGGCAACATCAATCACTGTACTTAAGCCCACGCAGGATCATCGAAGAAAGCCACTGCGGGATCAGCCCCAGCAGCCAGGTGCCCAGGTTGAGCGGGAAGGGGAAGCTGATGCGCGCCTGGTTTGCCGCCAGCCCACGCTTGATGCGTTTGGCGGCCTTTTCGGCGGTCCACAGGAACGGCTTGGGCCCGGGCATCTCGAAGCACATCTTCGACTCCACATACCCCGGCACGATCACGTTGACCTTGACCCCTTCCGGCGCCAGCCAATCACGAATAGCCTCGCCGTACACGCGGATCGCCGCCTTGCTGGCACTGTAGGTCGGCGTCACCGGCAAGCCGCGCCAGCCGGCCAGCGAGCTGAACAGTGCAATCTGCCCATGGCCGCGGCTGCGCATGGCCGGCAGGGCGGCTTCGACGGTTGCCAGGGCGGCCATCACGTTGACTTCCATCAGCGCGCGGCTGTCATCCCAGCGCTCGGCCTCGCCATTGGCACCGACGGCGGTATTCAGCCCGGCCCCCACCAGCACGAGGTCGGGCTGATGCGCTTCGCTGACGCGGCGCACCATCGCCCGCAAGGCGTCCAGGTCGCGCACATCCATGGGCTCCAGCAGCACCTCGGCGCCCAGCGCCCGGCACTGCCCGGCCATTTCGTCCAGGCGGTCCTGGCGGCGGCCTTGCAGGATCAGCGTCACGCCCGGCGCGGCATAGGCGGGCGCCAGTGCGCCACCGATGCCGCCCGTGGCGCCGGTTATGAAGATGCAGCGGGGCGAAGCGGTGTGGTTCATAGGTAGTTTTCGATTCTTGAAGTTTTTGCCATCAGCACTTCCAGGCAATTGGCCACGGCCATGTCGATGCCACAGGCGGTGTAGAACCCGCCGTTGATCTGCGTGGTATGGATGACCGTGTTACGGAAGCGTTGGAACAAGGTGTTGTCCGGGGCTTCGGCGTGCATCCAGAAGCTGTCCAGCCCACCCTGGTGGGTCAGGCCTGGCATGGCGTAGATCGGCTCGGCCAGCGTGCAGGTCGGGCGGTGGTGGAGGATCGCCGAGGCGCCTGCGGTGCTGTTGACGGTGATCATCCCGGCGATGTGCGAGAGCAGCGTCGGCATGTGCCCGCTTTCCATGAAGTGGACGCGGTCAGCCACGCCGTACTGCTGCGCAAGCCGGTCGGTGACCTTGCGGTAGTTGATCAGCCCGGGGGTGAGCGGGTGGTTCTTGACCAGCAGGCGCGCATCGAATGGCGCGTTGAGCGAGAACGAGTCGATCACGTGCTCGATCACCTGTTCCATGTTCTGGAAAGGCGAGTGGTCGCGGATCTGCGCATCGCTGTCCAGCTGCAGCGGCAGCAGGAAGGTCGGGTGCCGTTCGCGGGCCACCTCGGCCACCAACGCATCGTCGTGCACGCGGGCACGCAGCAGGCGCAGGCCCTGGCGCACGAAGCCGGCGTACTCCACCGCCGCGCTGTACGGCGCGTGGGTGCGATACCGCGGGTAGCACAGCGCATTCAGCGCGCCACCAGCGTGGTACAGCACATCGTGGGTGGCCCGGGCAGTGAACGACAGCTTGAAGGCATTGCCATTCTGGTAACGCGGGATGTGCTTGCCGACCTCGCGGTACCACTGCGGGTCGCGCGGCAGGCGCGAATGGTTGTTCACCCCGTCGCGCTCCAGCGTCACCCAGTAGGGGCGGAAGTAGCCTTCTTCGAACACGTGTACGCGCACGCCATACAAGCGCGCAAGCGTCACCGCCGGGCGATGCACCGGGCGGCAGTCGCCGAACAGCACCAGGTCGGTAATGTCCAGCTGGCGGAACACCTGGGCGTACCAGGCGTCCATGTCCTCGGCCCGGTGCGGGCAGCGCAGCGACGGGCCGTCGGCGCCATACAGGACGTCGCCGACGTTGAAGCGCACGCTGTGCACGCGTTGGCCAATACCGCGCAGGGCCGTGGCCAGGCGGTTGAAGAAGGGCGAACTGACGCCCTGCAGGAATAGAAAATTATGGGTGGGGATGCGAAGCAGTGGACCACGCGCCGCCCGTGCATTCAGTTTTTCGGGCGCTTCCTGCCCAACAAACTGCTCAAGCGTCGTTTCAAGTCCTGCCATCGGGAGGTAGCTCCTTGCGGCTGCGGTAGCGCATGCCAATGCTGTAATTCGTAAAGCGTCTGTTCTGCGGTGGTGAAGCGGTTGGTGATGCGGCTTACATAGGTGGGGTAGAGCAGCAGCGTCCCCGCCACCAGCTCATCCAGGCTGAGGCGCCGGCTGCGTCGGGCCTGCACCTCGGGTTGCAGGTCGAGGTCGCGGGTCAGGCCCCAGCCGGCGTAGAACGGCTGGCCATAGGTGGTCACCGGCACCCCGCGCAACAGCGCCTCGAAGCCCGATTGCGAGGTCAGCACATGCACCTCGTCGACCACCTCCAGCAGCTGCTGCAGCGGCGTGTCGCCGATCACTTCATCGCACCAGTGCACGGTCTGTGCTTCGTCATCGCCGCGCGCGCGGGTACCGGCCAGCACTTCGGGGTGCGGCTTGTACAGCACCCATGCACCGGGGTTGTGCTCGCGCACCGCGCGCAGTAACTGCAGGTTGCTGCGGATCTGATGGCCACCGAAGCGGATCGACGCATCGCCCTCGACCTGGCCGGTCACCAGCAGCACCCGCGCGGCTTCGGCCGGGCGTTGCCAGCTGGCGCCGGGCAGGTTGTACTTGGTCAGCCCGGCGCGGCAGATGGCCAGGCGCAGGGCCTCGGCACGGGCCAGCAGCTCGGGGCCGAAGGGTTCGCTGGCGAGGATGCGCTCCAGCCGCGAAGGGCGGGTGGCGTCGTAGTAGATCCCCAGGTCATCCACCACCCACGACAGCGGCCGTGCCTTGCCGGCACCCAGGCCGACCGAGCGCAGGAAGCCGTCTTCGACGCGGCTGATGGGGTGGGGGTGGTTGTGCAGGTCTTCGTCGTGCTTGCAGCCCCACGACACCACCGGCAAATCACGGGTCAGCGGTTGCTCGGCCTTGACGAAACGGATGGCCGCGCCATTGAAGAACAGGTCGGCCAGCGGCTCTTTCCAGCGGCTGAAGCCAAGCATCTGCACGGCATCGGGCAGCACACTGCGGTGGCGGCGTTGCAAGCCCAGCCAGTGGATCAGCACTTCGGGCGTGCACGGCGTGCCGCGTTCGGGGCAGACATAGCGCGGGTACGCCACCAGGCTTGCGTGAACCAGTTGCGCCAGTGGCACCGGCTGGCGCCGCGCAGGGGCTGGCAGGCGGTCATCGGTCAGGCCCCAGCCGGCGTAGAACGGCATGCCCCAGGTGTGCACCGGCACCCCCCACAGCAGCGCGTCGAAGCCCAGCTGCGAAGTCATCACGTGCACCGCACGCATGCGCGGCAGCAGGTCGGCCGGGTGCACATTCTGCGCCAGCACCCGTACCCGCGGGTTGCTGGCCAGCGCCGCCAGGTCGTAATGCCCGGCCTTGCGCCCGGCCACCACGTCGGGGTGCACCTTGAGCACGACGGTGCTGTGCGGGTAACGCGCCAGTGCTGCATCGAGCATGGCGTTGAAGTCCTGCGCCGTGGCGCCCTGCAATGAGGCGTCGGCGCAGGTCTGGTCGGCCACCAGCACGCAGTCTGCCGGCAGCGCAGGCTGCTCGAAACGTGCGTCGTTGTACTTGGAGATGCGCTGTTGCTGCCACTGGCTGCGCAGCGCCTGGGCGCGGGCGGTTTGTTCGGCGTCCAGTGGCGTGGCGATGAGTTGCTCGAGCCGCGAGGGCTGGCTGGCGTCGTAGTAGACGCCCACGTCGTCGACGATCAGCGACAGCGGCGGCTCATCGGCCCCCAGCCCTACCGACCGGACAAAGCCGTCTTCCAGGGTTAGCACCCGCTTGCCCGCCTTGCGTGCCTCGGCAATGGCTTTGAGCGCACTGGGCTTGCGGCCCCAGGCCATCACCCAATCGGTGGTCGCGACATCGCGCACAGCACCGTTGTGCAGCACGTAGTCGGGCAACAAGGCAGGCAGGGTAGCGATGCGCTGGGCACCCTTGGACAGGACCAGCAAACGTGGGCGAGGCGACGCGTCATCCATAAACGTGGAGCGGCATTCCATTCAAGAAAGATGACAAGGGCTTGCGTGCCCTTGGGGATCCAAAAATTTGGGACGCGAATGTTAATACAAATTCACATTTGTAGGACGACTCCTACAGCGAATTCGTATAAAGAAATTAGACATTATGCGGAATTGGCGATGAATGGCATCACATTGATATCAATTCGCATCGGGAGTGAGGGGATGGCGGGGCCTTGAGTGGTTGGCGGTAGATACGGGGTGGGCACGATGGGTAGGGCGGCAGGTTTGCAGCGCCCTCTAGATCGAGCGCCGCCCGCGCGGCGCATCGCGGCTAAAGCCGCTCCTACATCTGTTGCAACGTGCCGTTCCAGCCAGGCCTTGGTTGTCCGCTTTGGTGCATGGCTGAAGACGGGTGGGGCGCCGGCAGCGCCAGCCGGAATATCGCGTCATGCCAACAAGGCCGACAACTATGGCCTATCAGGCCATGGCACGTTGCAACAAATGTAGGAGCGGCTTTAGCCGCGATGCGCCGCGCGGGCGGCGCTCGATCTCGAGAGCGCTAAACATCTTGAGACAAGCGCTTCGCGGGCGCCGCTCGATACCGAACGCGCCTCACCCCTCAAGGCATACCCCCAGCAAATACTCATACTTCTCCCGCAACATCCCCATCCGCTCGCGCTCGCGATACTCCTCGACCGTCTCCGGCCGCAGGCAATGGAACAAAGCCGTCAGCAAGAACACATAACGCAGGTTCCCCAGCGCCTGCCCCTCATCAAACCGCTCTGCCAGCGCCTCGCGATAGGCCTCGACAAACTCGCTCTGTGCGGCCAGGAAAACGCCCATATCCTTGCGCCGGAACAAGCTGCCCAGGTACGCCCCGCCATCGAAGCCAACCCGCCCGACCTTCACTTCGCTCCAGTCGATCAGGTGCAACTGCCCCTTGTTCACGAACAGGTTCTTGCGCAGGTAATCCATATGGCTGAAGCAGCGCGGGCTGCGCCGTGCCTCGCCGGCCAGCTTGCGCATCAGTGGCACAAACGCCTCGAAGCGCTCGGCCAACCCGGCAAACTGCGTATCGTCGCGGCCCAGTTGCGCAAGCCCCGGCAGGCAACGGGCGAAGTTGAAGCGCGGCCGCAGCAGGAACCACGGCCGGAAGAAGTCCATGCTCCACAGCAGCGGCGCCTTGCCCAGGGGTTGCGCCTGCAGCCAGGCCTGGCCGAGGTCTTCAAGCTCGGCGATCCCTAGGGCCAGCTGCCGCGCAATCGCCTGCATGCGCGGCGGCTTGCCACGCACGAACTCGGTGAAGATCAAACTCTCCCAGGGCGTTTCGATCACCCCCAGGCACGCCGGGTAGCGGAACTGCGTGCTCCCCGCGAGCATGCCCTCGGCGCGGTGGAACCGGGCCTCCTGGCTACCGATGAAGGCGATTTTGCGGATTGATTTTTCCACCACTTCTACCGGCTTGCCAGTGTTCGGGTCGGTGAAGCGATGGTGGCGCACGTAGTTGACGAACGAGGCATTCGACGCCAGGTCCTGGCTGCTGATATCCAGCGCCTGTCCGCCCCATTGGGGCATCAGCGCGTGAAGGTGGTTTTGCAGAGGGGCCCGTTGCCAGCGCAAGAGCGTCTTGCTCGGTGCGGGCGGGCTGGGAGGGGTTTTCATGACATCCAATCAGGCAGCAGCCGTCGTCCATTCAAAGCTGTGAAGGGCGGCTATGCTGCGTCATGTGCGTCCTGCGTACAACGAAAAGTTACAACAACTTGTTGATTTTCTTGGGGGATGTAGGGGCGGTGGCGTTTGCGGGGCGCATGGCTTGGGCTGTTGGGTGATAGTGAGATCGAGCGCCGCTCGCTTTGATATCTTCAGCGCCCTTGAGATCGAGCGCCGCCCGCGCGGCGCTTCGCGGGGCAAGCCCGCTCCCACATTTGTTGCAACGTGCCATGGCCTGATAGGCCATAGTTGCTAGCCTTGGTGGCTCGACGAGGTTTTTCGGCTGGCACTGCTGCCGCCTCACCTGTCTCCAGCCATGCGCCAAGGCGAACAACCATGGCCTGACTGGAACGGCACGTTGCAACAAATGTGGGAGCGGGCTTGCCCCGCGAAGCGCCGCGCGGGCGGCGCTCGATCTCAAGGGCGCTAAAGATCCCAAGGCAAGCGCTTAGCGAAGCGCCGCGCGGGCGGCGCTCGATCTCAAGGGCGCTAAAGATCCCAAGGCAAGCGCTTAGCGAAGCGCCGCGCGGGCGGCGCTCGATCTCAAGGGCGCTGAAGACACCAAGGCAAGCGCTTCGCGAGCGCCGCTCGATCTCACACCCCCAAAAAATCTCCCGGCGTACACCCCAAAGCCCCACGCCACCCAGTCATCAATGCACCCCCGACGACCGCTCCACCGCCAGCGCCAACGCATCCGCCTGCCCCCAGGCAATCTGCATCGCCCGCAACCCATGCTCCAGCAACTGCCGCGTTTCTTCATCCTCGATTCGCTCAAGGGCACGCCGGCTGTCGCTGTAGGCGAACATCAGGTAGTGGGTGACATTCATCAACACGTATTCCATCGGCACAATGTGTTCACCGATGGCGCGGGAAAGGGATTTGCCGGGCGGCAGTTCGAACGTATGGGGTGGGTCGGGGACGATCTTTTTCATAGCAATTCCTTGAAGGTAAGGAGTTGCCACCGCCGTTTCCACACGAAGGGAGGCAACTGTACGCGGGGTGGAAAACCGGTCTTCAAGGAACCCCGGCAGGCCTCACGGCCTCCCGCGCACAGCTGCCATTACGGGCAGGTATCTTGAAGATTGTTCGGGTTTCCACACCCGATCGCTGAACCCTCAGCGACCCCGAAAGCCTAGAGGGCTAGCTTTCCAGGAACAATCAGACGCCTGTCGACAGACCTTGTAGGGTATTTCCCTGGGTCTGATACCTCCAGCCCATTCCTGTAGGAAGAATCTGAATCCGCAGTAGGGCCAATCAATCATCCCGCTCCATCGGAGCAGATTGGCCCGCGAAACGCGGTGCAGTTGCCTCAAACCCAAAAAACCGCGACCCATCAGTCAGATAGCTCCAATCTACCGCCTGTCGCGCTTTGATTAATGTGACAAAAACCTTACCATGCGCCGCTTCGCAATAACTGCAGTCGTCAGGGACGAACATGAATCACCTCAGCATTGCCAAAGAAGCTTTAATTGCCCAGGCCCAGGCTGTCACCCAGCTGGCCGACCGCCTCGATGGCGAGTTCCAGAGCGCCGTCGAACTGATCCTCGGCTGCCAAGGCCGTACCGTGGTCTGCGGCATGGGCAAGTCCGGCCTGATCGGCCAGAAGATGGTTGCCACCTTCGCTTCCACCGGCACCCCAAGCTTCTTCCTGCACCCCGCCGAAGCCTTCCACGGCGACCTGGGCATGCTCAAGCCGATCGACGTGCTGATCCTCATCAGCTACAGCGGCGAAACCGAAGAGCTGATCAAGCTGATCCCAAGCCTGAAGTCGTTCGGCAACAAGATCATCGCCATGACCGGCAACGGCAAGTCCACCCTGGCCAAGCACGCCGATATCTGGCTGGACATCTCGGTCGAGCGCGAGGTCTGCCCGAACAACCTGGCACCGACCACCTCCACCCTGGCAACCATGGCCATGGGCGATGCACTGGCAGTAGCGCTGATCGAAGCCATCCAGTTCAAGCCAATGGACTTCGCCCGCTACCACCCCGGCGGCAGCCTGGGCCGCAAACTGCTGAC
>Ga0213829_1001469_pt1 | contig 16831 bp, 13 predicted proteins | sample MC6MC0896MG_FD_180665 | JGI IMG/M metagenome (GOLD analysis project Ga0213829, IMG submission 180665) | Enriched soil aggregate microbial communities from Iowa State University, Ames, United States - MC6-MC0896-MG | ecosystem: Environmental > Terrestrial > Soil > Unclassified | place: USA: Iowa...
ATAGTGTGTCCTTGGGTTGGGAGGCGCCCCGCCCCCTTTGAGGGTCAGGGTGTCGCCGCGAAACGGGGGTCAGCCTCGAAGTATGCCATGGCCCCGGGAGTTCGTCCTTGGGCCGTTTGGCAGGGTCGGCGCGCCGGAGCGGCCGGCCGGGGTCACTTTACAGCGCGGGCGTGACCGCACCACGGGCCGCGTAGAAAGACTCGCGGAAGGCGGCAAAGGTTCCCGCCGCGATCGCCTCGCGCATGTCGGCCATCAACTTCTCGTAGTAATAGAGGTTGTGGATGGTGCCCAGCATGGGCGCCAGCATCTCGTTGCAGCGGTCCAGGTGGCGCAGGTAGGAGCGCGTGTAACCGCTGGTGCAGGCATGGCAGCCGCAGCCCGGCTCGATGGTGTCCATGTCGCGCTCGTAGCGGGCGTTGCGGATGCGCACGGTGCCGAACGAGGTGAAATAGTGGCCGTTGCGGGCGTTGCGGGTCGGCATCACGCAATCGAACATGTCCACGCCGCGGGCGACGCCTTCGACCAGATCTTCCGGGCGGCCCACGCCCATCAGGTAGCGCGGGCGGTCGGCCGGCAGGATCGGGTGCATGTGGTCGAGCATGGCGTTGCGCTCGTGCTCGGGCTCGCCCACGGCCAGGCCACCGATGGCGTACCCGTCAAAGCCGATCTGCTGCAGGCCTTCGGCCGAGCGGCTGCGCAGGTCGTGATGGACACCGCCCTGGACGATGCCGAACAGCGCTGCGTCATTGCCCAGTTCATCGTGCGCGTTGCGGCTGCGCTGGGCCCAGCGCAGGCTGAGCTCCATCGAGGTGCGCGCGACCGGCTCGGTGGCCGGGTACGGGGTGCACTCGTCGAAGATCATCACCACGTCCGAATCCAGCACCTTCTGGATGCGCATGCTCTCTTCCGGACCCAGGAACACACGGGCCCCGTCGGTCGGCGAGGAGAAGGTCACGCCCTGCTCGGTGATCTTGCGGCGGTGGGCCAGCGAGAACACCTGGAAACCGCCGGAGTCGGTCAGGATCGGGCCATTCCAGCGCGCGAAGCCGTGCAGGCCGCCGTGGTCGGCGATCACGTCCAGGCCCGGGCGCAGGTACAGATGGAAGGTATTGCCGAGGATGATCTCCGCACCCAGCGCGCGGATCTGCTCCGGCAGGATGCCCTTCACCGAGCCATAGGTGCCCACCGGCATGAAGGCCGGGGTTTCCACGGTCCCGCGCGGGAAGGTCAGGCGGCCGCGGCGGGCGCGACCGTCGGTGGTCTGGAGCTGGAACTGGAGTCGGGACATGGAGCGGTCATTCGGGCAGATAGTCTGCCATTGTCGCCGAAAACGGCCGCGCCTGCCCCGCCCCCGGTCATTCGGCCTGCGGGAACAGCAGCATCGCATCGCCATAGCTGAAGAAGCGGTACTTCTCCGCGATCGCCGCCTGATAGGCCTCGAATACGCGGTCCTTGCCGGCAAAGGCGGAAATCATCATCAGCAGCGTGCTTTCCGGCAGATGGAAGTTGGTCACCATCGCGTCCACGCTGCGGATCCGGTAGCCGGGGGTGATGAAGATCTGGGTTTCACCAGCGTACGGCAGCAGCTCGCCGTCGCGCATGGCGCTTTCCAGGGCCCGCACCACCGTGGTGCCGACGCCGATCACCCGGCCACCCGCGGCCCGGGTGCGGCGCACCTGCTGCACCAGTTCGGCGCCGACGTTCAGCCATTCGCGGTGCATCACGTGGTCGGTCAGATCGTCCACGCGGACCGGCTGGAAGGTGCCCGCGCCCACGTGCAGGGTCACATGGCCGAACTCCACGCCCTTTTCCTTCAACGTGGTCAGCAGGGCCTCATCGAAGTGCAGGCCGGCGGTCGGCGCCGCCACCGCGCCGATCTCGCGGGCAAAGACCGTCTGGTAACGCTCGCGGTCGTCCACGCCCGGCTCGCGCTGGATATAGGGCGGCAACGGCAGCCGGCCGGCGTGCAGCAGCCACTGCTCCAGCGCCTCGGGCACGTGGAACTGCAGCACGTAGAACTCGCCGTCGCGCCCCAGCACTTCGGCCTCGCCACCGGCATCCAGGGCAATGCGGCTGCCCGGCTTGGGCGACTTGCTGGCGCCGACCTGGGCCCGCGCCTGCTGGCCACCGAGCAGGCGCTCGATCAGAATTTCGACACGGCCCCCGCTGGCCTTCTGGCCGAACAGGCGCGCCGGGATCACCCGGGTATCGTTGAACACCATCAGGTCGCCCTCCCGCAGCAGCTCGGGCAGGTCGCGCACCTGGCGGTGGTCGAAGGCGGCCGGGGCCGGCGGCACCACCATCAGGCGGCTGGCCGAACGCTCGGCGAGCGGAGCCTGGGCAATCAGTTCAGGCGGCAGGTCGTAGTTGAAATCGGACTTCTTCAAGGGAGCGCACGGCAACGTGTAGGCAATGTCGGCCATTGTACGACTGGCTCCCGGTAGCAACCCAGCCTTGCGCGAACGTCGCGCAAAATGCTGCTTTGCAACAGTTTTTGGCGGGGTTATCGCGCGAAAAACCGCGTGCTAGCATCGAGCCGGAAGTCTGATGCACGAGCAGGAATGCCCGAAGCGCGCGCGAATAGACGCGCGTTTTGCTTTTCCGCCGTGCCGCCATCGTTTCAGGAGATCTGCAATGAGCTTCATCGAACGTCTTGCCCCACTCCGCGCCCAGCCGGGCACCCGCCTCACCACCGGCCTGGATGACGCCACCCTCGAACGCCTCGCCGCCGGCCACCCCGCGCTGGTCGCCGCCATCGACGCCGCCGCCACTGAGTTCGAGCGCGTGCGCGCCGATCTGGGCGGCCTGCTGGCCCTGGACGAGCGCGCCCAGATCGATGCGATGCAGGACGGCTTCGTCAACTTCTATGCCGACGATGCGGTCACCCCGTACGTCGCCCTGGCCGCCCGTGGCGCATGGGTGGTCACGCTGAAGGGTGCGGTGCTGTACGACGCCGGCGGCTACGGCATGCTGGGCTTTGGCCACACCCCCGAAGCGGTGATGGACGCCATGGCGGCCCCGCAGGTGATGGCCAATGTGATGACCCCCAGCCTGTCCCAGCAGCGCTTCATCCAGGCCCTGCGCAAGGAGATCGGCCACCGCCGCGGTGGGTGCCCGTACAGCCACTTCATGTGCCTCAATTCCGGCTCCGAAGCGGTCGGCCTGGCCGCCCGCATCGCCGACGTCAACGCCAAGCTGCAGACCGATCCGGGGGCCCGCCACGCTGGCGCCAGGATCAAGCGCGTGGTGGTGAAGGGCAGCTTCCACGGCCGCACCGACCGCCCGGGCCTGTACTCCGATTCCAGCCGCAAGACCTACATGCAGCACCTGGCCAGCTACCGGGGCGAAGACAGCGTGATCGCGATCGCGCCGTACGACGAAGACGCACTCAAGCGCGTGTTTGCCGAGGCCGAGCAGAACCATTGGTTCATCGAGGCGATCTTCCTGGAGCCGGTGATGGGCGAAGGCGACCCGGGCCGTTCGGTGCCGCCGTCGTTCTATGCGCTGGCCCGTGAGCTGACCCGCCAGCACGGCAGCCTGCTGCTGCTCGACTCGATCCAGGCCGGCCTGCGCGCGCACGGCGTGCTCTCGATCGTGGATTACCCGGGCTTCGAAGGCCTGGACGTGCCGGACATGGAAACCTATTCCAAGGCGCTCAATGCGGCCCAGTTCCCGCTCTCGGTGCTGGCCGTGACCGAACACGCCGCGCAGCTGTACCGCAAGGGCATCTACGGCAACACCATGACCTCCAACCCGCGGGCACTGGACGTGGCCTGCGCCACGCTGTCGCTGCTGACCCCGCAGGTGCGCGAGAACATCCGCGTGCGTGGCGAGGAAGCGGTGCGCAAGCTGGAACAGCTCAAGACCGAGCTGGGCGGGCTGATCACCAAGGTCCAGGGCACCGGCCTGCTGTTCTCCTGCGAGCTGGCCCCGCAGTTCAAGTGCTACGGCGCCGGCTCCACCGAGGAATGGCTGCGCAACCACGGCATCAACGTGATCCACGGCGGCGAGAACTCGCTGCGGTTCACCCCGCATTTCGGCATGGACGGCGAAGAGCTGGACCTGCTGGTCGGGCTGGTGGGCCGGGCGCTGAAGGAAGGCCCGCGCCGCGAGCAGTCGCAGGCGGCCTGAGGCCGGCGGTACGGACAACGGCAGCCGATCGTTGGTCGGCTCCCATCAACCCCGGTAGAGCCGACCGTTGGTCGGCTCCCACAAATCCGGCAGAGCGACCATTACCCAGCCCCATCCCCCGGCCCCGATTGGCCTCCACGCCCATAACGCGCGATAATCACCGCCCGCATCCGCGGAACGACACCCCGTCACGAGGCCGGAACACTGGTCATCGGCGGGGCTTTTTCGTTTCCGCCGCGTCAGTTTCTGAACACAGGAAGATCCAATGAAGTCGATTTGCGTTTACTGTGGTTCCAACCCCGGCAGCAAGCCGGTCTACACCGAGCGCGCCATCGCGCTGGGTGACCGCATCGCCCGGGATGGCCTGCGCCTGGTTTACGGCGGCGGCAACGTCGGCCTGATGGGTACCGTGGCCAATGCCGTGCTTGCAGGCGGCGGCGAAGTCACCGGCGTGATCCCGCAGCAGCTGGCGGATTGGGAAGTAGCCCACCGCGGCCTGACCGAACTGGAAATCGTCGGTTCGATGCACGAGCGCAAGTCGCGCATGTTCGATCTGTCCGATGCGTTCGTGGCCCTGCCCGGTGGCTTCGGCACGATGGAAGAAATCTTCGAAATGCTGACCTGGCGCCAGCTGGGCATCGGCAACAAGCCCTGCGCGTTCCTGGATGTGGATGGCTTCTACGCCCCGCTGATCGGCATGATCGATCGCATGGTCGAAGAGCGCTTCCTGCACCCGGCCCAGCGCGCGGACCTGTGGTACGGCTCGGACATCGATGAAATGCTTGCCTGGATGCGCGCCTACGAGCCGGCGCAGGCCTCCAAGTGGATCGACGAGAAGCGGGCCAACGCGCTGCGTTGATCCCCGTGCTGCCGCGACGGTTCAGGCCGTCGCGGTGGTCGCCATCGGGGCCGGCCGGCCCAGCAGATAGCCCTGGCCGTAATCGCAGCCCAGCTGCAGCAACGTGTCGTGCTGGGCCTGGGTCTCGATCCCCTCGCCCACCGTTTCGATGCCCAGCGTGCGTGCCAGCGACAGCACGCCCTGCACCAGCGCGTGCGTGCTCTGCATGTCCTGCCCGTGCAGACCGGCGATGAACGATTGATCGATCTTCAGCGTCGAGATCGGGAAGCGATGCAGGTAGGACAGCGCCGAGAAGCCAGTGCCGAAATCATCCAGCTGCACCAGCACGCCGCGCTCGCGCAGGGTCTGCAGGATACGCAGCGTGCGCGGGCCGTCATCCAGCAGCGCCACCTCGGTGATCTCCAGCCGCAGCCGGTGCGGATCGGCGCCGGCCGCTTCGATCAGGCCGAACAGGCGCGTGCTGAAATCGGCCGAGCGGAAGTGCCGCGGCGACACATTGACGGACAGATACCCACGGCCGCCACGCGCAAGCTGGGTGATCACCTGCTCGTACAGCAGCCAGTCCACCTGTTCGATCAGGCCACTTTCTTCCCCCAGGTCCAGGAAAGCGCTGGGCAGCAGCAACCCGCGGCGCTCGTGCTGCCAGCGCAACAGCGCTTCGTGGCCGACCAGCTCACCATCGCTTAGCCGCACGATCGGCTGATAGAACGGCATGAAATCGCGGTTGATGATGGCCCGGCGCAGGTCCGCCTCCAGGTCCAGGCTGCGCAGGGCCTGCTCGCGCATCGCCTCATCGAACACCGCACAGCGATCATTGCCCTGTGCCTTGGCGCGGTACATCGCCGCATCCGCATCGCGCACCAGCTCTTCGCCGTTGCGGTAGCGGGGGTTCCACATGGCGATGCCGAGGCTGCCGGAGGGGAACAGTTCGCGCCCCTTCACCCACATCGATTCTTCCAGCGCCACCAGCATGCGCTGTGAGAACTCCAGCGCCGAGGCCAGGCCATCGCCGCACTGGAGCAGGATCGCGAACTCATCCCCGCCCAGCCGGGCGACCACATCCTGTGCGGAGATCATCGAGACGATGCGCTTGGCCACCTCGACCAGCATCTGATCACCGGCGGCATGGCCGATGCTGTCATTGACCAGCTTGAACCGGTCCAGATCCAGGAACAGCACCGCAAAGCCCTGTCCCTCGCTGGCGCGCGCACGTGCGATCGCATCTTCCAGCCGGTCCAGCAGATGCAGGCGATTGGGCAGTCCGGTCAGCGCATCATGCATGGCCTGATGGGTGAGGCGCTGCTCAGCGCGCAGGCGCTCGCCGATCTGGCCCAGCAGCTTGTCGTTGACGTCGGCCAGCTCGCGGGTGCGCTCGTCCACGCGCCTTTCCAGATCAGCATGCGCATTGCGCAACCGCTCCTGGTCGCGCTGGCGCGCCAGCCCGTTGCCGATGTTCTGCGCCACGAAGGTCAGCAGCCGCTGGTCGTGCACGGTGAACACCACCTCCGGCGAGTAACTCTGCACCACGATCACGCCGACCACATCGTCATCGCTCAGCAACGGCACGCCCAGCCAGCAGTTCGAACGCGCGCCGAACTCGCGCACCACCCCGCTCTCGCGCAGCGCATCGATGCGCTCGCGGGTGGCCAGCAGCGGCTGGCGGTTGCGCACGATGAACTCGGTCAAGCCTTCACTGAAGGGCCGCGGTGCGCGCGACGGGTTGTACTCGTCCACCGAGTAGACGAACTCCAGCCCGTCACCTTTTTCGTTGACCAGGGCGATATAGAAATTGCGCGCATCCAGCAGCGTGCCGACGACGCCATGCACCTGGCCGTAGTACTGCGACAGCGACTCGGCGCTCATCGCCAGCTCGGCGATGTTGAACAGGGCCATCTGCAGTTTCTCAGCGCGGCGGCGTTCGACCACCTCCTCCTGCAGGTTGCGGTTGGCGCGCTGCAGCTCGACCGTGCGGCGCTCCACCTGCCGCTCCAGCTGTACCTGCGCCTGGCGCCGGTCCATCGCGGTCAGGATGTGCTGGGCGACATAGCCCAGCAGCGTGCGGTCGGCCTCGCCATAGCGCGCGCGATGCTCGTAGCTCTGCACCACGATCGCACCGCATACGCGCCCGTCGCGCAGCATCGGCACGCCCAGCCAGTCCAGGCTCTCGGGCCCACGCTCGGGGTCGTGTTCGTCATCGAGGATGGCCAGCAGCTCGCGCGAGGGTCCGCTCAATGGCTCGCCATGCCGCAACAGCGCGAAGGTGAGGCTGCGCGGCATTTCGTGTTCTTCGTAGCTGCGGTCCGGGTCGGCGACGAAATCATCTTTCTGATCGGCGAAGTACAGGAAGCGGACCCGGTGGCGAACGTCGTCGTACTCAACGATGAAGCAGTTCTGCGCATACATCAGGGAATTGAGCACGCGGTGGAAGTGGCGCAGCATCTCGGCCATTTCCAGATCGGCACCGGCCAGATCGGCGATTTCATACAGTGCCTGCTGCAGGCGCTTGGAGTCTTCCAGCGAGGCGATCTCGCGCCGCTGCCGGGCCAGCAGCACGGTACTCTGGAACAGGCAGCGCGCGGCCGTCCACCAGCTGTCCGGTGGCGGCGTATCGCCGGCCAGCGACACGTCCAGGGTCAGTTCCGAGCCGCCATGGTGCCAGCATTGCTGCAGGGCCAGCCGCGCCGATGCCGCCTGCTGCCGCGGAGCGGTGGGACCGGGCCCTGCGACGCCGCCTTCCGGGTGGCCGTGGCGGCCCTCGCCCAGCACCGGGTCCGACCAGGCCAGGGCGACCGCTGCGCCCGCCGGCAACTGGGCGCGCAACGCCGTGGCGACCGCGGCAGGAATCACCGCATCACCGTCGCGTTGCACTGAAGAGGTCACCATCTGGCTGGACACGTCGCTCATCTCTCGGGCGCCGGCTGCCCGGCACCTCCCCTGTCCTGCGAGCATAACGCGCGGACCGGGGGGCAATGGAAGCGTCTCAACCCCGTCCGGCGCTGCTGGACGTTCTTGATCCTGTGCCCCAGGTCATCGCCATGCCAACCCGTTCCGCCGCCCGGCGCCCCATCGACTATGCGAACACCCCCGCAGCGCTTACTCTGTCGGCCGTGGACGCCCTTGCCCTGCCGACTGATGAAGCGCTGATGCTGGCCTGGGCCGGCGGCGACCTGCGTGCGTTCGAGGCGCTGTATGGCCGTCATCGCAGCCGTCTGTACAGCTTCCTGCTGCGCCAGCTGCGCGATGGCGCGTTGGCCGATGAGATGTTCCAGGATGTCTGGCAGCGGGTGATCGCCGCGCGGGCCGGCTGGCAGCCCGAGGCCGCCTTCACCACCTGGCTGTTCCGGATCGCCCACAACCGCCTCAATGACCACTGGCGTGCGGCCAGGCACCGGCCGTCGGCCCCGATCGACGCCGATGAGCGGGTCGCAGCGATCACCGATGCGCGCACCCCCGAATCCCAGCTGTCCGAATTCGAACAGCGCCGCCAACTGCAGCTGGCGATGGAGCAGTTGCCGCCCGAGCAGCGCGAGGTCCTGCAGTTGCGCCTGGAACAGGAACTGAGCCTGGAAGAGATTGCCGAGATCACCGGGGTCGGCCGCGAGACCGTCAAATCGCGGTTGCGCTATGCCATGGACAAACTCCGTGCGGGGCTGACCGTATGAACCGCCCGGATCCGCTGACCCCTGAAGAACGCGAACTGGCCCGGCTGCTGGGCCGGCCCAGTGCCACCGGCCCGGCGCCGGCGATCGACGAGGCCGTGCTGGCGGCCGCGCGCACCGCCGTGGAAGCACCGGCGGCCGATGCGGCCACCTGGAAGCTCCCGCCCGATGCGCCCCTCCGTTCGCGGCGCCCGCGCTCGCGGCTTCCGGCGGCGTTCGGGCTGGCCGCCTCGGTGATCTTCGCGGTGGGCATTGCGTGGCAGCTCAAGCCCGACGACCCGCCCGCGCCCCCTCTGGCCGAGCCGGTCGCTGCCCCGGCCTCGAGCGCCGCAGTCACCGACGCTGCACCGGCGATGGATGCCGCGCCGTCTCCGCCACCGCCTGACGCGGCACCACCGGTGGTGCAACAGCAGCGCGCGGCCAAGCCCCAGGCACAGGCCCCGGCACACCCCACACCTGCTCCAGCCGCCGCGCCGCCGGCACCCGAACGCGCACGGCGCGTCGCAGCGCCGCGCCCGGAAGCCATCGCCGCGCCTGTACCGCCCGCCCCGGCCCCGGTGCAGGCGCCGGCACCGATGATGTCGGCCCCGGCGCCCGAAGCGGCCACCTCCTATGCGATGGAGGCGGCAGAACCGGCGCTGGACCGTGTCGTGGTGACCGGCTCCACCCTCGAGCGCCAAGCGCCGCGCGCCGCCTCCACGAGCGCCGCACCGGCCAAGCCCGCGCCCAGCGCGCCTGGCGTGATGCGTCGTGCGGCCGCGCCGATGGCGGTACCCGCCTCGGCAGACGACGCCGTGCGCGCCCTGCATCAGGCCGTCGCGGCCGACGCCGGCCTGCCGCGCAAACAGTGGCTCAAGCGCATCCGCGAGCGTCGCGATGCCGGTGACGTGGATACCGCGCGTGCCAGCCTGGAACGCTACCTCCAGCAATACCCGGAAGTGCGCATCCCGCGCGATCTGCGCCAGCTGCTCGAGAACTGACGCTGCGCGTACGGTGAACGGGCATCCCCACTAGAATGGCGGGAATGCCCGATACGCTCGCCACCACCGTCAGCCACAGCCTGGACATCAAGCACAGCCGCTTCATCGCCCACGCCGCGCCGATCCCACATGTGGCCGCCGCGCTGGAATTCCTGCAGCAGGTTGCCGTCGTGGATGCCACCCACAACTGCTGGGCCTATCGCTACGGCAACGACTACCGTTCCAGCGACGACGGCGAGCCCGCTGGCACCGCCGGCCGCCCGATCCTGGCGGCGATCGATGGCCAGGGCTTCGACCGGGTGATGGTCGTGGTCACCCGCTGGTACGGCGGCATCAAGCTCGGCGCGGGCGGCCTGGTGCGCGCCTACGGCGGTACCGCCGCCGAGTGCCTGCGGGTCGCGCCACGGCTGCCTCTGATCGCCATGGCCGAACTGGATGTGCACGCCGGCTTCGAAGATCTGGGTCCGCTGCATGCCGCGCTGGGCGCGCATCTGGCCGAAAAAGTGGGCGAAGCCTTCACCGCCGACGGCGTGAACCTGCACCTGCGCTTGCCGGCCGATCAGGTCGAGCTGTTGAAAAACCGCCTCCGCGACGCCACTCGTGATCGTGTCCGTATTGAATCCCGCATCGAACCAGGCCCATCGAATGACTGACGCACCCGCTCCGCAAGACACGCCGATGCGCCGCCTGGGCAGCTTGAACACGCTGTGGCCATTCGTGCGCCGGCATGTCGGGCTGTTCAGCGCCTGGCTGGTGGCCTTGGCCGTGTCGTCGGTGGCTACGCTGAGCCTGCCGGTCGCGGTCCGCCAGATGATCGACCACGGCTTCAACAGTGGGGGCCAGATCAACAAGGCCTTTGCCCTGCTGTTCCTGGTCGCGGTGGTGCTGGCGCTGGCCACGGCCGCACGCTTTTTCTTCGTCTCCCTGCTGGGGGAAAAGGTGGTCGCCGACCTGCGCAGCCGCCTCTACGCGCACCTGATCACCCTGGGCGCCGGATTCCATGACCGCAGCCGCAGCGGCGAGCTGGTCTCGCGCCTGACCGCCGACAGCGAACTGCTGCGCAGCGTGATCGGCTCGACCATGTCGGTGGCCCTGCGCAGCAGCGTCACCGTGATCGGCAGCCTGGTGATGCTGTTCGTGACCAGCCCGCACCTGGCGGCTTGGTCGCTGGTCGGCATTCCGCTGGCGGTGCTGCCGATCATCATCGGCGCCCGCCGCCTGCGCAGCATCGCGCGCGCCAGCCAGGACCGCATCGCCGATGCCAACAGCCTGGCTTCGGAAACCCTGGGCGCGGTACGCACCGTGCAGGCGCACGCGCGCGAGCCCTATGAACGTGGCCGCTTCAACGCCGCCCTCAGCGATGCCATCAGTGCCGCACGCCGGCGCATCCGCGCACAATCGATCGTCACCGCCAGCGCCATCGTGCTGGTGTTCGGCGCGATCGTCGGCGTGCTGTGGTTGGGCGCGCACGAGGTGATCGACGGCAACATGAGTGCCGGCACCCTGGGCCAGTTCGTGCTGTACGCGCTGATCGGCGGCGGCTCGGTCGGCGCACTGGCCGAAGTCTGGAACGAACTGCAGCGTGCCTCCGGTGGCATGGGCCGCATTGCCGAGCTGCTGCAGGAAGAGGTCGAGATCACCGCCCCCGCCAATCCCACCGCGTTGCCGCAGCCACTGCGCGGCGAGATCCGGTTCGAGGAGGTGGTGTTCCACTACCCGCAGCGCCCGGATACCGCCGCGCTGGACCATGTGGACCTGCACGTGCGCCCGGGCGAGACCGTCGCACTGGTCGGTCCGTCCGGTGCCGGCAAGAGCACCATCCTGTCGATGCTGCTGCGCTTCCACGATCCGGCTGCCGGCCGCATCCTCGTGGACGGCGTGGACCTGCGCCAGGTCGACCCCGCGCAGCTGCGCGAGCAGCTGGCACTGGTGCCGCAGCAGCCGACCCTGTTCGCCAGCAGCGCGTTCGAGAACATCCGCTACGGGCGCCTGGACGCGACCGATGAAGAGGTGCAGCGCGCGGCCGAAGCGGCCGAGGCCGATGAGTTCCTGCGCGCCCTGCCCGAGGGGTATGCCAGCGAGCTTGGCGAGCGCGGTGCGCGCCTGTCCGGCGGCCAGCAGCAGCGCATCGCGATCGCGCGCGCCCTGCTCAAGAACGCGCCGATCCTGTTGCTCGACGAAGCCACCAGCGCGCTGGATGCACAGAGCGAGCGCGCCGTGCAGCAGGCGCTGGAGCGCCTGATGGCCGGGCGCACCACGCTGGTGATCGCGCACCGCCTGGCCACCGTGCTCAAGGCCGACCGCATCGTGGTGATGGACCACGGTCGCATCGTGGCCCAGGGCACGCATGCCGAACTGCTGGCCGAAGGCGGTCTCTACGCCGAACTGGCGCGCCTGCAGTTCATCGATTGATGACGGGCCGGTAACACCGGGCGTCGCATCCTGCAGCCCTCACTGGATGCGCTGCAGGAGGTGTTTCATGTCGTTCCGACAGTTTCCCGCCACCGATGCCAACGGCGACGACTACGTCATCATCGAGTTCAAGGATGAGCAGGCCGATGCGGCCGCCGGCAACAGCCAGGGGGCGCGCTATGAGTTGGCCGACGGCCGCCATCTGATCCGCGACGGTCGCCAGTTCCGGACCGCCGGTGGTGAGCTCACCCTCACCACCTGAGGCCCGGCAAAAAAGTTGCACGGATGTTGGTCATTTTTTGACCAAGTATCTTGACAGCCTTTTGGCGCAAGGCGCGAACACACTTATCCACACGTTTGTGCGCAGATCATCCACACCCCCTGTGGATGAATGTTGCACTGCACCGTGTCAGCGCACCAGCACGCGGCCGATGCCGGAGGCATCGATCTCGATGGCGGCCGCCTGCAGTGCCAACGCGTCGCTGCCCGCCACGAACCCCACCCGGAAGTGCACCTCACCGGCGGGCGTGCGCGAGGAATGGATCGACGCCAGGCTGACCCGGTGCCGCTCGAACACGTGGAGCAGCTCGCGCAGGGAACCCGGCCGGTCTTCCGGGAGATGCACGCTGATCGCATTGCGCTCGGTCAGATCCGCGAGCAGGTACCCGACCCGCTCGAAGGTGTAGTTGCCATCGGCCAGCACCCCGGTTCCCAGGCTGTCACGATTATCCAGCAACAGCTGCTGTCGGAACGCCGCCCGTGCCGCGTCATCGCCCTGCTCCAGCTGCGCCCGAAGCTGATGCAACTGGGCCAGCAAGCGGTCCAGCATCGGTGCGACGTGCGGATTGCCGAACTGGATGTCTTCGTAGATCGCCGGATTGAGCGAGAGGATGCGCGCGATGATCGCGGTATCCAGTTCGAACGAGGCCGAGCGGTACGGCATCAACGCCGGCAAGGCGCCCAGGATCGGCGCGTACTCGCGCAGCACGCCGGCCTGCGCCAGATGGGTGGCATGCACCATCGCCTGCACCAGCGCCATGACCTGGTCGTGGTGCTCCGGCGTGGCGCGCACGCACTCGGCTTCCAGCGCGTCGCACAGCTGCTGCACGAACGGCTGCCACTGCGACAGGCGCGCCTCGCAGACCACCATCACCCGGCCCTTGAGCGTGGGCGCCTTGGGCGGTGCGGTCATCGGGTGCAGGCCCACCACCTCGGCCTGCGAGGCGAGCATCGCCTCCACCGGTGCGGATTTGACCGAGGTGACATCCAGCCACAACCGACCGGCTTCGCGACCGGCAGAGCGCGCCGCATAGTCGGCGATCAGCGCCGGCGTGTGCCGGATCGGTGCGGAGAAGATCAACACCTCCGCGCGGTCCAGCAGCGTCTCCGGGGCGTCCGATGCGGCATCGGCCGGGTCATGCCCGATGACCTCCAGCCCAAGGCGTTGTTCCAGGAAGCGGCGCAGCCAGCGCCCGTAGGCACCGTCGCTGCCGACGATGCCCACCACGGGTGTCAGACTCACGCCAGACGCTCGGGAACGAAACGATCGGGCAGCGCCAGCGCCGCCGGCGCCGCGGCCAGCACATCGAACTCTTCGTGGCCGTTGGCCAGCGTGGTTTCCAGCGCGACATGCACGCCGGCGATGGCGCGCGAGATCGCCTGTTCGAAGGTTTCGCCACGCAGCAGGAAGGCGACCAGCAGCGACATCAGCACGTCGCCCGTCCCGGCCACGTCCACCGGCAGATGCGGCGAGGACCAGCGCCAGATCGCATCACGGCTGACCGCCAGCGTGACCAGCTGGCCCGGATCACCGCCGACGCTGTGCGCCAGCACCCATTCGGGACCGCGTGCGAGCAGGGCCTGCGAGGCGGCGATCGCATCGTCCTGGGCCAGACTCGGCATCCCCGTGAGGCGGCCGAGTTCGAAGGCATTGGGCGTGACCAGCCAGGCGTGCGGAAGCAGGCGTTCGGCGAACACTTTTTCCAGGCCCGGCTCTACGTAAGGGCCGGTATGGGTGTCGCCGATGACCGGGTCCAGGCAGTAGCGCAGCTGTGGCGAGGACGGCAACACCGCATCGAGCCAATCGGCGAAGGCCGCACCGTTGCCGACGCTGCCGAAGTAACCGGAAACCAGCATCCGCGCGCGTTGCGGCAGGCCGCGCTCGCCCGCACCCAGGAGCAGGTCGGCGAACCAGTCCGAGGGCAGCACGCGGCCACGCGTGGTCTCGTAGAACGGCGCGTTGCTGAGCAGCGTGGTGGGGATTTCGGCCACGCGCACACCCAGCGCGCGCAGCGGCGGCACGGCAGCGCTGTTGCCGGCATAGCCGTAGACCAGCTGCGACTGGACCGAGATGACGTCGACCGGCGACGGACCGTCCGGGCGCTGGCGGCGGCCGTGGACCAGGTGGCTTTCGAGGGATTCGTTCATGGGACCGGCACTGTGGGGGCTCTATTGCCATTATCCCCCAACCACCACGCCGCATCCCGCCCTTTACTCTGCCGAATCTGCCCGTTCCGGGATGTGGGGGTGACGCTGCAACACGAACTCCCAGGTATCGTTAAAGACCGACGGGTAATGCAGCGGTCGGCGATCGGCGAACCGTTGCGCGTGGATGGGCTCCCCTTCCACTCGGCAGCCTCCCGGCGATTCGAAGGCTACCAGCTCTGTGACGATGACATCGCGGGAGTTGCCCTCTGCCGAGAGATAGAGGGCATACGACGGATGCGCGGTGATGCTGCGCTTAAGCACTACCCGCCCCATGGCAGGCACGTACCAGCTGATACTGCGCTCCAGTCCCTCGACGGCCTCCCGCCCCTGCCAGCGCATACCGGTCATATCATTCGACCTGGGATTGGACTTTCGCCAGTGTGCACTCCTCTCGATGCGGTACGCACGGACGTTACCGACCCCAATTTTGATTGTCTCCATGGCCACCACACGACTGCTGCCTTTCTCTTCGTAGTCGTAGCGGTAGCCCCAATTCTCGCTCACGACTGCACCGGGTTCGGCGAACTCATCGTTCCACGCTGCACCCACCGCAAGTGGGAACCGCAGGATTTCCTTTCGCCCCTGACGAAGCGGATTGACATCCGCATAGGTGTCGGTGTGTTCCACTCGCTGCAGACCGTGCCCCACCGTCAGCCGTGTCAGACTCTCCGCCATCCCATCCAGGCGAAGGGTCGACACAGGATGGTCGGCACCCACCGAATACGTCCATCGCGTGCCAGGCGCCAACTGCAGAGGACGCTCGATCGTCCCATCAATCGCATCCAGCTTGCATGCATCCAATGTCCTGGCGGACACCACTCCTGCAGTGAGGGAGGCAGCCACCACGGCCACCGACAATGCGCAGCGTACAGCGGAAGGCAGTGGTCGAGCGGCGGCGTGGGCGATACGGGTGAGTTTATTCATCCAGACAGGGTAGTGATCGCTGCAGGCGCAGTCACCCACACCTGTCGCGATCAACACCAGAAGCAAGCATCTTGTATCGGACCGCGACGCGATGCTCTTCGCAGATGCCGGGATGCCCTCATTTGCAATTGGCCCTCCGCGTCACACCGACGACAAAAAAGCCCCCTGCTCTCGCAGGGGGCCAGGTACATCGTGTGGATCTAGGTGCGCTTACGACGTCATCCGATCCCAGAAACCCTTCACGCCGTCGATGAAGGTCGCCGACTTCGGCGAGTGCTTGCGCGCTTCCTCACCGGTGAAGGTGGTCTCGAACTGTTCCAGCAGCTTGCGCTGCTCCGGGGTGAGGTTGACCGGGGTCTCCACCACCACGCGGCAGTACAGATCGCCTTCGCTGCGGCTGCGCACCGAACGCACGCCCTTGCCACGCATGCGGAACAGCTTGCCGGTCTGGGTTTCGGCCGGAATGCGGATTTCCGCATAGCCGCCGAGGGTGGCCACGCGTACGGTATCGCCCAGCGCGGCCTGCGAGATGCGGATCGGCACTTCGCAGTGCAGGTCGTCGCCGTCGCGCTGGAAGATCGCGTGCTCGCGCACCCGCACTTCCACGTACAGATCGCCCGCCGGGGTGCCAGCCGGACCGGCCTCGCCTTCACCGGACAGACGGATGCGGTCGCCGGTATCGACGCCCGCAGGCACCTTGACCGACAACACCTTGTCTTCCTCGACACGGCCATTGCCGTGACAGGTCTTGCAGGGGTTCTGGATGATCTGGCCACGGCCGTTGCAGTGGTGGCAGGCCTGCTGCATCGCGAAGATGCCCCGCTGGATGCGCACCTGGCCCTGGCCACGGCAGACCGAACAGGTCTCGACCTTGCCATCTTCCGAACCGCTGGCATTGCAGTCATCGCATTCGACAAGACTCGGAATCTCGATGCGGCGTTCCACGCCCATCACCGCTTCTTCCAGGTCCAGCTCCATCACGTAACCGATGTCGGCACCGCGACGGGCCTGGCGCGGACCACCACCGCCGGCGCCACCGCCGAAGATGTTGCCGAAGATGTCCCCGAAGATATCGCCCATGTCCGGGCCACCCGGACCACCGCCGCCGCCCATGCCGTGCTCGAAGGCGGCGTGGCCGTGGGCGTCGTACATGCGGCGCTTGTTGCTGTCGGACAGGGTTTCGTAGGCTTCCTTGCATTCCTTGAAGGATGCTTCGGCCTCGCTGTCACCCGGATTGCGGTCCGGATGGTACTTCATCGCGCAACGGCGATAGGCCTTCTTCAGTTCTTCGTCGCTGGCGGTGCGGGACACGCTCAGCACTTCGTAGTAATCGCGCTTGCTCATAACTTGAATCGGGTTCCGGAAGTCGGGATTCGTCA
>Ga0213829_1001472_pt1 | contig 16805 bp, 13 predicted proteins | sample MC6MC0896MG_FD_180665 | JGI IMG/M metagenome (GOLD analysis project Ga0213829, IMG submission 180665) | Enriched soil aggregate microbial communities from Iowa State University, Ames, United States - MC6-MC0896-MG | ecosystem: Environmental > Terrestrial > Soil > Unclassified | place: USA: Iowa...
CGACGCCTACGCCGACATCCTCTACAAGGCCGGCTACAAGTCCGCCTGGCACTGGTGTGAAAAAGAAGCCGAGTGCCATGGCCTGGAAGGCGTCGCGGTATTCGAGCACTACATGAAGCGTCTGTCGCAACGGGGCTGGGGCCTGTTCAAGATCCAGGACATCGACCTCGACAAAGGCACCGCCAGCGTCAAGCTCGAACACTCCGCATTTGTCTATGTGTACGGCAAGGTCGGACGCAAGGTCGACTACATGTTCACTGGCTGGTTTGCCGGTGCCATGGACCAGATCCTGGCCGCTCGCGGCAGCAAGATCCGCACGGTCGCCGAACAAGTCTACGGTGGCTCCGAAGAAGGCCACGACGACGGTTTGTTCACCGTCAAGCCGTTGTAAGTCGAGGATTCCGCCATGGCTTTCGAAGCAATGTTCCAGCCGATCCAGATCGGCAAACTGACCATCCGCAACCGCGTGCTCAGCACTGCGCACGCCGAGGTCTACGCGACCGACGGCGGCATGACCACCGATCGGTATGTCAAGTATTACGAAGAGAAAGCCAAGGGCGGGATCGGCCTGGCGATTTGCGGCGGTTCCTCCGTGGTGGCAATCGACAGCCCGCAGGAATGGTGGAGTTCGGTGAACCTCTCCACCGACCGCATCATTCCGCACTTCCAGAATCTCGCCGACGCCATGCACAAGCATGGCGCCAAGATCATGATCCAGATTACCCACATGGGCCGTCGCTCGCGCTGGGACGGCTTTAACTGGCCGACGCTGATGTCGCCCTCGGGCGTACGCGAGCCGGTGCACCGCGCCACCTGCAAAACCATCGAGCCGGAAGAAATCTGGCGGGTGATCGGTAACTACGCGCAGGCAGCACGCCGGGCCAAGGCCGGTGGGCTGGACGGCGTCGAACTGTCCGCTGTGCACCAGCACATGATCGACCAGTTCTGGAGCCCGCGCGTCAACAAACGTACGGATGAATGGGGCGGCAGTTTCGAAAATCGCATGCGGTTCGGCCTGGAAGTGCTCAAGGCGGTGCGGGCCGAAGTCGGGCCGGATTTCTGCGTCGGCATCCGTCTGTGCGGTGACGAATTCCACCCGGATGGCTTGTCCCACGAGGACATGAAACAGATCGCCAAGTATTACGACGATACCGGCATGCTGGACTTCATCGGCGTCGTGGGTTCGGGTTGCGACACCCACAACACCCTGGCCAACGTGATTCCGAACATGAGTTATCCACCGGAGCCGTTCCTGCACCTGGCGGCCGGTATCAAGGAAGTGGTCAAGGCGCCGGTGTTGCACGCGCAGAACATCAAGGACCCGAACCAGGCGACCCGTATCCTCGAGGGCGGTTACGTCGACATGGTCGGCATGACCCGTGCCCACATCGCCGACCCGCACCTGATCGCCAAGATCAAAATGGGCCAGATCGATCAGATCAAGCAATGTGTCGGCGCCAACTACTGCATCGACCGGCAATACCAGGGCCTGGATGTGTTGTGCATCCAGAACGCGGCGACATCCCGTGAGTACATGGGCCTGCCGCACATCATCGAAAAAACCACGGGCGTTAAACGCAAAGTCGTGGTGGTCGGTGCCGGCCCTGCCGGTATGGAAGCCGCTCGTGTGGCTGCCGAACGAGGCCACGACGTGACCCTGTTCGAGAAGAAGGAATTCATCGGCGGGCAGATCACCACTGCTTCGAAAGCACCGCAACGGGACCAGATCGCCGGTATCACCCGCTGGTACCAGCTGGAACTGGCGCGCTTGAAAGTCGACCTGCGCCTGGGCGTGGCGGCCGATGCGCCGGCCATTCTCGACCTGCGTCCGGACGTAGTCGTGCTCGCCGTCGGCGGTCATTCCTACCTGGAGCAGAACGAGCACTGGGGCGCGGCCGAAGGGCTGATCGTCAGCAGCTGGGACATCCTCGACGGCAAGGTGGCACCGGGCAAGAACGTGCTGGTCTACGACACCATTTGCGAGTTCACGGGGATGTCGACGGCCGACTTCCTGGCCGACAAAGGCAGCCAGGTCGAGATCGTCACCGACGACATCAAGCCCGGCGTGGCGATTGGCGGCACATCGTTCCCGACGTACTACCGCAGCATGTATCCGAAAGAAGTGATCATGACCGGCGACATGATGCTGGAGAAGGTCTACCGCGAAGGCGACAAGCTGGTCGCGGTACTGGAAAACGAATACACCGGCGCCAAAGAGGAGCGGGTGGTGGACCAGGTGGTCGTCGAAAACGGCGTGCGTCCGGACGAAGAGATCTACTACGCGATGAAGGAAGGTTCACGCAACAAGGGCCAGATCGACGTCGAAGCCTTGTTCGCGATCAAGCCGCAACCTTCGTTGAGCCAGCCGGGCGACGGCTACTTGCTGTTCCGCATTGGCGACTGTGTGGCGCAGCGCAACGTACACGCGGCGATCTACGACGCGCTGCGGCTCTGCAAGGATTTCTAACGGCTTGCACATAGCCCTGTGGGAGCGGGCTTGCCCGCGAATGCAATCGATCAGTCGATATTGATGTCGACTGACCCACCGCTTTCGCGGGCAAGCCCGCTCCCACAGGAACCGAGTAAGGCATCTCGACCTGCAAGACCGTGCGGTCTTTGGGAGCTCCACCATGTTGAACACCCTTCTTCCAATCCTGTTGTTCGCTGCCTTGGGCCTGGCTGCCCTGGGCGCGTTGCGGCGGGTGGCTATGTGGCGCCGGGGCCGGGCATCGAAAGTCGACCTGATTGGCGGCCTGTTTGCCATGCCCAAGCGTTACATGGTCGACTTGCACCACGTTGTCGCGCGGGACAAATACATCGCCAATACCCACGTCGCCACGGCTGGCGGCGCGGTAGCATCCATCGTACTGGCGATTCTGGTTCACGGTTTCGGCCTGCATAACCGCATCCTCGGTTATGCGCTGCTGTTGATGACGGCAGTGATGTTCGTCGGTGCGATTTTTGTCTACCTGCGTCGGCGCAACCCACCGGCTCGCCTGTCAAAGGGCCCGTGGATGCGCTTGCCGAAAAGCCTGTTGGCATTCTCGGTCAGCTTCTTCCTGTTGACCCTGCCGGTCGCCGGCATCCTTCCGGAAAACTTCGGTGGTTGGTTAGTGGCAGCGATCCTCGGCCTCGGTGTGCTGTGGGGCGTCAGCGAACTGTTCTTCGGCATGACCTGGGGCGGGCCGATGAAGCACGCCTTCGCCGGTGCCCTGCACCTGGCCTGGCACCGTCGCGCCGAGCGTTTTGGCGGTGGTCGTTCCACCGGCTTGAAACCGCTGGACCTGAACGACCCGAGCGCGCCACTGGGCGTGGAAAAACCCAAGGATTTCACTTGGAACCAGCTGCTCGGCTTCGACGCCTGCGTGCAGTGCGGTAAATGCGAAGCCGCGTGCCCTGCATTCGCCGCCGGCCAGCCGCTGAACCCGAAAAAGCTGATTCAGGACATGGTCGTCGGCCTGGCCGGTGGCACCGATGCCAAGTTCGCCGGCAGCCCGTATCCCGGCAAAGCCATTGGCGAACATGCCGGTAACCCGCATCAACCGATCGTCAACGGTCTGGTGGACGCCGAGACCCTGTGGTCTTGCACCACCTGCCGCGCCTGCGTCGAGGAATGCCCGATGATGATCGAGCACGTCGATGCGATCGTCGACATGCGCCGCCATCTGACCCTGGAAAAAGGCGCGACCCCGAACAAGGGCGCCGAAGTCCTGGAAAACCTGATCGCCACCGACAACCCGGGTGGTTTCGCCCCGGGCGGGCGGATGAACTGGGCGGCGGACCTGAACCTGGACCTGCTCAGCGAGAAGAAAAAGGTCGACGTGCTGTTCTGGGTCGGCGACGGTGCATTCGACATGCGCAACCAGCGCACCCTGCGCGCCTTCGTCAAAGTACTGAAAGCCGCCAAGGTCGACTTTGCGGTACTGGGCCTCGAAGAGCGCGACAGCGGTGACGTGGCCCGACGCCTGGGCGACGAAGCGACCTTCCAGCTGTTGGCCAAACGCAACATCCAGACCCTGGCCAAATACAGCTTCAACCGCATCGTCACCTGCGATCCGCACAGCTTCCATGTGCTGAAAAACGAGTACGGCGCCTTCGACGGCAACTACCTCGTGCAGCACCACAGCACCTATATGGCGGAAATCATCGGCGCTGGCGCCCTGAATCTCGGCCAGCACAAAGGCAGCAGCGTGACCTATCACGATCCTTGCTACCTCGGCCGCTACAACGGCGAATATGAGGCACCGCGGGAAGTACTGCGCGCCCTCGGCATTGAAGTGAAAGAGATGGAACGCTCCGGTTTCCGCTCGCGCTGCTGCGGCGGCGGTGGCGGCGCGCCGATCACCGACATTCCGGGCAAGCAACGGATCCCCGACATGCGCATGGAAGACATCCGCGAAACCGGTGCCGAACTGGTGGCCGTGGGTTGCCCACAATGCACCGCGATGCTCGAAGGCGTGGTCGAACCCCGTCCACTGATCAAGGACATCGCCGAACTGGTCGCGGATGCCTTGCTCGAAGAAGCTGCACCGAGCAAGCCCAATGCGCCGGCCAAACGTGTAGAACCTGCGGAGGCCCACTGATGAGTGACATTATCCGTCGCGATCCACGCGCCGAATGGATCGCCCGCAACCGTCTGCATCCGCTGCATGCGGCGATGCAACCAGTGCAACACAGCTGGATGGGGCCTAACGGCGTCATCCGCAAGAATCCCCATGGCATCGGTTTCATCGGTCCCAACGGTATCAAGCGCATCGACCGCAGCGGCGCTCAGCAAGGCGGAGCAAGCAAACGCTCGGCCGCGGTTGAAGTGCAATTGCCGTTGCATCAGGTGCCTGCACCTGCGTTCTACATCAGTGTGGTGCCGGACATGGTCGGTGGCCGCTTGAGCAGCCATGACCGCGATTTGCTCGGCCTGGCGCATCAACTGGCCGGTAACGATGGCGCGGTATTGGCCGTGGTCTTTGGTGAACACAAGGAAAATGCCTTCGCCACTGCGGGCGTCGATCGCTTGCTGGTGCTCGATGGCGATGAATTCAGCGGTTATGCACCGGAACAACGTGTCCAGGGCTTGCGGGCTGTGGATAACCAGTTCAGTCCGCGCCACTGGTTACTGCCGGACAGCCGCACCGGTGGCGGCGAATTGGGTCGCCGCTTTGCGGCCGCACTGGGCGAACGCCCGGCCACGCGGGTCTGGCAGGTCAAGGACCTGGAATGCATCGGCCGCGCCGGTGCGGGATTGCAAGACCTTGCACGCCCGGCGGCACGCTTGATTCTGGCCGCCGTGGAATGTGCCGAGCCCGTCAGCGAAACCCGTCACGAAGTGTTGCCCGTGGAGTTATCCACAGATGTCGCCCGCAGTTTGTCGCGCATCGAAGACCTGGGCGCGGTGGCAGTCGATCCGGCGGCCATTCCGATGGCCGAAGCCGAATTCATTTTCTCCGGCGGCAATGGGGTCAGGGACTGGGCACTTTTCCACAGGACCGCCGAAGCGTTGGGCGCGACCGAAGGCGCCTCTCGAGTGGCGGTGGATGACGGCTTCATGGCCCGCGACCGCCAGGTCGGCGCGTCCGGCACCTGGGTCACCGCTCGGGTCTACGTGGCGGTGGGGATTTCCGGGGCGATCCAGCACCTGCAAGGCATCGGTGCCTGCGACAAGGTGGTGGCGATCAACCTCGATCCGGGCTGCGACATGATCAAACGGGCCGACCTGTCGGTGATCGGCGAGAGCGCCGAGATACTTCAAGCCTTGATCGCGGCGGTAGAGGCCTACCGCAACGAAGCCAAGCGCGATGCGGCTTAAGGGAAGGAAAGGGTTATGAGCACGAAAATCATCAGCCTGGTGTCCATCGGCGCCCACCCGACCTCCGGCCGGCCACGTCGCGCGGAGCAGGATGCGCGAGCGGTAGAACTGGGCCTGCAACTGGCTGGGGATAACTTGCAAGTGCTGCATGCCGGCGATGTCGCAGAACCGGCATTGCGCGCTTATCTGGGCATGGGCCTGGAGGAGCTGTATGTGCTGGAACAACCGGTCGGCGCCGATGCGTTGCCCGCATTGACCGCCTATTTGCGTGACGCCGGCGCTCAGGTCGTGTTGACCGGCAGCCAGGCGGAAACCGGCGAAGGCTCGGGCATGCTGCCGTTCCTGCTGGCAGAAAGTCTTGGTTGGCCGCTGGTAGTGGGGCTGGCCCAGGTTGAATCCATCGACGGCGGCTCGGCCCTGGTGCTGCAAGCCTTGCCACGCGGTCAGCGTCGTCGTTTGAAAGTGCGGTTGCCGTTTCTCGCGACTGTGGATAACGCCGCGCCGAAGCCTCGGCAGAGCGCTTACGGTCCGGCCCGGCGCGGTGTGTTGCAGGCTGAAGAAATTGAAGTGGTTGACGATGAACTGCTGGCCGTTGCCACGCTGCAACCGGCCAAGCCAAGGCCCAAACGCTTGAAGGTGATCAAAGCCAAGAGCGGCGCGGACCGGATGAAGGCGGCCACGGCCAAGGCCAGTGGCGGTGGTGGACAGGTGCTCAAAGGGTTGAGCCCCGAGGCGGGGGCTGAGGCCATTCTCAAGCTGCTGATTGAAGAAGGCGTGGTGCGCTAAAACAAATCCACCGCTAGTCCATTGTGGGAGCGGGCTTGCTCGCGAATGCAGTGTGTCAGTCGACATTTGAATTGCCTGACACACCGCTTTCGCGAGCAAGCCCGCTCCCACAGGATCTTCGTTCACCGACATTTATGGGGAAACAATGACCGTTGAATTTCGTTCGGCAGCGCGTGCGGATGCGCGGGAGATTGCGCGTCTATTTCAAATCACCTCGGAGGGCGCTGCCGATTACATCTGGAGCCAGTTGGCACAACCCGGCCAGGATCTGCTGGACGTCGGCGCCATTCGATATGCCCGCGAGGACGTGGATTTCTCCTGGCAGAACTGCCTGATCGCCGAAGCGGACGGCCAGGTCATTGGCATGATGCACAGCTACGTGATGCGTCACGATCCACTGGCTCCGCCTGTGACCGATCCAGTGCTGGCGCCCTACGCGACGATGGAAATCCCCGACACCCTCTACATTTCCAGCCTGGCGCTGCATGAGGGCTGGCGAAATCAGGGCCTGGGCAAGCAATTCCTCGCCTACGCCTACGATCGCGCCAACCGGCTCGGCCTCAATGGCTTGAGCCTGATCGACTATGCGGCCAACACCGGCGCACGGCGGTTTTACGAGCGCCATGGCTTCCGAATCGTCGACACCTGCCAGATCGTGCCCCATCCGCTGATTCGGGTGACGGGGGCGGCTTATCTGATGTATCGCCCGTAGGATCGGTGTCTGCGGTTTTCCTTCGCCGGGTTTGAGGATGACCCTAGCAGAACTGCTAGTGTCGGTTTTGCTGGTGGTTTGTTAGGTTGATGGCTAGATGACGCGCGCTGACCCTGAGCAGCGTGGTCGCTCGATCAACCCGCGAATGTGCCGAAACACTGCGGGTCCATAACGTCAGCAAAAGGACGCTGTCGATGCCCGCTCCCCGTCTGACCCAAGGTCTTGTCCGCTCTCCTGCGGCAGCCTTTTCGCGAGTCCTGTTGCTGGCGCCTGATCAGCAACAGACGATCCTCGCTGAACTGGACCGTACTGGTCCGAATCGTCTTGCCTATACCCCCTATGGTTTCCAGAGCGGCCTGCTTGCAGCGCAAAGCAGGCTTGGCTTCAATGGACAGCTCAATGAGCGGCCAACGGGCTGGTATCACCTGGGAAATGGCCATCGTGTGTATAACCCGGTGCTGATGCGCTTTCACAGCCCGGACCGGTTGAGCCCATTTGGTAAGGGGGGAGTCAATGCCTATGCATACTGTGGCGGCTCTCCCGTTAATCGGGTCGATCCCTCTGGAGGATGGTGGGTCTCCGCTGTTGGGCAGGCTATTGGCACTATAGTGGGTGCGCTCTTTGCCGGCGCAGCGTCTATCAGGACAGCAAATGCAGTTGTTTCCCGCCAAGCATTAACCTTTAGTTCGCGGTTGGCTAACGTACTGAGTTTTCATGGCGGTACTACAGCGCTTGCAGTTCGTCCTCTAGGAATCCCAGCTGCTGTATCCGCAGCAGTACCCGGTCTGATGCAGCGTGCTGCCGTAGGGGGGAACGCTATCAGCCAGGCCTTGACCTTCTCTGGTGGGGCCATCTCGAACCTGAATTTGGCTCGGGCAACGCTGTCAAGAGCTCGCGATACGGGGCAATCCCTATGGCGCGTGGCGGGTGAGACAGTCATGGAGGTCAGTGGCATGAACTTGGTCCTGAGGCGGCCTATAGGTCGGGTCCCGCACAGAGTAGTAACAGACACACCTTTGGAAAATGTCGTGGTGGATGCTCTCCAGATAAGAGCGCCAGAACGAATGCCCGGAGGCACGTCATAACCGATTCAATATTGTGGTAGTTAATCCAAAAGTTACCCACAATCCTTGTTAGCGCATCTGTGGGTAACATGTTCACCTGTCGCTGCACCCCAGGTAAAACCAGCGCTGCAACCCTTCGTACAAAAAACAACCAGCCTAACTCACGGTTTTCTTGAGCTTTTTCCAGAGGATAACTTTTCCGGCCGACCTATACTTGCCCCCAATCTCTGTTGGCGCTTCTGTGGATAAGATGTTTGCTGTCGGCTGCAGGCCATATAAACCGGGCTTGTCAGACGCCTGGTTAAAAAACAGCCAAATCAGCGTTTTATTCTGGAACTGCGGGCGCAAACCCCGATTTATCGCGGGTTTACGGGGTTTTCCACAGATCTGCCAGAGTTGCCCCCAAAGTCTGTTGGCGCTTCTGTGGATAAGGTGTTTGCCATCATCTGGGGGCTATATAAACCGTGGCTTACAGGCTTTAGATCAAAAAACAGCCAATGAGTGCCGGGAACCCTGATTCCGGATAAGTCACGTATTTTCTTCGCATTCTGTGAATAAAATTTCAACCGATTGCACACTTGTCCCCATTAGCTGTGGGTGGAGTTGTGGATAACTTGTTCGCCAAACCCTGCAAGCCACGTCTTGTATAGGCTTGAACGCAATAGATCAGATTTCATACAGTTATAAGGCTCTGCGCCTGCCTTTTCCAATACCGGCTTGCTGCCGCTGAGTTCACTCAATGGCCAGGTATTCATTCGCCCAACGATTGCAGGCAGCCGCAGGGGCAACGCCAGTGAGCTGAACGGACACTCGCGGGTGTTGTGGTCGGAAACGCAAAATGCGCGGGATGAGGCGTACCCGGATCGGGTGTTGAATGGTTATGTGGAGGTGCGGCTGGTGGGGGAGAGCATTTTTGAGGAGTTTATCGGGGAGGATGGCAGTGTGCGGTGGTCTTCAAGTTGATGGGATGAATGTCAGGCCGCCATCGCGAGCAGGCTCGCTCCCACAGGGATTGAGATCGTTCACAACATTTGTGAACGCCACCGATCCCCTGTGGGAGCGGGCTTGCCCGCGATGCTTTTGCTGTTAGCCTTGAACCGGAACGCCTTTGAGATAAGGCGCAGGCTCAGCGCCCAGGTTGTTCAACAGACGCTCGCTGTACCAGTCCACAAAGTTCACCACACCAAACTCATAGGTCTTGGAATAAGGCCCAGGCTGGTACGCGGTGGAGTTGATCCCGCGCTGGTTCTCTTCGGCCAGGCGACGGTCCTGGTCGTTGGTCGCATCCCAGACCTGGCGCATGCGCTCCACGTCGTAGTCCACGCCTTCGACCGCGTCCTTGTGCACGATCCATTTGGTGGTGACCATGGTTTCCTGGGCGCTGATCGGCCACACGGTGAAGACGATGATGTGATCGCCCATGCAGTGGTTCCACGAATGCGGCAGGTGCAGGATGCGCATCGAGCCCAGGTCCGGGTTCTTGATGCGGCCCATGAGTTTGGCGCAACCCTGTTTGCCGTCGAGAGTCATCGACACGGTGCCCTTGAGCAGCGGCATGCGCACGATGCGGTTACGCAGGCCGAAGCTGGCGTGGGCGTAAGGAATCTTCTCGGCTTCCCAGGCAGCGGCCGAAGCAGCTACGTGGTCTTTGAAGGCCTGGTCGGCCCGTGGGTCGGTGACGTCGTCCCATTCCAGCAAGGTTTTCAACAGTTCCGGGTGCGACGCGTTGCAGTGATAGCACTCGCGGTTGTTTTCCAGCACCAGCTTCCAGTTGGCTTTTTCGAACAAGGTGGTCTGGATCGCCACCTTGGTGTTCTCCATGTCGTACGGTTCCATGTAATGGTTCAGCGTCGACAGGAAGTCATCAATGGCCGGCGGGTTTTCCGACAGGCTGATGAAGATGTAACCGCCAGCGGTTTTCACATTCACCGGCTTGAGGCCGTACTGCTTCATGTCGAAGTCGGCGCCCATTTCAGTACCGGCGAACAGCAGGCGACCGTCCAGCTCGTACGTCCACTGGTGGTAGTGGCAGACCAGTTTGGCGACTTTGCCTTTTTCACTCGTGCACAGCCGTGAACCGCGGTGGCGACAGACGTTGTGGAACGCATGGACCACGCCGTCTGCGCCACGAATCACGATGATCGGGTTCTTGCCGACTTGCAGGGTCAGGTAGTTGCCCTTCGTCGGGATTTCGCAGGTCATGCCGGCGATCAACCATTCTTTCTGGAAGATTTCCTGCATGTCGATATCAAACAGCCGCTCGTCAGAGTAAAACGGTTGCGGCAGCGAGTAAGTGCGTTCGCGCTCTTGCAGCATCTGCGCGGTGGCCTTGCGTGCGGGTTCCAGCGGATCGCCCAGGCTGATTTTTGCGGTGACGTCCATCGATATGATCCTCATGGCCATTCTGTGTGGCCGGCGAATAGTGGCTGATACGGTTGCAACGCAAGACAGAAACAGCGTTTATCTGTTGGGGCGAGTGTGGGGCCGGCGCTTGCGGGAACCTTATCCATGGGCGACATGGCCAAATCTGTTCCCGACGCGCAACCCCCGGTAGTTGGCGGCTGGTCGCGATAAGTATGTGAATGTCGCAGATAGGTAAATGGGTGATTCGCGGTATACGCAAAATCGCCAACATAAGGCCGACCATCGGCGGTGGAGAACAGCATGTCCAACAGCTTCCTGAATCCGGTAACTACCCAGACCTGGGCCAATGGCCGACACATCGTCCGTTGCGTCAAAGTCATCCAGGAAACCTGGGATGTGCGCACCTTCTGTTTTATGGCTGACCAGCCGATCCTGTTCTTTTTCAAGCCCGGGCAGTTTGTCACCCTGGAGCTGGAAATCGAAGGCGTGCCGATCATGCGCTCCTACACCATCTCCAGCTCGCCGTCGGTGCCGTACAGCTTTTCGGTGACCATCAAGCGCGTGCCGGGCGGCAAGGTTTCCAACTGGTTGCACGACACCCTGCACGAAGGCCAGGAACTGGCGGTACACGGACCGGTCGGGCTGTTCAATGCCATGGACTTTACCGCGCCGAAAGTGCTTTACCTCAGCGGCGGCGTCGGCATCACGCCCGTCATGTCCATGGCGCGCTGGTTCTACGACACCAACGGCAACGTCGACATGGTGTTTATCCACAGCGCCCGTACACCCAAAGACATCATTTACCATCGCGAGCTGGAACACATGGCGTCGCGGATCGACAACTTCAGCCTGCACCTGATCTGCGAGAAGCATGGTCTGGGTGAACCATGGGCCGGTTATCGCGGTTACCTGAACCAGAAGATGCTCGAGTTGATGGCGCCGGACTTCATGGAGCGCGAAGTGTTCTGCTGCGGCCCGACGCCGTATATGAATGCAGTGAAACGAATGCTGGAAACGATCGGCTTCGACATGTCGCGGTATCACGAGGAATCTTTCGGCGCTACGCCTGCGGAAGCCCGCGCCGATGCGGTGGAGCAAGCCGAAATCGCCGCAGACGCACCGGACGTCGACGCGGCAGACCTGCACCTGGTGGAGTTCACGGCGTCTGGCAAAAGTATTGGCGTTGCGCCGGGTGAGACCGTTCACGCCGCTGCTGCCAAGTTGGGCCTGTTGATTCCGAAGGCTTGCGGGATGGGGATCTGCGGGACTTGCAAGGTGTTGAAGCTGGGGGGCGAGGTCGAAATGGACCACAACGGCGGGATCACCGAGGAAGACGAAGCCGAGGGGTTCATCCTGTCGTGCTGCAGCGTGCCGAAGGGCGATGTGCGTATCGAGTTTTGATACTCGCCGCGCAACCTGTGGGTACGAGCTTGCTCGCGATGACGAGGGTACATTCAACAGCTATGTTGGCTGACCTGCCGCTATCGCGAGCAAGCTCGCTCCCACAGGTTCCGCGGGGTCATGACTGACCGTTTTTCAATCGATAAACAAGTCAGGCATCAGCGGCCGATGCCACGACTGGCGCCGGTAATGAACAGGGTTTTGCCGCGTAAAGACATGGATTGGCTCCTGCTTGTTGTTATGTGAGCGGAGTCTCGACACACAATGTAGACCAAGTCGTTCAGGAGTCGTGGGGTGATGTGTATGCGCCCATGACGAAGTCATTATTACCTTCGCCATGGATGGATTGCGTTGTGAATCAGCCCGCCGCCAATGCATGAGGAGGGCTATTGGATGGCTTACTCTGCTGCGGAATAGATTTTTATGTCGAATCGGTTGTTCGCTGTCTGATCGAACACCTTGAGCCCAATGACGACCTCGCTTCCTGTGTTGTATTTGATTTTATCGCCAGGTTGTACCAGTTTGAGAACTTCATCCCAGCTCAGTTCAATGGCTGTTTTGCCGCCTTTGGGTAGCAGTTCGACCAGGTTTTGCTTGCTCATTTTGAGTTGCTCTCCGCCAGAACATGGTTTTGCGTCGACAGTTCGACACGCTATCGTTCCCGAAAGACTGCGTGAACTCCTTTTCAGGTGTTCATACGCTACGCCAGCGATGCACAGGCGAGCTACTGTCAAAAATGCCAGTTCGGATGGGCGGTGCGGCCGCAGTGAGCATTGCTGCTGGCAACGACTTCAGGCGCTCATCACCTCGCGGATGTCTCGAGCCAATTCTCGTACCCGCCCCTCTTCGGTATCCCACGCACACATGAAGCGACCCCGCCCTTGCCGATGAAGGTGTAGAAACGCCAGCCCTTGGTCGTGAGTGCGGCAATAGCCGATTATTCGGCAGGCAGTTGTTCCCGCAAGGCGGCCTCTGCAGTGGGTTTTTCCTTGCGGGTAACAAGAGGCTTGTCAATGAAATTCGAGCGCTCTGCTGCCAGCATTATCAAATAACAGTCTCGGCATTCCGCCATCGTGGCCATGCTGCCTCTCGGCGTTGTCGACCTCAGTGAGTCAGGTCCGGAGCAGAAGGCGTGGTTGGCAGAGGTGGTCGTAAAAGCTGATCTTCTGGCTTGTAGTCAAAAGTTGCTGTGTCGGGGGTTTGGCCACAAAGAACGAGCCGAATAATGGGTAATATGATTTTTGTCTTGGTGTAGAAATCAACCTGTAATTCTTGCGCAGTTTTAAGGCCTGTAGGGTCGCTAGGGTTATGAAAGAAAGCTTGAAATGGCACCGTTCCAAGGTCTGATGTTCGCCACGCAGAAGTCACAACTTCATTCCATCTTTTTCGATAATAGAATTCCAAAACATTCCGAGCTTTTATACTCAGTGCGAACTGTTCTGCTGAAGGGCGAAAGGCACATGTAAAATCTTGATCTTTGCCTATCTTCAGCCAGTGGGCATGCCATCTTTCAACATCGAGGACACCCTGTACATCACAGTAGCGACTCAGCTCGGGATCCTGAGTCGTTTGCGTGGTTTTACCGCACCCATCGGGACGAGCATCGGTGTTGGCATTTACAGGAAATGAGCAACGTACATTCAGCCCATTAACACTGGCGTATGGAATTGCACGCAAAACAATACCAGCCTTCCCCTGTCTGTAAAGGTGGCTAATGTCCGTGTCTTGTCGTAGGAACGTAAAGGCAACTGTATTACGCTCCTGCTCTGATGGTGAAGTTTCCAATGTGTCTGTAACCCTAGCCAGGACGCCCGTGCAATGAAATGCAGGTGTATTGCCTTTGCATGTCATTGCACTATTGTTGTAACGCTCAGTTAAATCACCTAACACTTCATATCCGGGGGTGTCATCTCCCTGGGCTTTATGGTTTTGATCAGATGTACACCCTGCCAGAAATGAAAGAATAATGAGTAGATAAGCCGTCAGTATTTTCATGAGTATGCCCCGGTGCAGTGACGTCGTTATTTGGGCCCATAGTGCTGGAGGTGGGGGCGGGGGGATACTGGCATATCTAACAGTTAGATATATTTTTTTGATCTTACTGAGGGGGTATATATGCGTGCGCTGAAAGTTGTCAGATTACCCGCCGCTCAAGCGTCGAGATCTCGACGCCGGCGGGAGGGCGGAAAAAGCTGACAGTTTTTAGGCTGATAATATTGATGCGGAATATAGGAGCAATCAGCCAGGAAATCAGGCGTTCATCACTGTCCGAATATCCGCAGCCAATTCTCTTACACGTTCTTCCTCGGTGTCCCATGCACACATGAACCGCGCACCGCCTTTGCCGATGAAGGTATAGAAGCGCCAGCCCTTCGCTGTCAGCGCCGCAATGGCCGGTTCCGAGAGTTGCAGGAAGACGCCGTTGGCCTGCACCGGGAACATCAGCTCCACGCCCGGAATGTCGCTGACCAGTTCCGCCAGTAATTGGGCGCAGTGGTTGGCGTGGCGGGCGTATTTGAGCCAGGCGTCGTTTTCCAGGATTCCGACCCACGGGGCCGAGAGGAAGCGCATTTTGGAGGCCAGCTGGCCGGCCTGTTTACAGCGGTAGTCGAAGTCTTCGGCCAGTTTGTGGTTGAAGAACAGAATCGCTTCCCCCACTGCCATGCCGTTTTTCGTACCGCCAAAGCACAACACGTCGACCCCGGCCTTCCAGGTCAGGTCGGCGGGTGAGCAGCCAAGGAATGCGCAGGCATTGGAGAAGCGTGCGCCGTCCATGTGCAGGTTCAGGCCCAGTTCTTTGCAGGTGACGCTGATGGCGCGGATCTCTTCGGGGGTGTAGACGCTGCCGACTTCAGTGGCCTGGGTCAGGGTCACTACGCGGGGTTTCGGGTAATGAATGTCCTGGCGCTTGAGGGCGATTTCGCGAATCGATTCCGGGGTCAGCTTGCCGTTTTCGGTGCGGGCGACGAGCAATTTGGAACCGTTGGAGAAGAACTCCGGTGCGCCGCATTCGTCGGTTTCGACGTGGGCGGTTTCCGAGCAGATCACGCTGTGGTAACTCTGGCACAGCGACGACAGGGCCAGGGAGTTGGCGGCGGTGCCATTGAACGCGAAAAACACTTCGCAGTCGGTTTCGAACAGTTTGCGGAATTGATCCGCCGCGCGGGCGGTCCATTCATCGTCGCCATACGCGCGCTGGTGGCCATGGTTGGCCTGTTCCATGGCCGCCCAGGCTTCAGGGCAGATACCGGAGTAGTTGTCGCTGGCGAATTGTTGGCTCTTGTCGGTCATGGCCGGCTTCCGTGATCGAAACTTCTTATGGTGAAGAGTCTCGTGGTCAATGATGGTGCGCACTTTACCGAAGGTCGTTCGGGGAGCGCACGGGATCTTTCTGTCAGAAAAATACAGGGCAATTATGCACATGACTCAACGGGACGGGGCACTGGATGTGGTGAAGTGGTTGGCCCTGTTGAGCATGGTGGTCGATCATCTGCGATATGTCGGTTATACCGTCGATATCCTGTATGTGCCCGGTCGGTTGGCGTTCCCGTGGTTCTGTCTGGCGATGGCGGCCAATCTCTCGCGCACCCGAAGCGTCAGAAGCGATACTCAATGGCGTTATCTGGGGTGGTTGCTGCTGTTTAGCGCCATCAGTGAAATCCCCTACCGAATGTTCATTCCTGATCCCGACACCTTCAATGTGCTGCCCACGCTGGCCCTGGGCTTGTTGGTGGCGCATGGCTGGCAACAACCGCTGCTGCAATCGCGACTGCTGGCGACCGCTGCAGTGGTGTTGGCGGCACTGTTCCCGGAGCGACTGATGTTCGGTTTTTTCGGGGTGTTGTTGCCGTTGGTGATGTTGCTGGTCATCAGGCGACCCTGGTATTTCAGCCTGTTGCCGGGGTTGGTGTGCCTGGCGGCCAATCAATGGGAGGTGCTGTATTACTCGGCCCGGTTCGGTAACCGTGAAGCTATCCTCGGCATTGCCGTTTGTCTGATTGCGCCATGGCTTGGACTGGTCTTGTTGCGACATGCCCGAGGCGTCCAGCCACCGCCGATGCGGCGTTGGGCGTATGCCTTGTATCCACTGCATTTCCTGCTGCTGCTAATCATCCGCAAGCTCGCCGCATAACCCTGTAGGAGCTGGCTTGCCAGCGAAGACGGTGTGTCAGTCGAAAAATTTGCTAACTGACACACCGTCTTCGCCGGCAAGCCGGCTCCTACAGGGGTCTCTGCTGAATTGGAGGTTGTGTTCAGCGTGCCATTTCAGGCCATGTCGTAAACGCACCTTTGCGTGGCGTCCGTAGGCATTTGGCCTGTCTGCGCCGGCCATACCATCGCATTCAAAGGGCACTGCCGAAAACGCCAGTGCCTCACCGAGACGAATGGCGCACCACCGCCGCTGGGAGAGACGCGATGTTCAGCAAGCAAGACCAGATCAAAGGCTACGACGATGCACTGCTGGCGGCGATGAATGCCGAGGAGCAACGCCAGGAAGATCACATCGAGCTGATCGCGTCAGAGAACTACACCAGCAAACGCGTCATGGAAGCGCAAGGTAGTGGCCTGACCAACAAATACGCCGAAGGCTATCCGGGCAAGCGCTACTACGGTGGCTGCGAGCACGTCGATAAAGTTGAAGCGCTGGCCATCGAACGTGCCAAGCAACTGTTCG
>Ga0213829_1001476_pt1 | contig 16783 bp, 23 predicted proteins | sample MC6MC0896MG_FD_180665 | JGI IMG/M metagenome (GOLD analysis project Ga0213829, IMG submission 180665) | Enriched soil aggregate microbial communities from Iowa State University, Ames, United States - MC6-MC0896-MG | ecosystem: Environmental > Terrestrial > Soil > Unclassified | place: USA: Iowa...
TCCACCCCGCTGGCCGTGGTGCGCCTGGCCGGCAAACCCGCCCCCGTGCTGGTCAGGGCACTGGGCGCCGCGGCACAGGCCGTGCTCAAGGACCCACGCCGCGCCGCCCAGGCACGCCGTACCCGAATCCTCACCTCGTCGGAAGCACGATAACGACAGCCTGCATTCACCGGCCTCGACGAGATCGCCGATACTTACCCGGTGGCGTCAGTCCTTCGCGCCTATGCCTGTTCACTCCTGTCAGCAACGGCAACTGCGCTCCGCGCTCCGGCCCATGGGGATCCACTCATTCGGAGCATGACCCACACTGCCGCCCCAATGCCTGGTGTTGCGAGGATGATAAGAAGCCACACCCACTTCAGCATCGGGGAGTCCTTGAAATCGGCGCACACGGCCTGACAGGCCGCCGTCACGATCAGGGCAAGCATCACGCAGAGCCCAGCTCCGCCGACGAGTATGGCCAGGGTCTCCGTGAAGTCCATGTGATTCAGACTATCGTGGCGTGGTTGCGGGGTCTTGCCAGGGCTGGTCGCTGGCCGGGGCTTCGAGTGGTAGCGCCTGAGGGCTGGGAGAGAGTGATGTTCGCTTCTTGATGCTGACGCCGCGGCGCCATGGTGTCATGTCCTCCTACTGACCAAAGTGGGTACTCGTACCGATGGTGAGAGCCGGCGGACTGAGCCCGCGGCTGCCAGAGCACCCACCCGCACCGTCACTCCCCGCTCGCAGCACCTCAAGGGCGGCGCCCGGAATGGTTGAACACCGTTGTCACGTGGTTCTCAATCGTGTTGCTCCACTGTGAAACCGTGATCTCGGCGCTGGCTACCGCGGAGTAATGCCGCGGTGACGATCTTGATCGGACGACGGAGGTGGTCGGCTATGGTGTGTAGCGCGGTGAAGCGGCAGAAGATCTACGATGACATCGGAGACGCCTTGCTGGTCCTGCTCACCACTGCGTCCTCGGCGGAAACTGAAATCTTCCAGGGTTCCCCTAACGCTCCGGCTCTCTTCAAGATCGTCACCGCGGCCGCTTCAGGGATCTCACAGCTCGCGCCCGCCTACGAGGTCCTCGAGTACGCCAAAACCCGAGGGCCAGGGCCCTACCCACAGGATGATCTGCGGGAGGCCCTCCCCTACGACCCGGCAATCATCAACCGCACGCTCGACCGACTCGCAGAAAGCGGGATCCTCAACTCCCGCACCGAGAAGGAGTAACCCGTGACGCACGAACACCCCATCCTCAACGAGAGGGTAAAGCGGCGTCGCCGGGGACTGGACTGGACGGTCCTTATCCAGCTCGTCGCGTTGATCCCCTCCCTCCTGGTCGGGCTGGGGATCGTGATGCTCCTCGCCACTGTGGTGCTGGAGTTCGTGCCGCATAGGCCCGGGTGGGTGCAGTGGCTCCCGCTCGGTGCCGCGACAGGGTGGTTCCTCCTCGGGTTTCTGCTTTTTGCGCCCTTCGCGCAGGGCTTCATGGCCCGGCACTTCTTCAAGTTTCGGGAGCCCGTCCTCGCCGAAAGGTCCCACATGAGTCACCCCTGGGGTGAGGTGCTCCGCCGGGCCGGGATCCCCACTGGCAAGTACCGTCTCTGGGTGGAAGACAACAACGAACTGAACGCCGGTGCCTGTGGCGGGAACATCGTCTCCATCACCCGCGGGGCGATGCGTTACCAGGGCGAGCACCTCGGCGCCATCATGGCCCACGAACTCGGACACCGCATCAACGGGCACACCTACCCCGGCCTGCTCGCCTGGTGGTACAGCCAGCCCCTGGCGATCATCAAGCGCATTGCCTGGTCGGTCCTGCGCGTTGCGGTCGCTCTGCTGCGGTTCATCTCCTACCTGGACATCCGGGTCGCCCTCGTCGGTTACCTTGCCATCGGGGCGGTGTATTTCTTCATCCTCTTCGGCTTGGTGTCCGCGATCATCTGGGCGTGGCGGACCTTCTGGCCGTCCGTAATCGTGCTGGCCCTGGCCTGGGTACTGTCCCCGGTCATAGGGCGCATGGCAGAACACCGTGCCGACCGGACCGCCGTGCAGCTCGGCTACGGCGATGCCCTGGTCGCCGTGTTCCGCGAATGGCAAGCCATGGGCGCCGATGAGCACTCGCAACGCAGCCTCCGCGCTCTCTGGACGGCGTCTCACCCACCGCTGCATTCCCGGATTCGCCGGATCGAAAAGCGGCTCTCCACCGCCGGTAACCCGTCAGGACGTCCATGAAATCCACAGGACATCGCCCGGGCCTTTCCCCCGATGCGCTCCAGCTCGGGAGCGCCCATTCTTGCGGGAGCGGGGTCATTTTGAACCCGTTCACCACGGCGTTAAACGTTGGACAACTTGGCCGGGTTCACTCGGGAAGTGCATATTAACCATTCATCTTCCAGGAATCTCCGGAACACCTCTGCAGCTCGGGCACGTTTCGTCACCGTATCGGCTGCGGCCCTTGCGCTTGCCCTCTCGCTGGCCGGCTGCCAGGGTTCCCACCAACAAGCCACCGAAAGCGCCTCCCAGTCCGCGTCTTCCAGCACCGCGGCCGCCCGCCCTGACACCGCGCTGCACACGGTGAGGTTGCAGGGGGCAGACAACTTCCGCGACGTCGCCGGGACGGATACCACGTATGCGGCTTCTGCCGGCAAAAGGTTGCGACCAGGGATGGTGTACCGGTCCAACGCGCTGCACAATCTCACGGATTCCGACCTCGCCCATTTGCGGGATCTCGGGGTGAAAACCGTGATCGACCTGCGCACTCACAGCGAAATCGCCTCCCAGCCAGACCGTGTCCCCGCCGGCGCCCACTACACCAACGTCGACATCATGGGGCAGGGCAACACCGCGGTGAACCCGACAAAGGCATTCCATGTCGACACCCCGGCCGCGGCGGAGACGATGCTCAAAAAAGCCAACATCGGTTTCGTTGCCGACCCGGCACAACGCAAAGCCTTCGCCACGGTGCTCACCGACATCGCCAACGCACCAGGACCCGTACTGTTCCACTGCACGGCCGGAAAAGATCGAGCCGGGTGGACCACCGCCCTGCTCCAACTCACCGCTGGAGTATCCCGGGAAGACGTCATGAAAAACTATCTGGCCACCAACGACTACTCGGCCTCCTCCATCGCAGCGACGACGAAGACCATCAAAGCGGCCAAGGGAGAGAACGCCGCGGCCGCGTACCGGATGCTGCTAGGCGTTCAGGCAGACTACCTGAACGCCGGCTTGGACAAGCTCGACTCCGACTACAGCAGCATCGACGCCTACCTCACCCATGGGCTCGGTCTTCCCGAGGCGACGATTCAGAAACTCCGCGCGAAACTCACCACCTGAACGCCACCCACCGACCGTTCCAGGCCGACCCACCGGCAGCTGAGCGTCGCCGGCATGCCACGAATCCGGCGCTGAGAAACATGGACAGGGATCAACGACCTCAAGGGGAACGCGCTCGGGCACTGGCTTCAGAAAAGGGTCCGCAGTCGGCATCGTCAGGCCGGCTGCGGACCCCTTTTGGGGAGCGCCTATCAAGCGTGTCGGCGCAGGTTGTCCTCTCGTGCTCGTACCAGGTCCGGGGAGTCGGCGTTCCTTGGTGCAGCTTCGAGATGGACAGTGCTGTCTTCGGCGACCGTATCTGGGATGACTACGACGCCGATGTCGGGGTCGTTGCCAGGGCGATATTCCTGATCGTCGGTCATTTTCTGGAGTATCTGAGGCGGCCGTGCGGTTTCCTCGGGCCAGGTCTGAACACGCACTTCGCGGGCAGTGGGACTGTCGGCTCCGGGGACGAGCAGACCCGGTCGAACATGCAGTCGCACGCGGAAGACTCGGGTGTCCGCTGTCCCGGGCTGAATCAGATCCAGAGGCTCATCAAGTTCGCGCTCAGGCCCGACCAGGCGCACCGGCTCGCCGTCGTGAATCAGGTCTCCGGCGACCGTCCGGTACCCCGGAGTAATACTGACGTCAGCAACGCGATCACCACCTGAGCGCGACACCGGCGGCTCAGCCATCGTTCGTTCCAGAACCACGGGCACCGCAACGTCCCCGTAGCCGCCGGTCAGAACATGAACAGCACCATCAGACATCACGGTGAAGACTTCACCGATAGTGCCAGCTTCTGCCTCGAGGGCGACCGCATTGATGATCCACAGCGCCCCATAGGACGGATAGGCCCGGTACGACTCAGTCACGATCGCCCCTAACTGATCGCCACATAGAAATTGTCTCCGGACAGGACATGATATTTTCCGAAGAAGACGCCCATCTGCGATCCGGCATCCTGGTTTTCCTTGCTCGGAATCATACAGGCGCTGAATCCGGTGGCTCCCTTCGCGCCGATGGTGTATCGCTTGTCGTTGATTCCGCAGTTGGCGAAGGTTCGCCCTGTACCACCGTTCAGTGCAGCGCCTTGCTTGGTCGACGCGAAGGGGTATTCGTCACAGTCCTTGCCGGAGGGCCTGGGGAGGTTGGACGGGCAGGCCTTGTTGCGGTTTGCGGTGGAGGACTGGTTGGCGTCCAGCCGTGTCAGTGGCTTGGAAGCTCCGGGAAGGCCGCTCCCCTGCGCCAGGCTCACGTGCCGTCCGAAGTTCGGCCAACCCGTTTTGGCGTAGACGATCTGCATGGAGCTCTGCTTCACGACGCATCCGGCTTTGGCGTTCGCAGCTTCCCTATCACACCGGTAGTTAATGCCGGGCGCTGCATCAACACTCGGAGTCCCAGTCGCCGTGGGATGCGCGAACGTGATCTTCCAGTTCATGGTCTGGTCGGTACGGGCCTTAGTGCCCGTCCAGGTATAGAAGCTCTCGGTACTGATCTCTGACTTCGGGGTCAGCTTGCGGCCGGTGATCGACGGTCCGTTGCTGCCCAGTTTGCAGCTGCCCTTGCAGGCCGGCACCGCGGAGGACACGTAGCTCTGGTTTCCCGTTCCGGTGAAGCTTGTCGGGAGGATGGTGAGCTGGTTGGCCATCGTGGTCAGATCGAGGCTGCTGTACTGGTAGAGATAGGTGACGATCTGGTTGGTGCCGATCACGGTGGTGCCGGTGTTCGTTGTCCGGGTAATCTGGATTGACATCGGCAAGGACGTGCAGGAAGCGGTCCTAGTCACCCGGACAGTTGCCCGTCCCGTCGGCGCGCAGAGGTCGGCCGGGAGCGGTTGTGTCGTCAGGGGACCCACGTGCGGTGCTGCTGGTCCCGGTGGTTGAGCATTCGTCGGGGTACCCGGCGTGATGCAGATCTTCACGCCTTTGGCGTCGCGACTGGAACATTGCTCCTTCGCCAGAGATGGGGTGAGGTTGAGACGCACACCGTTCTCAACGCCTTCTCTGATGTGGCTGAGCTGAGATGGCACCCCCGTTGGGGACTTGACCTGCGCCGAGACACCGTTAGTAAGGTCAGGGTCGGTTCCGCTGGACAGCGGAAACAGGCGTGCTGAACGAAATCGAGAGTGCGCACAGCGCCATGATCGTTCCTATGGAATTTGAAACAACGGAGAACTTCCGTCGAATATCAGATGACTTCACCGCGATTCCTTCCGTTCGTCAAATGGGTTGAATTTGCGACACTTTCGACATCCACAATCGCTCCCGAAATGCAGCAATCGAGGGTTCCATGAACGGTCGCTGGTTGAACGTATCAAGTCCGTGAGAAAAGCGGAATGGATCCTTTCGGGTCCACATCGTGGTCCGCGGCGACTACTGTTCAGGCTCCGCCCCTTCGCTTCCCACGCCGTAGAACCTCTTGCCAGTTGCCAGCTTCGTCGGCCACGCAGCGGCACAGCCGGCGGCCTCGACCCACGGAATATGGCCCTGTCGGATCGCGCCACCATTGCGACTAATATCCGAGAAACGATGGCAGTCTGCTCGTCACTCAAAAACGTCGCTGGTGCATCCAGCACCAAAAAGACCCACCCCGAACGGTTGATTGCGCGGACACGTCGTTACTGCTCGAATCCCCATTCCGTACTTGATACGAGGCATTAGCTCATGCGACTACGGGATTTTCCCCGGAAAGGGTAAAATGAGCGCCGATCGATAAATCCAATCGCTTGAATACGACTGGAGAAGCCCATGCTGCACAGCACCTTCACCTCACGTCAGGGCACCGGTGAGCTGCGCCCACAGACGAGGACTCGTGGCGCGGTCCGAATCGCCGTCGGTGCTGCAGTGACCGCAGCTTTCATAGGTTCGGTCACCATCGCGCCAGCTTCTGCAGACGACCTGTCCAGTGGCAACTGGTACTTCGACAAGCTGCATGTGCAGGAGTCGCTGGACGCAGGGTTCACCGGCAAGGGCGTGAAGATCGCTGTGATCGACACTCAGATCAATCTTGCGACGCCGACGCTGCACGGTGCCAAGGTCACGCCGGTTGGCAAGACCTGTTGCTATGACGAACAGGGCAAGCCGGTTCCTCCGACGTCGACAGACTTCACAGGCGCCAAGCACGGAACTCACGTGGTCTCGCTCATCGTCGGCACCGGCAATACCGCGCCGGGGCAGATCCCGATCCGCGGCGTGGCTCCCGAGGCCGAGGTGCTGTTCTACAACTCCGGTATCGCCACCATGGCCAAACAGTCCCTCACCTGCCGGGATTCCGCTGGCAAGGATCGCAGCGAGGTGAGCCTCGCTGCGGCCATGAACGACGCCATGGATGCTCGCGCGGACATCATCTCCGTCTCCCTGGCCGGTCCATACTCGGGCGCTACTAATCGCGCGCTTGCGCGAGCCCTGGCCCTCGGCATCCCGGTCGTGGCCGGCCTAACGAATGACGGGCTCGCCGCCGTCGGCGAGTACCCAGCGGTGGGCAACAGCTCCGTCGGCGTGCAGGCGCTCGACGCCACGACCGCGGTCCAGAAGGCCTGCGGATTCTCCAACCTGAGTCTACATGTGAAGGTCGCAGCTCCAGGGGTGGGCATCATCACCCAGGGATCCGCGGAATCGTGGGACGCTCAGGAGCTTGGCCACGGAACGTCGCTCGCTACGCCGATCGTGGCGGGTTTCCTGGCAGACATGAAAAGCAAGTTCCCGACGGCCACCGGCAACCAGCTGCTGCAGACGATGATCCGCAACACGGGCGGCAGCATCACGAGCCGCAATGGGGCAGTGACCGAGGCTACGGCACGATCTCGTTGACCCAGATGCGCACTGACAATCTTCTCGCCTATCCGGATGTGAATCCGTTCTTCAACCCCCAAGCGACGGCTTCGGAAGGACCCACCCTTGAGGATGTCCAGCAGGCAGGAGGGTCAGCAACGGCGCGGCGGTCACCCACGACTGAGACCGCCCCCGCGAAGCCCGAGAAGCCGACGCAGGAGTCCCCTGCCGCGGCACAGGAATCCGGAAAGCCGACGACAGTGCCCAGCCCGTTCACATGGGCGCCCTGGACTCTGGGCGGCTTCGTTCTGCTGATCGTCCTGGGCGTCGTATTCATGAGGTTACGCAGCCGGAAGAGTACCGGGCCCCCTGTCAGTGACGTCGAGGTTTCCCGCGATTCGCCAGCCGGCTCTGATCGACAGTAGTAAAGGGCTCTGGGGCCGCCGACGAAAGTAGCACGGCACCAGGCTCACCACACAGCACCTCTTCGTGTGAAATATGAGGGAACTGAATCATGAACCCATGGAGTGCCCGTCGGGTATGTGCGCCCCTCGTCGCCATCCTTGCTCTCACCGGCTGCACAGTGATCCCCGTGACACATCACGAGACAGCCAAGGCCCCCACCCCTTCTGGAATCGTCACCTCGGAGCCAGTCCGTTCAAAGCCGCTGGGGTCGTGGGAACTCAAGCCGGGAGCACCTCAGAACACACCTGCCGACCTGCCGGTCCCTGAAGGCCGTTGGTTGGAATCATCCACCCCCTTCGATTCCGACGGTGGAATGGTGGATCTGTGGGTCAACCCGCACGAGATGGAAACCCTACGCGATCGACTCAAGAGCGAAGGGTGGAAATTCAGCGAGCCGGACCACCGAAAAGATCCCGACCGCGTCATCTACACCGCATATAAGGACAAGAGGACCAGGAGCCTGTACTTCGGGTACACGTATGCCTCGGAAACCTGGGACGCGAAGCTCACGCTGACGTACACGAAATATCCCACATAGAGAAGCCGCACCAGCGGGTTCATGGGCCGTACCCGGCGGGCCTGGCTCCCGATCGGAGCCGGGGCGCCGTAGCGGGCGGCGAGATCTCCGCCGGCGGAACCTCAGTCATGAGTCGCCAGGAGGTGTCGCCGGCGGCCGCGCGCTACGTGTCGCGTGGATCCGGCGCCGACACTTCCGCTGGGATCTGTCGTGTAGGACCGCGGTGAACACGTCGTCTGCACCAGGTGGCGACACCTCGCGCCTGGAGAGATCCCCTGCAGGAGCCGGCTACGACGACGGCGGATCCGCGGCGAGGGCGCGGCGGATCCGTGATCTCGCTGACACCTAAGGTCTCTCCGATGTGGCGGAACGAGAGGCCATCGGCGCGCAGCTGTCGGGCGCTGGCCAGTCGATCGGGACTCATGTCCTTGGGCCGGCCGCCCTTGCGGCCACGCAGTGCCGCAGTAGCGACATTAGTGGGCTGTGCGGAAGGGCGTTCGTACCAAGCGTCCGGTTCGGCAGGCCGTCAGACCGGCACACCCGCCTGGCGAAGTGATTCAGGGCGAGGACGCGGCACCCTCAAAAAGGGGTGTGGTCGCCAACCTCATGGTTGGCGACCACACCCCTTTTTTGGATTGAGCTATCGCTACGATGCCTCATCGTTTACGGGCTTGCCGTGCGATGCAGACCGGCTCAGTGCTCGTCGGCGTTTCGTCCAGATAATAAAACTCCAGAGTGCGCCGATGAGGAACACTAGCGCTGCGATAAAGCGCTACCACGCGAATGGCTGCCATAGGCCAAAGATGAGAGCCCATGCGAAAAATATTGCGGTTTGCCAAAGAGTCGGTGATCCGTTTTTCATCTTCTGGTACCTCTGTTTGTAATAGCCGAGGCTACGTTCAGACGCCAGCGCAGCCAGAAATCGTCAAGCCGATTCCTGCCAGTGTACCGGCCAAGGCCCAGCCTACGACCTCGCCGCCCGGGGCGAAGAGGGTTACCAGGCCAAGTGCGACTCCGCCTGCGCAGCTGAAGCTGAGAGGGCCCCCGTTATGCCCGGTGTTGAGGTGAGCAACATGGTCGCCGTTGATGTAGACATCCAAGTACCCCGGGCAGGATGCCGGAGACTTCCCGGTCCACGGGTGCGAAACTCCCAGACTGATGCAGAAGGAATAGTATTGGCCGGCCACATCGCCCACCAGTCCGGGGCGCTTCTTCGTGATCGGTTTTTCCGCGGGGTCCGACGACGCCGAGGCAGCTGCATGAGCCGAAACAATCTGCGTCGTTGAACTAGCTTGAACAGGACTTGCCTCTGCCGCGTTCGCAGCGCTGATGGGGACCCCGCCCACCAAGAGCGCCAGGACGGCAATCAGTAGAACTTTTCTGACTTTCGACAGCATCATTCACTCTCCTCGTCATACCAGTTGGTTTTTTAAACGTAACGAGGCGTAACTCTATAAGTCCACAAGTTGCATGTGACAAAATAAGGTTTTCTACCTGCTAAAATTCCCGTCTTTCCTCATGCCTCCATCTTCCCCGGCTCGGCGAGCCGGCCCGCACTGCCAGCCCCGCACCTGGAGGACCACCATTAATCGTTGGTCTCCTGCACCCCACTCGACGCTCCGGTGATGTTGGATCCGCACCAGCGAGCATCCGCTGTGACTACCTTCCCGTGCCAGGTGTGACTAGTTCGCCGCGCCCGTTCCGTGTGATTCCGGGGATTGTGGGCGGGAAGGTAGTCCCGGACTCTAGAACAGGGCGGGACGACTTTGCCGTGGATACCCCCGACTGTCTCGCTATTCCTCCACGGGGTCAGATCGGAAAGTGCGAGGCTGGGTGCCCGTCCCGACACGAGCGCCGCCCCGCTGGCGCCGGAGATGCTGGACGAGTGGCTGGACCGCTCACAGCAGGACGGTGCGAGGTTGTTGGAGAAGGTCAACGCCGCGGCGTTCGATGTCGCCGCATCCTGGCGGCTGCGTCCCGTGCGGATGGTCGACCGTGACGGCTGGCCTGCGGCGGAGCTGGACGAGGCCCCGATCGCCTGAGCCTGATTCACTCCCGCGGCATCCAGTCAATCTCCTGGAGCGGCTGCAGTAGACCATGCGTTTCGGAAACGGAATATGAAAAGATGCCTTTGGGGGCTTCTTGGGCGGTCTGAGAGCTCACCCACGGGAGCTGTGGTGCAGAAACGGCGAACATCCCTCACCGATGTGGCCCGAGCCGCAGGGGTGGGACTGGCAACCGCCTCACGCGCTTTGACCGGTAACGACGAAGTGGGCGCGGCAACCCGTGCTCGAATTCTGCAGACAGCCGCCGAGATGGGTTACCAACCGAGCTCGACAGCGCAAGCTCTGCGCACCGGCAGGACCCGGTTGATCGAGCTGGCGGTCACGAGCTCATGGCACGAGTCCGTGCTGCAGGCACTCTTCGAAGCCTGCGAAGACAGCGGCTATCACCTTCTGCTCACCCGCATACCGGATGCCGGGTCCGCGCTCCGACCGGGCCCGGCCGTGGACGCCCGGATCCTGCTCGATCCCCCGGACCTCGACTCCGCGCCCGGAGAATCCGATGTACCGGTGATGACATTCCGCACCGCAGGGTTAAGCGACGTCGAGCTGGTCGAGGCATCACGATCCCTCGTGCACGATCTGCTCTCCCGTATCGGGGCCTAGTGTTCCTTGACGGGGTAAACCACCTGTGCCATGCTTCCGGAAACGTTTCCGGAACGCTGTGGCAGCGCTCCGATGACTCTTCGGAGATGATCAATGACTGCTCATGCATGGTTCCTTGTCGCGCTTCTGATCGCTTCAGTGCTGGTCCTGATCACGCTGATCAACAGCAGACTGAAGCTCCACCCCTTCCTCGCTCTTCTGGTGGTATCAGTGCTCACTGCCATGGTGGCAGGCGAGGGCGCCGCAGACATCCCTCAGTCAATCGTGAGCGGCGCCGGCGGTGTACTGGGCAACGTGGGCATCACGCTCGCCTTAGGTGCCATGCTCGGGCGCCTGCTGTCCGCCTCGGGCGCTACCGATCGCCTGGCTGATCTGATCGTGTCCAGGAGCACGAGCCGTTCCCTGCCGTGGATGATGACCCTGGCTGCGTTCGTTATTGGCATTCCGATGTTCTTCGAGGTCGGGCTCATCATCCTGTTGCCCTTCATCTTCGGGGTCGCTGAACGCATCAAGCGATCATCCCCTGGCAAGAACCCATATATCGTCGTGGTCGCACCGGCGATCGCCGCCTTAGCGACACTGCACGGTATGGTGCCACCCCACCCAGGCCCCCTCACCTCCGTTGCCGGCCTGCATGCAGATCTGGGCAAGACGATCCTCGTAGGCTTCATCTGCGCCGTGCCAATCGTCATCCTTGCCGGCCCGGTCTTTGCCCGCTGGCTCTCCCGCCGAATGACCGTCGATCCCGAACCTTCCCTCGTCGCACAATTCACCCAGTCCTCGAAACCCACAGCCTCAGCGGCAGGGAGCGGAGTCGCAGTCTCAGGATTTCGGGCAGATCCCGCGACTTCCCCCACTCGCGCACCCGTCGCATGGGCTCTGGCCTGCATTCTTCTGCCGATTGTGCTGATGCTCCTCCAGTCCATCGGCCAGGTCATCCTCGATAAGAAAAATCCAGCCCTTCAGGTCTTCGCACTGCTGGGAAACCCTGTCATCGCGATGCTGTGCGGCGTTCTCGTGGCACTGACGGCCCTGACCCGGAGCACCTCCGCCGGGCAAGTCCGCAACGCCGTCGGAGAGAGCCTCAAACCGATCGTCGGGATCCTCCTGATCATCGGCGCCGGCGGAGCATTCAACAAAGTACTGGTTGATACCCACATCGGAGAAGCACTCGCACAGGCAGCCCAGCACTGGCAGCTCAACGTCCTGGTTCTCGGCTGGCTCCTGTCTCTAATCCTTTCCACCGCCACGGGGTCCGCGACGATGGGTATCGTCTCTGCCACCGGAATGGTCGCTCAAATGCCCGCAGCAGGCGGCGACCCCTGGCAGACGGCGCTCCTGGTTATTGCCATCGGCGCCGGATCCATCGGCCTGAACTACGTCAACCACGCCGGCTTCTGGCTCGTCAAGGAGTCTTTCGGGATGAACTTGGGCCAGGCAACGAAACTCCACACCGCGGTCCAGACACTCGTCAGTGTCATCGCACTCGCCATGGTCCTACTACTCTCGCTCGTCCTCTGACGAACAACCCAGTCCTACCAACTTTCCGGTGACATAGGAATGCCCCCGACCAGCTATGGTCGGGGGCATTCCTATGTCACCGGAAATGCGCTAGCTATGGAGTAGTTTGGGGGTTTGTTCTGCACGGCACTCGCACTCACTTAGGTTTAGGGTGCCCAAGTAAAGGTCCGGTCCACGATCAGCTCAAATACAGATGCGGGGATCAAGTGCTGCGTGTGGTAGCTATGCCTAGTTCCAGCACCCGACCGGTCTCCACCCAGCCGAGGGTGACGGGGTCGCTGCTCCTCACTATCGAGAAACCGCCCGACACTAAGCGTCACAGCCATGAATATTCCGCCGCCCAGCTTCGGGGACAAACCATGCAGAAAGTGAACCTACTGCTAAACCCATCAACAGGAACGGGAAACCATCCGGAAGCGCGGCCATCGTAAACATAGATACGCTCCAAATCTGCACGGCATAGAACACCAGATCAAGAACCCGTTGGATTATCGAATACGGCCTCATCCTAAGAAGTCGCCGTCCAAATAAAGCATGAACAACCCATGCCGTCGCATTCAGGACGACCAAACCCACAAGCGCGAGGCTTCCCCCAAGACCAAAAGTCCGGCCGAAAGAGTTAGAAAGGTTAGAAGAATCGGAAAACGACAAAACCATGGAAGATAAGGCAATGGTCGAAAGATAGACAAAAGATGCCATAATCAACCAAAGTAGTGGCTTGCTCAGTCTGGTCTTCCACTGTCTTTTCATACCCATCAACTCACGATACCTCAGGATTCAGGAATCAGTTGACCCATGACCAGAACTGGCCCTCACCACCAGGCACACCAGTCACTGCGCTAGTATAGTTGCTCAGCAACTTTGCCCAAGTATTCTTGGCTCCGATAAGGTAGGCCGGCTGCGGCACTCCTCCTGGTGATTCATTTGTAATGTTTGCAAAGACCACAAACTTCATCTTCAGAAGCGACGCTTTAGGATCGCCTGGAGCGTTCTTGTCACCATAGAAATCGAAACTGATCATGGAACCAGGGCCGTCGATGTGGCCGGGTCCTGAATTGAAGTAGAAGGCAAAGTCACCATCAATGGCATTCCCAGCGGGCCCATATTCTCCGGGAATGAAGTTTTCCGCACCGAAGATGCACGTAAAATTGTTTGCTGGAAAACCAGGCGCCAGTCTGACAACAAGAGGAAGAAGCTGCCCAGGCCGAGGGAATGCCGCTGGTGCGCCTTCGACAGGGAAATAGCAGTTGAAGCACGTGTGCATACGTCCGTGAATATCGCGAGTGCTTCCTGCATAGATCTTAGCTGTCCATGTGTAGTTCCAGGCAGGATCTGCTACTACCGGGAAACTCGCAGAGGCCGGAACATCAACCTTTTGAATGAGGGTATTTCGATCCCAGCGGTAGGTCGTGGGCAATGAAGTTCCGGATGAGTCACGAGCCCACGGAGCCATGATCGCTCCGTGTATGTCTCCCTTGGAGTCCTCGATGTAGAAGCTACCGTTGGCGCCAGGGACCGGATGTTCTCCAGCCTTGAAGGAGAACGTAGTCCTACTTTCATAGGCTTGTTGGGGGCTCCCATAAGCCGTAACGATACGAATACCTGCCGTAGACTCCACAACATATCGGGCGACATTAGGGTCTTTGCCCTTTGCGAGAATTGTGGAATCGCTTCTAGAGGATGCTTGGCTGGTTCCATCTAGTGCGACGGAGACCGTTTGTGGGAGCGAAGAGGCATCAGGCGAGACTTTGGCATTCACCTCGGGGGTAGCCACCCGATTTTCTTCCTGTCCCATGCTCTGAGTCATGCTTGCAGTACTGCGCAGGTTCGTTTCTACGCTAGGCGCATCTCCCATCAGAATCTCGGGCGCCGTTGCAGAAAGAGTCGAGACCGGGTCATCAATAGACGGTTTCGAAACCGGAGTTGCGTACGCAGCCGAAGCCGCACCGCTGGCTAACATAAATATTGCCAAACCTGATGCCACTGGAGTTCTCCAGGGCCTCAAACGGTGAATCACTCTTAATTCCTCTCACATTTGTAACGCGCATTCGGGTACTCGATTTATCGATACCCATATAAAAACGACATTGCTTTTTCCAAATAGCATTATCGCCCCAGGAAAACAATATCATGATGGCTGTTAGGATGAATTGCCGTAGTGGGGCCTAATGCGGCAATTCCATCCAAGAACAAAGGTGCTTCACCTTAGATAGCATCAATATTTCCTAGTAACAGGCCCGCCATTCCAGTATTGCACAAATGTCCAACATATGCATGTCGCACTTGTGGAAGGCAGCACACACGCGTATGCCGAACCCCGGCAATCGACAACCCTCTCCGACTGGCCAACAAAACGAACCGGACGTTGGGCGGTTTGTGGCCGCCGCCTCCCAATAGGCGGCGGCAAGCACCTACTCCCCCCGACACCTCCCATGTCGACAGAGACTCCCGCCGTAGTGTTCAACCGTTAGCGAAGTCGGTGGAGCTGGAAGACGTGTGGAGCTGGAGGACGTGGTGGAATTAGGCGCAGGCGGCCGTTCCTCTCCTGGGCGGTCGCCAACGTTTCCGCTCCCTGCAAAGTCAGCGCCGGCGCCTAGATCTCCCTGGGAGATCAAGCTGCTCAACCAGCGGATACAGGGGCCCGACGAGCCATGATCTCACTGACGTCCGAGGTCTCCCCGTAGCGCCGGAACGAGAGCCCGTCACTACCCAGGTGCCGTGCACTGTCCAGCCGATCTGGACTCATGCCCTTGGGCCGGTGCGCTTGGGCTGGCGACTCTTGCGACCACGCTGCACCGCAGCGGCCAGGCCGTCACGGGTTTTCTGGGTTGTGTCCCGGCACCAAACCTCCGCCATTGCACGCGAGGCCAAACGTACCATCGATTACTTCGCCAACAGAGAGAGTACCTCCAGAGCTACCGCCATCTCTGTCAGTCGACCACACCCGCCACCGAAAAGACTGGGTACGTCAGAACTGGGTACGTCAGAAACGTACCATCGATTACTTCGCCAACAGAGAGAGTACCTCCAGAGCTACCGCCATCTCTGTCAGTCGACCACACCCGCCACCGAAAAGACTGGGTACGTCAGAACTGGGTACGTCAGAGTGGAATGCGTACGGCCCATCTCAATCATGGGATTTGGGGGCCGTTGCCCGTCCTGCTCACAGGAGTGGCCTCAGCATCGGTGGGTGATGCTGAGGCCACAGGGAGATCGCAATCTCATGTCCCCCGCTCAAGGGACTCCACAAATGTAGGACAGGTTCCTAGGAGTTCCCTGAGGGTCTTCCGCGGCGGTCCATCCCGGCCGAGTGCCCTCTCGTATGGCATGTCAAGGAATACCTCAACCACTATGAGTCCTCAGCCGAGCGCGAGCTTGCCACCGCCCGCATCAACCGTCAGTTCACCAGCGGTGAGAATTTAGCTGGCAATCGTGCCGCCGAGAGGAAAGGCCCCGACCCGGAGGTGCCGGGCGGAGGCTTTCTGCGTCTGAGGTTCAGGCATGGGCCTTCTCGTAGGCCTCTACGACGTCGGCGTGAATGCGACCGCGCGAATTGACCTTGAAGCCGTTGCTCTGGGCCCACTCCCGGATCTGGGCAGTCTGTCCGGGCTTGCCTGTCGATCGAGTTGTTCCGGGCCGGCGCGTGGAACTCTTCACTCGACGTGCAGGAGCGATGTACGGTTCGAGGGTCTCCCGGAACTTCTTCGCATTCTCCGCGGAGAGGTCGATCTCATAGGAGTTCCCGTCCAGAGCGAATGGGACCGTCTCAGCCGCCTCACGGCCGTCGATATCGTCGACCATCTGAATCTGTACATGCCGTGCCATAGGAATTCCTCGTTCCGGTTGACTATCCACTCGCTTTGTTCCCCTCTATCAAATCATGAATCGTGCTGCCGGACTTGACCCATAATCAGGTCTCAGGCCGTCCGTAAGAGACAGCAAGAATCATGCGGATCTGAATAGCAATGTTCCTGCCCAAAGAGGAAAACGTTAAGTCGAAAACCCTTGGCAACCTGGCGGACCTGATCAACTCCGCTCGCCACGGGGGAAAGCCAACGGACTGGCCCTACTCATCGTGCCGGGCTACTTCCTGCTCTGTGGAGCCGTGGCCGTCTGGGGCCCAGAGAGTGGAGCAGACGCATTACCGGTAATGGAATCACAGGGGACGCCTTAGCGGCCTGGTGGCACGGGACGACGCGGTGCCCTTGACGACACCGCGTCGTGGGGAGTTTCCCTGGTCGGCGGGCGGTGGTCATGAGGGAAGTCCTGGCATGTTGGAGAGTGCGGGGTGGTGTTTGAGGGCTTCGCGTCCGTTCAGGGTGGCGATCGCGAAGACACAGAGGCTCGCTCCGTCGTAACCGTGTAGTCGCAGCGCTTCGCAGCTGGCGAAGTCCAGGATCATGGTGGACCCGGCCGGGTTGACACAATCGGCCAGGTCATCCTCGATAAGAAAAATCCAGCCCTTCAGGTCTTCGCACTGCTGGGAAACCCTGTCATCGCGATGCTGTGCGGCGTTCTCGTGGCACTGACGGCCCTGA
>Ga0213829_1001477_pt1 | contig 16782 bp, 13 predicted proteins | sample MC6MC0896MG_FD_180665 | JGI IMG/M metagenome (GOLD analysis project Ga0213829, IMG submission 180665) | Enriched soil aggregate microbial communities from Iowa State University, Ames, United States - MC6-MC0896-MG | ecosystem: Environmental > Terrestrial > Soil > Unclassified | place: USA: Iowa...
CCCTGCGTGGGAAACGATTCGCCCGCGATCAGCATGCCCGCCAGCGCGCAGGTGGCGCCCACGGCCAGCTGCCAAGCCGTGATGACGATGCGGTTGCCCGCCACCGGCCAGCGCTTCAGATAGACGGTGCCCGCCGCCCACCCAAACGCCGCCACCAGCGGAAACACCAGGCCCTTGGCGGCCGCTGGATCATGTTCACCAAAGACTGCTTGCAACACCGGCCACGCCAGAATCGCCACGCCCATCGCACCCAGCAGCAACGCCAGCGCGCGCCGCCGGTCCAGGCGTTCGCCCAGCACGGCCCAGGCCAGCAGCGCCGACATCATGGGCATGGTGAACGTCAGCACCGCCGCGCGCGACGTGCTGGTGCTGAGCTGCGCCCACGCCACCGCCAGGTTGAATACCGCGACGGCAAGGATGCCGCCCACGATGATGCCGGGCCATGACGCGCGAGGCGGCAACAAGGCCACACGCTTGGCGCCCGCCAGCAGCAATAGCAGCACGGCGCCGCTGCCCAGACCCAGCAGCCGCAACGTAAACGGCGGGAAGATCGACAGAATGATCTTCACCGCCGGCCAGTTCAGCCCCCAGAACAGGGCCAGCGCAACGGGGATCAGGCGCACGCGGCCTTTTCCTTGACGGCCAGTTCGGCCAGCCCTGCCCGCTGATTGCCCTCGGCGTCGAAATTCTCGGGGTTCAGCCAACGTTGATAGGCGGCGCGCAGCGCGGGCCATTCGGTGTCGATGATCGAGAACCACGCCGTGTCGCGGCTGCGGCCTTTGTAGATCGTGGCCTGGCGGAACACGCCTTCAAACTGAAAGCCCAGCCGTGCCGCCGCCTTGCGCGACGGCGCATTCAGGCTGTCGCATTTCCATTCGTAGCGGCGGTAGCCCAGTTCATCGAACGCGCGTTGCATCAGCAAGAATTGCGCTTCGGTTGCGATGCGGGTGCGCTTGAGCTGACGCGAAAACGACACGAAGCCGACTTCGATGACGCCGTTGGCCGGATCAATGCGCATCAGCGCCAGCGTGCCAATGGCGCGCCCGGTTTCCAGATCGATGATGGCGTGGTGCAGCGGGTCGTTGCCCGCTTGTGCGGACTCGGCGAACGCGCGGTACGCGGCCTCGTTGGCGAAGGGGCCGACGCCCATGTAAGTCCAGTCGCTATCGTCCGGCGCCTGGCTGAACGCTTGGTACAAGTCAGCCGCGTGGCGCTCGGCGGACAAGGGTTCCAGCCGGCAATACCGGCCCACGGCGGGGGTCAGCGGCGGACGCGCACGCGGGGTCCAGCCGGGTACATCGGGGCCAATCGGTTGTTGAAATGCATTGACGCGGGGTTGCATGCGACGGAGCCTCATCCTGGTTAGCGCGCGCCGCCGGCCGTGGCGGACGCAACACGCATGGCCTCACGATATCGGAATCGTGGCATCATAAAAAGCACCACGACGATTGAATTTAATAGGGCCATGACCTCCCCAACCCCGGGCCATCCTGCCGACACCGCTGCGCTTGCGAGCCCCCTGCTTTCGAGCCCATTGCAGCGCGGCCCCGGCGCACCGCCTCGCCAGCGCCAGTTGATCCAGCGGCTCAAGCAGGCCATCCTGGCCGGCCAATTGCCTGCGGGCGGCAAACTGCCCTCGTCCCGCGCGCTATCCGAAGACCTGGAGATTTCCCGCAACACCGTGCTGATCGCCTACGAGCAGTTGACGGCCGAGGGCTACGTCATCGCCGACCGGCAAGGAACGCGGGTTGCGGCGTTGTCGGCCGCGCCCTTGTCGGCCGCTGCGGTCGACAACGCCCCCGACTCCACAGGCCGCGCCGCACGCGCGTCCCAGGCATCAGCGCCGCCTGCCGCCCACGCACTCGCCACCGCCACCCGGCTATCCCGCATCGTCTCCACGCGTTCGCCCGTCGACAGCTCCTTGCCGATGACGCCCGGCACACCCGCGCTGACCCAGTTCCCCATCAACGCGTGGCGCCGCGCGCAAGACCGCGCCCTGCAAGCCGCACCCGCGGCCACCTTGGGCTACGGGCATCCCATCGGCGAACCCGCCTTGCGCGAAGCCATCGCCCAATACCTGCGCGTGTCGCGCGGCGTGCATTGCGATGCCTCGCGCATCATCATCACCGAAGGCGCGCAAGGGGCGCTGGCGCTCTGTGTGCAGTTGCTGACCAACCCGGGCGACACAGCCTGGCTTGAAGAACCCGGCTATCGCGGCGCCAAGTCCGCCTTCAATGCCGGCGACCTGAACGTGGTGGCCATGCGCGTGGACGCCGACGGCATCGCCATCCCGCCCAGCGCGTGGCAAGCGAACCCGCCGCGCCTGATCCAGACCACGCCCACACATCAATACCCCACCGGCGCGGTGCTGTCGGTCGCGCGTCGCCTGGAACTACTGGAACGCGCGCGGCAGGCGGGCGCGTGGATTATCGAAGACGATTACGACAGCGAATTCCGCCATCAGGGCGAACCCATCGCGGCCATGCAGGGCCTGCTGCCGGATGCGCCGGTGCTGTACGTGGGCACGTTCAGCAAGACGATGTTTCCGGCCCTGCGACTGGGCTTTCTGGTGCTGCCCGACGCCATCGCCAAGCCCGCGATGCCGTCCATCATCGAGATGATGCGCGGCGGCCATCGGCTGGAGCAGCTGACCATGGCCGCCTTCATTGAGAACGGGCAGTTCTCACGCCACCTGGGCCGCATGCGCCGCTTATACCGCGAGCGCCAGGCGGCGCTGCGCGAGGCGTTGGCCGCGCACTTGGGTGTAGACCATGAGGTGTTGGGCGGGCATAGCGGGCTGCATCTGACCGTGCGGTTGCCGCCTGAATTTCCCGATCAGCGCATTGTGGACGACGCGCGCAAGCTCGGCATGAATCCCAGTTCGCTGTCGTCGTTTGCCGTCAACCCGCTACCCGAAGATAACGGCGTGGTGATCGGCTATGGCAACACCAGCGCCGACCGCTTTCCTGCCTTGATCAAGCGGCTGGGCGACGTGGCGCGTCAGGCGCGCAGGCCGGCCTGAACGCCCCCGCCAGTCCTAATCGACCAGCCCGCCCAGCACCAGCACGGCCAGTACGAGCCAGAACAGGAAGCCCACGATGGAGCGGCGCAGCAATGCCTTGACCGCCGCCCACAGGAACATCAGCCCCAGCACCAGCAGCACAAAGTTGAACAGCGACGGGCTCATGCCCATCGCCTTGGACAAGCCGGAATAGAAGTCGCCCAACGCGCCGCCCAGGCCGCCCAGCAACCACTTGATGCCCGCGACGATGGCGCGCAGGGCCTCGCCGAGCATGACGCCCAGCGATGAAAAGAAACCGTCTTCCTTCGGCATCAGCGGCGCGTGTCCATGATCATGCGCACGGCCAGGCCGGCCAGCACGGTGCCCATCAGCCAGCGCTGAATCACCATCCACAAGGGGCGGCCCGCCAGGAAGCCGGCGATGGAGCCGGCGGTGATGGCGATCACCGCATTCACCGACAGGCTGACCGCAACCTGCGTCATGCCCAACACCAGCGACTGCGTAAAGACGCTGCCGTGATCAGGCTGAATGAATTGCGGCAGCAATGACACATACATGACGGCGATCTTCGGGTTCAGCAGATTGGTCACCAGCCCCATCGTGAACAACGTGCGCGGGCTGCTCTTGGGCAGTTCGCGCACCTGAAACGGCGAGCGGCCGCCGGGCCGGATCGCCTGCCACGCCATGTATAGCAGATACAGCGCGCCGCCGATGCGCAGCGCGTCATAGGCCACCGGCACGGTCAGCAGCAGCGCCGTAATGCCGAACGCCGCGCAGCACACATAGAAGATGAATCCCACCGCCACGCCACCCAGGGAAATCAAGCCGGCCTGCGGGCCTTGCGAGATGGACCGGGACACCAGGTAAATCATGTTGGGCCCGGGGGTGAGCACCATGCCCAGCGCAACCAGGGCGAACGTCAGCAGATGAGTCAAGTCAGGCATGATGAGCCGGCGCGCGCCGGGCGATGTCGGAAGAGATTCGCACACGTTATCGCAAAACTGTATCGAAACAGGTGTTTTTTTGTGCACGGCGGCAACGGCCAACGGTCCGTATCCCCGCGACGACAACCCGCGGAGCAGGCGGCGCGAATCCAGCCGCGTGGGCTTTACGCCCGCCTCTGCACAGGAATACAGTGGACCGGTTCGTTCGTTTGCATGGAGCGCCTGGACATGCCGCATCGTCATCGGTCCGTGGTTTCCCCCATCATCCGCGTCGGCATTGGAGGCTGGACGTATGCCCCCTGGCGCGGCCCCTTCTACCCCGAAGGCCTGCCCCACGCGCGTGAGCTGGAATACGCCAGCCAGCAGCTAAGCGCCATCGAAATCAATGGCACCTACTACAGCACGCAGAAGCCCGCCACGTTCGCCAAATGGCGCGACGAAACGCCGGACGGATTCGTCTTTTCGTTGAAGGCGTCGCGCTACGCGACCAACCGCCGCGAACTGGCGGGCGCCAAAGATTCCATCCACCGCTTCGTGCATAGCGGCATCGCCGAACTCGGCCCGAAGCTGGGGCCGGTGGTGTGGCAATTCGCGCCTACCAAGACGTTCAACGCCGCCGACTTCGGCGCCTTTCTTGAGCTGCTGCCAGACAAGGTCGACGGCTTGCCGCTGCGCCATGTGGTGGACGTGCGCCACGCAAGCTTTGCCTGTGAAGACTATCTGGCGCTGGCGCGAAAACACCGCGTGGCCACGGTGTACACCGACAGTGAAGACTTTCCGTCCATTGCCGACCGCACCGCCGACTTCGTTTACGCGCGCCTGATGCGGGCCAGCACCACGTTCAAGGCCGGTTACGCGCCCAAGGTGCTGGACGCCTGGGCCGACCGCCTGCGCACGTGGGCGCGAGGGGCCGACCCGGCGGATTTGCCGCGCATCGGGCAACCGCCATCGGGTACGGCGCGGCCGCAAGACGTGTACGCGTTCTTCATCAATGGGGCAAAAGAACGCGCGCCGGCAGCGGCGCGCGCGATGATTGAACGCTTGTCGTGAAGGCGGCGGCCGCGTCGCTTACTGCGCGACCGGCGTGCGCAGCGTGACGAACTCTTCGGCGGCCGTCGGGTGAATGCCGATGGTGTCGTCGAACACTTGCTTGGTGGCGCCGGCCTTCAACGCCACGGCAATGCCCTGCACGATCTCGCCCGCATCCGGGCCGACCATGTGCACGCCCAACACGCGGTCGGTCTTGGCGTCGACAATCAGCTTCATCAGGGTCTTTTCCTGCGACTCGGTCAGCGTCAGCTTCATGGGGCGGAAGCGGCTTTCAAAGAGCTTGACCTCGTAACCGGCCTCGCGCGCTTCTTCGGTTGTCATGCCCACCGTGCCGATGTTCGGCAGGCTGAACACGGCCGTCGGAATCAGCTGGTAGTCGACCTTGCGGTATTCCTCGGGGCGGAACAAGCGGCGGGCCACGGCCATGCCTTCGGCCAGCGCAACCGGGGTCAGCGGCACGCGTCCGATGACGTCGCCAATGGCCAGAATGGACGCTTCGGCCGTGCGGTATTCGTCATCCACGTCGATAAAGCCGTCGTCCTTCAGCTTGACGCCGGTGTTCTCCAGGCCCAGGTTGTCCAGCATCGGGCGGCGGCCGGTGGCGTAGAACACGCAGTCGGTCTCGATGACGGAGCCGTCCTTCAAGGTGGCCGCAAGCGACCCATCGGCCTGCTTGTCGATACGCGTCACCTCGGTGGAGAAGCGCAAGTCGACGCCCTTTTTCACGAGCTCGTCGCGCAGGTGTTCGCGCACGCCCTGATCAAAGCCGCGCAGGAACAGCGGGCCGCGATAAGCCTGGACCACGTCCGCACCCAAGCCATTGAAAATAGAGGCGAATTCCACGGCAATGTAGCCGCCGCCCACCACCAGCACGCGGCGCGGCAGCGCCTTCAGGAAGAAGGCCTCGTTGGACGTGATGGCCAGTTCCTTGCCGGGGATGTCCGGCACCTGCGGCCAGCCGCCAGTGGCCACCAGGATGTTGGCGGCGGTGTGGCGCTGGCCATTGATTTCGACCGTGTGCGGGTCGACGATGCGGGCGTGGCCTACCAGCAGCGTCACGCCGCTATTGACCAGCAAGTTGCGGTAAATGCCGTTAAGACGCTCGATTTCGCGATTCTTGTTGGCGATCAGCCTGGGCCAATCAAACGACGGCTTGCCCGTCGTCCAGCCAAAACCGTGGGCCTGTTCGAAGTCTTCGCTGTAATGGGCGCCGTAGACCAGCAGCTTCTTGGGCACGCAACCCACGTTGACGCAAGTGCCGCCCAGGTAGCGGCTTTCCGCCACGGCCACGCGGGCGCCAAAGCCTGCCGCAAAGCGGGCCGCGCGCACGCCGCCCGAGCCCGCGCCGATTACAAACAGATCAAAATCGAATGCCATGTTGTTTCCTTCGCGTGCGCCTTGCGGGCCCGCGTTCACTGTCCGGGAAAACCGTATTTAACACTACCCGGCGTGGCAGATTGGTCACGCCGGGCATTCCCAAGGTATGACGATTGGCCTACAGTCGTTGCCACGGTGGCATCACGCCGCCGCAATCACCGGAGCGTTTCACTCATGTCGCTTGAAACCTGGCTGGCCTTCTTAGGCGCATCGGCCCTGCTTGTGATGTTGCCTGGCCCCACCATTCTTACCGTCATCAGCTATTCCATCACCCATGGCAAACGCGCCCGCCTGCCGCTGGTGCTGGCCGTGGCGCTGGGGGATTCCACTGCGCTTGTGCTGTCGCTGCTGGGCCTGGGCGCACTGCTGGCGGCGTCCGCGTTCTGGTTCACGGTGGTGAAAACCGTGGGCGGGCTGTATCTGCTGTACCTGGGCTTCAAGCTGCTGCGCGCGGGCGTGGCGCCTGCCACGCTGCCCAAGACGGAAGCCGTGGGCTCGCGCTGGAAGCTGTTCGCCAACACCTATCTGGTGACGGCGCTGAACCCCAAGGGCATGATTTTCTTCGTGGCCTTCCTGCCGCAATTCATTGACCCGGCAGGCGACGTGACGCGCCAGCTCTGGATGCTGTCGGCCACGTTTGTCGCCTGCGCGGGGATCAACGCCGCAGCCTATGCGGTGTTTGCCGGATCGGCCCGCCGCTTGCTGTCGTCGCCGCGCGCACAGCGTGGCTTCAACCTGGGCGGCGGCGCCATGCTGTCCGCTGCGGGCGTCTGGGCGATGCTGGCGCGGCGGGTGTAGAAGGCGAAACCCGGAGGGTGCGGCGGCAGCGCTTACGGCAACGCTTACGGCAGCGCCGCCGATACCGCTTCGGGGTCGATCCCGTAACGGGTGATGGCTTCGGCGGCGCGGGCCCGGTCGATCAAGCCGTCATCCGCCAGCGCCTTCAAGGCCGCCAGCGCGATGTGATGGCGGTCCACCTCGAAGAACGCGCGCAGCGCCTGCCGCGTGTCTGACCGGCCGAAGCCGTCCGTACCCAAGGTCACATAACGCCGCCCGGCCATGAATGGGCGGATCTGTTCAGGCACCGTCTTCATATAGTCGGTGGCGGCCACCACCGGGCCGCTGCTGCCTGACAACGCGGTTTCGGCGTAACCGCGCCGCGCGTCTTCCAGCGGATGCAAGCGGTTCCAGCGCTCGGCTTCCTGGCCGTCACGGCCCAGTTCCGAATAGCTGGTCACGCTCCAGACGTCGGCGGCCACGCCAAAGTCCTGTTGCAGCAAATCGGCTGCGGCCAGGGTCTCGCGCAGAATCGCGCCGCTGCCCAACAATTGCACCCGCAGCTTGCCCGGCGCGCCTTCGCGCAAGCGGTACATGCCTTGCAGGATGCCATCCTGCGCGCCTTCCGGCATCGGCGGGTGCGCCGTCTTTTCGTTGATCAGCGTCAGGTAGTAGAAGACGTCTTCCTCGTCCTGATACATGCGGCGCATGCCGTCCTGCACGATCACGGCAATTTCATAGGCGTAGGCGGGGTCATACGCGCGGCACGACGGAATGACCGAGGCCAGCACCTGGCTGTGGCCGTCGTCATGCTGCAAGCCTTCGCCTTCCAGCGTGGTCCGCCCGGACGTTGCGCCTAACAGGAACCCGCGTGCGCGGATGTCGCCCGCGGCCCAGGCCAGGTCGCCCACGCGCTGAAAACCGAACATCGAATAGAAGATGTAGAACGGAATCGTCGTCACGCCGTGGGTGCTGTGCGCGGTGGCGGCGGCAATCCATGACGACATCGCGCCCGACTCATTGATGCCTTCTTGCAGAATCTGCCCCTTGCGGTCTTCGCGATAGACGCTTAACTGGTCAGCGTCCTGCGGCGTATACAGCTGGCCCACATGCGAATAGATGCCCACCTGGCGGAACATGCCGTCCATGCCAAACGTGCGCGACTCATCCGGCACGATGGGCACCACGCGCTGGCCGATCACGGGGTCTTTGAGCAGCTGCGCCAAGACCCGCACGAACGCCATCGTGCTTGAAAATTCGCGGCCGTCGCTGCCTTTCAGATGCGAGGCGAACGCGTCCAGCGACGGTGTGGCCAAGGGGCCGGGGCCAGCCGCGCGGCGCGGCAAATGGCCGCCCGCCCGCGCGATGGCCGCATCGAAGTAGGCCTGCTCGGCGCTGCCGGGCGCAGGCTTGATGTAGGGAATCTGTTCCAGTTGGCCGTCGGGCACGGCAATCGAGAAACGATCACGAAACGCGCGCACGGCCGGGTCGGCCATTTTCTTTTGCTGGTGGTTGGTATTGGCGGCCTCGCCCGCCGCGCCCATGCCGTAGCCCTTGACCGTCTTGGCCAGAATGACCGTCGGCTGGCCGCGATGCGCCACGGCCGAGGCATACGCCGCGTAGACCTTGGCCGGGTCGTGGCCGCCCCGGTTCAACGCGCCGATCTCGTCGTCGGACAGATGCGCCACCCGTTCCCGCAGCACCGGGTCGGCGCCAAAGAAATGCTCGCGCACATACGCGCCGCCGCGCGCCTTGAACACCTGGTATTCGCCATCTACGCACTGCATCATCCGGCGGCGCAAGCGCCCGTCGTGGTCTTGAGCCAGCAGCGCATCCCAGCCCGCGCCCCAGATCACCTTGATGACGTTCCAGCCCGCCCCGCGATACACGCTTTCCAGTTCCTGGATGATCTTGGCGTTGCCGCGCACCGGCCCATCCAGCCGTTGCAGGTTGCAGTTGACGACGAAGATCAGATTGTCGAGCTTCTCGCGGCCAGCCATGGCCACCGCCGCCAGCGTTTCGGGCTGATCCTGTTCACCGTCACCCAGAAAGCCCCATACCTTTCGGCCCTGTGCAGGAATCAGTTCGCGGTCTTCCAGATAACGCATGTAACGCGCCTGATACGCCGCCATCAACGGCCCCAGCCCCATCGACACCGTCGGAAACTGCCAGAACGACGGCATGGTGCGCGGATGCGGATACGAGGCCAGCCCGCCTCCGCCGATCTCGCGCCGGAAGCGGTCAAGCTCGGCTTCCGAGATGCGGCCTTCCAGGTAGGCGCGGGCGTAGATGCCGGGCGCGGAATGGCCCTGGATGTAGAGCATGTCGCCCAGAAATTCCGGCGTGGCGGCGCGGAAAAAATGGCGGTAACCCGTTTCGTACAGCGTGGTGGCCGACGCGTAGGTGGCGATGTGCCCGCCCACGCCCGAGGTCTTGCCGGCGCGCAGCACCATGGCCATGGCGTTCCAGCGCAGGTAGGCGTCCAGGCGCAGCTCAATGCCCACGTCACCCGGGAACGCGCCCTGCGCGGCCGGGGCAATGGTGTTCACGTAAGGCGTCACGCTGGGCGCGGCATAGCGCCCGTTGGCCGCGCGGTCCTGATTGATCAGTTGATCTAGCAGATAGTGCGTGCGCGGCAGACCTTCATGGGCCTGCACGGCCTGCATGGCTTCCAGCCATTCCTGGGTTTCCTGCGGGTCGGCGTCTATCGGGTCGAGCGGGGTATCCATGGGCGTCCTCCTTCGGGTGCGGGGCCGGCGCCGGGATCAGGTCCAGCGGCGCCGGCATTTCACATCGTGAATTGCAATTGCATCATGTGCAATTGCAATCGTAAAAAGGTTCTCGAACAATTGCAAGTGCAACTATTTCAGGACAAATCCGCGCGCACGCTCGAACGCCGGGCCTCTTACAATCGCCGCTGCACTTCTTAATCAACAGGAACGGATCGCATGGCCACGGGCAAGCCTGACGCGTGGAGCCTCTTTCTGACCGCGCATGCGCTGGTGGTAGAGGAAATTGAAAACCGGCTGTCGGCCGCCGACCTGCCGCCGCTGGCCTGGTATGACGCGCTGTGGGCGCTGGAACGCGCGCCCGATGGCACGGCGCGCATGTACGAAATGGCCGAACGCATGGTGATCGCGCGCTACAACCTGACGCGCCTGATGGACCGCATTGAAGCCGCCGGGCTGGTCGAACGGTTTCGGTCCGACGAAGACCGCCGCGCCACCTACGCACGGCTGACGCCCAAGGGCCGCGCCCTGCGGCGCGAGATGTGGAAGGTCTACGGCCCCGCCATTGACGAACTCTTCCTGTCGCAATTACCCGAGGCGCAACAGGCCGCCATGGCCGAGAGTTTCCGCCACATCGCCCGCCATGTGCGCGCCAAAACGGCGCGCCCCGCATCCGCACCCGCCGCGTCTTGAACCAGGAATCCGCGTAATGACCTCCCACGCTCGCCCGCTGCATATCGGCATCGTCGCCTGCTCCGCCGAAGGCGCGGCGCTGTGTTATCGCACGCTGTGCGCGGAAGGCGCGGCGCGCATGGGGCCGCACGCGCATCCGGAAATTTCACTGCACACGCATTCATTGGCCGACTACGTGGTTTGCCTGGACCAGGGCGACCTGCCCGGCGTGGGCGCGCTGATGCTGTCGTCCGCCGGCAAGCTGGCGCGTGCCGGCGCCGACTTCTTGATTTGCCCCGACAACACCATCCATCAGGCGCTGGGCCATGTGCTGCCGGCGTCGCCGCTGCCCTGGCTGCACATCGCCGAAGCGGTGGCGGCCGACGCCGCGTCGCGCGGGTTTCGGCGCATCGGCATTCTGGGCACGCGCTGGCTGGTGGATAGCGAGGTTTATCCGGAAAAACTGGGCGCGGTGGGGCTGGAGGCCGTGCGGCCTTCGGAAGACGACCGCATTGCGATGGGCCGCATCATCATGGACGAGCTGGTCTATGGCGTGTTCAAGCCGGAGTCGGTGGCGCGGCTGCAAACCATCATCGGCCATTTGCGCGATGCCGGTTGCGATGCGGTGGTGTTGGGCTGCACGGAACTGCCGCTGGTGTTGAACGACACGAACTCCGTGCTGCCCACGCTGGACTCCACCCGGCTGCTGGCGCGCGCGGCGCTCACCGCGGCCATCCACTCGGCCGTGCCCGGCACCCACTCCTTCGCTGACTGCGGCTAAATCTGGTCCAGGCCGTATTGGCGCAGCCGGTCCAGGTCCAGCACCTTGATCTGGTTGTACGCCAGCGCCAGGATGCCCAGGTCAGCCAACAGCTGCAAGGCCTGGTTGACCCGCTGGCGCGACAGGCCGGTCAGATAGCCGAGCTCTTCCTGCGAAATCGCCAGCGTCAGATCCGTGGACGGATACAGCTGCGGATTGAACAACTGCGCAAGCGACTGCGCCACGCGGGCATCCGCATCCAGCAGCCGATGGTTCTGGATGGACGCAATGAACTCGCCCATGCGGTCGTTCAACTGCCCGATGACAAAGTGCGAAAACGGCAGGCTGGCCGCCAGCAACGCGTGAAAGGTGGCGGCCGGCACCGACATCACGAGCGACGGCTGAATGGCCACCACGTCGTACTTGCGCAGCTCGCGCTTGATAACGCTGCCTTCGCCAAACCAGCCGCCCGGCGGCACGCCGGAAAACGTGCAGCTGCGTCCCGATTCGTTGTAGATCGCCAGCTTCAGCAAGCCCGTGTGCACGCCCAGCCAATAGTCCGACGGCGCATTGCGCCGCGCGATCCATGCCCCGCTGCCCACGTGTTCGGCGCGCGCCGTCGCCAGCACCAGATCCTGGTGGCGGGCGTCCAGCGCGCTGAACCAGGCACAGGCCCGAAACAGGCTCGCAAGCTCCGTGGCGGAAACAGGGTTTAAAACATCGGACATGGGTGAAAACCGTGTAAAACTGGAAAATTGCGGGCTCAGGCGGCGGTCTGTCATGCAGACGACAGACAGTATTTTCCGGCCGGCCCTACGCTCACGCAAGCGACGGGGATCAACCTTTTCCCCGAAATAAATAAGGGGCGCCTTGCGCGTTCCATTCGGAGACAACGCATGAGCAGCATGTTCGACCATGGCCTGGCGCGGCGCGACGCCAACTACGAAGCCTTGACGCCCGTGGATTTCATTGCGCGCGCCGCCGAGGTATACGGCAACCGCCTCGCCGTGGTGCATGGCAAAGTGCGCCGAACGTGGGGCCAGACCTATGAACGCGCCCAACGGCTAGCCAGCGCGCTGGCGCAGGCCGGCATTCAGCGCGGCGATACCGTCGCCGTCATGCTGCCCAACATTCCCGCCATGGTCGAGGCCCACTTCGGCGTGCCGATGCTGGGCGCCGTGCTCAACACCTTGAACACCCGGCTCGATACGCCCAGCGTGCTGTTCATGCTGGGCCACGGCGAAGCCCGCGCGCTGATCGTTGACACCGAATACAGCGATGTCGCGCAGCGCGCCCGCGCCGAATTCCCGCATCTGAAGATCGTGTCCGTGCACGACCTGGCGTCCGCGCCCGCCACCCTGCCCGGCGCAACCGACTACGAAGCCTTCCTGGCCGACGCGCCCGCCACGTTCGACTGGAAGCCGCCCGCTGATGAATGGGACGCCATTGCGCTGAACTACACGTCAGGCACCACAGGCGACCCGAAGGGCGTGGTCTACCACTACCGCGGCGCCTACCTGAACGCCATCAGCAACATCCTGGAATGGGACATGCCCAAGCACGCGGTCTATCTGTGGACGCTGCCCATGTTCCATTGCAATGGCTGGTGCTTCCCCTGGACGGTTGCCGCGCGCGCGGGCGTGAACGTGTGCCTGCGCAAGTTTGATCCCCAGACCGTGTTCGACCTGATCCGTGCCGAAGGCGTCACGCATTACTGCGGCGCGCCTATCGTGCAAAGCGCGCTGGCGAATGCGCCCGCCGAGATGCGCGCCGGCATCACGCATACCGTGCGCACGATGGTCGCGGGCGCCGCGCCCGCGCCGGCCGTCATCGCGAAGATGCGCGACATCGGCTTCGAGCTGACGCACGTTTATGGCCTGACGGAAGTCTATGGCCCAGCCGCCGTCTGCGCCCGCCAGGAAGCATGGGACGCGCTGGACGACGAACGCCGCGCACTGCTGACCGCGCGCCAAGGCGTACGCTATCACCTGCAGGCGGGCGTGTCGGTGCGCAACCCCGAAACCATGGAAGAAGTGCCCGCCGACGAACAGACGGTTGGCGAAGTCATGTTCCGCGGCAACATCTGCATGAAGGGCTATCTGAAGAATGACCGCGCCACCGACGAAGCGTTTGCAGGCGGCTGGTTCCACACGGGTGACCTGGGCGTGATGACGGCGGACGGGTACGTGCGCATCAAAGACCGCAGCAAGGACATCATTATTTCGGGCGGCGAAAACATCTCGAGCATCGAGGTCGAAGACGCGCTGTACCGCCACCCGGCCGTGGCCGCCGTGGCGGTGGTGGCCATGCCCGACCCGAAGTGGGGCGAAACGCCGTGCGCCTTCGTCGAACTGAAGCCCGGTTGCACAGCCACCGCCGAAGAGATCATCGCGCACTGCAAACTGCTGCTGCCCGGCTTCAAGGTCCCGCGGGCGGTGCGCTTTGGCGAACTGCCCAAAACGTCCACCGGCAAGATCCAGAAGTTCGAATTGCGCGCCGCGGTCGGCGCGACCCAGGCCATTGATGTGGCCAATCCCAAGAAAGCCGACTGAACGCCGGCGCCAACCACCCCAATCAGGAGCTCCGAGGCCATGACGTACCAAGCCCCCGTGAAAGACATGTTGTTCGTGTTGAACCATCTGGCCGGCCTGCAGCAAGTTGCCGCGCTGCCCGGTTACGAGGAGGCCACGCCCGACACCGCCCAAGCCGTGCTGGAAGAATCCGCCCACTTCGCCGCCGATGTGCTGGCCCCGCTGAACCACGCCGCCGACCGTGAACCCAGCGCCTGGCGCGACGGCAAGGTCACGACCTCGCCCGGCTTCAAGCAGGCCTTCCGCCAATACACCGAAGCCGGCTGGCAAGGCATGTCGCATCCCGTCGAATACGGCGGCCAGGGCCTGCCCGGTCTGATCGGCTCGCCCTGCTCTGAAATGCTGAACGCCGCCAACCTGTCGTTCGCGCTGTGCCCGCTGCTGACCAACGGCGCCATCGAAGCCTTGCTGACCGCCGGCTCGCCCGAATTGAAAGCGCGCTTCATCGGCCCCATGATCTCGGGCCAGTGGACGGGCACCATGAACCTGACCGAGCCGCAAGCCGGTTCCGACCTGGCCATGATCCGCACGCGCGCACAACCCGTGGGCGATGGCACATACCGGCTGTCTGGCACCAAGATTTTCATCACCTATGGCGACCACGACCTGACCGAGAACATCCTGCACCTGGTGCTCGCCCGGTTGCCTGACGCGCCCGAAGGCGTGAAGGGCATTTCGCTGTTCCTGGTGCCCAAGTTTCTGGTGAACGAAGACGGCTCGCTGGGCGCCCGCAACGACGTCGAGTGCGTGTCCATCGAACACAAGCTGGGTATCAAGGCCAGCCCCACCGCCACGCTGCAATTCGGCGACGCGGGCGGCGCGCTGGGCTATCTGGTCGGCCAGGAAAACCGCGGGCTGGACGCGATGTTCATCATGATGAACGCCGCGCGCTATGCAGTGGGCGTGCAGGGTATCGCCATCGCCGACCGCGCCTATCAGCATGCGCTGGCCTACGCCGCCGAACGCGTGCAGAGCCGCCCGGTTGACGGCTCATCGCGCGAAGCCGTGCCCATCATCCAGCACCCCGACGTGCGCCGCATGCTGGGCACGATGCGCGCCCTGACCGAAGCGGGCCGCGCGCTGGCGTATGTCACCGCGGGCCATGCCGATCTGGCGCACGCCAGCCCCGACGCCACCGAACGCAAACACCAGTTGGCCATCCAGGAATTCCTGGTGCCCATCGTGAAAGGCTGGTGCACCGAAATGTCGATCGACGTCGCCAGCCTGGGCGTGCAGGTGCACGGCGGCATGGGCTTCATCGAGGAAACCGGCGCGGCGCAGTACTACCGCGACGCCCGCATCCTGACCATCTATGAAGGCACCACCGCCATCCAGGCGAATGACCTGGTCGGCCGCAAGACCTTGCGCGACGGCGGCGCCGTGGCGCAGGCCTTGCTCGCCGGCATCCAGCAAACGGAAAAGGAGCTGGAATCGCGCAGCGAACCGGCCGCTGCCCTGGTGCTCAAACCGCTGCGCCAGGCGCGGATGGCGTTGGCGAATGTGGTGGACTTCGTGCTGGCCAACGCGGCCGGCGCGCCCAACGCGGTCTTCGGTTCGGCCGTGCCGTATCTGCTGCTGGCGGGCACGACGCTGGCCGGTTGGCAGATGGCGCGCGCGTTGCTCGCGAGCCTGGACCATCGCCAGGAAGACCCGGCGTTCCACGACGCCAAGATCGCCACGGTGCAGTGCTACGCCTTGCACAAGTTGACGCAGGCGCCGGGCTTGGCGGCGGTCGTGCTGGGTTCGAAGGATTACGAGATTCAGCCTTAAGCCGCGAGGCGCCTGGCTTGCACCCGGTGCAACATCGGGCGCGATAGCCAGCGCGATAGCCTGTACTACCCAAAGAGACCGCCTGACTGGCGGTCTCTTTGCATGGGCGGATAGCCAACACGGTCTTCTGGCCCACCATTAAACATATAACTAGAAAGAATAAAGAACGAGAATAAACATATTTAAAATCATTAAACGGACACCGGAAAACCCTTTGCCCGTAGGCAAAGCGCCAGCCGCATCAAGGCGCGATTCACAGGATTCCCCATGTTCCGCAAGCTCTTGATTGCCACCCTGCTGTCCGCTGCCGCCGCCTCCCCCGCCCTGTCCGCCCCGCCTGCCTTGGAAATCGGCTATCTGCCGATCTTGCCCGACGCGCAATTGTTCGTCGGTCTGGAAGAAGGCACGCTGCAAGCCAAGGGCGCCCCCGCGCCCAAGCTGGTGCAATTCCAGAGCGGCCCGGCGCTGACGCAAGCGCTGATCGCCGGCCAGTTGGACGCCGCCTACGTGGGCATCGGGCCGGCGCTGGTGGCGCGCGCCAAGGGCGCGCCGATCAAGGTCGTGGCGTCGAACATCGTTGAACAGGTCAACGTGGTGGCGCTGGGTCCGTTGGCGCCCTACTTCGCATCAGGCGACCCGGCCACCGCCTTCGCCCGCTTCGCCAAGGATCACGGCCGCAAGCCCGTCATCGCCAGCTACCCCAAGGGCGCCGTGCCGGAAGCCGCGTTGCAATATTGGCTGCGCAATCAAATCAAGGCTGACCCGGCCAGCGTCGAACTCATCTACCAAGGCGAAGCCCAGATCCAGCAATCGCTGCTGACCGGCGCCATCGATGGCGCGGCCATCCTCGAACCCACGGTCACAACCGTGCTGACCCGCGCCCCGGAATCGCGTGTGGTGGCGCGGGGGTCCGAGCTGTTTCCCAAGCAGCCGGGCGCCGTGCTGCTGGTGCGTGAAAAGCTCATTGCCGACCATCCCGACACCGTGCAGCAACTGGTGAACGCGCATCTGGCGGCCACTGCGCTGTTGAAGAACGACCCGGCCAAGGCCGCGGGCTACGTGCAGAAATACGTGGGTGGCGGCCGTCTGG
>Ga0213829_1001488_pt1 | contig 16634 bp, 18 predicted proteins | sample MC6MC0896MG_FD_180665 | JGI IMG/M metagenome (GOLD analysis project Ga0213829, IMG submission 180665) | Enriched soil aggregate microbial communities from Iowa State University, Ames, United States - MC6-MC0896-MG | ecosystem: Environmental > Terrestrial > Soil > Unclassified | place: USA: Iowa...
CCCCAGGCAATCTGCATGGCCCGCAACCCATGCTCCAGCAATTGCCTGGTTTCTTCGTCCTGAATGCGCTCAAGCGCCCGACGGCTATCGCTGTAGGCGAACATCAGGTAGTGGGAAACATTCATCAACGCGAACTCCATCGGCACGATGCCTTCGCTGATGGCGCGGGAAAGGGATTTGCCTTGGGGAAGATCGAAGACGTGGGGTGGATCGGGGACCAGTTTTTTCATGAGTTCACCATGCCGGGCTGAGAGCACCCTTTCGCTTCCACACGTAGGGTGACAGTTGTACGCGGGGTGGAAGACCAGGGGTATGGCGAACCCGGCAGGCCCGAAGGCCTCCCACGCACAACTGTCATATCGACAGCCGCCAAACCACCCGGGCTTCCACACCCGATCGCTGAACTGACAGCGACCGCAAAAGCCTAGTGGGCGGGGTTTCCCGGAGCAATCAGACGGGAGTCGACGGCGATCGTAGGATAATTCGCTGCACTTATATGGGCCGTAGGAGTTTTCTCAGACTGGTGTCAGATCCATCTAAAAACACACCATGCCTGCGATTGCCAAGGTTATTGCAGGCATCATCCCGCTAGTCATCCACCCACAAGGAATCGCAAATGCGCCGCACCACCCAAGCACCCTCCGAGAACATGAAGGGCGAAGCCGAGATACTCGACGAGGAATTGCGCAAGCTCAGAGCATATTCCCCCTGGACGGACGTGCTCCTATTCTGCCTCGGCGCAGCTTCTACATTGGGAATGCTGATTGCGGGGATATTCATTGCAAGATGGCTCTGACCAAATTGGTCGCACTCACACCAAAGCCAGCAACCCCGCACTCAAGAACAACCCCACCCCAAACACAAAATGCGTAACCAGGCTCTTCAGGCAGTTACGCGCAGGTGTCGGCGTTCTGGACGCAAAGAACCCCGCCCCCATCGCCGGCTGCATGAAGCACAGCGGCGCCACGACTGTACCCACACCCACAAGTACTGCGGGCAAAAGAGTAGGTGACCGCAACCAGCCCTCCCCTACGATCACGACCAGTAGCACCGCGAAAAGCACGCCAGTGGCGTAATGAATCACCCATCCCCACGCCAACTCATTTCGCACCGGTTCCGCTTTGGCAATCGCTTGGTGCGACACACGCCCGCCTAGCAGATGCCCCACCCAACGCCCAACCATGGCAAAGTTCAGCGTTGCCACACCCAACCGCCTCAGCAGCAACCCCCACAGGTCCATCACTACCGTGGCACCGATGCCAATCGGCAAAGCAGCTAGAAACATCGCAGTAAACGTCATTGAACAAGCCCTCGAAGGTTGACGGTCAATACCCATGCCGCGCAGCATAGAAGTTGAAGTCAACTTCAAGTCAAGGGCCCGAAATGGACATTGCCGACGTCGCAAAACGCACAGGCGTACCCGCATCGACACTGCGTTACTACGAGAAGAAAGGCCTGCTCAAGTCGCTGGCCGGGCGCGGCCAGCGGCGGCAGTTTGCGGCTGATGTGTCAGACCGGCTGGCTCTGATCGCCCTAGGGCAGGCTGCGGGATTTTCGCTGGATGAAGTGGGGGCGATGCTGGTGGACCTGCAGGTCGACCGGCAGATGCTGGTCGCCAAGGCGGACGAGCTGGATGCGCGAATCAGGCGGTTGCAAGCGATGAGCAAGGGATTGCGGCATGCGGCGCAGTGCCCGGAGGAGGATCATCTGGCATGCCCGAAATTCCAGCGGCTGATGAAGCTGTCGGCGGCCGGAGCATTGGGCGAAAAGCAGGCAAGAACGAAGGCGTTCGTTGCAGATTGAGATTTTCCGACCCCAGAAATGGAGGCGGCCCCACCAGCCACACCCCGGCACTCGATGTTCCCGCTATGGCTGCTCCCTTCCGGGCCTGACCAGGTGGCATGCAAGCATGCTCGGGAATCAATGCAGGCCTTATGGGGCAAGGGTTTCAGGCTGATGGGGTAGCAGACGCTCTACCCGTGCAGACACTCAGCACGGTCGTTCAAAACTTGAGGTGTAGCCAGCACTGTCACACTTTGCTGTCACACTTTGGTGTCACACCCATGGCCTATCTGATCAGACGCAAAGCCGTCTACTACCTGAATCTCAAGCTACCCAAGCACCTCTTCCCGAGGTGTCACACTTTGCGTTTGAGCTTGAACATCAGGCACCGGCAGAGCGCCTTGTTCCTTGCCGCATCCATCGTCCAACGGCTACATGGCCATCTCAGCGAGTACCCGCTGACAGACCTTCAGACGCTTCGTGCGTTATGTTGGCAGTGGCGGGACTCAGCCCCAACACCAGCCATTCATGTAGCACCACGTGCGACTTCGACTACCCCAGTGAAGGTCGGGAGCGACAGTCCAACCCTCGCCGCACTATCCAAGCTCTATATAGAAGAAGGGAAACGGGGCGGCACATGGCGGCAGGTCAGTGCGGATGAAGTCGAGCGTGCGTTATCTGACCTTTTCGAGCTGATGGGTGACATGCCTGCCCTAGCCTTCGATGCTCAGCAAGCACGCCTGCTGAAAGAACGACTCAGCCGCTGTCCCCAGTACTTCGGCTTACGCCCCGAGTTCAAGGGCAAGACACTGAAGCAGGTGGTCGAGTCAGGCAGCACCTACAAGACCATCACTGCCGTCACCATTAATAACCGGCTACGCAAGCTCACTGCGTTCATGAACTGGTGCAAGTCGAATGGATACGTGACTAACAACCCGCTAGCTGGAATGAAGGTCATGACGGGATCAGCTAAGGAAGCACGTCTGTCATTTGACCGCCGCGATCTTGCGGCCCTGCTGGATCATGAAGCGCTGCGAAAGGAAGCACGCAAGCACCCATGGCGCTACTGGCTGCCATTAATGGGAAGGGCGACCGGGGCACGACTGGAAGAGCTGTGCCAGTTGCGGGTTGATGACTTCACTGAACAACAGGGGGTTCACTGCATCCGCATTGATGACAGCCGTGAAGGACAGAACCTGAAGAACGCTAGCAGTCGCCGCGTCCTTCCTTTACACCCTGCCCTGTTGGACCTGGGACTGCTTCTATATGTCGAGTCAGTCAGAGCCAGTGGCGCTGATCGCTTGTTCCCTGAACTAGAAGCGGTAAGAGGGAAGCTGGGCCATGCCCCCTCGAAGTGGTTCGGTCGGTACAAAACGAAACTGGGTATCACCGATACTAGGAAGACGTTCCACAGCTTCCGACATACGCTGATTGATGACCTACGGGACGCTGGGGTGCAGGACTCGCTGATCAAGCGTATTGCTGGCCATGAAGATGGGGCAGTGACCTTCAGCATCTACGGGAGCCGAAGCCCGCTGAAGGCGATGCTCGAAGCAATTAAGCACATCAATCTGTAGACGGATGGTGTTCAGGGTGGGTGTCAGTGCCGCGTCAACAGCTGGTGCCCACGTGCGTACAACTGATAGTCAGTGACAGTCTAGAACAACGAATCTGCCAAAATCCGCAGACGCTCGACTTCATCAGGACGTACACCATTACGCTGTGCCTCGTGATAACGCCGTTGGGCGTCTATTGCTTGCTGGATCAGCGTCACACCAGCAAGCGTCATCCCTTCTAGTGTTCGCTTCAAGCTCACCACCTGTGCCTGCTCTGTTCCCAAGTATAGGGCCTACTCGCCTGGCTACGGCAAAGAGTCTGATGTACGACTGAGTGTGGCCTACTCGGCCTGTTGACCACCCGCGCTGTCGTTCCTGTGGTGGAAGCACCGCCAACCGGCTTCAGTCTGGCTGTGCCGGCGATGACTGTACAAGGTACGCCGATCACCGAGCTGCGTAGCGGTGTGACGCGGATCACCAGCCCTGAGCTGACCATGAGCAGCCAAGAAATCGCTGACCTGGTTGGTAGCCGGCATGACAAGGTGATGCAGTCCATCGAGCGCCTGGCGGAGAAGGGAGTAATTCGTTTTCCCCCAATGGGGGAAAAGTCCCGCTCCGAAGGCCGGCCCGGTAAGGAATACATCTTCGAGGGTGAAAAGGGTAAGCGGGACAGCATTATCGCAGTAGCTCAGCTGTCGCCAGAGTTCACCGCGATACTGGTAGACCGTTGGCAGTATCTGGAAGCACAGGTGGCCAAGCCAGTAGCGAACTTGAGCGATGCGGCACAGCTGCGTGGTCTGCTGTTGGGCTACACCGAGCAGGTGTTGCAGCTGGAAGCCAAGATTGCTGAAGACGCACCAAAGGCGAAGTTCCACGACCAGGTTGCTATCGCTCAGAACAGCCACAGCATGAAACAAGTGGCAGACATCCTGAAGACAGGCCGTAACAAGCTCTTCAGCTATCTGCGTAAACATGGTGCCCTGTTGTCCGATGGCATCAACCGCAACATGCCGTACCAGCGTCACAAAGAAGCAGGCCGTTTCGTTGTAGTTGAAACCACCCGCGTTCATCCGAAAGATGAGAGCGTTGTGATCTTGGATGCCACCACGTATGTAACTGGCAAGGGTCTGATTTGGATTCAACAATTGATCGAGCAACATGGACGGGCGGGCCTGTAATGATTGACTTTATTCTGGCCAAGTGGGTAGCCATTGCAGCGGCTTACGGCATCATCTACGCCGTGTATGTGATCTACGCCCTGTTCGCACTTCGGTTCGAGCGTCAAGCTCAAGGTCGCCGTGTAACAGATGAAGACTTCTATGAAGTACTTGGTGAGGCATTCATCGGCCATGTGCTGTTGCCGTGCCGTGTTATCAAGAACTGCTTCACAGCGATTAAGGCTTCGGTGTTGGCAATGGTGAATGCTGGACTGCCTAAGCCGGGGGCTAACTAATGCCGTTCACTGAAATTCCAGAAGGGCACCGTGGCATCCTCGCTGACTTGGTGGTTGACACCCCGCCACTTCCGCATTGGGCTGATAAGCACCTGAACGGTGAGTATGAGTTGTATGCTCAGCTGGCGACTAAAGTTGGCGAGCGAGCTGGTAATGGAGTAATCGTATTCGAGCATGACGAAGAAGTCTCGACTAGCCTTCACTTAAATTTAATGCCAGTAAGACACGGGATAAGCTAAGAGCCTCCTTGACAAGCGTGCAAGAGCCGTTAACATCGTCACACCTGCCCACAGCAGGCATCTGCAACACCTCACCTTATTAGACCATCACATCTCGCTTTGTCGAGCCAATAGGCCACTGAGCAGAGCGGGCTTCGTGCTGCCTGGAATAAGGACCAATCGTTCCCAACAATTATACGCCGGAACACACCGAGGACTTGCACATGGAACAATAATACAAAGAGCAAATTAAATATGAAACAACAGACACCAGACACTAGCGTCACAAAACTTCTTTCCCAAGCCGAAATAGAAGCACTTGATGCACGAATCGGGGCCAACGCTGATAGATGGTTCAAAGATCACGCACCAACGGACGAGAGCAAAGCCAGACGTGTAGTCAAAAGCAATCGTGGACCGAAACCGCGAGTAGTTGAAAATCCTTTCTATGGTTTCATTGGCTGTACCACAGGTCGGGGGCGCTACCCAGTGTTTGCATTGGACGCTATCGAAGGGATCGCACGGCTGGACTGGCATAGCCGTGGTATCAACGTTGATGGAAAGTGTATGCCGTTGTCTGTCCGAAATATGACTGTAATTCTTGAAAGCTTGCCCATCATCACCAACGAAGCAGTAGAAGACCTACTGCAACTAGGGGAAAGGCACGCTCGACGTTACTTCAAAGCGATTGAGTTGATCATTCCGTGGATGATGAAGAGTCGACCTCAGTCCCTTATCAATGAAATGGATGGCATCGAACCTGAACCAAAACTTTGTGATTGGGAAGATTTGGACGAGGCCTGCACACCGAGTGCAGAAGAGCTGGCAAAGCTGCACCACGACCTTCGTACCCTGACTGAATACAAGGCGGCCGAAAAGTACCCGTGGGATTACCCAATCTGTCAAACCACCGAGACAATCGTAGCGTTCCCGGCTTGCCATCAGCGTCGGCACCCCAAGAAGCAGGCCGTGATGCGGATGCTGGCACAAGACCAGGCGGTTAAGGCTATTGAGCGGTTGACTGGCGTATCGGCAAAGACCATCAGAAAGTGGCGAGACGAGGTGCAGCCCCTACAAGACAGGCTGCAAGTCGCGTAGGCGGCCTTCTCACAGGGGGGGGGAGTAATACGGCCGCATGTATGTAAAGGCAATCACCAAAGCAGAGACTTGAAACCATTTACCTCTATAAACTTATCATCGTGGCGGCCACGCCACGGCAGGACAACCTGTGCCTGAAGCACGGATAACATTCTATTCAGCAGGGGAAGAAAGGGGCAAACCCTTTCCCCGCTCTTGATCTTGCTTCTAACTCTACAGTCATCGTGTGCAGCACAAACTAGTAACGGTACGTTACATCCAACCCCATAGTTCAAGACTAGAGGTCTGGGGGCTCTCGCCTCTGCCCCCACTATATCTATCACCATACCTTAGAGAAGTTAGACTTTATAAGTTGGGAACAGAGTGATGCACCAGCACCCACCCACCACCAGTGCTTATATTTCAGATCAGTGCACCGTGATGAGCCATCACACACTAACACGCACTATGCAGACTGATAACACTGTAAAGATAACCACTACCCTACCCACAGTCTGGCACTATGGGCAAGACACCACTACTGCACGCACTATCAGGCATATGACCATAACCCTAATTTCAGACAGCAACATGCGAGACACACCACAAGAGCACCTTGAAAATAAAGTTTCAAAACAGGGCCTAAAACACTTGACACCTATGCCACTGTGGTAAGCTAGGTATTAGTTGAGCGAGACTGCCACCAGCCCTCATCATTGCCTGCAACGGGCAATAGCGTACAAACACCTAGTACACAGAAAGACAACTTAATAGTAGCCTAACCCGAAGCTCGTCATGAGTGACGGGTTTTCTATTGCCACGAAGAAACACCTACACAAACAAAAGTACACACATGCAAATGAGTTATCCATTGCAGAGGAAGTATTGCGACCACTGCAACAAGACCTACTACAGTCGGTCACACCGTTCCCGCTGGTGCAGCTCAGCCTGCCAGACGAGAAACCATAGAGCAAATAATGTAACCAGCCGAGATCAGCTGGAACAACAGTATCTCGCTCAAGAAGGAACAACCAATGAATCACAACAACAGGACACACATCAACAATGATTAGTACAGAATACACATACGCCGAAAAAGTCATCGAGTTCTTCAAGCACGATGAAGCAGAGCTAAGCCAGCTGATAGAGCAGAAGCTTGCACATTACAACACCTACGCTCAGGGGCTTTACTTCAAAGACCCCGCTGCCAATATCGAGTGGGTGTGTAAGAAACCTCTTCATCTCGCCCTGCTCGACCTACAGGAAGAATGGCGAAAGGGTTACACACTCGTCAATGCCCGGTACGACACCCTCGACTTTAGAGCCCAGTTGCGAAAGCCAGATAAGGTAATTAAATCTGAGCTTCGCACACTAGCAGATCAAGCACGAGCTGATTACGAGAAACACCGATATGAACGAAATGCAGCGGAAACAACTCGCCAAGTTGAAATCACGCTATCCATTAAGCGTCGCCGTGAAGAGAAAGCTCTTGCTGCAACCAAAGTAGCTACAGCGGAAGCTGAAGCCGCAGCAGCCGAAGCAATGGCGCTGGCAAAAATCCAACAAGATTGTCTAGATGAAGAAGCAGCCTTGGCTGATCTAGTACGCGCCTACTCACAATCAGCAGGGGCGAAGTGATCGCCCTACCCACCTGGAAATACCCTTGAACTATTTCGCAGTACACAAACAGTCGAACACTATTCAACGTGTTATATCTTCAAGCTTTACGCCCACCAACACCGACGACACTACCTTCTATCCAGCAACCCATGGCCGATTGAGTCAGTATTACGCCAGGCTTAAATTTGATACCCCTATCGACATCTACTCAATCATCGCCAAACCAAAGATTCCAGAGATCCTGCCGTTGACACCACAAGGTAAGATCGCACTTACAGACTATGTACTGAAGCATCGCCAACACGAGACAACCGAAGCAATGGCATCAGCATGGCGGGTGTCAGAGCGGACCAGCAGAGATATCTTATCCAAGCTTACCACCCCCCTACCCTTGACTACCCTACAGGGCTAGGGGGTGGTAGCCCCGTGGAAGCCCCGTATATTGGGGCTTGTAGAAGTGCTGTCGGACGGATCTGAGATACTAGCCACCGCCTGGCACAACCCCGCTTGCATCACCACCAACAGCGATGACAGTTGATGATACCGGTTCGTAGCCGCGAGTAAGCATGCTTTGAGTTCCCATCATTAGCACCAGAATAAAGACCAAATGCAACAGATTCCAAGTTAACGCCACCTCGAAAGATGCCGACTTTTTAGAAACAACCAAAACGCTAGTTGCCGACTTTTTAGAAAGTCGGCATAGCAACTTAACAAGCAGCCAGAGAACAAGCACCAGCTTAGTGCCAGAGAAAATATTAGTTAGTGTAAGAGATTTCAAACAAAAGTAAGAAAGTTCGATCATCAGTCGAAAAAAAGTTTTACGGAATTGCTTGACAGGATCGTGAGCAGGCCGCTAGCTTGGAAAGAAACCGGCACCCAAGGAGCTGAGAAGTGGATATCCGAAAGCCAGAGCTGAGTGCTCACGAAGATGATTGGAAGGAGTATGCTAAAGCTGGATGCGAGCTCATCAAGTCCAAGCTAGCCTTATTCCTCACAAAGCGCTTAGGCGGAAAAAGGAAGCGCCAGGAAATAGCACTAAACACGGGAGGTGGCCGCATTGTCCGCGCCCTTGGCGCTAACTACGACTTGTACCTTCGTCTCTTCCCAAGAACAGAAACTGGCTGGCCCCGTGAAACTATTGTTATCGCAGGGGTAAGATTTGATGAGCAACGGAAAGGACACGGCACAGAGCTACTGAAGCTACTAATCAAACTTGCACCAGTAGTTGGCTACCAACACATAGGGATAGAAACCACCAATCACAGATCGGCGCCTTTTGCAGAGCGGTGCGGACTTCAGTTCACGGGCAGAGGCAGTGACTATATTGGCTCGGTAGCCGATATCCAACAAGCGCTTCGCTAGAACTAAGCTAAGCTGCCCAGCAGCCGCAGCATTTACCGCAATCACTACTTGCCATGACATCTCGTAACAACAGGATACAGTGCACTGTGTTCAATATAAACTGCTGTCTGGACAAGCAACAGGATTTCCAACTTTTCCAGCAGCCGCTGAAGAACCAACGGAAAACTATCGGCATAACTAATCCAGTTGACCACGCCTCAGAGCCGTCTGGATGCCGCTATACAGCTACAGCCCAGTGTTTACGGGCGCCTACGCTACAGGTGCTAAGCCAAGTCCCACATTTCCGCTTATTCCGTAGTGTTTCCAAGGGAATAACGTTCAGCCCACAGTTTTGTGGTCTATGTCACTCCGTTGTCAGTCCCGATGTCTTCAGATTTGAGGCGTCCTAATTGGCCCGCCTAGTGCAGACTTATGGGTCTACTGGAAAGTCAGCAGGGGCTGGGAAGCCAGAACGGCCCAGCCCTGTATTCATTGGCGTAAACGCTAGCGGTCACAAGTTGATGAATACAAAACACCCCAGAATTCCGTATTCATTAGACTTGCTTTCAGTTTTGAATACAGGCATGATCTCTGCATCTAGAGCCTAAAGAATACAGAGGGCAGGAAAATGGCAAAGGTCGGATACATCCGCGTTAGCTCGGTAGACCAGAATACTGAACGGCAGCTTGACGGCATCGCCCTGGACAAGGTGTTCAGTGACAAAGAGAGCGGCGCCACTACCGACCGACCGCAACTGCAAGCGATGCTTGAGTACGTCCGTGAAGGGGACAGCATTGTTGTCCATTCCATTGACCGCCTTGCACGCTCCCTGTCCGACTTGCTCAAGTTGGTGGAAGACCTGACCAAGCGTGGTATCCACATCCGCTTCAACAAAGAGCAGTTGGAATTTACCGGCGAGGACAACCCAACCCAGCACCTTATGCTGTCGATGATGGGTGCTGTAGCCCAGTTCGAGCGGGCTATGATTAAAGAACGTCAGCGGGAAGGTATCGCCAAGGCTAAGCAGAAAGGCGTATACAAGGGCCGCACGAAGACCGTGGATGACGAAGCAATACGTGCCGCTGTGTGTGGTGGGCTATCGTTCCGCAAGGCTGCTGAGAGCCTTGGTGTTAGCCTGAGCACCGTACAGCGTGCGATGAAAGCCAGCGCCTAACAAGCGCCATCGTGTGCTGATGTGCCCCCACATTGAGGACCAACATGGAAGATCGGGACGCGGCAATAGCGGACGCCTTAGAGATGCTGCATATGAACCAGCAGGCTATACGGGCAAGCGTTGAAGAGATTGCCCTTTGGTTACGAGCCAGAGGCTCAGAGAACACATTCCAGAACGCCATGGTGGCCCTTCAGGCCCTTGATACGAACGCAGATGCCATAACGTCAGCAATCGACCGTGTACGCTCATAGCCGCCTTCACGGCGGCTTTTTCGTACCCTGATATTTTGAAATCCTAGCTGGCTAGTGGGTAGGTAATCGGCGTGGGGGTTAGGCACCGATGCAACCTGAGCAGCACGCAGCAAAAAGCCCCGCCAATGGTGGGGCTTAGTCGTTTATGCTGGCTCATCGCACTCCAGATGGTTCAGAATTGAATTATCTCGATGATATTTCACCCACCAGATTCACAGGCGATATTCGACTGCGTAAGACATCGGTAATCTGACGACGCAGCAAGCTGCTTGAGAAAAATCTTAGAAATCCTGACAACCGACAGCGCCTTTCTTGGCAGCAAGATGACATACATTACCATCAATGTTTGGCATTAAGGAAAATCAGCACCGCACAGTGCCTCAACGGGTAGAGACCACCTCCACTTTGACTTCATCAAGCCTGAGAGGCTTATCTCCCGGCGAGTACAAAGCCAAACTCAGCACGAATGCCGACAGCGAACAAGCCGCCAGGAGATATGGAGACCAGAGATCAAGAGTTTCACGATGCTTAAGCAATGCTTGAGCACGATATTTAAATTCTATTCGTAGTAGCTTTATGAAATCCTGCCTACACCACTGACCGGTATATTCATTTAGATCAAAATACTTATCAAAGTACACCTGCCCGTAATACTCATGAATCTCACTAGTTCTGAAGCCGATGCTTCTTTTAAGGAAACCTGTCTTCCTGTAAACAGGGTTATCCGTATCATAATTATCGCCCACATAAATATCAGCCTTACGACCAACCAGCCCTGACGTAAACGGCCCCTCTGGATCTATATGATAAACAGTGTAATCACCAAGCAATCTTCCAGACCAAATTGCGAACAGTTGATTATTGTATTTTTCTGAGTAGGCATAATACCTGAATACACAAGCAACCACTGACGCAACAAGCAAATACCTCAACCCATCATGATTTGCAAACTCAATCTTGAAAATGAAGGTGTTCGCCTCTTTGATCTGAGCGCCACTCACAACCAACGCCAGCAGCAACAGCGAGACAAGTACGAGCGCCTTACGCTTTGACTGGAACGATTTATCTTCATCCATTGCCCTTCTGTATTCATCTGCATTCATAAAGACTTGCGAACTCTTCCATGTTGACTTTGATGCCCTACTGACAATCTTGAGCATTTTAATAGCATTATAGGACTTGGGGCATCAGTGTAAACTGGTTCTGCGTTTTGGGTAGTTGCACCAACGGGCTCATGAGCTTGCCAGCAACCAGTATCGTACTGGTAAGCTCTCGGAATCCTGCACCCCATCAGCGTAAGGAGACCTTGGTATGGATGACAGATCAGCTGCAACCGCTGACGCCCTAGAGCTGCGGATGAACCAAACGGCACTGAGAGCAGCAATCGATGAAGTAAGTACATGGATACGTAAGCGAGGCTCTGTGAACATTCACGATAACGCGATGACAGTTTTTCAGGCTCCCTATGCAAGTGCTGATGCGCTTACTTTAGCGATAAGCAGCCTACGCCCATGACTACTCAGACGCCAATAACCGTAATATAGCTTGTCGACCTACATTATCAACCAGATCGACAAGCCATACACCACCTATAACGCTTGACCCACCATTATTTAGCGACTCTTTCTGGGCCTGCCAGATTCATGCTGAATCCAATCTAGCAAGTCAGATATGAATGCATAATCTTCCGTTCCGGCTGTCATCCGAAGTAATCGCTGAGCAGTGATAACGGATTTACCAAGCTTCGACCTCATAAATGTATCTTTATAGATATCGGGCAAGGCATCAAATTCCTCCCGCATCCGCCTTATAGCTGCCACACTTAGCCCAACATCGCCATTCTGACAACTAAAATCAGACTCTCTGTAGTTCAACTGGACACGCGTGTCATAGTATATCTTTTTCAAACCATCTTCTAATACATCAATCTTACCACTAAGCTCCAACAATAATTCTCGCACCTCAGAGAACTTATGCTGGAACATATATCCACGACTCAAGCTGATCGCAATTTCCGCAGACCCGGAATCCAGCTTTCGAGCAAGCTCAAACTGCTCAACCGCCTCATCAACTGACTCCTCTTCATGAAGAATGAATTTCCCAAACCAATAATGAAGCTGAGAGGTATTGGGGGCGAGAGCAATAGCTAGCTCATGACTTTCCCTTGCCTCCGGGTAATTCCCGTTTTTCTGATGGAAGTATGCCAAAACCCTGGGCACCTCAAAGTAATCGGGAGCCAGTCTCTTCGCCTCTTCAAGTATTTCATAAGCGGGCTCATTTGCCGCCGCCCGCAAGTGCTTCATAGCGTCGTGAAGCATTTTTACAATTACACGATCCGCTTTCGAACGAACTTTTATGTTAAGCGGTGAGTACTTATTACCATTTGTCGCACTTCTCATCTCTACTACAGAATTAAGCTTATTACGATTAGCCTTAACTTTCTGCTGAAATGCATTGGAAGGACGATGATGCTTATTCAAATATGCTCTGGCCAACTCAGCTAGCTGGTAAGTAGTTTTTATACTACCCCCGGTTGGCTTTGAAGATTCCGCCAGCATATTAGTAGTCATTAATTCTTGCAGTGCTTTTTGAATTCTGATTGCCTCGAAACCCGACAGATATGACAACTCCGCGATATCCTTCCAACCTGGAGCACATTGCATGGTGCTGGTTAGATCACGAGCATCCTGAGAAAGAAACTGATATACGTTACTCATACAGAACTCAAGGAAAAGCGATGAGTTCTGCAATACCGTTTCAGCGGCCACACCTGTCTGCACCGCACTAACGAACCACTTTATGTAACCTGGATTCAAATACATGCGGTTAGCATATCTACGAAGAGTATTTTCATCTTGCGTAGCAATACTCTTCACACTCCTAAGCTGGCCAAGAGTACGAATTAGCTTCGCAGCATATCCTTCTTCAATTCCGCCCAGTTTTATGGGGTATTCATAGGCTCCGAGACCTATTCGAGATGTAATTATAATTTTGCTACCATCTGGCAAAGAACTGACAAATGAATGTATGGTCTGATCCATAATGGTTTCAAGATTATCGATAAACAAAGCAATCTTGAATGTACCCAAATATTCTACAATTTCAGCAAGCGGATCAACAGTCTCAACGCCACTCAATTGCGAAGAGATTTCTTGAAGAACACCGATCGAGCTTGTGATTGCCCCTTTAATGTCACGAATTTCATTAACAGTGATTTGGGTGGTCTTCGAAGTAACCCAAACAACCGCATCAAACGGCTTGGATTCTTCCTCCAGAAGCTCATAAGCGACTTTTAACGCCAGAGCACTTTTACCAACGCCACCCTCGCCTACAATTGATATAACAGGAAACCCACCAAGACACAGCTTTTTTACTTGCTTAACAACCGCATCCCGCCCAATCAGACCTGTCTCGTCGAAATCTGGTAGCGGCAAGTTATGCGGAATTGTATCTACTTCAGAATCAACGACAGGAATCTTCAGATCGAGCACGAAGCTCGGATCATCTTGAAGGCGGTCAAAAGTATCCTGTAAATTTTCCCACCCATGGAAATTCTCTTTAATTAATTCTGCACAGAAGTCTGATATTAAAGGCAGGTCATCAAAGTTCAACGGGCGAATATGCATAACCCGGTTACGGACCGGAATTATTTTCTCGAATTGACGAGTCTTCGCCTTTATAGCCTGGCTAAATCCAGCATCAAAACTAGCCTGATTTGAATTAATAATTTGAAATGTATCACCCAAATCAAAGTAATCAATCAAATTATCAAGAGTCGGCTCGTCGTAAGCACTGCCAACATCTTTTTCGAGGCGTGCTCGACACCTAGTAATCAGTTGCTGATCAAATTTTGGGTCGCTATACAGCTCACTCCCCAAGCGACTTTTAATCACCCCCCTGAGATCTTCCTCAAGACCACTAAGGAGTGCATATACTGTCATTCTTGATAAGCTATAAGCCATGCGTATATTCCCTGGCGCATTTTTTGCCAACTATAATGGCATATTGCCCCAGAAATTCCAAGTGCTCTGTAGTGCCAGCTATGGCCTGTCAGTTACGTCAATCTTGAAGACCGGAGCGCTAGCCTGAATCCTTGCACTCAGCGCATATGGCAACTGAAGCACACCGAAGGCCATGCCGTTCTGAGGCGAAAATCTATTTTATGAATTCTAGCCAAGCGCTATCCTGAGCAGGATTCCACCCTTCGGAGAATTTGGTAACGAGGGTTTTGAACTTGGAACTGATGTGGTTTGTCCCATAGAGCCGGTTGCACTGTATCGAGAACGTTACAAACGCGGGTTTGCGGAGCGCCACCCAAAGGCGTGCAACGCATTAGCTGAGCGCCAGATAGTCATGTTATCGAGATTGGTTACGATGGACGGGTGCTCCCAAGGTAACTGTCCTCTCGCCCGCTTGGTTGCGGAGATCCTTGCTTTACAAGCATCGGACTTAGGAAATCCAGCGTTGGCCGGCATCTTCCCGAGGCGTTTTTCCCGCATCTTCGCTTTGGCAGAGTCCGAGTGCTTTCTGCCGAAGAAAGGGTTCTTATCGCCCACGCCTAACCTTGCTGTATCAGCTTTCAGGCAGCCACAGGACTTATAGGAGCCTTCGCAGTCAGGGCTCACTTCCCTGGTAAGGAGAACGCGCTTTACGCCGCAATCACAAACGCAATTCCATTTCGCCATTTCCTGATCCCTAGCATTACGACGGTATCCGGCCTCACTGACAACCAGTAGCCTGTGGTTACGGACACCTACCAATTGCTTGGTCATCATGCCTTCAGTTGTTTCAGACTTAACGCGAGCGAACTCTTCACGGGTGGCAGCGTATAATCTTGAGTTGACTTTTCCGCCGTTGCGCGAATCAACATTGGTCATCATGAACGCGGCGTACAACAGAAGGTAATCATTCGGATGCATCTTCCACAGCAGCATGTGTGCGATGTAGTGCTCCCGGCCCGTGAGCATCACCAGGCTATTCCCTGCATCACTCCCCCCCCTGCATCGAGGAACGATGTGATGAATCTCGAAGTAACCTGTGTGTTCCGCTTTGTTGAGGCCTCGGCCGTTGGCTTTCGTTACGAGGGAGTGGTAGATGCGTGCGTGATCCATTCATCTCCCCATATGCTCAGCCTTCCCAGCCACTAGTCAGCTTATTAGGAGGACTCGCGACTCACCAAAACTGCATTGATCATCTTCACACCCAACAAAGGCTCAGTGCCAGTGCTGCCCCAGGAGCCAGTACCAAGAAGGAGGGCCTGGGGAAGGTTGAAGAAACGATGTGCAGACGATAGCATGCCGCTTGCGATGCACCACTTGGTGTACCTAAACACTGTCACACTTCGAGATTTTTGAGAGAGAAATCCTTGAGAATTCAAGGACTTACGTAATGGAGGCGGCCCCACCAGCCACACCCCGGCACTCGATGTTCCCGCTATGGCTGCTCCCTTCCGGGCCTGACCAGGTTAACGGGTAATCAATGCGGGGGGACCGACGGGGCCACCACTACATGCCTCGCTGAGCAGCGAGTGGCGCCATTGTACCGGTCTTGCGGGCAGATACAACCTCTGAGGGAGAAAAAGTCATCATTTCTCAATGACTTGTCAGGGGTGGGACGGCACATCGGCGCATGATTATGTGTAGGAGCGGCCTTGTGTCGCGATCGGGCCGCGAAGCGGCCCCGGCGATACAGGTGGCGGCGCCGAGATCGTGGGGCCGCGATGCGGCCCGATCGCGACACAAGGCCGCTCCTACAGGGATCGCGCAAACGCTTAGATAGCAATGCCCTGTTCGGCCAGGAATGTGACGAAGGCATCTTCGTCCAGCACCTTCACGCCCAGTTCAGCGGCCTTGGCCAGCTTGGAGCCCGCCCCCGGCCCTGCTACCACGCAGTGGGTCTTGCCAGACACCGAGCCGGCCACCTTGGCCCCCAGGCTTTCCAGCTTGTCTTTGGCGATGTCGCGGCTCATGCGCTCCAGGGTGCCGGTCAGCACCCAGGTCTGGCCGGCCAGCGGCAAGCCCTCGGCTACCTTCTTTTCGCTGCTCCAATGCATGCCGAACGCCAGCAACTGGGCTTCGATATCCCGCGCCAGCTTTTGATTCGCTTCATCCTTGAAGAACTCACGCACTGCGTCAGCCTGCTTGGCCGCCAGGGCCTGGCGCA
>Ga0213829_1001497_pt1 | contig 16516 bp, 12 predicted proteins | sample MC6MC0896MG_FD_180665 | JGI IMG/M metagenome (GOLD analysis project Ga0213829, IMG submission 180665) | Enriched soil aggregate microbial communities from Iowa State University, Ames, United States - MC6-MC0896-MG | ecosystem: Environmental > Terrestrial > Soil > Unclassified | place: USA: Iowa...
AGGGGCGTGGTCGGGCGTTTGCGGGGAATCTCATGAAACGTCGTGGGCATCAGGCGAATCGTTATAGGTATAAAAGATGCGGCAGTTTACCTGATGCATCGTCCCCTGCCCACGCGTTGGTTTTAACTTGGCGGATATGCCTTAGCTGCGCCGCTCGACAATATAACGGGCCAGGTCGCGTAACGGCTCGGCTGCCGCGTCAAACGGTCGCAGGGCGTGCAGGGCCTGATCGCGCAGTTCCAGGGCGTAGGCCTTGGCTGCATCGAGGCCGAGCAGGGCCGGGTAGGTTGGCTTGTCCCGCGCGATGTCCGCCCCCTGGCGTTTACCGAGGGTTTCGGTATCGCTTTCAACGTCGAGAATGTCGTCCTGCACCTGAAACGCCAGGCCGATGGCTTGTGCATACGCCCGCAGCGACGTCAGTTGGTCTTTCTCGGCACGGCCGCTGGCCAGGGCACCCAGCTGAACGCTGGCCTCGATCAGCGCACCGGTCTTGTGCCGATGCATATACTCCAGGGCTTGTTGATCGAGCTTGAGGCCGACCGAACCGAGGTCGATGGCTTGACCGCCGACCATACCGCCCGGGCCTGCCGCCAACGCCAGGGCGCTGACCATTTGCAGGCGGGTTTCGGCATCCGCAGTGCTCAGGCGCGGATCGAGCAGGGCGCTGAAGGCCAGGCTCTGCAAGCCGTCACCGGCGAGAATCGCGCAGGCTTCGTCGAATTTCTTGTGGGTAGTCGGCTGGCCACGACGCAAGTCGTCATCGTCCATGGCCGGCAAATCGTCGTGCACCAGGGAATAGGCGTGGATCAGCTCCACGGCACAGGCCGCGCCGTTGGCTTGTTCAGCCTTGCCACCCAGCGCTTCGCAGGCGGCGTAGGCCAGCAGCGGACGCACCCGTTTGCCGCCATTCATTACGCTGTAGCGCATCGCCTCGTACAGACGTGCGAGCTCAGGGCCGGGCGCGATGAACAGGCTTTCCAGTGCCGCATTGACGCGGTCCTGGCTGGTTGCCGAATACGCGGCGATCATTCCGGCAAATCCGCGTCGAAGGGTTCCTCGGCCAGCTCGCCATCGCGCTCGAGCAGCACTTGGACCTTTTGCTCGGCCTGGGCCAGCGCCGCCTGGCAATCGCGGGTCAGGCCGATGCCTTGCTCGAAAGCCGTCAGCGAGTCTTCCAGCGACAATTCACCATTCTCCAGGCGCTCGACCAGCGTTTGCAGTTCAGCGAGCGATTGTTCGAAATCCAGTGCAGCTTTTTTGCGGGCCATGGCGGCTATTTCCGGTTGACGTTAAACCGGCGCGACACTAGCAGACATGGGTTGTATGGGCAAATGAGCGGAGTATTGGGCGTCGCGGTTTGCGGCGTCTCTAAAAGTGATCTGAGTTATTCGGCTCATTTTGTGAGCCGAATAAGCTCGCTATTCGGCTCACGCCCGTAAAATCCCTGATTCCTACAGCAAATAGAGATCTATCTGATTGTTAAAAAACCGCTGAATGGCTAATCTTCGGGTCTTCTACAACCCCACAATCACGGGGTTTTTAGACGAAACGCAGGGTTTGGATCTGTAGCGCGCCGAGGATCAGGCGCAAGGTTTCGTCTGGCATGGCAGGAGGCGTCACATGCGTTCATTGCTTCTGTTGCTGATGGGGTTGGTCTGCGCGATCGCTGCCAAGGCCGAGCTGTCGGAACCGGTAGGCGGCTGGCGCTACAACGGCCTGCTGGACCGCAGTGAGTATCCTCAGGTCGCCTACCCCACACCGCCCATCGATCGGGGCGTGCAGCGCAATCGTACAATGATCGAAGGCCGGCTCGAGGCCATCGGCACCCAGCGCGGGCCCCATACCCTGGCGGTCAACGGCAACCCCCTCAATCTGTACACCGACGACCAGGGGCGTTTCGCCCGGCCGTATGCCTTCGGTGCCGGCTCCAACAGCGTCGAAGTACGCAGTGCCGAAGGCAAGTCGCTCAAACGCGTTCAATTCTATGAAGCCAACAACCTGCGCACGCCGGCGCGGATCCGCGTGGTGCTGGGATGGGACGACCCGAAGGCCGAGCTCGACCTGCACATTATTACCCCCGACGGCCAGCACGCGTTCTGGGCGCGCCCGGCGATGAGCAACGGCGGCGGCCTGGACCCGGATGGCGTCGATGGCCCCGGTCCGGAAATGTTCACCATGACCGCGCCGATGCAGGGCACCTATCTGGTTTACGTGAACTATTGGGGCAACTTCGGCAGCGGCGGCTATAACTTCGATGAGCGCGGCAACCAGAACGAGGTGATCACCTCGCAGATCAACCTGGTACTGAACGAAAACACCGTCGACGAGAAACGCGAGACCTTCATCGTGCCTCTGCGCGCGATCGGTGATCTGCTGCTGGTCAAGACTTTCAACTATTGAACATCACGTACCACGGATTGGGCTTGCGAAATGAGCGATAACACTGTGACTCCGGCCACCGCCGCAACTGCCACCAAGCCTTCCCGGCGCTGGCCGGTGCTGCTGGGCGGGTTGTGCCTGGTGGCTGGTGTGGCGGCCGGCTTGGGCTGGTTCATGCAGCAGCCCAAGGCACCGCCGGCGCAATTGGCCAGCGACAAACTGGGCATGAGCCGTCCGGACGGTCTGCTCGAAACCCATTCCTTGAGCCAATTGCCCAAGGACTTGCTGGCGGTGCCGTTTCTCAAGGAGACCCTCACGGAAGATTTCGTCTTCTATTACCAAACCCATGCCGATCGTCTCGGGTTGATCGGTAGCCTGCGGCGGATCATTTACGAGCATGACCTTAAACTGCAGGACAGCCTGATCGAGCAACTGTTCGATCAACCGGCGGATGTAGCCCTTTGGCGCGGGGCGGATGGCCGGCTCAAGGACTTCCTGTTGGTGATGGACCGCAGTGGCCTGGCCAAGGTGCTGGAACCGCTGGCCAAAGTGGCGCTGGACGATACGCAGCTGACCAGGCTCGGCGAGGTGATGGTCGGTGCCGACGAGGCAGCGCTTTATCTGCTCAACTACAACGCCAGCAAGGCGCTGGTATTCGCCTCCCACGGCGACAAACTGGTGGTGCTGTCGAATCCGGCCAAACTCTACGATCCGGGCAGCGGCATGCTGGAAGAGCCGGGCAGCGTCTCGACCCAGGCCATCGGCGCATTGCTCAATGGCGACAAACTGTTCCCCGAGGCTTTCGGCCTGCAACCCCGTGCCGCTGAGGTGAAACAACGTTTATCGATCAATGCCAGCGTCCTGGCCATGGGGTATCAGCGCTTCATCCCCAACTTCGCCGGCCTGCGCTTCGACATGGATGACAAGGGCTGGCACAGCTTTCTTGCCATGGATGAACAGGACAACCAGCCGGACTTCGATTTCAAGCCGATCTGGCAAGCCATGCCCATGGGTGCCAGCGCGTGCGTGGCCTTGCCCCTGGCTGCGGTACAACAGCAACCGCTGCTTGAGAAACTTGGTGCAGAAGAAAAGGTGGCTCAGGCCCTGACCGAACACATGGCGGGCACCGCCGGCCTGTGCTGGTACGCCGATTCGCGGCTGTACACGCCATTGTTGGTGGCCAGCCTGAATGACGATGACAGCGCAAAGCTCGACGGCGATCTGGGTAATCTGTTTGGCTCGATGGTCGGCGCTTACGAAGGCAAGGTCGAAGGGCATGCGTTCCCGGTGGTCCAGAAGCAGGAAGGTGAAACCCATCAGTGGCAGCGTCAGGTCAGCTCCAACTTCGGTCCCTACAAGGCCAAGGATGCCGAGCAACCGGATGCGATCACCGGCAAGGCATTCATGCGCGTGAGCCTGGCACGCCATGGCTCGACACTGCTGTTTTCCCTCGACGACAAATTAGTGGATAAAGCCCTCGATACCCTGGATAAACGCTTCCCACCGATGGCCGACGTCGTGCCCAAAGACCTGCTGATACCGATCTACTTCGGCCCGGACTCCATGGCGCAACTGATTCAACAGGAAACCCTCGACAGCCTGCCGCAGGACATGGAGCCGGTGTTCTACAACGCCGCGCAAACCTACCTGATGCCGAAACTGCGCACACTCGGCGGCTATGGCAAATATGCCCTGACCTTGCCCGAAGGCAGTGAACCCGACGGCCACTGGCAATGGCTGCCGCTGGAGTGGAAAGCCCTGTGACCGCACTTGTCCGAGGCCTCGGCTTGCTGGTCATGCTGCTGGGCAGTCGTGTCTTTGCCAGCGAAGCTGCAGCTCTGGACCCGCAGCAATCCCAAATATTCCGCGCCTGGTTCGTGCGCATCGCCCAGGAGCAACTGACCCAGGGCCCGAGTCCGCGCTGGTACCAGCAGGACTGCGCCGGCCTGGTGCGGTTTGCCGCCAACGAAGCACTCAAAGTCCACGATGATAAATGGCTGCGCAGCAACGGCCTGTCCAACCGCTACCTGCCTCCGGAGCTGCAATTGAGCGATGCCCAACGTGGCCTCGCCCAGAAATGGCAGCAGGGCGGTGGCGATGTCGGACCGTACGTCAATGCAATCAAGTTGATCCAGTTCAACAGTCGCTTGATCGGTCGCGACCTGGCGCAAGCCCGGCCCGGCGACCTGATGTTCTTCGATCAGGGCGACGACCAGCACCTGATGATCTGGATGGGCCGCTACGTCGCCTATCACACCGGTACCACCACCCCCACCGACAACGGCATGCGTTCCACGAGCCTGCAACAACTCATGACATGGAAGGACACCCGATGGATCCCCGACGCAGCCAACCCCAACTTCATCGGCGTCTATCGACTGAACTTTCTTTCTCAATGAACGGTGTCCGCATGCTGCGTTTTTTGACTGTGCTGTTGGTATGGGTGCTGCCTTTTTCGGCGGTGTATGCCGAAGATACCGTCGAACCGAGCGGCTATACGCCGGTGCCTGGTGAAAGCTTTTTCCTGCTGGCCGACAGCAGCTTCTCCAGCGATGAACAGGCAATGGTGCGCCTCGAGGCCCCCGGCCGTGACTATCGTCGGTTTCGCATGGAGCCTTACGGCGGCGCCGACATTCGCGTGTACCGGATCGACGAGCCGCTGGATTTCCTCAAGCGCCAGAAGAACCTGCACCGGGTGGTCAGTGACGGCCAGTTCAAGGGCGAAGGCCTGTCGAATACCCTCGCGTACCTGTGGGACAACTGGTACCGAAAATCACGTCGGGTGATGCAGCGGGCATTTTCCTACGAGTCGCGTAAACAAGTCACCGAGGAAGTGCCGGAATTGAAGATGGGTACCGCCATCGCCGCGCCGACGCCCTACGATGCACAGCCGCAATTTGCGCTGATTCCGGGTTTACCGGTGATCAGCCAATTTCGTTATCCACTGTGGCAAGCCAAACCTATCCAGCCCCCTGCCGGGGTGAACCTGGCCGGTTCTTCCAGCGAGTTCGTCAGTGTGGCACCGGGCAACGTGTACATCCCGTTGGGCAATTTGAAGCCGGGCCTCTACCTGGTTGAAGCACTGATCGGCAAGTACCGCGCGACCACCATGGTCTTCGTGTCCAATACGGTGGCGGTGAGCAAGATCGCCGGTGATGAACTGGTCGTCTGGGCGGCGCGCAAACACCAAGGCAGTTCGGTGCCGAAGGTCAATGTGCTGTGGACCGATGGCCTGGGTGTGATGAGCAGTGGCGCTACCGATGCCGATGGTTTGTTGCGGTTGAAACACGTCAGCCCGGAACGTTCGTTCATGATTGGCGAGGACGAAGAGGGTGGAGTATTCGTCGCTGAAAACTTCTATTACGACAGCGAAATCTACGACACTAAACTCTATGCCTTTACCGACCGGCCGCTGTATCGGCCGGGGGATTGGGTGTCGCTGAAAGTCGTCGGTCGCGAGTTCAAGAATGCTCGCGACTCGGTGCAGCCGACCGCCGCCGACGTCATCGTCAGCGTGCTCGATGCCACCGGTACCGCCTTGCAAACGCTGGCGCTGAAACTCGATTCCAAGGCGGGTACCCAAGGTCGCTTCCAGTTGCCGGACAACGCCGTGGCTGGCGGTTATGAATTGCGTTTCAACTACAAGGATCAGGCCTACAGCAGTGCCTTCCGCGTGGCCGAATACATCAAGCCTCACTTCGACATTTCCCTGAACCTGGCCAAGCAGGATTACGGCACCGGCGAACCGGTAAAAGGCAGCCTGGTGCTGCTGTACCCGGACGGCAAACCTGTGGCCAATGCCAAATTGAGCCTCAGCCTGCGCGCCCAGCAACTGTCGATGGTCGACAACGAGTTGCAATACCTCGGGCAATTTCCGGTGGAGCTGACCAGTACCGAACTGACTACCGATACCAAAGGCAACGCGACACTCGACCTGCCGGCCGCCGAGAAGCCGAGCCGCTACATGCTGACCATATTCGCCAGCGATGGCGCGGCCTACCGGGTCAAGACCACCAAGGAAATCCTCATCGACCGCGGCGCCGCAAGTTTCAGTTTGCGCGCGCCCCAGCGTTTCAGCGCGGTCGGCGACAAGGTTGCGTTCACTTATCTGAATGAAGGAAGCAACGAGCAAAACAAGGCCGTCACGCCGAGCGGTTATGGCTGGGTACGTCTGGAAGACCAAAGCGCCGGCGAGGGCAAACTGGCGGCCGTTGATAAAGGCTTCACCCTCGCGTTCGACCGTCCGGGCACTTACAACCTGACCTTGAAGGATGATCATGGCCGCGTCGTCGGCGCGACCGGTCATTCGGTCACCGGCGAGGGTGTCAAGGCCGTGCCGGGCACCGTGGAAATCGTTCTCGATAAACCGGAGTACAAGGCCGGCGATGAAGCGCTGGCCCTGATCACGTTCCCCGAGCCGATCAGCGATGCACTGCTGTCGCTGGAGCGGGACAAGGTCGAGGCCACTGCGCTGCTGTCGAAAGGCGGCGACTGGTTGCAGGTGGAAAAACTCAGCGAGACGCAATACCGCGCACGGATCCCGGTGAAAGACAGCTTCGCGCCAAACCTTACCTTTTCTGTGCTCTATACCAAGGGCGGTCAGTACAGTTTTCAAAACGCCGGCATCAAGGTCGTTGCGCCGCAAATCGACGTAGCGATCACCACCGATAAAGCGTCGTATGAACCCGGCGACACAGTCTCTGTCGACCTCACCACCCAATTTGCCGGCAAGCCGATTCCAGCACACCTGACAGTCAGCGTGGTGGATGAAATGGTCTACGCGCTGCAACCGGAAGTCGCCCCCAGTATCGACCAATTCTTCTACCACCCGCGCCGCAACAACGTGCGCACCAGCGCCAGTCTGTCGTTCATCAGCTATGACGTCGCATTGCCAGGCAGCCCAAGCGCGCCGGGCAAAGCCAACCGCAGCGAGCGCGGGGTAAAAGTGCTGGAACGGCCGCGTCGCGAAGACGTCGACACCGCCGCCTGGCAACCGGAATTGATCACCGATGCCAATGGCAAAACCCGCTTCACCTTCAAGATGCCAGACTCCTTGACCCGCTGGCGCATCACCGCCCGGGCCATCGCCGATGACGGTCAGGTCGGACAGAAGAAACAGTTCGTGCGTTCGGAAAAACCGCTGTACCTGAAGTGGAGCGGGCCGACCCGATTCCGCAGTGGCGATAAACCGGATCTTGGGGTATTCGCCTTCAGCCAGGCCGAGAAACCAGTGGCCGCTGAGCTGGTGATTCATTACGGCGGCACCGAACAGCGTGTTCCGGTGACGTTAAATAACGGCATCAATTACATCCCGTTGCCCACATTTGCATTGGCCAACGGTGAGTGGACCGCCGAGTTGGTCCAAGACGGCAAAACCGCTGACGCATTGGCCGTACGCCTGAGTGCGACCGGTGAAGGCTGGCAGGTCACCCAAAGCCAAAGCCTGGACGTAGCCAGCGGTGATACGCCGCTGACCTTGCCGGCAGATGCGACGGATATTCGCCTGCGCCTGGATGACAGTGCGCAAGCGCTGTTCCGTTCGGCACTGGACGATTTGCTGAATTATCCGTACGGCGGCGTGGAACAGACCGCCAGCCGTTTGCTGCCATTGAGCATTGCCTATCCGTCCCTGTCGTCGAACCCGCGGATTCGCGATCGCTTGCGCCTGATCATGCAGAACAGCCGTCTGCGTCTGGTGCAAATGGCCGGGCCGTCGGCGAGCTTCACCTGGTGGGGCATGGAGGGTGAGCCGGATGCGTTTCTCACCGCTTACGCCTATTACGCCGACTGGCACGCCAGCAAGGCGCTGGGGTTGAGCCTGCCGCCGGAGCATTGGCAGCGGGTGCTGGAGGTCTATGCGAAGCAGGCGAAGAACACGCCGCTGTTGCAGCGAGCGCTGATTGTGTCCTTTGCCAAACAGATGCAACTGCCAGTGAACACCTTGCTCGGCGGATTGATGGATGACCTGGCGAACGCCGCCGAGGGTCATGCCGCTAACCTGATGGAAGAGGGCGAGGACAGCATCGTCATGAGCGATCCGGATTCGGCGCTGGGGTTGGCCAGCGCTCGCGTCTTGACCGCGTCTTTGGCTCGCCAGGCGAAGGTCGATGTGCCAGAGGCTTTCGCTCGGCAACTGGCGGATGCGCAACAGCGCCTGGAGGTCAGTTCCCAGCCGTTTGCTGAAGCGCTGAATCTGTCGCTGCAAGGCTTCGATCAGGCTCACGCTAAAGCACTGCTGCAGCGTTTGTTGCCACAGCAATCGACACTGGAGCGTGCGCTGGCGCTGACCTGGCTGCAACGCAGCATCGAGCAGGCATCCCCCGCTGTCCCACTCACGCCGGGAGAAGGCTGGAAGCAGGAACAGGGCGCGACCGGTGAAGTTTACTGGACGTGGCAAGGTGCTTCGCCCGTGCCTGAAGTGTTATCGCTGACTGGAGCGCAGGAGCGTCCGCTGCGTGCGGCGTTAAGCTTTCAGACCACACAACCGCCGGTTGATCCGATGGCCGTGACCCTCACGCGTCGACTGTCGCGCCTGGTTCCTGGTGATCAAGCCTTCACCTTCAAGCTGGAAGCAGTCGGGAACAAGCCGTTGTCCAGCGACAGCCTCTACCTGGACGAAGTGATCATCACCAGCAAAGCCACGCAACCGTTGCGCTACGGCATGCTCGAAATACCGCTGCCGCCGGGTGCGGACGTCGAGCTCACCACCTGGGGTATCAAACTCATGGGTAAGACCGGCACCGAACCGACGGCGCTGGAGAAAGCGCGTTTCGAACCGGGACAGATGGCCTACGCGATTCCAGTCGACGCCTTGAGCGGCGAATTGCGCCTGCGTCACTTGGTGCGCTTCTCGCAAAAAGGACAATTCAACCTGCCACCGGTTCGCTTCACCCAGGTCTATGCGCCGCAGCATCAGGCTCGGGAGCAAACGCCGGCACTGGGTCAGGTCACGGTCCACTGACATGACCCGGTCCCTGGCCTGGATGCTGCTGTGCTTGATTCCTGTGCTGGCGAATGCGCAGGACGAGCCGTTGCGCCTGGGCTTCAAAGGTGAATTGCTCTCCTTGAACCGGACTCAGCTGACCTCCCGTGAGCCATTGCCTTCCGGGCTGGAGACCCCGCTGGGCAGCGTGTGGAAGTTATTCGTTTATGGCTGGCTGGTGGATACCCGCGCGCGTGAACCGGCTTATGAATGTCGCGGGCAGTCGAAGGAGGAAGTGTATTGCTGCACGGCAGGCGGCAAGATCGAGCGCGATCAGGCGCTGGTCAAGTCCTGCGGGTTGTATTTTGAACCTGGGCGTTTGGGCATTACTGGCGTTGAGTGGCGCCAATATTGGCAGGCGCGCCAGGCGCCGGAATGGTTGCTCGACTTGCCATCGTTGCAACCGGCCACTCGAGTCCCAGTGACTGAATTGTTGCAGGCGCTGAGCATGATGCCCGCACAGGACCAGGCACGGCGGGTGTTGCTGGATGTGGTCTTGAATGCCGCTGATGGCAATGTCGTGGGCGAACTTGGCGGCCGACTGCGGGTGAAAACCTGGAGCTGGTTGGGAGATCGGGATCCTTCGTCGCGCCAGGGCGGGTTTGCCGGATGGCTGGCGGATGGAACGCCGATCTGGGCCGGTGGGCGGGGGACCAGTCACAGGGTCTTGCGCAATTATGGTGCTGCCTTGTCATCCGTGCTGCCGGTAGAGTTACCAGCAGATGCGGGTCGTTGCGTTGAAGTCGGGCTGTTTTCCCGCTATCCGATCGAACGCGTTCTCGCGGGGGATCAAGTGGTCGAGTCCGGGCCCATGCAGGGGGAGTACCGGGTCGAATTCGCCAACGGCAACCAACTCGATATCCACAGTGACGGCGAACTGTTTTTAACGGGCGACAAACTGGTCGCCCGCCTGGACCGCGAAGAATACGTCGCCCGCGTCCTGCAACGCGAAGCCCGGGCCGAACCCGCCGAAGCGGCCAAAGCCCTGGCCGTCGCCATTCGCACCTACCTCCTGCAGAACGCCGCCCGCAACGGCGACTGCCTGAGCATCGACGACAGCAGCCATCGCCAGCGAGTCGCCCCGCGCCCGGCCACCGCTGAGTCGCGCAACATCGCCGCCTGGACCAGCGATCTGGTCCTCGCCGGCAGCACCGTCACCTACCACTCCGATCAACCCGGACCGGACAAACTCTCCTGGCAACAAGCCGTCGAACAAGCCAACGCCGGCCAGCGCTACGACGCCATCCTCCTGCACGCCTACCCGCGCGCCAGCCTCAGTCGCTGGGACAACCCCGTCGCCTCCTGCGAGGCATTGCCCGCCGCCCAGGACTGGCTACAAAAACAGCGCCGCGGCTGGCGTCAACGCCTGGAAAGCGAAACCGGCTACAACGAAGTCAGCACCTTCGCCGTCTGCCGCCTGGCCTTCGGCCGCCCCCATGTCGACCGCGAACGCCAGCGCATCTACGTGCGCGGCGTGCTGTCGCTGCAAGACCGTCTCGACCTGACCCACGAATACCTGCACCTGGCCTTCGAAGCGCACCCCAACGGCCAGGATGAACCCTACATCGAAGGGCTCGCCCGCCACCTCTTGCTGGAATAGACCATGAAACTCCGTTATCCACAGGGCTTGCTGTTCCTTTTTGCCTGTTGCGTATTGCCGATGACGATGGCCACCGATAGCGCAGTCAAACTCGACACACCAATGGGCGGCTGGCGTACCGGCGCACCTGAAGGTGAAGGCGAAAATTTCCGCCAGGTCGTCAACTACCCCGCGTCCTCGGTGAACACCCCGGTCGGGCAGGCCAACACTGCCCGCATCACTGGCCAGATCAAGGCCACGCCCAAGTCCGCTGAACCCGGCCGGTTGATCGTCAATGGCGTCAGCATGCCCCTGAAGATCGACCCTGCCGGCCGCTTTGATCGCCCGTTCTCATTCCCCAACGGCAGCAACAGCGTCGAAGTGCGCAGCGCCGATGGCCAGCAACGCCACCGCACGCAGTTCCTCAACACCAGTGGCGGCGCCACCGCGGCCAAATTGCGGGTGCTGCTGGCCTGGGACAGCGATGGCACGGATCTGGATCTGCACCTGATAACCCCGGATGGCGCGCACATCTGGTACGGCGATCGCGTCGTCTCCAATGGCGCGGCGCTCGATGTCGACGTGACGACAGGCTACGGCCCGGAAATCTTCGCCATGCCGGCGCCGATCAAAGGTCAATACCTCGTTTACGTGAATTATTTCGGGGGTGGGTACCGGAATGATGAGCAGGGGCAGGAGGAGGCGGTGCAGCCGCTGACGACGGCACAGGTGACGGTAATTACGGAGGAAGGGACGCCGAACGAAAAGATGGAGACGTTCCTGGTGCCGATGCGGGCGGTGGGGGAGTTGACGTTGGTTAAGGGGTTTAGTTATCCGTGAGGCTTAGATACAGCGAACGCAGCATTGCTTACATGGACTCACCAGCTTGAGCCACTTGCCGATCCGCAGGGGTTTATTTATCTGTTATGTCATTGCGAGTCGTCCTCCATGGATGCGTCATCACTCGCCAGCTCGCGCTCGATCTGTTCAATGCTGGGCAGGCTGGTTTGCAGTTCTGCCGGTAGGGATTCCACTAATTGATATTCGGCCACGCCGATGGGGCGGGCGTTATCACGCAGGGCATATTCGGCCACTACCTTGTTCTTGCTCTTGCACAGCAGAAGGCCGATGGTCGGGCCGTCCTGCGGATGTTTGAGCTGGGCATCTACGGCGGTGAGGTAAAAACTCAGCTGACCCAAGTGCTCGGGCTTGAACTTGCCAGACTTGAGCTCGATTACCACATAGCAACGTAGCTTGAGGTGATAAAACAGCAGGTCGATGAAGAACTCGTCGCCGCCTACATCCAGCAGCACTTGCTGGCCGACGAAGGCAAAGCCTGCACCTAGCTCCAGTAAGAACTCGGTGACATGCTTGACCAGAGCGTTTTCGATCTCGCGCTCTTGGGCATCTAGAGTCAGGCCGAGGAAGTCGAAACGGTACGGGTCTTTCAGTGATTCGCGAGCCAGGTCGGACTGTGGTTTGGGCAGGCGATGATCGAAGTTACTGACTGCATTGCCGCTTCGCTCCAGCAGACGGGTCTCGATCTGCATTACCAGAATGTTGCGCGACCAGTTGTGCTCGATGGCTTGAGCGGCATACCAGCAGCGGGTTTCAGCGCCTTGCAGCTTATCTAGCAGCACCAAATTATGACCCCAAGGCAATTGTGCAGCAGCCTGTTGCACAAATTCCGCGTCCGGCCACGCTTCGGCAAAGGCTCGCATGTATTTGAGGTTGCGTGGGGAAAACCCTTTCATATCAGGAAAGGCTGCGCGCAAATCCTGAGCCAGGCGGTCGATTACCTTGGTTCCCCAACCCTGCTGAGCTTGGCGGGACAAAATATCCTGACCGATCTGCCAGTAGAGCAGCACTAGTTCGCGGTTCACCGCCAGAGTGGCGCGCTGCTGGGCATTATGGATGCGGCCTTTGAGGTCGGCCAGCCAATCTCCATAGCCTTCCGGCGGCATGCTCAGGCTAGCGGGGGTGTCGCTCATGCTTTTTTTCCTTTTGGCTTTTTTGGCGCGGACTCGTTTGCCGTCATCTCGGGGTAGAGGTCAATAGGCGAGACCATAAAAAAGCGCCGAGCGAGGGAGCACTCTGCACCGAACCAAGCGGTGGGCTGCTAAATCCAATTCTGATTTGGAGTAACGGTCGAAGATTAGTCAGCGCATTTATCAGGCGCAAGCAGGTTGGACTTTTAAGGAAATTTCCTTCAAAAGAAAGAGAGGCTTCTCACTTTAAAGCCTATCGAATCGCTCATCGGCGGCGACCGCCATCGCATACCTTTCGATTTGTGCTTTATCTTAAGGTCGATTTTCTGTGATGGAAGCTTCAGCTCTACGCCAGTGCGCGAGCAGGCCCCGATTGATGGCCTGGAATGGGCACGATTGGGGCTGGCTTCATCCCACAAAAAAATTCGAACGAAAGATAGTTGCAGCACTGCTGCGACAAATAGATTCGTTGCCGTTAGGGTATCGATCATCATTAGGTTTTTAAGGACGTATCACTTGCCTATCAAAACGGATGTCTGGACGGTGGGTATGTCACCGACCAAGTTGCGCCAAAGCCGATTGGCAAGCGAGCAGCTGCTGGAGGAGATGATCATCAATTCCCCGAGCATTCTCTCGGATGAATGGATGCTGATAGGCAGGCAAGAAAACACCGGAATGGGTGGCCGAATCGATTTGTTGGCCCTCGCACCCGATGGTGCTCTGGTGTTGATCGAACTCAAACGCGATCGCACACCTCGCGAAGTCGTTGCCCAAACCCTAGATTACGCCGCTTGGGTTGAAAATTTGCGAGGGGACGAAATTGCAGCGATCTACAAGCGCTTCCGACCCGGATGCAGCTTGGACGTAGATTTTCTGGTTCGCTTTGGACGCGTACTGGATGATGATGAACTGAACAAAAGCCATCAGTTGATCATCGTCGCCACCGAGTTGGATGCCAGTAGTGAGCGAATCGTTGAGTACCTCAGTAAACGAGATATTCCGATCAATGTGCTCTGCTTTCAGATTTTCGAGGTGGGCGATCAACAGCTGTTGAGTCGATCCTGGTTGCTCGACCCTGTTCAGACCCAGGTGAATGCTGTATCGACGAATGAAGGGCATAACGAACCTTGGAACGGCGAGTTTTATTGCTCGTTCGGCGACTCCGTGTCCCGATCTTGGGCTGATGCCGTTGAGTTTGGCTTCATTGCCGGTGGCGGTGGTGCGTGGTACAGCAAAACTTTGCAGGTGCTATCTCCAGGGGATCGAGTCTGGGTCAACATTCCTCAAAAAGGCTACGTTGGCGTTGGACTTGTTCTTGGCACCGCCACACCTGCAAATGAATTCACGGTTATTCAAGACGGCGTTGAGCGACCTGTACTTGAGGTCGCGACGCGCGCCAGATATCACGCTGAATTTGTGGCTGATCCCGAGCGATGCGAATACTTCGTACCAATCCGATGGCTGGAAACCGTTCCTTTGGAGCAAGCAGTGCGGGAAATCGGGATGTTTGGGAATCAAAATACAATCTGTCGGCCGACGACGCCGAAGTGGCGGTGGACAATTGAGCGGCTAAAGCAACGGTTTCCCCTGTTTGAAGCGGAAGCAGTAACCGAAAAGGATGGCGTTTAACCGGTTTGGAGATGGCTAGTCAGATTGAGCTTGGCAATCTGGTGATCCAACCCCCTTCACTGACATCACCCCGAGCGGCCCGGACGGGTTGCTCGAGCCCAAGCAGGTTGATGAGCTGTTCTCGGCATTGAGTAAGATTGAGGCGAGTGCTTGGGTGGCGGGAGCAGGTGTTAAGTAGCGTTTGTCGCAGCAGTGCTGCGACAAATCAAATTAGTCAGCAGGCTGCTGTCGCCCAGTCTGTTCCACTCTTTCAGCGCGTGACGATCAAATTCGAGGCTATAGGTCATCCAGGCTTACCTTGACTCGCTGAGGGGCGGCAAGACGTTCGGTGACCACTGCGATGAGGGCTTCATCCTCTTCGCTGAGTAATGCTGCCTTGAAAGGCAATTTGCCTCGCTCGGCGACGTATTGGAGGGTTTGGCGCAGAAGCTCGGAGGGCGTTACGCCGAGTTTTTCCAGCTCGGCAAATGAACGCTGTTTCAGGTCATCGTCAATGCGAATGTTGATAGAAGCCATGGTGAGATACCTGTAATGACGTTTGTCGTTACGGTAGCAATTGCTTTCCTGCTTCACAACCTCTTGTTCAGAGTTTTATACGACGGGGTACTTTCTTTCAGGCATTAAAAAGCCGGCTTGTGGCCGGCTTCTCGGGGACTGGCTTGGTTTATTTTTGGTAAACCGCAACAGCCTTCAAAACGTACACCCGGCTCTTGCGTCCGGCTGTGGGACTCGGCGAGAAAGTGATCTGCCGGGTCGGTGCGATCTGGGCCTTGGGAAGGGTCGATGCGCAAATGTGGGGCGTAGCATACTGATTTTTTTGGGGAATTCCCAGCTTGGTTACAGGAACGGCACCGGCGGCCTGCGTTTGTTCAGGGTCGACCACCAGAATACCCAGCCCAGCACCCTGATGTTCTGCTCTTCGATTTGCGCGGCCCTGAAGATCTCATCCGGGTATTCGGCGCTGTTGTGGCTGCGCATGCGTAGTGCGTTGCCGGGAATCCGATGCAGGTATTTGATCCGCAACATGCCGTCATGCTCGATGGCGTAAATCTCGCCATCGATGATTTGCGTGAGCCCGCGGTCGATGGCGAGGAGGGAGCCGTCTTCGATTTTCTCGGCCATGCTGTTGCCGATCATCCGCGCGCAGATGGCGTCGGCGTGGTTGATTTCCAGGGAGTCTAGATCGCTGCGAGGCAGACGTATGGACTGGTTGTGGTCTTTTATGATCTGGGTTTTGTGGGGGCCGGGCGTGATGGCTATTTCTTTGTAGAAGGGCAGTTCGACATCGGTAGGCTCGATGACTCTGTAGGTGCCGCGGATCGCCTGGGCGTCGAAGGTGTTGCCGGACTCGTCGAGCAGACGCAGTTCCTTGGGATCTTTGGGACCTTCGCCGGTTTTCAGCCACTGACTGTTCACGGACAGTTTTCTGGCGACTTCTTCCATGCAGTGGGCGGGTACACCCCGGGCGTACCAGTTGTGGACGTTTTGCGGCGCCGTGTCCAGGAATTCGGCGAATCCTGTCGTCGTAATGTTCGCCGCTTCGAGGAGCGCTTTAAACCGTGGACCGCTAGTGTTCTTTTTCATGAACGGGAGTCTACTGGCGCCGGGTGGGGCTTTGAATAAACGAACTGTTCAATTTGCGCGGGAAATTTAGACTGGATGTAAGACGCGTTTGGGGAAAATTAAACAACAAAACCCATATCTGCAGATTTCTATACGGTGTGTTTAAAGAGGGTTTTTCAGGCACCCACAAAAAACCCCGGATCAACCGGGGTTTCTGCAGCTTGCAGCTTAACGCTGACAGCTGGCTTTAGCCTTTGTAGGCGGCAACCGACTTCATGATCTCGGTGCGAGCGGCTTCTGCGTCGCCCCAACCTTCGATCTTCACCCATTTGCCTTTTTCGAGGTCTTTGTAGTTCTCGAAGAAGTGCTTGATCTGTTCCAGCAGCAGAGGTGGCA
>Ga0213829_1001503_pt1 | contig 16482 bp, 17 predicted proteins | sample MC6MC0896MG_FD_180665 | JGI IMG/M metagenome (GOLD analysis project Ga0213829, IMG submission 180665) | Enriched soil aggregate microbial communities from Iowa State University, Ames, United States - MC6-MC0896-MG | ecosystem: Environmental > Terrestrial > Soil > Unclassified | place: USA: Iowa...
TTCCAGGGTCTTGCCTTCGAATTCGGTGCCTGGGACCAGGTTGTTCAGGTTCACGACATAGGTGTTGTGGTGCTTGTCGTGGTGATACTCCAGGGTTTCCTTGGAGATGTGCGGCTGCAGGGCATCATGGGCGTACGGCAGCGGCGGCAATTCAAAAGCCATGGTGGATCTCCTGATTCAGGTCTAATTCGCGGTTTGCGCAAGGCCGATCACGGGCGGCCCGAGATACGTCGGCGAGTTTGTACTCTTTGCGACGCAAGCCTTGGATCATATCACCAGCCCCCGCGCATAACCACGCAACAACTATAGGGACAAATAGTTGCAGCGCCGGCGCCAGTGGCATTCAGCCCAGAATCAGCTGCGCGGCCACCGCAAACATCATCACTGCCACCATCAGGTCGAGCAGGCGCCAGGTCGCCGGCCGTGCCAGCCACGGTGCCAGCCAGGCTGCGCCGAGGGCGAGGGTGAAGAACCACACCAGTGAGGCGCTGGCCGCCCCTGCTACGTAAGCGCTGGGCACGGTTTGCTGGGCGCCCAGGGAGCCGATCAGCAGCACCGTATCCAGGTACACATGGGGGTTGAGCAGGGTCACTGCCAAGGCGCTGAGCAGCACCGCCCGGCGCGAGCGGGAGCCCTGGCCTTGCTCCTGCTCCAGGCTTTGTTTGGAGCAGGCCCGTTGCAAGGCCTTGGCCCCGTACCAGATCAAGAACGCCGCACCGCCCCAACGCGCAGCAGCCAGCAACGTCGGGTTCTGCGCCAGCACCGTGGCCAGTCCGAACACTCCGGCGGCAACCAGCAGGGCGTCGCAGACCACGCAGAGGATGGCCACCGGCAGATGGTGTTCACGGCGCAGGCTCTGCGCCAGGACAAACGCGTTTTGCGTGCCGATGGCCATGATCAGGCCAAAGGCAACCAGCATGCCGTTCATATAACTTTGCCACATAGCGCAGACACTCCACTGCCACCAACCGATTGGCTGGCGCTGATTGCTTGATCGAATGCTGGTCATTGTGCCGATCTGCGTTGTATAAGAAAAACCAATAAAGCTGATCAGGCATTAGAGAAATCGATGTTCGACTACAAGCTCCTGGCGGCCCTGGCGGCGGTCATCGAACAAGGCGGTTTCGAGCGCGCAGCACAAGTGCTTGGCCTGTCGCAATCGGCCGTGTCGCAGCGGATCAAGCTGCTCGAAGCGCGGGTCGGCCAGCCGGTGCTGGTGCGCGCCATGCCGCCGAGCCCGACCGAAGTCGGCCGGCAACTGCTCAACCATGTGCAGCAGGTGCGCCTGCTCGAGCGTGACCTGCAGCGCCAGGTGCCGGCGCTGGACGAAGGCGGTATGCCCGAACGTCTGCGCATTGCGCTCAATGCCGATAGCCTGGCGACCTGGTGGGCCGGTGCGGTGGGCGCGTTTTGCGCCGAACAGCCGGTGTTGCTGGACCTGGTAGTCGAGGATCAGGACGTCGGCCTCAAGCGCATGCGCGCCGGTGAGGTTGCGGCTTGCCTGTGTGGCAGCGAGCGCCCGGTGGCCGGCGCGCGCAGCCAGCCACTGGGCGCCATGCGCTATCGCGCCTTGGCAAGCCCGGCATTCATGGCCCGGCATTTCCCGCAGGGCTTCGACGCCAGCCGGCTGGCGCGGACCCCGGCGATCGTGTTCGGCCCGGATGACTTCCTCCAGCACCGTTACCTCGCATCGCTAGGCATTGCCGATGGTTTTTTGCATCACCTGTGCCCGTCCTCGGAGGGCTTTCTGCGCATGACCGAAGCCGGCCTGGGCTGGGGCCTGGTGCCGGAGCGGCAGGTGACTGCGCAGCTGCAGTGTGGCGAACTGGTGGAAATCTGCGCCGATACTCCCATCGATGTGCCGCTGTACTGGCATCATTGGCGCAATGGCGGGCAACTGCTCGCCCAATTGACCGAGCACCTGCGCCAAATGGCGCCAGGTTGGCTAGTGCCGTTGTAGCCGGCCGCGACGTCAACTGCATCTGAAATCTGGCAAGGCGGAGTGTTACATGCGAATTCTGGTCACCGGCGCGAGCGGCTTTATCGGCGGGCGCTTTGCGCGTTTTGCCCTGGAGCAGGGCCTTGAGGTCCGGGTCAACGGGCGGCGTGCCGAAGGCGTGGAGCATTTGGTCAAGCGCGGCGCGCAGTTCATCCCGGGTGACCTCGGTGATGCCGAGCTGGCCCGGCGTCTGTGCCAGGGCGTCGATGCCGTGGTGCATTGCGCGGGCATGACCGGCGCCTGGGGGCGCTACCAGGATTTCCATCAGGGCAATGTGGTGGTCACCGAAAACGTCGTTGAAGGCTGCCTCAAGGAACATGTGCGCCGGCTGGTACACCTGTCGTCGCCGTCGATCTACTTCAATGGCCGCTCCCGCCTGAATGTGCAGGAACAGCAGCTGCCGCGGCGCATGCATGACCATTACGCCACGACCAAATTTCTCGCCGAGCAGAAGGTCTTCGGCGCGCAGGAGTTCGGCCTCGAAGTGCTCGCCCTGCGCCCACGGCTGGTCACCGGCGCCGGCGATGCGAACATCTTCCCGCGCTTGCTGCAGATGCAGCGCAAGCGCCGCCTGGCGATCATCGGCAACGGCCTGAACATGGCCGACTTCACCAGTGTGCACAACCTCAACGAAGCGTTGCTCAGCTCACTCTTTGCAGATGATGAGGCGCTCGGCCAGGCCTACAACATCAGTAACGGCCAGCCGCTGCCGCTGTGGGATGTGGTCAATTACGTCATGCGTCAGATGCAGTTGCCGCAGGTCACCCGCTACCGCTCCTACGGCCTGGGTTACAGCCTGGCAGCACTCAACGAAGCGGCGTGCATGCTCTGGCCTGGCCGCCCGCAGCCAACCTTGTCACGCCTGGGTATGCAGGTCATGAGCAAGGACTTCACTCTCGACATCAGTCGGGCCCGGCAGCATCTGGATTACCGGCCTCAGGTCAGCCTGTGGAGCACGCTCGACGAGTTCTGCGGCTGGTGGAAGAACGTCCCGCACAACCGCTGAAGCGCGCGCCTTGATGATGGTCATCAACGTAACGCGCTGGCGGTTTATACTATGTCTCTTTGCTATGACTGTGGTTGAAAGCCCCCATGCGTAACGATCTTCGCGACGACTTCGACGACGTGCCAACATTGCGTGCCGGCACCCGAGATGACGATGAACTGCTCCCCGAGCACGTGGCGCGCAGCCGCCAGAAAGCCGCACGGCCGACCAACACCGCGCCGCTCTGGGCTTTGCTGGTGGCCTCGTTCATCGCCCTGGCCGGGCTAGGCTGGTGGAGCTTCCAGCAGATTTCGCTGATGGAGCAGCAACTGGTCGCGACCCAGGAGAGCTTTGCCCGCATCAGCGAGGAAGCCGCCGGCCGGCTGCAAGCGATCAGCGGCAAGGTCGAAGCCAGCGATGCCAGCGTCAACACCGGCAGCGAAGCCTTGAAACTGCAGATTCGCCAGTTGCAGGCCAGCCTGGCCGAGCAGGGCAAGCAGCAGCAGGGCGTGGCCGGTCAGGCCGGCGACCTCGGCAAGCGTCTGGAACAGGTGCTGGCCGATACCCGCGAGCAGCAAAAAGCTGTAACTGAATTGCAGACCCAATTGCAGGCGCAGTTGAAGGCGGTGAATGCCGAGTTGGCGGCGCTGAAGGCGGGCCAGCTGGATGGCGGCAAGCTCGACAACGAGCTCAAGAGCCTGAACAGCGAGATTGCCGCGCTGAAGAAGCAGGGCAACCCGAGCGCGGCGATCAGCAGTCTGGAGCAGGACGTGCTGGTGCTGAAGAGCCAGATCGACAATCGCCCAGCAGCAGCGGCCAGCAGCGGCGCCTCGGTGCAGGAGTTCGACGCTTTCAGGGGGCAGACCACGCGCAGCCTGAACACCCTGCAGAACCAGGTGCAGAACCTGCAACAGCAGATCAACGCCCGGCCATAGCCGTAATGCTGATGGGGCCGCGCAAGGCGGCCCCATTCCTCTGCTTACAGCCGTGGATAGTCGATATAGCCCACCGCGCCACCGCCATAGAACCCCTCCGGCCGCGCCTCGTTCAACGGCGCATCGGCGGCCAAACGTGCTGGCAGGTCCGGGTTGGCAATGAACGGCACGCCAAACGCCACGGCATCGGCCAGGCCGCCGGCAAGGGCAGCGTTGGCGCTGGCCTTGTCGAAGCGTTCGTTGACGATGTACGGCCCACCGAATGCTTGCTTGATCTGCGCGCCGAGGCTGTCGTCGGCGAGTTTTTCCCGCGAGCAGATAAACGCGATACCGCGTTTGCCCAGTTCGCGGGCGACGTAGGTGAAGGTCTCGGCGCGGTCAGCATCGCCCATGTCATGGGCATCGGCGCGTGGCGCCAGGTGCATGCCGACGCGCTGGGCGCCCCACACTTCGATCACCGCATCGGTCACCTCCAGCAACAGCCGGGCACGGTTCTCCAATGAACCGCCGTAGTTGTCGTTGCGCTGGTTGGTGCTGCTTTGCAGAAACTGATCCAGCAGGTAGCCGTTGGCGCCATGAATCTCGACGCCATCAAAGCCCGCCGCCTTGGCGTTCTCGGCACCGATCCGATAGGCCTCGACAATGTCGGCGATCTCTTCGCTTTCCAGTGCCCGCGGGGTTGGGTAGTCGGCCAGCGGACGCACCAGGCTGACATGGCCCTTGGGCTGGATCGCGCTGGGCGCAACCGGCAGTTCACCGTTGAGGTAGCTGGGGTGGGAGATGCGCCCGACGTGCCACAGCTGCAGGAAGATCCGCCCGCCGGCAGCATGCACTGCCTTGGTCAGGCTGTGCCAGCCGCGCACCTGGTCGTTGGACCAGATGCCGGGGGTGTCCGGGTAGCCAACGCCCATTGGCGTCACCGAAGTCGCCTCACTGAGAATCAGCCCGGCGCTGGCGCGCTGCACGTAGTACTCGGTCATCAGCGCATTGGGCACGCGGCCTTCGTCGGCGCGGCAGCGGGTCAGCGGCGCCATGATGATGCGGTTGGGCAACTGCAGGTCACCCAGCAGCAGTGGATCGAATAGCGTAGTCATCGGTTCAGCCTCGCAAAGGTTCAGTTGCCAGCGGTGGCCAGCTCGGCATCGTTGCCGCGCTGGTTGAAAGTGATGAGGGTGACGATCAGGGCCAGCAGCGCCAGGGCTGCGGCGGCCAGTGGCACGCGGGTCAGGCCCAGACCATGGGCGATCACGCTACCGCCGACCCAGGCGCCGAGGGCGTTGCCCAGGTTGAAGGCGCCGATGTTCAAGGTCGACACCAGGTTCGGTGCAGCCTTGCCGTAGGTGACCACGTTGACCTGTAGTGCCGGCACGGCGGCAAAGGCAGCTGTGGCCCACAGGAACAGGGTGATTTCAGCGGGGATCACGGCGCTGCTGGTCCAGCTGAACAACGTCGAGATCACCGCCATGGCCACAAACACGCCAATCAGAGTTGCGCCCAGGCGGCGGTCGGCGAGCTTGCCGCCGATGATGTTGCCCAGGGTCAGGCCAAGGCCGATCAGCAGCAAGGTCCAGGTCACGCCGCTTGGCGAAACCCCGGTAACATCACCCAACAGCGGCGCGACATAAGTGAACAGGGCGAACATCGAGGCCGAGAACAGCACGGTCATGCTCAGCGACAACCAGATACCGGCCCCTTTCAGCGCGGCCAGCTCAGCGCGCATGTCGACCGCCTCTTCGTCACGTTGCAGCGGCAGGTAGCGGATCAGGCCGATCAGCGCGATCACACCGATCACGGTCACTGCCCAGAAGGTCGAACGCCAGCCGGCGACCTGGCCCAGCGCAGTCCCCAGCGGCACGCCGAGCACGTTGGCCAGGGTCAGGCCGGTGAACATCAAGGCTACGGCGGAGGCACGGCGATTGGCCGGTACCAGGCTGGCGGCGACCACCGAACCGATGCCGAAGAAGGCCCCATGGCACAGCGCGGTGACTACACGGGCGAACATCAACAGGTTGTAGTCAGCGGCGACGGCGCACAACAGGTTGCCGACGATGAACACGCCCATCAGCGTGACCAGCGCGGCCTTGCGTGGCAGGCGCGCGGTGGCCAGGGCCATGAACGGTGCGCCGATGGCGACGCCCAGGGCATAGCCGGTAACCAGCCAGCCAGCACCAGGGATGGACACGCCGAGGTCGCTCGCCACTTCGGGCAGCAGGCCCATGATGACGAATTCGGTGGTGCCGATGGCGAAGGCGCTCAGCGCCAGCATCAAGAGTGGAAGGGGCATCGCTGAATCCTCGTCAGAGCGTTTCGCTCAGTTGCTTGAGAAACGCCTGGATCGCGTCCTCGTTGCGTTTGAAAAAGTGCCACTGGCCGATTTTCTGGCTGCTGATCAGGCCTGCGCGTTGCAGGGTGGCCAGGTGGGCCGACACGGTGGATTGCGAGAGGCCGCAGCGTTGGTCGATCTGGCCGGCGCAGACACCGTGCTCGATGCTGTGCTGTTGATCGGGGAACTGGGTGGCCGGGTCCTTGAGCCAGCCGAGGATTTCGCGGCGGACTGGGTGGGACAGGGCTTTGATGGTTTCGTCGAGGTCCAGGGGCATGGGGGAGGCTCTTGGGGTAGGGCGCTATATCGCGATGGGACGAAATATAAATCGGTATTTCGCGATATACAAATATGATGTTGGTCTTAGCTCGGGTCGAATCGCTATATCGGGTTATAACGATATTGGTGGTCAGCAAAACACCACAAAAAGCAGATAAGCCCGCAGCCAGCTATCCATCATCCCAAGCCGACCCACCCGCAGAAACCTTATACTGCCCCCATGAACTACCTAGCCCACCTCCACCTAGGCGGCCAACAGCCGCAACAACTACTCGGCAGCCTATACGGCGATTTCGTCAAAGGCACCCTGCACGGCCGTTTCCCGCCCACCCTGGAAGCTGCCATCCAGCTACACCGCTCGATCGACAGCTACACCGACAGCCACCCCATAGTGCTAGCCGCACTGGCCCGTTTCCCGCGGGAGCGGCGGCGCTACGCCGGAATCGTGCTCGACGTATTTTTCGACCATTGCCTGGCGCACCACTGGCACGACTACGCCGCCCAGCCGCTGACCGAGTTTACCCAGCGCTTTTACCAGGTCCTGCTCGCCGAGCCCGAGCTGCCAGGCCGGCTCGCGCATATCGCTCCGATGATGGCCGCGGACGACTGGCTGTCCGCGTACGGCGATTTCGCTACGCTGGAGTACGTATTCCGAGGCATAGGCCGGCGCCTGTCGCGCCCCGAAGGCTTGGCGGGAGTAATGCCCGAACTGGAGGCGCTGTACCAGCCGTTGCTGGAAGACTTCAGAGCGTTTTATCCACAGCTGCAGGCGTTCGCCAGCGCCCGCTGGCCCCGCTGATCAAGCCGCTCGCGCTTGCCGGCGTGGGGCCAACTCGGCTTGCTCGTGGCCGAACAGGGCGCCATGAATGGCTTGTTGTGCCTGAAACGCCAGCTGCGCGCGCTCCTTGCCGACGCTGCTGATCGGCGCCAGCAACTGAATGCGTACCTGCCCACGCGGTTGGGCAAACAAGCGCAGCAGGTGTGAAACCAGGTCGTCATCGCCAACGAAAGGTGCAATTGGATCAACCTCACCACTGCGCCAGTACTGAATCGCCACCGGTTGCAGTGGGGTAGCGCCATCGATGGCGCCGGCCAGCAGGCGGCCGTGGAAGGTGCGCAGGCTGCGGCCATCGGTAGTGGTGCCTTCCGGAAAGATCAACAGCGGCAGGGCGTCGCCCAATTGTTGGCTGATCTGCTCGCGCAGGCCTTGGGCGTCACCGCCACCGCGGCGGATGAACAGCGTCCCGGCCTGCTCGGCAAGCCAGCCGGCCAGCGGCCAGTGACGGACTTCGGCCTTGGACAGAAACGATAGCGGGGTGAGCATGCCGAGCAGCGGAATGTCGGTCCATGACACGTGATTGCCGACCCACAGCATCGGCCGCTGCGGCAGCTCGCCGAGCACCTCGACCTGAAATGGCAGCGCGCCGACCAGGCGCTGCATGTACCAGCGGCTCCAGCGCTGGCGCAGAGCCAGCGACACCGGCACACGCAGACGCTGGCCAAGCGCGGTAACGCTGGCCATGGCCATGCCGATCAGCAGCACCCACAGCAAACGTGCCAGGCGGGCGGCGACCCGCAGCCTCAGCATCACACCGCTGCCTTGAAGTGGCGGGCGTAGCGCGGGCAGAGGTCGTCGCGTTTGAGCAGGATGAACACGTCGGCGACCTGGAAGTCCTCGTCCCAGCACGGTTCGCCGCAGATCTTCGCGCCCAGGCGCATGTAGGCCTTGAGCAGCGGGGGCATTTCGGCAATCACGTTGTTCGGCAGGGCCAGAGTCGGCAGCGGTTTTTTCGGCTCGGCGCGCAGGTTTTCGGTGCACAGGTAGCGTTCACGCAGGCGCTGCATGATCGCGTGGGCCTGCACGCCGCCATCCTGCATGGGGATGCTCGCGCAGCCCATCAGGTAGCTGTAGCTGCCTTCGTTGAGCACCTCGGCCAGCTCGCCCCAGAGCACGGCGATGGTGCCGCCGTTGCGATAGGCCGGGTCGACGCAGGTGCGGCCCAGTTCAAGGATCGGCCCCTGCAATTGCAGCAGGCCGTGCAGGCTGAACTCTTCTTCGCTGTAGAAACGCCCGAGGCTGCTCGCGGCTTGGTGGTCTAGCAAGCGGGTGGTGGCAACCAGGCGGCCAGTGCTCAGGTCACGCACGCCGATATGGCGGCAGTGGATATCGAAATCGTCCATGTCCAGGCCCTGTTCGGCGCCCTTGAGCTTGGCCATGAGTTCACCGCTGAACACCTTGAAACGCAGGGCCTGGGCTTCTTGCAGGGCCGCAGCGCCTAGCAGGCGCTCGGCTTGCAGACGGCGTTCAGTGCTGGTGTCGCCTGAGCGAGCGATCTGGGTCATTGCGAGTCTCCATTGGCCAACCATGTGCGGGGCTGCCGGTCGGCTTTGTTGTGCAGGGTCAGCCTAGGTAGGGGGGGTGTCACCTCGGTGAATCTTTGGTGATGCTTGCGTGACAGCCACCGCTGGCCGTACCTGAGGGGCCGCGAGACTGCTGCTTGCTGCACCGAAGGCGGGCGGGTAATGTTCACGGCTTTGTTTCACGGAATTTCCCATGCCCATGCTTGCCCGTCTGCTTCCCGCCCTGTTCCTGGCGTTGTGCCTGCCCGCTCATGCCAATTGGCACCTGGACGGTGAGTCTTCGCGCTTGTCGTTCGTCACCGGCAAAAACGGCGAGATCACCGAAGTGCATCGCTTTCTGGTGCTGCACGGCAGCGTCGATCGCAAGGGCGCAGCCGGCCTGCGGATCGAGATGGATTCGGTCAGCAGTGGTATCCCGCTGCGTGACGAGCGCATGCGCGATGGCCTGTTCGAGGTCGACCAGTTCCCCGAAGCCAAGGTCAAGGCGCAGATCGACCTGCGCCCGATCGACAACCTCGCCAACGGCGCGCAGATCGAATTGCGCCTGCCGCTGACCGTCACCCTGCACGGCCACTCGCACAGCTACAACGCATTGCTGATGGCCACGCGCCTGGACGAGCGGCGCTTTCAGGTGGTGACCCTTGAACCGTTGATCCTGCGCGCCGCTGACTATGGCCTGCTGCCTGGGCTCGAGAGCCTGCGCAAGTTCGCCAAGCTGAAGTCCATCAACCCCTCGGTACCGGTCAATGCGGTGCTGATCTTCAACGCCCGCTGATATGCCAGGGCCGGTCTTTCCTTGGCGCGACGGTAATCATTTCGAGCTGCTGATCGACGGCCCCGATTTCTTCCCGCGGATGTTGCACCTGATTGCCGAGGCCGAGCGCCAGGTCGATCTGGAGCTGTATCTGGTCGAGGCCGGCACGTGCGCCGAGGCAGTGGTCACTGTGCTGGAGCAGGCCGCCCGGCGCGGCGTGCAGGTGCGCTGCCTGTTTGATGACTACGGCTCGCTGGCCTTCACCACGGCGCTGCGACAGCGCTTGCTTGGCGCCGGTGTGCAGTTGAGCTGGTACAACCGCCTGCACTGGCGCCGCGGCGTGCGCAATCTGTACCGCGATCACCGCAAGATTCTCCTGGTCGACAGCCGCTGGGCGGTAGTCGGCGGCACGGGCGTCACCGATGAGTTCTGGCAGCCGCAGGCCGAGCGGAGCGAATGGCATGAAGTGATGGTGCAGATCCAGGGACCGGTGGTCAGCGACTGGCAGCTGTTGTTCGATCGCCAATGGCATGCCAATGACCGTCGCACCGCCTGGCGACCGCCAGCTGGTTTCGGTCTGCCACGCCTGCCCAAAGTGCCGGTGCAAGGGCAGGGCATGGGCCGGGTGGCTTACGCCGATGCCCGGCAACACCGCGACATCCTGCATTCGCTGGTGCGTGCCCTGAACAGCGGGCAGCAGCGCATCTGGCTGGCGACGCCGTATTTTTTGCCGACCTGGAGTGTGCGCCGTTCTCTGCGTCGGGCTGCTTCGCGCGGCATCGACGTGCGCCTGCTGCTGACCGGGCCGCGCACCGACCACCCCTCGGTGCGCTACGCCGGGCACCGCTATTACCCACGCTTGCTGCGCGCTGGCGTGCGCATCTTTGAATACCAGCCGTGCTTCCTGCACCTGAAGATGGTCGTGGTCGATGACTGGGTCAGCGTCGGTTCGTGCAACTTCGACCACTGGAACCTGCGCTTCAACCTGGAGGCCAACATCGAAGCGCTCGACCCCAGCCTGACCGCAGCAGTCAGCGCCAGTTTCGAGCGCGACTTTGCCCTCAGCGAGGAGGTCGATCTGGCCCACTGGAACGCGCGGCCGTTGTGGCGGCGAGTCAAGCAACGGATCTGGGGCTGGATGGACCGGCTGGTGGCCAACCTGCTGGATCGGCGCAATTGAGATGAACGGCGCATATCGGTAAGCGCAGAAGCGGTCTATCGTGCTCTGATTGATCCCAGGCTAGGCAAGGAGCGGTGGCGATGACAGGCAAGAAGATTCTCATGCTGGTGGGCGACTATGTCGAAGACTACGAAGCGATGGTGCCGTTCCAGGCGCTGAGCATGGTCGGCCACACCGTGCATGCGGTGTGCCCGGAGAAAATCGCCGGGCAGACGGTGCGTACCGCTATCCACGACTTCGAAGGCGAGCAGACCTACAGCGAAAAACCCGGGCACAACTTTGCCCTCAACTTCGACTTCGTCCAGGCCCGCGCCGAAAGCTACGACGCCTTGCTGATCCCGGGCGGCCGCGCACCTGAGTACCTGCGCCTGAACGAGCAGGTGCTGGCGCTGGTGCGGGCTTTCGACGAGGCGCGCAAGCCGATTGCCGCGGTGTGCCATGGCGCCCAGCTGCTGGCAGCGGCAGGCGTGCTGCGTGGCCGCGAGTGCAGCGCGTACCCTGCCTGCGCACCGGAAGTGCGCCTGGCTGGAGGCACTTTCATCGACATCGCGGTGGATCAGGCCCACGTCGAGGGCAATCTAGTTACCGCGCCGGCATGGCCGGCGCATCCCGCCTGGCTGGCAGCGTTCCTGAAAGTGCTGGGCACTCGGATTTCTTGAATCGGCCGCTGTGCAGGGGGCGAGGCTGACAGCAAAAAGCGGCAGTTATGTAGGAAATATCCTTTTAGCAGTGGCTATTGTCCGCAAAACCCAGCGCCTGGCGTATCATTAGCCCCCTAACGGCAACCCCAAAACCAGGACCGCTCGCGCATGCTCGCCCTTCTTATCCAGACGCTGAACATCACTGCACCGGTGTTCGCCATGCTGTTCATGGGCGTATTGCTCAAACGTTTGCACCTGATCGACGACAACTTCACCAAGGTTGCCTCGACGCTGGTGTTCAACGTGTGCATGCCGGCGCTGCTGTTCCTTGGCATCTACCATGCCGATCTGGATGCAGCGATCAAACCCGGTGTGCTGGTCTACTTCACCGCAATTACCCTGATCGGCTTCGCCTTGTCCTGGGGCCTGGCGATCTGGCGCGCGCCGCTGGCCGAGCGCGGCATCTACACCCAGGGGGCTTTTCGCGGCAACAACGGCGTTATTGGCCTGGCCCTGGCGGCCAGCCTGTACGGTGATTACGGCATTTCGCTGGGCGCGGTGCTCGCCGGCCTGGTGATCCTCCTGTACAACTCGCTGTCGGCGGTGGTGCTGGCGGTGTACAGCCCGGACCTCAAGTCCGATCCGTGGAGCATCTGCAAAAGTGTTTTCAGCAACCCGCTGATCATCAGCGTGCTGCTCGCCACACCCATGGCCTACGCCCAGGTGCCGCTGCCGAACTGGCTGCTGACCTCGGGCGACTATCTGGCGCAGATGACCCTGCCACTGGCGCTGATCTGCATTGGCGGCACCTTGTCGCTGGCGGCGCTGCGCGACAGCGGCAAGCTGGCGGTGGATGTCAGCCTGGTGAAGATGGTCTGGTTGCCGCTGATCGGCACCCTCGGCGCCTGGCTGTGTGGTTTCCGCGGTGCCGAACTGGGCATCCTGTTCCTGTACATCGGCAGCCCTACCGCTGCCGCCAGCTATGTCATGGCCCGCGCGGCCAATGCCAATCATCAGTTAGCGGCAGCGATCATCGTCATTACTACCCTGATGGCGGCGATTACCACCAATATCGGCATCTTCATCTTGCAGTGGGGCGGCTGGATCTAGATCCTTGCTGCCTGAACAGAACAACAACAGCAACAACGCTGCCACCTGACCTAAGGACACTCCATGCAAGACCAGAACTCGCCCGAGCGGTTACAGCGCGGCCTGAAAAATCGCCATATCCAGCTGATCGCGCTGGGCGGGGCCATCGGCACCGGGCTGTTCCTGGGCATTGCCCAGACCATCCAGATGGCCGGCCCATCGGTGTTGCTCGGTTATGCCATTGCCGGCCTGATGGCCTTCCTGATCATGCGTCAGCTTGGCGAAATGGTGGTGGAAGAGCCGGTTGCCGGCAGCTTCAGCCACTTCGCCCACAAATACTGGAGCGAGTTCGCCGGCTTTGTCTCGGGCTGGAACTACTGGGTGGTCTATGTGCTGGTAGGCATGGCCGAGCTGACCGCAGTCGGCATCTATGTGCAGTACTGGTGGCCGGACTTCCCGACCTGGGCCACGGCAGCGATCTTCTTTGTGGTGATCAACCTGATCAACCTGACTCAGGTCAAAGTCTACGGCGAGATGGAGTTCTGGTTCGCTCTGGTCAAAATAGTGGCGATTGTCAGCATGATCGGCTTTGGCGCCTGGTTGCTCACCAGCGGCCAGGGTGGCCCGGATGCCAGCGTCGCCAACCTGTGGCAATACGGTGGCTTCTTCCCCAATGGCGTCGGCGGTTTGATCATGGCTCTGGCGGTGATCATGTTCTCGTTCGGCGGCCTGGAGCTGGTCGGTATCACCGCCGCCGAGGCGGAAAACCCGCGGGTGAGCATTCCCAAGGCGACCAACCAGGTGGTGTACCGCATCCTGATCTTCTACATCGGTGCGCTGGCGATCTTGCTGTCGCTGTACCCGTGGCAGAAGGTGGTGCAGGGCGGCAGCCCGTTCGTGATGATCTTCCATGAGCTGGACAGCAACCTGGTCGCGACCATCCTCAACGTAGTGGTACTGACCGCCGCGCTGTCGGTCTACAACAGCTGCGTGTACGCCAACAGCCGCATGCTGTTCGGCCTGGCCAGCCAGGGCGATGCACCGCGTCAATTGCTCAAGGTCAGCCGTCGCGGCGTGCCGCTGACCGCGCTGGGTGTGTCGGCAGCGGCCACCGGTTTGTGCGTGGTGATCAACTACCTGATGCCGGGCGAAGCCTTCGGCCTGTTGATGGCGCTGGCGGTATCAGCGCTGGTGATCAACTGGGCAAGCATCAGCATCACCCACCTGAAATTCCGCAAGGCCAAGATCGCTGCCGGCGAAACGCCGTTCTACCGCAGCTGGGGTCATCCGATCACCAACTACCTGTGCCTGGCGTTCATCGTGCTGATCCTGGTGGTGATGTACCTGACTCCGCCGATCCGCATCTCGGTGATGCTGATTCCGCTGTGGATTGCCGCACTGGGCATTGCGTTCAAGCTCAAGAAGCAGCGCCAGGCCAAGCGTTGAGGTGTTTGCTGCAAGGCCTGCGCGGCTAAACCTGCGCAGGCCTCAGTGCTGGCGCCGCCAGGCGCGCACGGTGGTGTAGAGCAGCGTCAGGGCGAGCAGCGGCAGCACGTAGAACAGCATCAGTTTCTCCAGCTTGTCCGCCAACGGCATGCCGGTGGTGAAGGTCACCACATGCAGGCCGTAGGCCAGGTACAGGCAGAGAAACACCAGCCCCTCGGCGCGGGTGACGCGGTAGCCGGAGTAGAACACCGGCAGGCTCAGGCAGGCGACGCCGAGCATTACCGGCAAGTCAAAGGCCAGCGCATTCGGTGAGATCGACAGCGGGGCAGGGGTGACCAGCGCGGTCGCACCCAGCACTGCCAGCAAATTGAACAGGTTGCTGCCGATCACCGTACCTACCGCCACTTCGCGCTCACCGCGCAGCGCCGCAACCAGCGCAGCGGCAAGCTCCGGCAACGAGGTGCAGACGGCGACTACGGTCAGCCCAATGATCCGTTCCGACAGGCCAAGGTCAGTGGCCACTTCCACTGCGGCTTCCAGCAGCAGATGGCCGCCAATGCTGAGCAATACCAGGCCTAACGCGGTCTGCCCCACAGCACCGCTCCAGAAGCACAGGCGGCTGACCTCGAGGGCATTCGGTGCCGGATAAGTACGCGCGTAGTGGCGCGATTGGTGCCAGAGGATCAACAGATAACCGAGCAGCCCGAGCAGTAACAGCGCGCCTTCGAAGCGGCCCAGCTGGCCGTTGGCCGCGAGCAGGTAGACCAAGGCGCTGGCGGCCACCATCAACGGGATGTCCAGACGCACCAGTTGGCGCGACACGCGCAGCGGGATGATCAGCGCGGTAAAGCCGAGAATCACCAGCACATTGAAGATGTTGCTGCCGATCACGCTGCCGACAGCGACGTCAGGCGCACCTTGATAGGCCGCTTGCAGGCTGACAGTCAATTGCGGCGCGGTACTGCCGAAGGCAACCAGGCTCAAACCGATTATCAGCGGCCGCACATGCAGGCGCGTGGCCAGGCGCAGGGCGGCGCGCACCAGCAGTTCGGCGCCGAGCACCAGCAGAACAAGGCCCACAGCCAATTGCAGTAGGCTGAAGGTGGGTAGGGTGGCGAGGTCGAAAATGGTCAGGCTCCCGTTGGCTCAGTCGCTCAGACCTTGTACCCGCACTCGCGCGGTTCCGCTACGGATCATGCCGATTTTTTCTGCGGCCGCGCGGGACAGATCGATCAAACGGCCACGGCTGTGTGGTCCGCGGTCATTGATGCGCACCACGACGCTGCGCTGGTTGGCCAGGTTGGTGACCAGCACCCGGCTGCCAAAAGCGAGGCTGCGGTGGGCGGCGGTAAGGCCGTGTTGGTTGAAGGGCTCGCCACTGGCGGTCCGTTTGCCATGGTGGCGCGAACCGTAATAGGAGGCGGTGCCGGTCTTGTCGTAACCGCTAGGGTCGATATCGTGACTGGCGCAGCCGGCCAGCAGGGAGAAAAGCGCAAGTGCGCCAAGGGTATGCCGCATGCTCGCGTACGCTCCGCAAAGAATGAGTTGCGCGGTGCACGGCCATGGCTGGCCGTCCACCGCGCAGGGCTTAGCCTTCGAGCTTGGCCTTGAGCAGTTGGTTCACCTGCCCCGGGTTGGCCTTGCCTTTGGAGGCTTTCATCGCCTGGCCGACGAAGAAGCCGAACATCTTGCCGCGCTTGGCTTCATCGGCGGCGCGGTACTGTTCGACCTGCTCGGCATTGGCTGCCAGCATTTCGTCGAGCATGGTCTCGATTGCACCACTGTCGGTGACCTGCTTGAGGCCCTTGCTGTCGATGATGCTGTCGGCGTCGCCTTCGCCTGCGGCCATCGCTTCGAACACGGTCTTGGCAATCTTGCCGCTGATGGTGTTGTCGCGAATACGCAGGAGCATGCCGCCCAGTTGCTCGGCACTGACCGGCGCCTGGTCGATCTCGACACCGAGCTTGTTGAGCAGGCTGCCCAGCTCGACCATGACCCAGTTGGCGGCGAGCTTGGCGTCGCCACCAATGCGCACCACGGCCTCGAAGTAGTCGGCCTGTTCGCGGCTGGCGGCCAGCACGTTGGCGTCGTAGGCCGACAGGCCGTACTGGCTCTGGAAACGTTCGACCTTTTGCGGTGGCAGCTCTGGCAGGCTGGCGCGGATGCTCTCGAGCAGGCTGCTCTCGATCACCACCGGCAGCAGGTCAGGGTCGGGGAAGTAACGGTAGTCGTTGGCTTCCTCCTTGCTGCGCATGGAGCGGGTCTCATCCTTGTTCGGGTCGTACAGGCGGGTTTCCTGGATGACCCGGCCGCCGTCTTCGATCAGCTCGATCTGGCGCTGGATTTCGCTGTTGATGGCGCGCTCGATGAAGCGGAACGAGTTGACGTTCTTGATCTCGCAGCGAGTGCCGAACTCGACCTGACCCTTCGGCCGGATCGACACGTTGCAGTCGCAACGCAGCGAACCTTCGGCCATGTTGCCGTCGCAGA
>Ga0213829_1001504_pt1 | contig 16481 bp, 11 predicted proteins | sample MC6MC0896MG_FD_180665 | JGI IMG/M metagenome (GOLD analysis project Ga0213829, IMG submission 180665) | Enriched soil aggregate microbial communities from Iowa State University, Ames, United States - MC6-MC0896-MG | ecosystem: Environmental > Terrestrial > Soil > Unclassified | place: USA: Iowa...
CTACGAGGACATGGGCATTACCCGCACCGGCGCCAAGGGCATCGTTACCCGGCATGCGACCAGCGACCGCTTCGATTTCGCCAGCCTGAACTACAAATGGACCGGCAACCTGGCCACCGGCTACAGCTACGGTCACCTCGACAACCTCTACAGTCAGCACCTGGTGAACCTGACCTACGTGTTGCCCGTGACGACGGGCCAGTCGCTAAAGACCGATCTGCGCTTTGCCCGTTCCACGGATGATGGCGGCAGCAACGTCGACAACAACGCGATTGGCGCGATGTTCACCTACAGCCTCGGCGGGCATGCATTCGGCCTCGGCTATCAAGGCATGAGCGGCGACACCGGCTACGCCTACATCAACGGTACCGATGCGTTCCTGGTCAACTTCGTGCAGATCGGCGACTTCGCCAGCAAGGACGAAAAGTCCTGGCAGGCTCGCTACGACTACAACTTCGCGGCGCTGGGCATTCCCGGCCTGACCTTCATGACCCGCTACCTCACCGGCGACAATATCGATCTGGGCGGCAACCGACCGGAAGGAAAGGAATGGGAGCGCGATACCGATATCGGCTATGTGGTGCAGAGCGGGCCGTTGAAGAATGTCGGGGTGAAATGGCGCAATGCGACGGTGCGCTCGACCAACTTTGGCAGCGACCTGGATGAAAACCGCCTGATCGTCAGCTACACCCTGAAGCTCTGGTAAATACGCACGCGCACCGGATGCTACTCCCAGCGCCTGACGGTGTGAGTGGCATTCGCCTTGCGCTTCTGCCTCGTCATGGGCCAAACAGACCCATGCATTTTTGCACAACACACCGGCTTTTTTAGGCATTCATATTTGTTTTATGCATGCCTATACTCGATTCAAATCTGGTCGTGAACCAGGTCAGTCCCGACAAAAATAAACAAGGGAATCCACCGTGAAACCATTCTTGCTGGCCGTCTCTCCATCATCAGGTCTGCGCACCTATCCCGTACGCCCCGCGGCGCACAGCGATTCCACCCTCGCCGCGTGATTGCTTCGTACTCGCTACACGTGCCGATCGCCCCCTTGAATGATGGAGAGAACAATGAACACCAACAGCCAACCCTTTCTCGCCGCTCGCGACTTCCTGCTTTCCCACCGTACAGATTACGCCACGGCGGTGCGTGACTTCCGCTGGCCGCAACTGAGCGAGTTTAACTGGGCGCTGGATTACTTCGATGCCATGGCCGAGGGCAATCACGCCAACGCCTTGTGGATCGTCGAAGAAGACGGCAGTGAACAGCGCTACAGCTTCCAGCAACTGGCCTCGCGCTCCAACCAGGTGGCCAACCACTTGCGTGCCCTTGGCGTGCGCCGCGGCGAGCGCATCCTGCTGATGCTCGGCAACGACGTGGCCCTGTGGGAAACCATGCTGGCCGCCTTCAAACTCGGCGCAGTGGTCATTCCCGCCACCGCCCTGTTGACTCCGGATGATCTGCGCGACCGCATCGAGCGCGGCCAGGTTCGGCACCTGGTGGTCGGCGGCGCCCATGTCGACAAGTTCGACGGGTTGGGTGAAGGCTGCGGCCGCATCTGCGTCGGCCCGGCCCCCGCCGGCTGGACCCCGCACAGTGCCGCCAGCGAATATTCCGAGCAGTTCGACGTCGAAGGCCGCACGCTGGCCACCGACCCGATGCTGCTGTACTTCACCTCCGGCACCACCTCCAAGCCGAAGATGGTGCTGCACAGTCACCAGAGCTATCCGGTCGGCCACCTGTCGACCATGTACTGGATCGGGCTGCAGCCGGGTGACCTGCACTTGAACATCTCGTCACCGGGTTGGGCCAAGCATGCCTGGAGCTGCCTCTTCGCACCGTGGAACGCCGGCGCCTGCATCTTCATTCACAATGTCGCGCGCTTCAGCGCCACGGCTCTGCTCGGCGCGCTGGAGCGCTACGGCGTCACCAGCCTGTGCGCCCCACCCACCGTCTGGCGCATGCTGATCCAGGAAGACCTGGCCAGTTACAAGGAGCGCTTGAAACTGCGTGAACTGGTGGGCGCCGGTGAGCCGCTGAACCCGGAGATCATCGAGCAGATCCTGCATGCCTGGGACTTGCCGCTGCGAGACGGCTTCGGCCAGTCGGAAACCACCGCCCTGGTCGGTAACACACCCGGCCAACTGCTCAAACCCGGCTCCATGGGCCGTCCGCTGCCGGGCTACCGAGTGACCATGCTCGACCCCGATGGCGTACCCGGCAATGAGGGTGAAGTAGCCCTGCCGCTGGACGTGCGACCACTCGGTCTGATGTTGTGCTACGAGGACAGCCCGGAAAAAACCGCCGAAGTGATGCGCGACGGTTACTACCGCACCGGCGATACCGCACAGATCGACGATGAGGGCTACATCACCTTCGTCGGCCGCGCCGACGACGTGTTCAAGGCTTCCGACTACCGCATCAGCCCTTTCGAACTGGAAAGCGCGCTGATCGAACACCCGGCGGTGATGGAAGTGGCGGTGGTGCCGAGCCCTGATCCGGTGCGCCTGGCAGTGCCCAAGGCCTATCTGATCCTGGCCCATGACGCACCGGGCAGCCACGAACTCGCCGCCAACATCCTCGCCTTCGCCCGCGAGCACCTGGCGCCCTACAAGCGGGTGCGACGTATCGAATTCGTCAGCGAACTGCCCAAGACCATCTCCGGCAAGATTCGCCGGGTGGAATTGCGGCAAATGGAAGTGCAGCGTCGCCAGGGCGACGCACGAGGCCCGCAGGAATACTTCGAAGAAGACTTCCCGCACCTCAAAGGCTGAACCCGGGCCGGTACGCCGGCCATTCTGAATTCAAACGCGACCGCTCGGCCAATCAGGCCGAGGGGCCTCACTCGACTCAAAGAAAGTAGACAGGACCCGAAAATGACCTCCTCCAGCATTCCTAGCGTCAAGCTTCTCATCAACGGCGAATTCGTCGAATCGCGCAGCACCCAATGGCGCGACGTGATCAATCCGGCTACCCAGGAAGTCCTGGCCCGCGTCCCCTTCGCCACCGCCGAAGAAATGAACGCCGCCGTGGCCAGCGCCAAGGAAGCCTTCAAGACCTGGCGCAAAACGCCGATTGGCGCCCGCTGCCGGATCTTCTTCAAATACCAGCAGCTGATCCGCGAGAACATCAAGGAACTGGCTGCCCTGCTCACCGCCGAACAGGGCAAAACCCTGCCGGATGCCGAAGGTGATGTGTTCCGCGGCCTGGAGGTGGTCGAGCACGCCACCTCCATTGGCAACCTGCAGATGGGCGAGTTGGCCAACAACGTCGCCAACGGTGTCGACACCTATACCTTGATGCAGCCGCTGGGCGTGTGCGCCGGCATCACCCCGTTCAACTTCCCGGCGATGATCCCGCTGTGGATGTTCCCGATGGCCATCGCCACCGGCAACACCTTCATCCTCAAGCCGTCCGAGCAAGACCCGCTGGTGACCATGCGCCTGGTCGAACTGGCCCTGGAGGCCGGTGTACCCAAGGGCGTGCTCAACGTCATCCACGGCGGCGTCGACGCGGTGAACCTGATCTGCGACCACCCGGACATCAAAGCCGTGTCCTTCGTCGGTTCGACCAAAGTCGGGACCCATGTCTACAACCGCGCCACCCAGAACGGCAAGCGCGCACAGTGCATGATGGGCGCGAAGAACCACGCCATCGTCCTGCCCGACGCCAACAAGCAGCAGACCCTGAACAACCTGCTGGGTGCTTCCTTTGGCGCTGCGGGCCAGCGCTGCATGGCCCTGCCAGTGGTGATCCTGGTCGGTGAAGCGCAGGCCTGGTTGCCGGACCTGATCGAGCGGACCAAGACCCTCAAGATCAATGCTGGCACCGAACCAGGCACCGACATTGGTCCGGTGATTTCCTGTGCCGCACTGGAGCGCGTCAATGACCTGATCGCCAGCGGCATCAAAGAAGGCGCAACGCTCGAACTGGATGGACGCAACCCAAGCGTGCCTGGTTACCAGGACGGCAACTTCGTCGGCCCGACCATCTTCTCCGGCGTCACTGCGCAAATGTCCGTGTACCGCGAAGAAATCTTCGGCCCGGTGCTGTGCGTCATGCACGCCGCCAGCCTGAGCGAGGCGATCGAGATCATCAACGCCAACCCGAACGGCAACGGTACCGCACTGTTCACCCGTTCCGGCGCTGCCGCCCGTCACTTCCAGGAAGAGATCGACGTCGGCCAGGTGGGCATCAACGTGCCTATCCCGGTTCCGGTCCCACTGTTTTCCTTCTCAGGTTCGCGCGCCTCCAAGCTGGGTGATTTGGGCCCCTATGGCAAGCAAGTGGTGACCTTCTACACCCAGACCAAGACGGTCACCCAGCGCTGGTTCGACGAGGACGACACCGGCGGTGCGGTAAACACCACCATCACCCTGAAATGACCTTTGCTGGCCGGCGCCAAGCGTCGGCCAGTCAGGAGCTGAACGATGGAATACCAAACTTTACTGGTCGATGTGCAGCAGCGCGTCGGCCTGATCACCCTCAACCGGCCACAGGCGCTCAACGCGCTGAACAGCCAATTGATCGCCGAGCTGAACCAGGCCCTTGATCGACTGGAGGCCGACCCTGAAATCGGCTGCCTGGTCATCACCGGATCGACCAAGGCTTTTGCCGCCGGCGCTGACATCAAAGAGATGGCCTCGCTGGGTTATCCGCAGATCTATCTGGACGATTTCTTCGCGACCGCCGACCGCATCGGCGCCCGGCGCAAGCCAATGATTGCCGCAGTGGCTGGCTACGCCTTGGGTGGCGGCTGCGAGTTGGCACTGATGTGCGACTTCATCTATGCCGCCGATAACGCCCGCTTTGGCCTGCCGGAGCTGAACCTGGGTGTGATCCCCGGGATCGGTGGCACCCAGCGCCTGAGCCGCGCTGTAGGCAAGTCCAAGGCCATGGAGATGTGTCTGACTGGTCGCCAACTCGGCGCCGAGGAAGCTGAGCGCGCCAATCTGGTGGCCCGTGTTTTCCCCGTCGCAGAGTTGCTGGAACGAACCCTGGAAGTCGCCCGCGGCATTGCCGGCAAGTCGCTGCCAGCAGCCATGATGATCAAGGAATGCGTCAACCGCGCCGAAGAAGTCAGCCTCACCGAAGGCGTACGTTTCGAGCGCCGGCTGTTCCATTCGCTGTTTGCCAGCCACGACCAAAAGGAAGGCATGCAAGCCTTCGTCGACAAGCGCGTGCCGAATTTCCTGCACCGCTGACCCCCACTCGCAAAAGGTAGTCATCATGCATATCGGTTTTCTCGGCCTCGGCAACATGGGCGGCCCAATGGCCCGCAACCTGCTCAAGGCTGGCCACAGCCTGACCGTTTTCGACCCTTTCCCGCAGGCGGTCGGCGCTCTGGTGGAGGCCGGTGCCAGCGCCGCTGACTCGCCCGCCGCCGTGGCCAAGGCCAAGGTTGAGGTGATCATCACCATGTTGCCGACCGCCGACCATGTGAAGCAGGTCTATCGCGGCAAGGATGGCCTGCTGGCCAATATTGGCCAAGGCGTGCTGTTGATCGACAGTTCGACTATCGACCCGCTAAGCGCTCGCGAGGTGGCCAAATTCGCCCTGGCCCAGGGCAACCCGATGCTCGACGCGCCGGTATCCGGCGGCACCGGTGGCGCGGCGGCAGGCACCCTGACTTTTATGGTCGGCGGCCCGGACAGTGTGTTCGACCAGGCCTTGCCGATCCTCTCGGCCATGGGCAGGAACATCGTGCACTGCGGCGGCGCAGGCAACGGCCAAGTGGCCAAGATCGCCAATAACTTGCTGCTCGGCATCTCCATGGTTGGCGTCGCCGAAGCCATGGCACTGGGTGTGGCCCTGGGCATGGACGCCAAGGTCCTGGCCGGGGTGATGAATACCTCCACCGGTCGCTGCTGGAGCTCGGAGATCAACAATCCGTTCCCGGGTGTGCTGGAAAACGCTCCAGCCTCGCGCGGTTACAGTGGCGGCTTTGGTACCGACCTGATGCTCAAGGACCTCGGCCTGGCCACCGAAGCAGCCAAGCATGCACGTCAGCCGGTGGTGCTCGGTGCTGCCGCCCAGCAGCTGTACCAGACCTTCAGCCTGCAAGGTAATGGCGGTCTGGACTTCTCCGCCATCATCAAACTGTTCCGCGGGGAAGCCTGAGCATGAGCGAGCAGCAAGCCCCAGTACTGGCCAGCGTGCGTAACCGCGTCGGCCACCTGACACTGAATCGGCCAAGCGCGTTGAACACCCTGGACCTGCCCATGGTGCGTCTGCTTTGCCGGCACCTATGGGCTTGGGAGCAGGACCCGGAGATCGTCGCCGTGACCATTCGCGGAGCCGGTGAAAAGGCCTTCTGCGCCGGCGGCGACATTCGCATGCTGTACGACAGCTACAAGGCCGGCGACAACCAGCATGAGCTGTTCCTCGAGGAGGAGTACGCCCTCGACGAGTACTTGCACGGCTACACCAAGCCAGTGCTGGCACTGCTGGATGGTTTCGTCCTCGGCGGCGGCATGGGCCTGGCCCAGGCCGCCTCGCTACGAGTGATCACCGAGCGCACGCGGATGGGCATGCCGGAAGTCGGCATCGGTTTTTTCCCTGATGTCGGTGGCAGCTATTTCCTGCCGCGTTTGCCAGGTGAACTAGGCACCTATCTGGGTCTCACCGGCTGCCAGGTGCGTGCCGCCGATGCCCTCTATGCGAACCTTGCCGACTACTACCTGCCCAGCGAACGGCTGGCTGAACTGGATGCCAGAATTGACCACTTGATCTGGACCGCTGCACCCGCCGAAGACTTGCAGGACCTGCTCTCCGACATGGCCACCGAGCGTCTGGCCGGGTCCGAGCTCAAGGCCTGTCGCCAGGCAATCGACGAGTATTTCGCCTTGTCCGATGTCCCGGCCATTCGCGCCGCGCTGCAGCGCGAACAACGCCCCGAGCTGCAAGACTGGGCCGAACAGACCGTTAAGCTACTCGACAGCCGCTCGCCGCTGGCGATGGCTGCGACGCTTGAGTTGTTGCGTCGTGGTCGTTACCTGAACCTGGCCGAGTGCTTCGCCCTGGAGTTGCACCTCGACTACCAGTGGTTCGACAAGGGCGACCTGATGGAGGGCGTGCGCGCCCTGATCATCGATAAGGACAAGCGCCCTCGCTGCAACCCACCCACCTTGGCAGAGCTGGTTCCTGCCCGGGTGCAAGCCTTTTTCAACGACTTTGAACGCGCCTCCGGCAAGCCCGTACGCACCGCCTGATCGGCAGGAGACTTTACAATGCACGATATCGAATTGACCGAAGAGCAACGCATGATCCGCGACATGGCGCGCGACTTCGCCCGCAGTGAAGTCGCGTCGCATGCCCAAGCCTGGGAGAAGGCCGGCTGGATCGATGACGCGGTGGTGGCGCAGATGGGCGAACTGGGCCTGCTGGGCATGATCGTACCGGACACCTGGGGCGGCAGCTATACCGACTATGTGGCCTACGCGCTGGCTGTTGAAGAAATCTCGGCCGGCGACGGCGCCCTCGGCGCGCTGATGAGCATCCACAACTCAGTGGGCTGCGGCCCGCTACTCAAATACGGCACCCCCGCCCAGCAAGACAGCTGGCTGCCGCTGCTGGTCAGTGGTCAAGCGATCGGCTGTTTCTGTCTGACCGAACCACAGGCCGGCTCCGAGGCGCACAACCTGCGCACCCGTGCCGAACTGCGCGACGGCCAGTGGATTCTCAACGGTGCCAAGCAGTTCGTCAGCAACGGGGAGCGGGCCAAGCTGGCCATTGTCTTCGCCGTCACTGATGCGGAGCTGGGCAAGAAAGGGCTGTCGGCCTTCCTGGTCCCCACTGACAACAGCGGATTCGTGGTCGACCGACGCGAACACAAGATGGGTATCAAGGCCTCCGATACCTGCGCGGTGACCTTGAACAACTGCACCATACCCGAAGCCAACCTGCTGGGTGAACGCGGCAAAGGCCTGGCCATTGCCCTGTCCAACCTCGAGGGCGGTCGCATCGGCATCGCCGCCCAAGCCCTGGGTATCGCTCGCGCCGCTTTCGAGGCGGCCCTTGGCTATGCCCGTGAACGCGTCCAGTTCGGCAAGCCGATCATCGAGCACCAGAGCGTGTCCAACCTGCTCGCCGACATGCACACCCGGCTCAATGCCAGCCGCCTGCTGGTCCTGCATGCGGCGCGCCTGAAGAGCGCCGGGCAACCGTGTCTGTCCGAAGCCTCCCAGGCCAAACTGTTTGCCTCGGAAATGGCCGAACGCGTGTGCTCCAGCGCCATTCAGATCCACGGCGGCTACGGCTATCTGGAGGACTACCCGGTGGAGCGTTACTACCGCGACGCGCGCATCACCCAGATCTACGAAGGCACCAGCGAGGTCCAGCGCCTGGTGATCGCCCGTGAACTGAGTCACTACGCGCTCTGACCCCCTCCAGCCGGACGCGCCTGCCGCGTCCGGGCTTCACCGTATTCCCTCTCACGGAGTTGCCGATGTTCGGCTTGCGCAATATTTCCATTAGCCGCCGTCTGTGGCTGATCTTGCTGGCATCCATCCTGATGCTGATAGTGCTCGCCGGCCTGATGCTCAAGCAGAGCCATGACGACCTGTATGCAGCCAAGGCGCTAAAAACCCGCCACGTGGTCGAGACCGCCAGCAGCATCCTGCGCCACTTCCAAAGCCTGGAAGGCCAGGGCCTGAGTCGTGAGCAGGCGCAGCAACAGTCCATCGCAGTGATGCGCGATTTGCGCTACGAGCACGAGGATTACTTCTGGCTCGAAGATCTCGACACGCGCATGGTCATGCACCCCAATGCCAAACTCGAAGGTAAACGCATGGCGGGTACACGCGATCCTGACGGCAAGGCGTTGTTCGACGAAATGGTCGCCGTGGCCAAACGCGATGGCGCGGGGCTGGTGCACTACCGCTGGCCCAAACCGGGAACCGATGCGCCAGTGGAGAAGGTTTCCTACGTCGAATTGTTCAAGCCTTGGGGCTGGATAGTCGGCTCAGGCATTTACATCGACGACGTGCAAGTCGAGTTCCGCCGCCAACTGATACAGGCCTTCGTCATACTGTTGACGATCGCCCTGCTGCTCAGCGCGCTGATCCTGCTGATTGCCCGCAGCATCGCCTCGCCGCTGGCGCAGGTGGTCGATGCCATGGAGAACATCGCTGGCGGCGAAGCTGACTTGACCCGCAATCTGGATAACCGCTGGCGCGACGAGCTGACGGCTCTGAGCGGCCACTTCAACGCGTTCACCAGCAAACTGCGCGCGGTGATCGGCCAGTCTATGCATACCGCCGGCAGGCTGGACATGGCCTCGCAATCGCTCGGTGAGATCGCCAGCGACAGCCAGCGCCACAGTCAGCAGCAGTCACAGCAGATGGAACTGGTGGCCGCCGCCATTCACGAGGTGTCCTACGCCGTGCAGGAAGTGGCGAAGAACGCCGAACACGCCGCCAACGAAGTACGCCAGGCCGATGAGCAGGCGCGCCAGGGCCAGCACAACATCGATAGCAGCCTGCGCCAGATCAACCAGTTGTCCGAGACCATCGGCCAGGCCGTCGCGGTGATCCAGAACCTGGCCCAGGAAAGCACCCAGATCGGCAGTGTGCTGGAAGTGATTCGTGCGATCGCCGAACAGACCAACCTGCTGGCGCTGAACGCCGCCATTGAGGCGGCGCGCGCTGGCGAGCAAGGTCGCGGCTTCGCCGTGGTGGCAGACGAAGTACGCCTGCTGGCCCAGCGCACCCAGCAGTCCACCGCGCAGATTCAGGGCATGATCGAGCGCCTGCAGGGCAATTCGGAGGCGGCGGTGAATGTCATCAATGCCAGCAGCGAAGCGGCTCAACAAACCGTGGAACAGGCACGCCAAACCGGTGAAAGCCTGCACCAGATCACCAGCGCGCTACGCAACCTCACCGAGTTGAATGCCTCGATCGCCAGTGCCACTCTGGAGCAGTCCCACGTGGTCGAGGACATCAACCAGAATGTCACCCGCGCAGCTTCGCTGGCCTACGAGAATGCCCAGGCAGCAGACCGGTCCAACGAGGCCAGCCAGCATTTGAGCCAACTGGCGGGCCAGCTCAATCGGCTATTGGGGGAGTTTCGCGTATGAGGTGGATGAGCAACGATGGAGGCCTGATTTCATGACCCACGCCCAGCCTGTCATGTCGCGTTGCGCCAAATCGAACGCCTTGTTGCCGGTGGCCATCGACTCGCGCTACCTGGAAACCCGCCAGAAGGCTCTCGAGTTGTTCGCCAAGTGTGGTTTCAGCCGGGTCAGCATGCGCGACCTGGCCACTTATCTGGGGATCAAGGCTGGCTCCATTTACAACCACATCGAAAGCAAAGAGGCACTGCTGTTCGAACTGATCGAAGAACTCTACGAACAGTTGCTTCATGGCGCCAGTCTGGTAAATCGTCGAAAATCCGCCCCCGCTATACGACTGCAAGGCCTGCTTGAGGCGCACCTGCTGCTACACGAGCGAATGGGGGCGCATTTCCGTCTGGCGGAATACGACCTCCATTGCCTGAGCAGCGAACAGCATGCCTTGATCCTGAGCCTGCGCCGACGCTACGAGGAGCACCTGGTGGAAACGATAGAGCAGCTCACCGGCAAACCGGCCAACGCCACCCGACGCGCCACCTTGAGCGGTATCGTTTCCCTATTAAACCAACTGCCGGCCTGGGTTACGGAGCCCCAGGCAAGCAAGGGAGCACGCCGTAAGTTGCTGCATGACATGGTGATGAGTGCTCTTCAGGGTGCGTTGCGGGCAACTTAGACCTCTGGGCGTATAGGCACCTATCCCGTGACAAGTGGCTCTTAAGGTGAAAATTTGGCCAACAGTCGCAGGTTCTGCAGCAATACGAACATAAGCTGTCATCAGCCCAATTGGTCCAGCAAAGCGGTCTGGATCTCCTGCACCCACTGCTCAGCTCCGGTTGTCCGACATAGGAGCCCCGCCCCCAGCATTGCAGCGAAGTGAACTAAAACTTGCTCCCGGGTACTACTCCCCGAGCCTGGTTCTTGGGCAACACTCAGTAGGGTGTCCAACAAGGCTTTCGTTCCTTCGCGATATGATTGCGAAAACAATTGGTGATGCGATGCATCCGCCGCGTCATGGCTGAAGGCAACTACGGCACCCTGACTCTTTTCAGAAAACGAGAGGTATTGATTAACCAGGCCTCGATATGGGTTTTCGGACGCCTGTCGAGCCCGCGTGGCTTGCTCCGCCCATGAAGTTTGCGCCTCACGAAACGTTCGGTAGCAGACTTCAGCTGCAAGCATTTCTTTGGAGCTGAAGTACTTGTAAAAACCTCCAGCAGTCAGGCCTATCTCAGCCATGATTCTAGAAATGCTCACTTCGTTGACGCCGAGTTGAAAAAATAGCTTAGTAGCTGCGTCCAGAATCAAAACACGCGTAGCTTCTGCCTTGCTGCCTCTATGGCTACTCATCGATTGCCTCCTGGTAGCGCCAGGTTTGATGGATGTAGTTCGTCATTTGAGCGTCACACTTCAGACTCAGGCTCCCAACGGCGAAACAGAACGCTGGCGTTAACACCGCCGAAACCGAACCCATTTGAGAGCGCGTGCGTGATCAGCATCGTGCGGGACTTCAAGCCGACCAGATTGAGCCCGTCGGCCGCCTCATCGGGATGAACCAGGTTCAGCGTGGGAGGCACGACCTGATCTCGAAGCGCCAATACTGTGAAGATCGCTTCAATGCCTCCGGCCGCTCCAAGAAGATGCCCGGTGGCGGACTTAGTCGAGCTGATAGCCACACCAGAGTCACTCCCGAACACCGAACGAATTGCCGCCAGCTCCCCTTTGTCGCCAACCGGAGTGGAGGTCGCATGCGCATTAATGTGTTGCACGTCCGCAGGACTGACAGCGGCCTGCCGCAGTGCTTGCTCCATGGCGCGCCGTGCGCCGCTGCCATCTTCCGGACCTGCCGTCAGGTGATAGGCATCGGCGCTGGTGCCATAGCCGACCAGTTCCGCCAAGGGTTTGGCTCCACGTGAGAGGGCATGCTCCAGCGACTCGATTACAAGCAACCCGGCCCCCTCAGACATAACGAAGCCGTCACGATCGCGATCAAAGGGACGTGATGCCTCCTGCGGTCGCTGGGCAAAACCAGTGGATAGCGCGCGGGCCGCAGCAAAACAACCCAGGGTCACTCTGTCTATCGCTGCTTCGGTACCGCCGCATATGGCGATATCCGCCTCACCGCTTCTGATGATTCTGGCCGCATCGCCGATGGCCTGTACCCCAGCAGCACAGGCCGTTACAGGCGCGCCGAGCGGCCCTTTGAAACCGTGACGAATGGAGACGTGCCCGGCCGCCATGTTGGCGAGAAAAGACGGCGCCGTGAACGGCGACAATCGGCGAGGACCACGCGCATCGGTGGTGCGCACGGCGTCGGCAATCGCGCCAAAGCCACCCACGCCCGATGAAATGATCGTGGCGGTCCGCTCCTGGTCTGTGACGTCAGTCGGATGCCAGCCTGACTGCTCCAGAGCTTCGTGCGCAGCCACCAGTGCGAACTCGATGAAGCGATCCATCTTCTTGCGATCCTTGGCCGAGATGATGCGCTCCGGGTCGTAACCCGCGATGGCATCCTCCTCCAGTGACGGCACCTGACCGCCTACTGCAACGCCCGTACCCTCAGTAATATCGCCAGGCAGGTTACGGATGCCAGAACGCCCAGCCAGCAGTCTCTTCCAGACTTCTTCTACGCCGCACCCCAGAGGCCCGACAATTCCGACGCCCGTGACCACGATTCGCTTTTGACCTTCGAGATTAATCATTGAACCCTCTTCATATTTCAGTCGACGCCCACTAAAAGCAGCAAGCTATGGCCCATGGCTAAAGCTTTGTAGGCAGGTGAACGGGAAGGGGTGGCGTCCTGTCCACCAGGCTTGCTTGTTTATTCGCTGTTTCAGTTTGACCTGTATTGTCAGGACGGATCTTGAACCAGATGGCGTACATCGCGGGCAGGAACACCAGCGTCATGATGGTGCCGACGAACGTACCGCCGATCAGCGTGTAGGCCAGCGTCCCCCAGAAGACGGAGTGTGTCAGCGGAATGAATGCCAGGATGGCCGCAAGCGCTGTCAGCAGTACCGGGCGGGCACGTTGTACCGTGGCTTCGACTACGGCGTGAAACGGGTCCAGCCCTTCTTGCGCGTTGTGATGGATTTGCCCGATCAGAATCAGCGTATTGCGCATCAAGATGCCCGACAACGCGATCAGACCGACCAGAGCATTGATACCAAACGGCTGCTGGAAGACAAGCAGTGTCGGTACCACACCAATCAACCCTAACGGCGAGGTGAGGAACACCATGATCAACGCCGGGATTGAACGGACCTGCAAAATGATGATGAGCAATGTCATGGCTATCATGATTGGCAGCAACGGTAAAATTGCCTGACCAGCCTTGCCTGACTCCTCGATTGCACCTGCCTGCTCAATCCGATACCCGCCAGGCAGCTTGTCTATGACCGGTTGCAGCTCCTTCATGATTACGCTCGAGACGTCCGGTGGCTGCAAGCCTTCGGCAATGTCGCCGCGCACGGTAATGGTCGGCGTGCGGTCACGACGTCGGAGGATCGGATCCTCCATACGAACATCGACCTCTCCCACCTGGGACAGCGGAATCCGCTGACCCGCCGTGCCGACCAGCGTAAAACCTTCTATCTTGGCGGGATCGAGCCGGATATCACCCGCTGCGCGACCCACCACCTGCACCGAACGAATGTCCTCGCGAACGGCGGTGATCGGTACTCCGGTCAGCAGGAACTGCAGTTGCTGCGCGACTGAGTTTGACGTCAACCCCACCGCCTCCAGGCGATCCTGATCCAGAGCGAAATGCAGCGTCGGCGTCAGCGATCCCCAATCGGTGTTGACGGTTCTCATCATCGGGCTCGACTGCAACACGTCCTGTACCTGGCCCGCAATCTCGCGCAACTTTGACGGATCAAGTCCCATCACCCGATAGGCAACCGGGAATGGCGAATACGGACCAAATACAATTTGAGACGCCCTGACCCGGGCCTCTGGGGCGAGTCCTGCAGCGACCGCTTCGCGAAAGCGGAATTTGAGGGTTTCACGTGCCTCCTGACTGTCCGTCAGCACTACGATCTTCGCAAACGATGGATCGGGCAGTTCTGGCGCCATCGCCAGGAAGAAGCGTGGCGCCCCCTGTCCAATATAGGCCGTGACGATTTTTGCCTCTTCCTGCTGTTGCAGCCAGGCCTCGACCTTTGCGGCAGTGGCACTGGTTTGCTCGATGGAGGTTCCGTAGGGCATTTGCACCTCGACCATCACCTCGGGACGGTCAGAGGTTGGGAAGAACTGCTTCTTCACCAGGCTCATGCCTGAAACTGCCACGAAAAACAGCGTGATAACCGTGCCAGCCACCAGCCATTTGCGGGCGATGACCCGTGTCAGAACTCCGCGGAAGCGGTTGTAACGGGGAGTGTTGTAGATAGCCGCATGCCCACCCTCTACCTTCTTGATGTTCGGCAACAACTTCACCCCCAGGTAAGGGGTGAAGGCCACCGCGACGACCCAGGAAGCGATCAAAGCAATGCCCACGATCCAGAACATGTTGCTGGTGTACTCGCCGGCTGTCGATTGCGCGAAGCCGTTCGGCAAAAAGCCGATAGCCGTCACCAGCGTACCGGCAAGCATCGGCGCGGCCGTATGACTCCAGGCGTACGCGGAAGCTTTGATGCGGTCGTAGCCCTCTTCCATTTTCACCACCATCATTTCGATGGCAATGATGGCGTCGTCCACCAGCAGCCCCAGCGCCAGAATCAACGAGCCGAGGGTAATACGGTCAAAGTTCTTTCCGGTGGCCGCCATCACCACAAACACTATCGCCAGCGTCAACGGTACCGCCGCTGCGACCACAAGTCCGACACGCCAGCCCATGCTGAGAAAGCAAACAAGCATCACCACAAGCAGCGCGACAAAAAATTTGACCATGAACTCGCCAACGGCCGAGTCAATGTTCACGGCTTGATCAGTGACCTTGGTCAGCGTCATGCCTAGCGGCATGCCTTCATTTATCTTCGTCGTCTCGGCGTCCAGCGCCTTGCCCAGGTCCAGGCCATTCCAGCCCTCGCGCATTATGACCCCCAGCAACAAGGCCTCTTCGCCGTTATTGCGCACCAGGAAGGTGGCAGGGTCTTCGTAGCCTCGTTCAACCGTCGCCACGTCCGAGAGCTTCAACGTACGCCCCTGAATCGCCAGGGGCGTGTCACGAATTTTCTCCAATTTATCGAAAGCGCCATCCACCCGCAGGAAAACCTGCGGCCCGTTGGTTTCGATGGAACCGGCGGGTGTGAGCACGTTCTGGCTATTCAGCGCGGTGAAGATGTCCTGGGGAGAAACGCCCAAGGTGGCCAGTCGGTCATGGGAGAAGGATACAAAAATGCGCTCGGCTTGTTCACCGATGATGTTGACCTTCTTCACGCCCGGCACATGCAACAGTTGTTGGCGCAACGACTCGGCATCACGCACCAACAGTCGCTGCGGTTCGCCTTTGGCTTTCAACGCGAACAGCGCAAACGTCACGTCCGAATACTCGTCGTTGACCAATGGCCCGATCACACCCGCCGGCAGCTTGGTGGCTTCGTCGTCGAGCTTTTTGCGTGCCTGATAAAACTCCTCCTGCACTTGCGAGGGCGGCGTGCTGTCGAGCAATGACACCATCGTGAAAGCGAGGCCAGGACGGGTGTAGGTTTCCGTGCGGTCGTACCATTTCAGTTCTTGCAGGCGTTTTTCAAGTGGCTCTGCTACCTGATCCTGCATCTCCTGCGCCGTGGCGCCCGGCCACGCGGTAATGACCGTCAACTGCTTGACCGTAAACGGAGGATCTTCCGCACGTCCCAGCTGGAAGAACGCCAGGGTGCCTGCAACGGCAATCAGGAAGATCAGAAACACCGTGATAGAGCGCTCACGAACGGCGATCGCGGAAAGATTGAAGCGCCCCTCGCTCATGGACGACCCCCGGCAACTTTTTCGTCATCCTGTTGAGGCAATCTCACCTCTTCACCTTCGCGCAACAGATGTGCGCCTAACGCTACGATCTGCTCGCCGACTTTGAGATCGCCCGCGACTCGCACGGTGTCGTCACTCAAGCCCAGGACTTGTACAGGTCGCCAGGCCACCTTCGCCGGTGTACCGGTGATGACCCACACGCCAGTGCCCTGGCCTGGGTCATAAACGGCAGCGATCGGTACTTGCAGCCCCTGCCCTTGCGTGGCGCCTTCAGTGATCCGAAGCGTGACGGTCGAACCTATCGGCGCATTGGCCAGCGCGCCCTCAAGCACATACCGCGCCTCGAAGGTGCGTGTCATGCGGTCGGCCGAGTCAGACAGCAGCCTGAGCTTCGCCGTAACAGCATTGGTGGCATTGCCATAAAGCGTCGCCTGCGCAGTGGATCCTGCTGCGGGGCGCAACGTCTCGGGCAGGTGCACGATGGCTTCGCGCTGCCCTGCCCGCGCCA
>Ga0213829_1001505_pt1 | contig 16478 bp, 16 predicted proteins | sample MC6MC0896MG_FD_180665 | JGI IMG/M metagenome (GOLD analysis project Ga0213829, IMG submission 180665) | Enriched soil aggregate microbial communities from Iowa State University, Ames, United States - MC6-MC0896-MG | ecosystem: Environmental > Terrestrial > Soil > Unclassified | place: USA: Iowa...
GACTAGGTGAGGGAATATTCAACAAATACAAAAGCTTATCCAGCGATTCCTGACCCATCGGCAGAATTAACATCGGCTGCATATTTGTAATTCGCGCCTATTGCTACCCAAGATGTCACCGCTGTGGTCTTCATTAACACCACCGGTGCAGGCGAGGCCGGGGCAGGCACCAACGAAAAAGCCCCGAATAATCAGGGCTCTAACATATATATGACGTGGCATTTTCCGTGAATACTACAACGGGCTTGCCTGTAAGCCATTTAGCAGGCCCGCTGCCTACTCTCACAGAATCGTCCGCGATACGACGCCAAACCTATCAAAGTCGAGCCGTACCCGTACTCAATGCCCCTGCGCCAGCCACCGCTGTGTATCCTCCAACGCCTTGCTGAAACAGTTGATGATAAGGTCGACTTCTTCCGCTGTAGTGACCAGGGGTGGGCAGAACGCAATGCTGTCGCCAATGTTGCGGACAATCATGCCGTGCTCTTGGCAGCGAGCATTGAAATAACTACCGACCCGGAGAAGCGGCTCGAACCGGGTTTTCTCCGATTTATCTGCGACCAGCTCAACGGCGGCAATGAAGCCGACACCCCGGATTTCCCCGATTAATGGGTGGTCAGCATATTGCGAAAGGCCAGCTCGCAGTCGCGCCCCCATTTCGGCCGCGTGTTCTACCAGGTGTCGCTCTTCAATCAACTTGATGTTCTCCAGCGCCACTGCCGCAGCCACTGGGTGCCCGCTCGCGGTGAAGCCGTGTCCAAAGGTCCCGATGGTCGAACTTTGCCCCGCGATCTCCTGATAAATCCGTTCGTTGATCAACACTGCTGCAAGCGGTTGATATGACGAGGTCAACTGTTTAGACAGCACCATAATGTCTGGCTCGATGCCGAACGTAGTCGAGCCGAACATGTTGCCAGTGCGGCCAAATCCACAGACGACCTCGTCTGCTACCAACAAAATATCGTACTTGCGGCAAACCGCCTGGATCTTTTGCCAGTAGCCGCGCGGAGGAACAATAACCCCACCGGCCGCCATCAAAGGTTCGCCGATGAACGCAGCCACTGTATCGGGCCCTTCGCGTTGGATGAGGGTTTCGAGCCCTTTTGCAAGACGATCCGAAAATGCCTCCTCCGACTCGCCGGGTTCGCCGAAACGATAGTGATGCGGGCACATTGCATGCGCTATATCCATCATAGGCAGGTCGAAAGCACGATGATTGTTCGGCAAGCCAGTTAGGCTCGCCGCAGCGATGGTCACGCCATGGTAGGCTCCGATGCGGGATATCACCTTTTTCTTCAGCGGCAGGCCACGGGCATTATTGTAGTAACGAACCATTTTCACCACCGTGTCGTTGGCCTCAGAACCGGAGTTGGTAAAGAAAACCTTGCTCATCGGCACCGGCGCCAGCGAGATGAGCTTCTCCGCGAGATCCACGGCAGGCTGATGCGTTTTGTGAGTAAAGGTGTGGTAGAAAGGTAGCTTACGCATCTGCGTCATGGCCGCCTCGACCAGTCGCACCTCGCTGAAGCCAAGTGCCGCACTCCACAGGCCCGACATGGCTTCGATATAGCGACGCCCCTCGGTGTCATAGACGAAAACCCCATCCCCGCGCTCAATTGCCAACGGACCGACACCTTCGTGCATCCGCGCATCAGTATAGCTATGAAGGTGATGGGCTATATCCCTCGCGTACAGTGTGTCAGTGGCATTGGACATGGGTGTCTCCAAGAAAGAAAGTGACGACCCCGCTCACCTTAATAGCAACTTGGCGGGGTCTGGATTTAAGTTTTGGCTGGGAAATTAGTCCGGAACACAGTCGTTCCATACTAGCTTGCGGCACTTGGTTATAACGCGGTTATGGCATGAGAATCGCTGTGCTCTAACGTGGTTTTCCCCTTCGCTGTTTTTGATATTCAGCCCGCGCCCACTCATTTGAGAGCTGAGTTTGATACAGTTTCTCCTGCTCAGACAGGCACTTTATTACTTCCTCAGTGGTGCCTTCATGTCACCACTCCATAGCTAGTACGGAGGCATTCCTCCCCCATGAGCTTCGTACATTCCGAACGGATCGTTATCCAGAGCAAATCGCCATAAACGGCAAGTCTTTGCCACTAACAGCGAAACTAGCGGACAGCGCCCCCCCCAAGCCGATTGTCTAAGGTCATTCGCCAGTCATTCGCAACGGGTCCGTTCGTGATGGGCGCGTGCATAGCATGTTGGTGAATGAGCGCGGTTGCGACAATAACTGGGAGATACTTTTGTGAATGGACGAAACTTTGACGAGCCAGCGTCAATGGCAGGAGGAACATGCGCGCATGTGTTGAGCGGAAGATCAGTTTGAGGCTATTCGACCTGGATATACTCAAGTATCAAACCGAACTTTTACCTGACGGCTAAATTATTCTTCAGCGCAATCGTGTTGACTTATCACACCAGCTGACTGGCCACCCGTCGTCTCCGCGATAGACTGCTGCATCCAAGCGCGGAAACGCGCCAATGTCACTTCATTCCAACGCTCACGCGGTCCAACTAAATAATAGCCTCCGAGCCGAACATCGGTTCCAAGCAACTCGACCAGCCGCCCGGTGCGCAGATCATCGGCGGCAATTAGGCGTGTCGCGAGTGCGATTCCCTGCCCCGTTAGGGCCGCGTCGACCGTAAGATTGGCTGACCAGAGCCGCGGCCCGTTCAACACTACTTCATGCCCATAGCCAGCCTGATGGAACCATTGTCGCCATTGATCGCGGCTTTCCTCATGTATCAACGGCTGACTCACAAGATCGTCAAGAGAGCGGATGGGTGCGTTCTTGCTGATCCAGTCCGGGCTAGCGACCGGGAAAATCCGCGGCCGTTCCAGCAAAATCCAGCGCACATTCCCCTTCGGCTCATCCAAATAACGGATATCGACATCGGCGTCGTAATGCGCGAAATCGGGCTCTAGATCGGTCGCGCGCATGACGAAATCAATACCGGGCAGCGCAAGTTGGAGTTGGTTAAAACGCGGCGCCAGCCAGCGCGTCGCGAGACCAGGGACACACCAGATTCGTAAAACCGAGCGGCTTACCGCCGGACGCAATTCCGCCGTCGACTTGGCGATCATGTCGAAAGCCATTCCCACAGTCTCGGCAAAAAGCCTGCCTTCCGTAGTCAGCCGAATGCCTCGTGGTCCAGCATCCACAAGTCGCGTGCCAAGCCAGGATTCAAGATTTCGCACATGGCGGGAAACGACCGTATGGCCGACATTGAGATCATCCGCAGCCTTACGCATCGAGCCGAGCCGGCTCACTGCCTCAAAGGCGCGGACCATCGAAAGCGGCGGTAGACGTCCGCGCTTGGCGCCACTTTCTAGCTCCTCTTCTGGCGATTTGGTTTTGCGCAAGCGTGCCTCCTTGAAAGTTAGTGTTTCCACAAGTTTAAACGTCATAATGCCGAAAACCCCTCCTGTGCGAAATGAAATCCGGGGCTCGTTCCCGAAGAGACGCACAGAGGTCTATGACAAAGCGCCTATCGCTGACGGATCCTCAAGCCCGCTGAACCGCAGCTTCAGGTCGCTCGGCGTTCTACGTCTATTCCACGAACTATCCGATCGATACCGAGCACGGCGTCATCGTGGATGTGGAACCCACACCGGCTGATCGAACCATAAGTCGAGAGCACCAAGAAGATGATCGATCGGGTCGAAGCGCAGTTCGACATCAAGCCGGAACGCCTCATTGGCGACATCGCTTACGGTACTGCGCAGATGCTGGCTTGGGTGGTGGAGGAAAAAGACATCGAGCCGAATGTGCCAGTGTGGGACAAAACTGATCGCAAGAACGATAGCTTTTCGAGTTACGATTTTCAATGGAATGAAGAGGCCGAGGAATACCGCTGCCATGCCGGCAACTTATTACGCAGCGAATGGCGAGCCTCCAAGAACGAGCGTTTGCACCTCACCAAAGCCAACACCATCATCTTCCGATCCTGGCAGACCGACTGCGTAGCTTGTCCGATGAAAGCCAAGTGTTGTTTCCCAAGCTCGCAGCTTCCATGAAGCCGCTCGTGATGTGGATCGGCGCATCGCAGCGAGGGCGTAATACGTGCGTTCTCGCCACGAACGTAAGAGGTTCGAAATGATGTTTGTCCACCCTCTAGCGCATACTGATACTGGATCGCCTGAAACTACGTGGCATGAGTGGCGCGACCGATGAGTTCACGCTGGCGCTACGGTGCAGAGCCTACGACGGCCGGCAAAATTGACATCTCACGGGCCACCAGTCACAGGATAGATGCGCCTGCACTAAGCCAAAAACCTCAAATTATCCCAATAACAAAGCAACAAAGGTCAACGAAGTGCCGAGAAACCACTCAATGTGGTGAGTAGGTTCTCCGGTGGTGGTCGTGCTTGAGTTCAGGCGAGATGAAAATCCGACTTTTTTCAACAGAATCAGCCGAACGCAGCCCTTTGCCATTGCTCTATTTGGAGGGCTCGGCTGACGGCCGGATATAAGTGGGTGAACGACGGAGGATGCCGTAACCAGACCTAAAGGCGTTGAGTTTGCGTCCGTGCGATACTCACCGAGCTGTTACGAGCGATAGCCTTTGCGCAATTTACAATGGTTCGCTGCACCGAAACAGCACCGTACCAAAAACTGAAATTGGTTTTTTTGGCGTGCGGTGATTGATCCTTAGAATCCGCAGGCAATTGGGTGCTACATACTATTTGTCAAAAATTTGGCTCTACGAGTCATAGGTTCCCGTCATCGACAGGGCCTCCAAACAAACGGCAAACCGGCCTCGCCTGTAATTGACTGAACGTCAGCCAATCCTCATACGCCTTCACCGGACACAACCGTTTCAAGCCTGTTGCCGCTCACAGAGATCTGACCCAGTAAAGGCAGGGTCAAAATCGCATCAGTGCCAACACCAAGATGCTCAATGTGATCGAGGCGCTCAAGCCGGAGTTTACAATGCGCGTAAGTCAACTGCCTGTTCAATGATCGGCGCTGCCCCCTGCACTACGTCAAAACCTGTTGCAACCGCGTCTCGTGCAGCGAACTATCTCCATGTAGAGCTGTCTCCATAATTGGATCCAATTGAGGTTTGGAATCTGGCTCGCTCGGAGAGGCCTAGAAGGATTGCCCGCGCCAGCGATTCTAGGACGAATTTAGCAGGAGGCTTTTACCATGGTCTCGATCAGAAGCTCCTATCACCCTATCGATGCCGCGATCCTCTGGTGCAACCTCGCCGACCATCAAGGCGAAATTCTGCAGGTAGATCTTTCTCACCCCGGTAGTCTGCTCAAGCATTTTCCGCAATGGCCCTTTCTCCATGCCTACGCCGAACGCATCTACGACGCCATCGTCTGTGGCGAGTTAGCAGCGACCTACCTTGGACGACCCATTACCTCTATCGATCAGGTTGAACGTGTCTATTGGTCCATCCGCCATTCTGATCTGCGGGTTTGGTTTGCGCGCAACTGCCCGGAAGAAAAGCCAGCGTTCCTGTTTTCCCAGAATATCGACCATTCCGAATGCGTCAGCGTGACCGCACATCTGGCCCTGCAAGCGGAGCGAGACGCCGGCGCCCGCGAGATTGAAAAACTACGTCAGGAGCACTCGGCAATTGTCGATGAGGCGAAGGCTCACGCCCTCAACCAACACAAGCTATCAGCACAGCTTGGCACATTTGAGGTCCCCTCCGAGGCATCCGCTTTCGTGCACTACACAATCATCGGCGCACTGCTGGAGGTCGCGCTGGGCAAGTCCAAAAGCGGCCGCCTGCAGTCGATCTATAAAAACCAGGCTGCGGTTGTCGAGGCCATTACTACACAATTCCCTGGTGTCCCTGGACTGAGCAAACGCACCCTTGATCGGAAATTTGCCGAAGCTCGCCGTAATTTGGCCAAAGCCCTACAGGCCTAAAACCGAATTGCCAGGCAATGGGTGCCATTGCCTGGCAATGATTTCTCTTCTCTGCCGGGCTTCACTGACTGTCACATCCCACCACGCGCCACATGGCGCTATGGAGTGACACCATGCAACCTATCAGCCCTGTCCCGCTGTTTGCCGAACGCCACATCATGCGTCGTGAAGAGGTCGAACAAAAAACCGGATTTAAACGCTCACACATCTACAACTTGATGAAAGCCGGACTGTTCCCTAAATGCCACCGCATCGGCACGCGTGCCGTCGGTTGGGACTCACTGGAGATTGAGCAATGGGTACAGGATCGCTTGTCGACAGGGGTCTAGCGGCATGAAAGTTCTTTCGTTGATCTCGACCAAGGGTGGCGCCGGCAAGACCACCGTCGCCGCCAATATTGGTGGATTGCTCGCCGACTCAGGATTGCGGGTGCTGCTGCTGGACCTGGACAGCCAACCGACGCTGTCCAGCTACTATGCTTTACGCGAAACTCGTGAGGCCGGCAGTTACGAACTCATCTCGCAGCGGCTCACGGCTCCCGAGCAGGTGATCAGCGCCACCGCGATTCAACACCTTGACTTGATCGTGTCCAACGACCGCGCCGGGCATATCAGCACCTTGCTGTTGCATGCGGCCGATGGTCGCCTGCGACTGCGCAATCTGCTGCCAGACTTTCAGGATCGTTACGACGTGCTCATCGTCGATACCCAAGGCGCGCGCAGCGTGGTGGTGGAGATGGCTTTCCTCGCTTCCGATTGCGCCCTGTGCCCAGTCCCGCCAGAAATGCTGGCAGCGCGCGAGCTGCGCCGCGGTACGCTCGGGCTTTTTGAGGAGCTGGAGCCGTACCGCTACCTAGGTGTCGCGTTGCCGTCGGTGAAGCTGTTGCTCAATCAGGTCAACGCCAATCGCCGCGATACCCGCTTGATCATGGAGAGCCTCCAAGATTCGTTTAAGGCCGATCCTCATGTCAGCCTCTGCGCGACAGTAATTCCTGATCGAGTGGCTTACCTCAATGCGGCCTCACTGGGGTTGCCCGTGCACCGCGTCGACTTTACACCACCCCCCGGTAGCCATAGCCCTTGCGCCGCTGAGGTCATGCGCGCGCTGGCTCTGGAGTTGTTTCCGGAGTGGATCGATCAGCTGAGCGCCCCGACAGGTGGAAACGTGCCTAGCCAAACGTCAGCGGCCGACCGTCGCATTATTCGTCGCGACTGATCGGAGGATGTAATGAAGCCGCCGACCTCCGAAGAAATCACACGTCAACTGCAGCAGGCCCATTTCCCGCAGAAGCCGGACCGTGAGGTCACGGCCGCTCCCGTCGGCGACACACCGATGGTCGTCAGCCTCGAGCAACTGCGTCCCTACGAGCTCAATCCGCGGGTCATTCGCAATCCGCTGTATGACGAGCTCAAAGCCTCGATCCGCGAACGCGGTTTGGACCAACCACCCTCCATCACCCGTCGGCCGAATGAGCAGCACTTCATCATCCGCAACGGCGGCAACACCCGTTTGAGCATCCTGGGTGAACTCTGGCAGGAAACCCGCGAAGAGCATTTCTTTCGTATCCACTGCCTGTTCCGTCCCTGGCAATCCGAGTCACATGCCTTGCTTGGGCACTTGGCCGAAAGCGATTTGCACGGTCAGCTCACGTTCATCGAGAGGGCCCTCGCGGTAGCGAAACTCAAGGACATGTTTCAGGAGCCTAGTGCCCCCCTGAGCCAACGCGAGCTCTCCGCGCGCTTGAGCCAAGGTGGATACCCTGTCTCGCAATCGCATATCAGCCGTATGTTCGATGCGCTCGAGCATCTGCTACCTGCCATTCCGCAGGTCCTTTATGCAGGTCTCGGCAAACCCGTCATCGAGCGGCTGATCACGCTGCGGCGCCGAGCGGAGTCGACCTGGAACCAGTATTTCGGTGATGCCCAACAATTCGCGATGCTGTGGTTAGAGGTGTTGTCGACATTCGAAGGTGAAAAACCCGAGCTGGATTGGAGTGAGCTGCAGGACGAACTGATCGCCAAAATGGCCATGATCCTGAACCAGACGCCCCGCCTGCTGGCCCTTGAAATGCACCAAGAGCAGCGTGTGTCGCCTGACGCAGCAAACAATGCTCAGCCTGTGCCTCAACGCTTGGAAAACGATCCTCCACGTCCGTCATCAGAAATCGTGGACGCCTCAGAAACATTTAGCGAATTGTCTAAGCCCGACCAACGGCGAAGTGGCGACGCCCCTTCGACGGCGCAAGAGCCCCGCCTCTCCCACATTCGCCAGGCGCTGAGTGACAAACAGCCGGCTGTGAATCAGCAGCATGGCGTCGATGACGTTCAGTCACCGGTGAGCCCGGTTTCACCACGCGTCACGTCACAGTATGACATCAACGGCTTGCGCGAAACCTGCGCCACGCTGGCGACCGATCTAGCCAAATATGCCGACGCCAGTGCAATGGTCAGGCCGCAAGCTGACGGCCTGGGCTTCACGCTGTCACTGGAATACGGCGAACTGCTCAGCCCACGATATACCGGCATTCAGCTTTTGCTCTCGGCCCTGCTGCGTTTACAAGATGACGTGGCCTGGGAACAACGTCAGCAGTTGCCGGCCGCGCTTTTTGGTCAGCTGCTGATCGGTGCCTATGACCTGCCATTTGCCGAACGCCCCTCCCTGACGGTTGGCCTGGAGCGGCTCCCCGATGATCAGCTGGAGCATCTATTCTCGCTGATCCGCCACGCCCGGCGGTTGATCGATCTGACGCTGTCGTCCACTCGCTAACGTGAGGAACTGCCTCATGACCACCACCTTTAATTTGTTGAACCATGCCATGTTGAATCAGGTGCTGCACGAGCTGCGCCATGGGCGTCTACAGCGGTGCAAAGCCTTGGGGCTGGCCGATGAAGACATCGAGGTCCTGCAGTCGCTACCACCGACCACCTTATCCCACCTGGCGCACTCGTCCATCGCCTGGGTGGAGGTCAAAGTCGACACGGCTGTGCTCCGACGCCTCATCGCTCAGGCCGAACGGGATGAACAAAACGAGCGGTTGATCAATCGGGCGCTCAAGTTGGGGGCGAGCTCCAGCATCATGTACCGCTGCTTTGGCCTGGACCATTCGGAAACTGCGCTGCGTCGTCGCGTGCTTAAAATCGAGACTCACCGCGGTCGGCCGATTCAGCTTAGCGAAGCGCAAGAGCATGCCGTGTGGAACCGCTGGAGCCAACTGCGGAAAAACGATCCGGATAACGATCCGTTGGACGCGATGATGATGCTGGCGGAGGAACAACACATCAGCCTGACCCTGATCTGGCAACAGATCGAACTGTACGGAGGTACGCCATGCTGAACTTCTATCAGGTCGACTGGCAGGATGTGGTGCGCCAGTGCTACGACGCGCTGCGGCGTCGTATGGAGTGGCAGGCGGCACAGGCGCAAATGGCTGCCTCCGCTAAGGAGGCACCGCTACGGACCATTTACTTTGGCGACAATGATCCGTTGCCCCAAGCGTTGCTGCTTGATCGCCGGCTGACGCCGCTGGAACGCAACACCTGGCAGGTGTTGCGCTGGCTGATCACTGAACGTCAGGTAAAAACGCCCCGCTACCAGGACCTGCAGCCCTACCTCGCCACCAGCCCCTGCGGCATGCAGGCGTCGCGCGAGACCATCGCTCGGGCGCTTAACGTACTCCGTACCACCCGCTGGCTCAGCCTGGTCGATCGATCCCGCGATGCCCAGGGCTGCCTGCGCGGTTGCGTCTATGTGCTGCACGGCGACCCGTTGACGCCCGCCGAACAGCTTGAGCTCGACGCCGGCTACGCAGCGTTGCTCCAGCAGAACCTCAGCCACGCCACCAAGGGCGTGCGTGATGTGGCGCAGCATGTGATTGAGGAAATTCACGCAGATCCACAAGTGGCGACGGTCGATAAAGAAAAACTCACCGCTGCTGCTTTACCAGCTCAGCAACAATGCCTGCCTCTAACCCGCGAGGGGGCGGACAATGCCGAAGTTGGACAAAGCCACCAGGTTCGGACCGAAGACGCATCGTCCACGGATTCCGAACCCTGCGAAAACGCACCGATTTCGGCTGTGGTTCGGAATGCCGACGCCGGCCGTACAGTACAGAAAGACCAAAGCAAAAAAAGTACGGTACTGGCGCAGGTGGAGTTCGGCCAAGCCCGATGGCCGGAAGACCTACCACTAAGCCCAACCGAACGTCGCATGGCCTCCCAGGCGATGCGCCAGCTCGAACCTGAACAGCAACAAGCAGTGATCAACGAAGCGGCGGTGCGGTGCGCCCGCGGCGAGATCCGCAAACCGGTTGCCTACCTGATGGGCTTGATCAAGCGCGCATGCCAAGGCGAATTTACTTTGTGGGCGGCTCGTGCCGAGACGACTATGCCAGTGAACACGCCCCACCGCGCCCCGAAAGCGGAACCACCCTGCGAGCGCCCACGACGCAGCGGCGAACGCACGGCCTCTCCACTCGCCTTGGCGTGCCTGGAGGAACTGAAGCAACGCTGTCGCGGCATAGGCGCAATGTCTTAATACTGGACGCTAGCGGAATCAATGCCGGTGCCATCAAATCCAGGGAAATCCACTGCCTGTAAATACGAGCTGACCACCTTCGCGTTGATCCGCGCCGCGCCTCACTGAACAGCCCATTGTCTGCGTCATTCCGACGGCGAGGTACTGGCGATGGTCGATCACTATCAGCTCAACCTGGGTTCTCTGCGCAGCAGCATCACCCTCACTCTGCACACCCATCATGCCGCGCGGCTGTGGCAAGGCCGCATGGCCCGCGAAGGTGTGCACCCCATCATGGGCATGGCCGGCTACATCAGCGTCACCAACCTGCTCAAGCACGCGAGCAGCCAGGACGACCCATTCGCCGACTGGTTCATGCTCCAGCTGGAAGACAAACTGCTGCAGGCCAAGGCCGAAATGCTCACATTGACCAGCCAGATTAGCCAGGTGGAACGCGACCTGCCCACTCAAGTCGATGTCGGCGACAACCTCAACATCCATCCCGTCACTCTGCCGCTGTTCATCGGCAGCCAACTCGGCTTTCTCGCGGTCTACCTGCTGACCGACTACGACACCTTGGTACGCCGTGTGCTGCTCGCCCATCACACCGCCTTGATCGGCCGCAGCGACATGGAGGTCTGGATCGATCGTGGCGCCCATCTGCTGCGCAGCCTGTTCGGTTTGGCGCAGCGTTACCGCCTGGCCGGGGTCAGCCGGGATGACATGGCCGCCAATAACGCCCGTGCCCGCGAGGCGATCGACAAGTTCGGCACCCCACCGCGAAACATTCTCGAGGGCAGCCGCCGCTCCCAATTTGCCCCACCCATTGCACGCGGTTCCACGGCCTCGATTCGCGATGAGCCAGATCAGGCAGAGACAGAGGCTCAGCCCGCGCAGGAGATTGCATCCGAAGGGGGTAAAGCATGACCTTGGCCGAAGCGATCGTCCGGCGTTTGTCAGCGGATGCCTATCGCGAGTTCGAACAAGGTGCCTCCCTAAAAGGCCTTTTAAAACCTTTTAAGGGTAAGGGGGAACTGCAGCAATTCGCCGAGACGATCCTGCGCCTGCGCACCCGGGTCGCCGGATTGATGGGGGTGATGCTGACCATCATGGCGCAGCCTCCCTTCTCGCTCCTGGACCTGCGATTGGTCGTCCAACACAGCGCCTCCGGAACCGATTTCCTGCGCTGGCGCAGCCCGGACTTCCTGCGCATGGGGGTACAGGTGTGGCAGCAGGCGATGGCACTTCCGCATCTGGCGCCTTCGCTGCGGAAGGCGCTGTACCAGTTGGAGGTCAACCGCGTCACCCTGAACCTGCAGATGAGTAGCCTGCAGTCGCTGTATCGCCAGGCCGAAACCGGCGTCAGCAAGCTGCACGCCGCCGAGACCATCTTCGATCTATCCCGTTCCCCCACCGAGGAGTAGCAAGCATGAGCACGTTCTTTGTTGGTGAAGGCAACATCGGCAGCGCCCCGGAGTTCCAGGAGTTCAACAACCCCCCGGATGAACCGCGACGCCTGTTGCGGCTGAATGTCTATTTCGACAATCCGGTACCGCGCGAGGGCGGCTACGAGGATCGCGGCGGCTACTGGGCCCCCGTCGAGCTCTGGCACCGGGACGCCGAGCACTGGAGCACCCTGTACCAGAAAGGCATGCGTATCCTGGTCGAGGGCCGGACGGTCAAGGATGAATGGGAGGACAGCGAGGACAATGCGCGGGTGACGTTCAAGGTAGAGGCCCGACGCATTGGCATCCTGCCCCACCGTCTGGCCTCGGTGTCCATGCGCGAAAAGGCCAATGAGAGCAGCGGCTCCGGACGCAAGGGGGCTAGCAAGAAGACTCCACGCAAGACCGGTTAACCGAGTGGTCCTCAGAGGAATAACGGCCTGCAGCGAGATACCCCTGAGGGCTCGCTGCCCGTTCGGCGCGCAACGCTGGATACTCCAGGTGGTTTAATGCCGCCGGGCCTCTCCCCGTTCATCAGCATCCAGCAACTGCGCCACCTCAGCCAAGTACTGGTCCAGCGCAAGGAATGCCCGCCAGTGCGCCTGGCTCTCCTGAACCCATGCGATCAACCTCGCGCGCGCCCTCAAATTGCCTGGTTCCAGGTGGGTCGCCATGAACAACTCATAGGCCTTGATCGCTAACGCATCTGCCTCACGCTCGTTAGATCCGTCCAAGTCGTAAGCTCCGTTTTGACGGGCGGGTTATCACACTTAATTTAGGTGATACGCCTCATAGGGTTGCTAGTCAACCTTATGAGGCGTTCATATATTTGGGTTGCTGGTCAACCATATGGGTCGAATTGGAGAGCGCCCCCGTTGCCAGTCAAAGAGCCTAGCCCACAACACATCGGTCGCGAGTTGGCGAAATATCGCCGCGCACGTGGTTTGACCCAAGAGCAAGTTGGTGAGCGTCTGGACATCGGCGCCGAGGCCGTCTCGCGCTTTGAACGTGGCGTGGTCGAACTGACCGTCAACAAGCTGCTGCAATTGGCCGATATGTACGGCTGTCCCGCCGATGAGCTGCTGCTAGCCATCAGTCCTCGCCCCCAGGACCAGGGCCAGAGGATTGCATCGCTGATCAAGGAGCTTGGTGAAGCAGATAAAAAATTTGCCTTGGAGTTTCTGCAAACGCTGGCCGCTCACCTCGCGCAAAGGAAGTAACCTTTAACCTCCATTGAACCGCCGATATGACCTCGGCGCATTCAGGTTTTCGCTGGCTCTCCCATGCCACACCGCCACCCTATCGGTACCTCACCGAGAGGGCCGACGTATGCGGCTGTTTATTTGCGAAAAACCATCTCAAGCCCGCGATATCGCCCGCGTGCTGCAGGCCACCCGGCGTCACGACGGCTGTTTCCAAGGCCAGGGGGTCACCGTCACCTGGTGCGTGGGCCATCTGCTGGAGACAGCACCACCGGAGGCTTATGGTAATTACAAACGTTGGTCGCTGGAGGACCTGCCGATCATCCCTGGCCACTGGCAGTTGGTGGTCAAACCCAAAGTCGCTAGCCAGCTGAAGGTCATCCAGCAACTGCTGCGTTCCTGCTCCGAGGTGATCATCGCCACGGACGCCGACCGTGAAGGCGAGATGATCGCCCGGGAAATCCTTGAGCGCTGTCAGTACCAAGGACCGACTCTGCGCCTGTGGCTCTCCGCCCTCGACGATGCCTCAATTCGCCGTGCATTGGGCACGCTGCGCCCGGGTGAACAGACCTTGCCGCTGTACCACTGCGCCTTGGCACGCTCACGCGCGGACTGGCTGGTGGGTATTAACCTCAGCCGGCTCTTCACCCTGCTCGGGCGCCGCGCCGGCTTCGACGGCCTGCTGCCGGTGGGGCGTGTGCAAACGCCGACGCTGCGCCTGGTAGTCCAGAGAGATCGGGCGATAGCGGGCTTTGAGCCTCAGCCGTTCTGGACCGTCGATGCGCAGCTGGAGGCCGGCGGCACTCTCTTTCAGGCGCGCTGGCAACCACCGACTGCAGCCTGTGACGAAGCCGGTCACTGCATTGACGAAGCGGTCGCACAGAGCGCGGCGCTACGCTTGTGCCAGCAGGAGACTGCCCAGATCCGCCGTATCGAGGTCGAGCGCGTGCGTGAAGGCCCTCCGCTGTCGTTCGATCTGGGCACGCTGCAGGAGATCTGCTCGGCCAAGCTTGGCCTCGGTGCCCAGGAAACCTTGGTGGTGGCCCAAGCCCTGTATGAAACCCACAAGGCAACGACCTACCCACGCACCGACTGCGGCTACCTGCCGGAAAGCATGCTGGATGAGGTGCCGCGCGTACTCCACGCCCTGGCGGCGGCCGCACCGTCACTCGGACAATGGCTGAAGGAGGCTGACCCCAGCCGACGCTCGCGGGCCTGGAACAGCAGCAAGATCACCGCCCACCACGGCATCATCCCCACTGCTGTGACGCTAGACCTGACCCAGCTATCTGAGCGCGAGCGAGCGGTTTACACGCTGATTCGCGCCCGTTACCTCGCACAATTTCTGCCCGACCATGAGTACCTGAAAACCCAGGTGGTGTTGCACAGTTACGAAGATCAGTTGCTGGCGCGCGGCAAGCAAATCCTGGCACGCGGCTGGAAGGCGGTGATCGACGAGGCCGATGGCAACGAACCTGTAGAGCAAACCCAACGCTTGCCCACACTGCGCGAATCGGCAGCGGTGGCATTGACCGACACCACGATAAACGCGCAGCGCACGCAGCCCCCCAAGCCCTACACGGAAGGCACACTGGTCAAAGCCATGAAAACCATCGCCAACCAGGTGGAGGACTCACGACTCAAACAGAAACTCAAGGACAGCTGCGGCCTCGGGACCGAGGCCACCCGAGCGGCGATCATCCAGGGCCTGATCGATCACGGGTACCTGACCAAGAAAAAACGCAGCCTGGTCGCCTCGGCGGCGGCACACACCTTGATCGAGGCCGTGCCAGCGGAGGTCGCCGATCCGGCGCTGACCGCACTCTGGGAGCAGGCGCTTGATCGTATTGAGACGGGACAGCTGAGCGTCGAAACCTTTCTCGCCAGGCAGGCGGAATGGCTGACCCGGCTGGTGCGTGGCCACGCCTCGCTCACCTTGCAGCCACCAGCTACCAAAGGCCCGCGCTGCCCCGTGTGCCGCAGCGCCATGCGCCAACGCAAAGGCCGCACCGGCAGCTTCTGGTCGTGCACCCGCTATCCGGAGTGCAAGGGCACCAAGCCGGTCGCCAAACCCAAGTGCACCAAGCAGCCAGGCGCCTTCTGAGCGGGCATGTGTGACTTGACGGCGTACGGCAGCACTGGTGTAGTGATCAGGTCCGTCGCCGCTTGGCGTACCCAGACCGATTCGCTCCGGGCAGCTCGGTCAGACTCGAAGAGTTCGGAGCCACATTTCACTTTTTCTTCAGATTTCTCCCCAGCGTTTCAGGTCCCCAAGGTGGATGACCCGTGCGGCTTGTGTCAGGTCTCAGGGGTCATCCGCTTCGGCGACGATGCTCAGCACCGGTGCCCGCCGGCGAAACACTGGGCACCTTTTGTGCGCGGATGCGCGCCAGTTGATTTCGGCCCAGGCCACGACAAGGGTCGGTTGATCCAGGTGGATCGACAGCGGAGGTTTTGCGATGGACTCCGGTGTCACGTTACCGGGTCAAGGGTGGTCTAGCTCTTCCTAGCCTGATGACCGTCGGGCTATTTTTTCGTCACCCAGAATCCACTGAGTGCCACCCACTTCCGCCCGCCCAAGCCGCCCCCAATCCACTGTTGACGGGCGGTTGGCGCCGTTTTATAGATGAACTGCACACCGCTGTCGCTGACAGCGTTCAGGTAGCCGGAACCTTCAAGGCTACGCCCGCTTCGGGTGGTTCTCCCTCAGTGCGATCAGCGCTCGGCAGCTCGCACGGTCACCTGTCGGTGATGAGCGCCCTTCTACCGACCACGCTTTCTTTGCACCTCCCCCTTGCGGAACTCACCAGCCGCCAGGGCCGGTGGATATCCGCGCTTCTGCTGAACAGGAGTTCCACCATGACGACTGCAAGCAATAATGCTCCCACCACTTACTTCAACCTGCACACCCAAGGCATTGGTTACTTGAACCGCGTTCGCGAAGTCCCTGTACGTCGCGGGCAACCGTTCATGGCCTGTGACATTGCCGCCTTGCACGGGGCCTCGGACGACGTCGAGTACACCCGCTTCGACTGCAAGGTCGCCAGCGGTGAAGCCGAACGGCTGATCCGTGAACACCTGGAAGACGTGCGTGCTGAACGTAAGGTCCTGATCGCGTTTCGCATTGGTGACCTTTGGGTTGACCCCTTTCTTTACGAAAAAGGCGAGCGTAAAGGCCAACCCGGTGCCAGCCTCAAAGGCCGGCTGATCTTCATCGAGTGGATCAAGGTCGATGGCCAGTTCAGCTACCGAGCACCTGCTCGCACCGACTCCCCTGCCGCTATCGACGCTGCAGCGGAATCGGACCAAGCCGACACCGTCGTCGAACAGCACCAACCCGCCTCTGCCCCCGCGCGCAATTCCACCGCAGCAGGTCAGCCTGCCTGAGGCACATTGACCGCCACCAACAGGCGCTC
>Ga0213829_1001506_pt1 | contig 16476 bp, 15 predicted proteins | sample MC6MC0896MG_FD_180665 | JGI IMG/M metagenome (GOLD analysis project Ga0213829, IMG submission 180665) | Enriched soil aggregate microbial communities from Iowa State University, Ames, United States - MC6-MC0896-MG | ecosystem: Environmental > Terrestrial > Soil > Unclassified | place: USA: Iowa...
ATCCTTAAAACGATGTTGACGATTCCAGCTAATCGTAGAGTGATGGGGTACTGGGTCCTTGAATTTCAGACCTAAAAACCAGCGGTAGACGACGTTTGTTCTAATTTCCCTTTCTAATTGACGTTCAGAACGAATTCCGTAAATATAACCAATAAACATCATCTTAAAAAGAATAAGAGGATCAGTAGGGCGTCCATTATCATCGCTGTAATAAGGACGGACTTTTTCAAGAAGAAACGAAAAATTAATATATTTATCAATTAAACGAAGAAGATGGTCATCAGGTACCAATTCATCAATAGCTACAAATTCATATTCACTTTAGCTAGACTCTTTTGGCTTAAACAGTGATTTCACCACTTATTTTTATAATTTATTAGTTGAGTTGAAGGTCTTTATTGAAAGCACTCTGTTGATTGGCGCGGAAGGCACGAAGACTCCTGCGGGAGTTCGGGGCAGGGGAGACCCCGCAGGAGCGAAGCGACGAGGAGGCTCCCCGGCACGCCCGCGGAAAGCGAAGTGCCTGGAGCGCCAATCAACAGACCTGTTTAAAAGCCTTTACATCAATAATATTATACCAAATTAATGCGGTGAATCGTTGAAGTAAATAATTAAAATAAGAGGCTGCCGAGAGTTTTTCGACAGCCTGAGATGATGCGTTTCGCATCATCTTTTTTACTCTATAAATATAGGTGGTTGCTTAAATTCCTGTCGGATCATTTCATTTTTTACTTGATTAGGAAGACCAAGGGAATAAACACGTGCAGCTTTTACATCAAGGAGAATTTCACTATTCTTAAAAGAAGAAAGCTTAGAAACGAGGGGAAGGCTAAAATCCTTTTTCCTCTTATTCAAATATTCTTTTCCTCTGCTGGTCATTCCTAATAGTCTTATATAAGAAGCATTTTCCGAGTGGTTTGTCATTTCTAATTTTTTTGTATTGGTTAAAATATGAACGCACAATCGTTGCAATCTCGTCCATGTATACCGTTTGGTTTTCAATTTCTGCATGAATTCTTGAAAGCTGCCTGCCTCCAACGCCGCTGCCAGTAATCTGTTCTCGAGTCCTTCTTCTACCTCATAGATTTCTCTTAACTCGTCAGGAACGCAATGGAGAAGACGAAATTGCAGATAGCTCCAATAATTTTCCCATTGGTGAAAAATTTGATAATAGTGAAGATATTCTTTTAACAATTGCTTGGTTGGTCCAGGTACATATTGGTCAATTTCCTTTTTGCCATTCTCGTTTGAGAAAATCGCTTTTCGGATACTCGTCGCACTTGCAATCGTTTCAGAGGCAAAATGTTCATCGTGGTAGTCGGCATTTTTTCGCGGCACAGTCAATGGTTTAATCTTGCTCTTTTGCTTGTTAACTGCTTTTATGTATTCAAGCCCAAGAATGTTATTCGGTTTCGCTAAATCCAAATAATTTTCTGAATTTGACAATTGCTGAAAAGCAAGGGATACAGCTTTTGGATAACTGACACCGGTATCCATTAATTGATGAATATTTTCCTCAAATGGTTGTTGCTGCTTTTTTAAGTACTCGATTGTTTGATAAAAATCAGAAATATCTCCGCTTTCACTCCCAAAGCAAACAGATTCGCAGCAGGCAGCATCTAGAATTGACACGGCCCCAGTTGCAAAGGTCTCCGCCTTTTGAACCGCAAAGCGGTAGGGAAGTTCAAAGACGAGATCGACTCCATTTAGTAACGCCATTTTTGTGCGGTACCATTTAGAAACAAGTGCAGGTTCCCCTCTTTGCAAAAAATTCCCGCTCATGACAGCAATGACAACATCAGCATGTGCAGCTTCCTTGGAAGCTTTTAAATGGAAGGCATGCCCATTATGAAAAGGGTTATATTCGACAATTACGCCAACAGCATTCATTTTCAATCTCCTTATTGAAATTTACTAACATTATAGCAAAATTCTAAGGAAATCAATCAAATATTATGATAAGATGTTGTAGATGTTTGTAAAAGGCTTAACTGGATACACTATAATGGATAAACTTTTCTAAGTGAATTCTAGTTAGTAAAAAATCACCTGACGAGGTGTAAAGAAAAAACATTGACAAAAATATTATCGAAGGCTATAATTACCTTTGTTGCCTTGGGGTGATTCAATTGAAATGGACATTAAGTCAATTACAAAAATATCGAAACAAGGATTTTATGATTGATGAGACGATTCGTGTGGATGAGATTAAACAAGACGATCCCACCATCCGAGAAGTTTCTCCGATGCATATTACAGGTCGGGGAGATATTGATTCAACGAAAGTGACTTTCCATTTAAAAATCGAAGGTCATTTAATCCTTCCTTGTTCTCGTACTTTAGTGGATGTAATACTTCCAATTAATGTCGAAACAACTGAAACTTTCCTCTTACAAGGTTCAGTTTATGAAACTGAAGAGGAAGCATATCAAGTAAAAGGCGATGTGATTGATGTAATGCCAATCATTCGAGAGATTCTTTTACTTGAGGTTCCAATGCAAGTATTTTGCGAGGATGTCGAGTCTGAAGAAGCTGCCCCTCAATCTGGAAAGGACTGGGAAGTTATTCATGAAGAAGATCAATCGAAAAAGATTGATCCGAGACTAGCAGGACTTGCAAAGTTTTTTGACGAAAACAAATCTTCTTCCGAATCATAATCGGCAAATCTAAGAAGCAAAGTGAAGAACCAGCATTCCTGGCCTTCATTACTTTCTTAATACTCTTTAAGGAGGTGGGAAGAATGGCTGTACCTTTTAGAAGAACTTCTAAAACTGCAAAAAGAAAGCGTCGTACTCATTTTAAATTAAACGTACCTGGTATGGTAAGTTGCCCAAACTGTGGTGAAATGAAACTTGCTCACCGCGTATGTAAAGCTTGCGGAACATACAAAGGAAAAGACGTTGTTAACGACTAATTTCCGTTAGGATAGAAAGCACAAGGGTGGCTTAGCCCTTGTGCTTTTGTCGTTTCTATACATACTTATGATACTTGGAATAGTCCCTAACTACTGAAAAAAATTAAAATGAAAGGATGAGATAGATTGTCATACACCATCGAAAAAAGACAGAAGGGTTATTTATTATTTTCAATTACCAGAAGTGAAAAAAGAAATGCCATTAATTATGAAGTGATGAAAGGGCTAAAAGAGGCAGTAAAAAGAGCAGCTGAACCAGATATTAAGGCACTTGTTATTACTGGGGAAGGTTCACAAGCATTTTGTTCTGGAGGGGATTTATCCGTTTTCCACCTTCTTCATACTAAGGAGGAAGCATATCCTATGCTTTCGATGATGGCTAATATTCTTTATTCGCTGCTTATCTTACCAATTCCGACCATTGCTCTCATAAACGGGACAGTCATTGGGGGCGGTTGTGAGCTTGCGGCAGCATGTGATTTTCGTTTGGCGCGAAAAGGGATAAAAGCAGGGTTTGTTCAGGGGAAGCAGGCAATCACTACAGGTTGGGGCGGTGGTTCTATCCTAGCAGAAAAACTACCAGCGGCGATTGCGATGAAACTTTTAATGGAAGCAGAGTTACAAACAGCTGAAGAATTAAAAAAAGCTGGCTTTTTCAATGCCCTCTTTGAAAATGATCCCCTTGAGGCATGTGAGACATTTATTGAAAAGATAATAACGACTGATATAAGCGTGCTCCGTTCCTATAAAAAAGTGTGGACTAGAAAGTGGGAGGAAACCGAGCTGTGTAAAAGAATAGAGGAAGAGGTTAAAAATTGCGCTTTACTTTGGGAAAGTGATGCCCATCATGAATATGTAAATTCTTTTATGAGGAAAAGAGGCGGAACACCGCAGAAATGAATCGGTATGTCCCTATCGGTTTGAAAAATATACAATTTTCTCTTCGAATTAAGAGATGCTCAAGCTTCCAGGCACCGACATTATTTTGTTAGATTGGTTCTTTGAATGAATAGCAGTTCCATAGTCGATGGAGGCGTCGACCGTTTACAGGTTTTGTGAGGAAAAAAACTGTGAAAAAAGATTAAAAGACAACTCTTGTTTAAGTCTATCTTTTCTAGTAGATGCATATGTATTATAAAAACACTAGGAGGGATGAACTGATGTCACCAACCAGACAAGATGCATGGTCCCAAGATGAGGATTTGTTGCTTGCTGAAGTTGTACTAAGGCAAATCCGTGAAGGCGGAACACAACTGCAGGCATTTGAGGAGGTTGGCAAACAGCTTTCGAGAACTTCAGCAGCCTGTGGTTTCCGTTGGAACTCATATGTACGTAAGCAATATTCGTCAGGAATTGAACTTGCTAAGAAGCAACGTAAGGAGTTAAAGAAACTAGACGATCCTGTTGAGAGGGAGCCTATTCAAGAGCCGGCTAAAGTGGACATTGTACAGTCTGCACCCGGTTGTGAACAAGGCAGTACTATCACATTTCCAGCCGTTATACACTTTTTAGAAGGACTCCAAAAGCAAGCGGTAGTCTCATCTAGTTTTGAAGAGGACAGGATGAAAACCTCTGAAAAAATTAAAGAATTGGAAAAGAAGGCATACTATTTGGCGGCTGAAAATGAAAGACTGGCAAAAAATTTAAAGGCCATCGAAGAAGATTACCGTTCTTTAATCGAAATTATGGAAAGAGCCCGAAAGATGGTCGTTCTTCAAGATGAGGACAGACAACAAAAAGTAAAATTTCAAATGGATAAAAACGGCAATCTAGAAAGAGTGGAAAAATAGTAAAAAAGCGGACACTTTTGTCCGCTTTTTTAAATTATTGGTGTTGTGGTTCAACACCATCTGGATACCAGACTAGTGGATTTTCTCCACGGTCACGCTCCATATCGTAATCAACATTGGTAAACCCCATGTATTCCCAAAAATTTCTTGATTGTACTCTTGGGTTTGTTTTTATTGGAAGTCCAAAGCTTTTAGCAAATTCTACAAGAACTTTACCAAAGCCCTTACCTTGATATCCAGGCAGTACCTCGAGCTTCCATAATTCTAAATAGTTTTGTGGTGGATAGAAATAGCGATCAAATTTAGCGTCAATTTGATATAAACTCATTCGTGCTACTAGTTTGTCCCCGAAATATATCCCGTAAAAAGGTGATTCACCATCATTATCAATCATATTTGCTTCGAGGTCTTCAAGCATGGATAACTCTTGAATCCCATATTCTTTAAATTTTTTAAATTCTTCTAGTGTTTTAAAATTTACTTTTAATTTTTCCACTTTTGCCACCATAGTTAAACCTCCTAAAAAAATAATAACCTTATAATCTTGTATGTAATCATTTGGTCTTGAAAACACACAATGAAATAATTTTTGCATTATTCAAATGAATTACTATCATTATATAACAAAAGTACAAAAAATTCTTCAAATAACTTCAGGAAGCGTTTTCAAAATTTGCAGGAAATTCGGAGAATGATGTAGAAACTTAATAGTGATGGAACCAAAGGGATATGAAAGGGGAAAAAATGTGCAAAAAATTTTAATTGCCAATCGAGGAGAAATTGCCCTTCGGATTATTAGAACCTGTCATGAGATGGGGATTGAAACGATTGCTATTTATTCCGAAGCCGATAAAGAAATGCCTTATGTAAAAGCCGCTACAAAGGCTGTTTGCGTAGGGGAACCGCCAGTTAACAAATCCTATTTACAAAGTGATAAAATTTTAGAAATAGCAAAAAGCGAAAAAGTGGATGCCATCCACCCAGGATATGGCTTTTTATCTGAAAATGCTGCATTTGCCAAAAAGGCCATTAATGAAGGAATTATTTTTATCGGACCGAAGCCTGAAACAATTGAGTTAATGGGGGATAAAATTGTTTCACGCCAAACAATGGAGAAGGCCGGTGTTCCAGTTGTCCCTGGAAGTGGAGATGGTTTAAAGACTATTGAGGAGGCTATGAGTCTTGCTGAGTCCATCGGGTACCCTGTAATGCTTAAAGCAAGTGGCGGAGGCGGGGGAATTGGAATGGTGCTTTGTGAAACTGAGCAAGCGCTCGTTAAGTCGTTTGATTCGACTAAGTCGAGAGCGATGGCCTATTTTGGTTCAGATGAAGTTTTTATTGAAAAATATATTGCCGATAGCCGACATGTTGAAATTCAGGTGTTTGGAGATCACACTGGAAACATCGTCCACCTGTTTGAACGAGATTGTTCCATTCAAAGAAGGCATCAAAAGGTTATCGAAGAATCACCATCACCATTTCTGTCCGAAAATGTCCGGCAAAAAATGTTTGAAACAGCTGTAAAAGCTGCTCATGCTGTTAATTATACGAATGCAGGAACGATTGAATTCATTGTCGATGAAAATGAAAATTTTTATTTTCTAGAAATGAACACACGACTCCAAGTGGAGCACCCTGTAACGGAAATGATTGCAGGGCTTGATTTAGTCAAATGGCAAATTCTCGTAGCTCAAGGTGAGAAATTACCTTTGTCACAATCTGAGATTGTATCTTCAGGTAACGCCATCGAATTTCGTCTTTATGCTGAAGACCCTGTCCGCTTTTTACCATCACCAGGAAAAATCACTACACTTAAATGGAATCAAAATGAGGGAGTGAGAATTGATTCAGGATATGAAGAAGGCGGAACGGTGACACCATTTTATGATCCGATGATTGCCAAATGTATCTTTCATGGGAAGACAAGGAAAGAAGCATTGGTTGCTGCAGAAATCTTTTTTAAAGAGGTAAAAATTGAAGGAATTAAAACAAATGCACCGCTTTTCTTAAATATTTTGGCAAATGATGACTTCCAAAATGGGGCGTATACAACAAATTTCTTAACAAAAAAATTAGTGAAATAAGGAGATGGATAACATGAAAGAAATCACCGCATCAATGGCAGGAACTGTATTAAATATTTTTGCTGCACCGGGAGACCAAGTAAACATAGGGCAGGAAGTGTTAATGTTAGAATCAATGAAAATGGAAATTCCAATTGAAAGCGGAACCGAAGGTGTTGTCCATAAAGTAAATGTTAACATCGGTGATTTCGTAAATGAAGGCGATGTTTTGATCGTTCTAGAATAGGATTTCATATACAAGGGGGAGCATTATGGCAACAACTAATACCTTAAATGATCAATTAAATGAAAATAGGAAAAAAATCGAAGCTGGCGGTCATCCAAAATATCATGAAAAACTTAAAGAACAAAAAAAGTTGTTTGTTCGTGACCGGTTGGTATTATTATTCGATGAGGGAAAATATGAAGAGGATGGAAAATTCGCCAATTTCCAAGCTGGGGATCTCCCAGCAGATGGTGTAGTAACTGCTATCGGTAAAGTTAATGGACAGACCGTATGTGTCATGGCTAATGATTCGACGATTAAAGCAGGTTCTTGGGGTGCACGAACAGTTGAAAAAATTATTCGTATTCAAGAAACAGCTGAAAAATTAAAGGTTCCGTTATTCTATCTTGTCGATTCCGCCGGTGCGAGAATCACTGACCAAATAGAGATGTTTCCAAATCGCCGAGGTGCAGGGAAAATCTTTTATAACCAAGTGAAGCTTTCCGGGATGATTCCACAGGTTTGTATTTTGTTTGGACCTTCAGCCGCTGGTGGTGCCTACATTCCGGCATTTTGCGATATTGTCATTATGGTCGATCAAAATGCATCTATGTATTTAGGCTCACCACGAATGGCAGAAAAAGTAATCGGTGAAAAGGTAACACTTGAGGAAATGGGCGGTGCCCGCATGCACTGTACAATAAGCGGCTGCGGTGATGTTCTGGCTTACAGTGAGGAAGAAGCTATTGAATCAGCCAAAAAATATATTAGCTATTTCCCTGCGAGCTTTAAAGAAAAAACCAAGATGTCTAATGGTGTGGCAGCAAAGGAAGGCCGTGACCTAGAAGCTATTATTCCAGAAAACCAAAATGCACCATTTGATATGATTGAATGTATAGATCGGCTAGTTGATAATGCTAGTTTTTATGAAATTAAAAAATTGTTTGCACCAGAATTAATAACTGGATTAGCTAGAATTGATGGGAGAGCTGTTGGAATTATTGCCAATCAGCCGAAAGTAAAAGGCGGTGTTTTATTTGTTGATTCTGCGGATAAAGCAGCAAAATTCATCCAGCTCTGCGATGCCTTCCATATTCCATTATTATTCCTAGCAGATGTTCCTGGTTTTATGATTGGTACAAAAGTAGAAAGGGCCGGAATTATCCGTCACGGTGCAAAATTGATTGCAGCTATGAGCTCAGCAACCGTACCGAAAATATCAGTCATTGTTAGAAAAGCTTATGGTGCTGGTCTTTATGCGATGGCGGGTCCTGCGTTTGAACCTGATTGCTGCATTGCTTTACCAACTGCCCAAATTGCGGTAATGGGTCCGGAAGCAGCTGTAAATGCTGTTTACTCTAATAAGATTAATGAAATTGACGATCCAAAAGAAAAAATTGCTTATGTACAAGAAAAGCAAAAAGAGTATAAAGAGCATATCGACATTTATAAGCTGGCTTCAGAGCTCATTGTCGATGAAATTGTGGCCCCTTCTGAATTAAGAGATGTGCTTATCCAGCGCTTTGCATATTATGAAACAAAAGAATTAACATTCAGTGTCCGGAAGCATCCGGTTTATCCAGTCTAAAAAGAATGCCCTTTTCGAACTTTGTCGAAAAGGGTGTTTTTATAAAAATCATACTAACAAACTAAAGACAGCATTTGATAAAATAACGGATATAGATAGGAAAGCGTAAGCGCCTTGATCAGCCCCGACAGGCATAAGACGAACCGCGAGGAGGCAGTTTTCCAGCCACCACAGCGGGGCGGCTTATGACCCGAGGGGCTAGGCGCTGGAGCTGGAATACGACTAAAATGAGGGGTTATTATGAAGGTTGGAATTATTGGAGCGGGGTCGATTGGACTATTATTTGCTGCCTACATTAGCAGGGTATTTGAGGTGGCCATATATACAAGAACACAGGAGCAGGCTGCTGAGATAAACAAATATGGAATCTTGCTGCGAAAAGGGACAGAAGAAAGGAGAGCCTTAGTCAAAGCTCTACCTATTTCGGAATGGCAAGGAACAGAAGAGTTAACGATTATAGCAGTTAAACAATATCAGCTTCCAGCAATTATTGAAAAACTAAATCATCTATCGGTCATTCCTGAGTGCTTATTATTTTTACAAAATGGGATGGGGCATTTAAAGCTGCTTAAAGGTATTAAGGCAAACAGTCTATATGTCGGGTCTGTTGAACATGGTGCCCTGAAAGAAAATTCATTTACGGTAAGCCATAATGGTGAAGGGGCAACAAATGTAGCAGTTTTTCAAGGTCAAACAGCATCATTGCAATATTTGGCAGCTGCTCTTGTCTTAGATTTTTCGATTATTTTTCAAAAAGATTTTTACGATATGCTCATAAAAAAATTAATTGTAAATGCAATCATTAATCCATTGACCGCCATCCTTCACGTGAAAAATGGAGGATTGATTGAGAATCATTTCTATTTTCAAGCAGTAAAAAATCTCTTTGCAGAAATTTCTTTTATTTTAAATCTAGAACATCCGGAAGAATATTTACAGCTGGTTGTTGATATTTGTAAAAAAACAACAAACAATCGATCCTCGATGTTAAAAGATATTGAAGCGAATAGGTTGACGGAAGTTGATGCAATCTTAGGGTTTTTACTAGAAGAAGCAAAAAGAGAGGACAAGAAAGCTCCACAAATAGAGAACCTTTATTACTTGATAAAAGGAAAAGAATCAGATCGGGAGGAAGTTTTATGAGCACCTTTTTCTCTGCAATCTTAACTGTTTTTTTTACATTGCCGTTTCTAGGTTCTATTCTTGTCTTTTTCGTTATAAAATTAATCACTAATAATTTCCGTAAATCCCTCCATAAGGCAGTGGATTATACAACCCTTTTATATATCATTTCTGTGCATTTTTTATTGGTTACCATATGGGGAAAATCGTTTTTTTGGTTAATAATACTAATAATGATTTTCATTGCCATAGTGTTTGTATTTGTTCATTGGAAGGTAAAAGAAGAAATTGTGTTAAAAAAGGTGGTCAAAGGGTTTTGGCGCTTTAATTTTATCGTTTTTTTTCTAGCTTATAATACCTTGACTTTGTACGGAATTATTCATGGTGCTGTGATTTTTACCTTTTCAACTTAAATTTTGAAGCAAAGATTTTTTCATTACGGGTGGGTAGTGGTATACTCTAAAAGAATGAATCTGGGTAATTAGAAAGGAAGTACATGAATGGAGATTTTAAATCTCTCACTACCAGCAACCAATCGGTTTGCATCGAATTATTTGGAACAATCTGCTGCTATCCAGCCTTTTTTTCATTATCTTTTTAATGATTTACACGAAGATATGAAAAGAATAGCTGAATTAAACAACAGACCGTTTCCCCGCATGGAGGTTGCTGCACATATTGAGGGCTTTATGAAGCAATATCCATCTTCAGAAGCTGTAAAGAAGTCGATAAATAAATTGAAAAAAAATAATAGTCTTGTGGTTATTGGTGGTCAACAGGCAGGGATCCTGACAGGACCGCTTTATTCTATACATAAAGTCATTTCAATTATAAAATTAGCGGAACAAAAAGAAAGACAGCTGGGAGTTCCTGTAATACCTGTTTTTTGGATTGCTGGAGAGGACCACGATTATCAAGAAGTGAATCACGTGTTTGTTCCTGTTGAAGATAGGATAGATAAATGGACCTATCCGGAAAAAGTTCACCAAAAGAAAATGGTTTCCGATATTCAGTTGAACAAAGATATTTGTCTGCCATGGGTAGAGAATCTAATTAAGAATTTTGGAGAAACAGAATATACGAATAGTATTTTAGAATTTACTGAAGCTATAATTTCAAAATCGACAAATTTTGTTGATTTCTTTGCTAACATTATAATGGAACTTTTTAAGGATTATGGGCTTTTAATTGTAGATTCTGGGAACAGTGATTTCCGCAAGCTGCAAAAAGAATTTTTCAGAGAACAGATTGTTCACCATGATGCCATAACCTTCTCATTATTAGAACAACAAAAGCAAATAGGGGCAAAGGGTTTTCCAATTACAATTGAAGCAAGCGAGAAAGCAGCAAACCTTTTCTACTATGATCAAAGGGTAAATGATCGAATTTTACTAGAATTTGATCGTGAAATCGATCGTTTCGTGGGAAAAAGTGGTGCCATAGCCTTTTCAAAAGAAGAATTAGTGGAGTTAGTCGGCGATAATCCTGCAAAATTAAGTAATAATGTGGTGACGCGGCCGCTCATGCAGGAATGGCTTTTTCCAACAATTGCCTTTATTGCAGGGCCAGGTGAAATTTCCTACTGGGCAGAGCTTAAGCTTGTATTTGAACATTTTAATATAAAAATGCCTCCAATTGTCCCGCGCTTAAATATTACATTCTTAGATCGTTCAATTGAAACGGATGTTTCAGAATTAAATTTGAATCTCGCAGATGTTTTGAGCAAAGGAACAGAGAATGAAAGAGAAAAATTTTTAGCCGCCATTAAAGATAAAGAACTAGCAGAATTATTTTCAACTACAATCGAACAATTATTAAAGCAGTATGAGCTGATTGAAGCTAAAACAGAACAACTTGACAGTGCTCTCTTGCCAATGCTAAAGAAAAATGAAAATTATTTACTGAAAGAGATTGGCTTTATGCAATCAAAACTAGAAGAAGCAGTAAAGTTAAAGCACGATGTTCTGTTAAAAAAATATGCTCGTGTGGATCTTGCATTACGACCTGATGGTTTTCCGCAAGAAAGGGTTTGGAATGTATTTTATTATTTAAATCAATTTGGTTTGGCCTTTATGAATATATTGATGGCGGGGACTTATGAATTTGATGGCCGTCATAAGGTTTTGAAAGTATAGAAAAAACTTCACCTCGTTGTGGAGTTTTTTTTTGTGGAAAGAGGCGAAGCGCTGCAAAAGTGAATCACTTTCACCAATCGGATTGAAAATATACATTTTACGAGACGATTTAAGTGAAGCATAGGGTCTGCTCCCACCGCTCTAATTTATGTTAGTGTACTGCTCATTATAAAATTTTTTTTGTGAACGGGACGGGAGCTGAGACTCATGCTAGTTTTTTTAATAAAAAATTCACTGTTAAAAAAAGGATTTTAAAGAAATTGGGGCGAATAGTTAAGAAATAGGTGGTGAAAAGTGGGGGAATGTGGTACATTTTTTATAGAAGTGGGGGTAACGGGTATGTTCATGGGTGAATACCATCACAACATTGATAATAAAGGCCGCTTAATTGTGCCCTCCAAATTCCGTGATGAACTTGGCGACATGTTTATTATCACACGTGGATTGGATCAATGTCTGTTTGGATACCCAGTTTCAGAGTGGGGGCTTATTGAAGAGAAGCTAAAAGGCCTGCCACTAACCAAAAAAGATGCCCGTGCTTTTACCAGATTCTTCTTTTCTGGAGCAACAGAAAGTGACCTTGATAAGCAAGGAAGAATTAATATTCCTGCACCCCTATTGCAATATGCAAAATTGGAAAAAGAATGCGTAATTTTAGGTGTTTCCAATCGAATTGAAATTTGGAGTAAACAGATTTGGGAAGACTATTTTACACAGTCTGAAGAATCTTTTGCTGAAATTGCAGAAAATATGATTGGCTTTGATATATAATGGATAAGTTATATTAATATATTTTCTGTAATCAATGTTCGATTGGAAAAGGTGGTACAAACATGTTTGAGCATACAACTGTGTTATTAAAGGAAGCTGTTGAAGGATTAAATATTAAGTCAGATGGTATTTACGTCGATTGTACCTTGGGTGGTGCGGGACATAGTTCCCTTATTCTTACAAGACTTGGTGCAGGTGGTAAACTGTATGCATTTGACCAGGACGAAACAGCGATTGCTAATGCGAAAGAAAAATTATCCGAATTCGGAGATCGATTAGTTATTATTAAAAGCAATTTCTTATATTTAAAGGAAGAACTTGAAAAGCATGGGGTTCATAAAGTTGATGGTGTTCTTTATGACTTAGGTGTATCCTCACCACAGTTGGATACACCTGAAAGAGGCTTTAGCTACCATCATGATGCACCACTAGACATGAGAATGGACAATGAAGCGGACATTTCTGCTTATGATGTCATTAATCATTGGGCTTATGAAGACTTAGTCCGGATCTTTTTTCGCTATGGAGAGGAGAAATTCTCTAAACAAATAGCCAGAAAAATCGAAGCTGCAAGAGCAGTAAAACCAATTGAAACAACAGCTGAACTCGTTGAGTTAATTAAAGAAGCCATTCCTGCACCCGCTAGAAGAAAGGGCGGACATCCCGCCAAACGAATTTTTCAAGCCGTCAGAATAGCTGTTAACGATGAATTAGCTGTATTTGAACAATCATTGAACCAGGCAATAGACTTGTTAAATCCAGAGGGGAGAATAAGTGTTATTACTTTCCATTCTCTAGAGGACAGAATTTGTAAGGCTGCCTTTAAGAAGGCAAGTGAGACCCCTAATTTACCCCCAGGTTTACCAATCATTCCAGATGAGTATAAACCCATTTTAAAGCTAGTCTCTCGTAAGCCCATTCTTCCGTCTGAAGAAGAAGTAGAACAAAACAATCGTGCGCGATCTGCAAAGCTTCGCATTGCAGAAAAACTATAAGAAAAGCTCCGGCACTTAGGTGCTGGAGCTGGACAAGAATAAAACAATCTGGAGGGGAAACGGTTGAGTAATCTTGCTAGGAAATATTTAGAACAGCAACAAACAGAACAAAAAGTCCAAAACAAAAGTCAAGTGAAAATTAAAATATCGTGGCTCACTCCAGGGGAAAAAATAATTGGAATCGTATTTACTGGTATGGTATGTTTTGGAGCAGTACATCTTATTTCTAATCAATCAAAAATTTATGAAGTAAACAAGGATATTCAAAAAGTTGAAGCAAAGATTAATGAACAACAAAAGGTAAATAGAGACTTACAGGTTCAAGTTAGCGAATTAAGTTCATACGAACGGATTTTTAAAAAGGCTAAAGAAATGGGTCTTTTTATTAACGAAAATGACGTCAAGGTTGTGCAGAAGAGATGAACAAAAAACAGCCATATATGAATGTGGGAGCAGCGATATTGTTTGTGATATTCGGTCTGCTCTTTTTTGTCATGATATGCAGGTATTTTTCGATTCAAATTACGGGAGAAGTCAGTGGGCAGCCACTTGCCGCGAAGGCCCAGCAAAAATATAGCAGGGAGGGGACTCTTCAGGCGACACGGGGTGTCATCTTTGATCGCAATGGCGAGGTAATTGCTGAGGATACAGCTTCCTATAAACTTATAGCGATATTGGACAAAAAGATGACAACGAATCCTAAAAAACCGCAGCATGTTAAAGATCCTCGGAAAACTGCACAAGAACTCGCTAAGTACATAAAAATGGATGAATCAGAGATTTATAGTATTTTGACAAACGGGATTAAGAAGGGAAGGTTCCAGGTTGAATTTGGCAAGGCGGGAAAAGATATAACGTATGAAGTAAAGAAAAAAATAGAAGCCTTAGATCTTCCGGGGATTACATTTTCCCGTGATTCGAAACGGTTCTATCCAAATGGAATCTTTGCTTCTCATTTAGTTGGTTATGCAGAGCAAATTGAACAAAAGGATGGAACCTATAAATCTGTAGGAAAAATGGGGATCGAGAAAGCTTTAAATGAAGAGTTAACAGGAAAAAATGGCAAGATTAATTATGAGAGCGATTTGTGGGGCTATATTCTTCCTGATGGAAAGGAAAAAATTACTCCGGCACAAGATGGAAATGATGTTTATTTGACAATCGACCAAAAGATCCAAACCTTTTTGGAAGACGCCATGGATAATGTAGCGAAGCAATATAAACCGAAAAAAATTATCGGAGTTGTAGCTGACCCGAAAACAGGGAAAATCCTGGCAATGGGTCAGCGCCCGTCGTTCCATCCGAAAACCAAAGAAGGAATTGATAAAAGCTGGCATAATGAAGCGATTGAAACATCGTTTGAACCAGGATCAACGATGAAAATTTTCACTCTTGCTGCTGCTATACAAGAAAAAGTATTTGACCCAAATGAAACCTACCAATCTGGTTCCTATCGGGTTACAGATAAATCTCCAGTTATCCATGATCATAATGGATCTGGTTGGGGACCGATTACTTATCTTGAAGGAGTTCAACGCTCTTCGAATGTAGCGTTCGCTAAAATCGCCAACGAAAAATTAGGTTTTGATACATTCAGAGAATATTTAACAAAGTTTGGTTTTGATAAACCGACGGGGATCGAACTTCCGGATGAAACTTCAGGGAAAATTCAATTTACTCATCCGATTGAAAAAATCACCACCGCCTATGGACAGGGAACAGCTATTACGCCAATTCAACAAATTCAGGCAGTTACAGCAATCGCTAATGATGGAAAAATGCTAAAGCCGCAAGTAGTCGAAAAAATTGTCAATCATGATACTGGTGAAACGATAAAGGAAGTATCTCCAGAAGTTGTGTCAACTCCGATATCGGCAGAAACTGCAAAGCAAGTGCGTGACATCCTGGAAACGGTTGTCACCTCGCCTAAAGGTACTGGTGGACGTTACAAGATTGATGGTTATAGTGTAGCAGGTAAGACAGGTACTGCTAATATCCCCGGACCCAATGGGAAATATTTGTCTGGAGTTAATAATTATGTATTCTCCTTTTTAGGGATGGCGCCAAAGGACGATCCTAAATTAATCGTTTATGTAGCAGTTCAGCAGCCTGAGCTTGAAGGTATTGATGCAGGTCAAGGAGCTATTCCTGTCTCGGCTATTTTTAATCCTGTGATGAAGAACAGTCTGCATTATTTAAATATCCAGCCATCCAAGCTTGAAAAAGCTGTGGTAAACAAACTATCAAATCTTAAGGGACAAGCGACCGAGGAAGCAGTCAAGAATCTAAAAGAAAATGGTTTTGAAACTGTCGTGCTCGGCAGCGGATCAAAAGTTGTTGGGCAGCTGCCAAAGGCAGGGACAACCGTTTTGGAGGGTGAGAAGGTAATCATTCAAACAGATGGTGATCTTACTGCTCCAGATATGACAGGTTGGTCACTTCGAGATGTAATGAAAATAGCTAATATTGCTGGATTAAAATTGAATTCTAAGGGAAAAGGCTATGTCACTCAGCAAAATATTCAACCAAATTCCCTTTTACACAGTGGAGATTTCCTTATTGTCGATTTAAAATCCCCTGAAGAACAATGGAATAATGAATCTGGACAAACCGAGGAAAATAAAGAAGAGAAGGTGCAAGATTAACTGTTGATCCCGCTTTTTAAGCGGGATTCAGGCTGTCGAATAACTCTCGGCAGCCTCTTATTTTATTCATTAACTTCAATAAATCACCGCGTTAAATTGGTGTATAGGCTTTTAAACAGGTCTGTTGATTGGCGCTTCAGGCACTTCGCTTTCCGCGGGCGTGCCGGGGAGCCTCCTCGTCGCTACGCTCCTGCGGGGTCTCACCTACCTCGTACTCCCGCAGGAGT